>WNFF01016936.1_pt1 | contig 11560 bp, 8 predicted proteins | sample 5400441 | NCBI WGS metagenome assembly WNFF01 (sample SAMN13153345, study PRJNA577476) | soil metagenome | isolation source: 120 cm saprolite under Douglas fir tree site 2 hole 3 replicate 1 | place: USA:California | collected 2015-04-18
ATGCACGGAAACAACGGAGCCAATAACATCGTTGTGCGTGGTATTCGCAGTCGAGATGCTTTTCAAATCGACGGCGGCAACCCTTCTTTCGGATTCTTGATTATCGGCGGCGCATCCAACATTGTCCTAGATCATGTTTCGGTTTGGGGAGCTGGAAAGGATGCCTTTGCCGTTGGCAATAATGCGCACGATGTAACGGTTCAGTGGAGTCTTTTTGCCGAAGGTGCCGCACAAGGTCTCACCTGCCCAACATGTACATCAAAGGGTGCCCTGATCAAATACGACGTGGCTCGCATAACTGTCCACCACAATCTCTTCATCAATGAGAACGATAGGCAGCCCTTTTGCGGAGCTAGCGACACTGCCACCGCAAACCCGCCAGAAGTCGTGTGTGACGTTCGCAATAACTTGATCTGGGGCTACACCTGGGTAGCCACCGCAGTCAGGCAATACGGCACGGCGAACGTCGTGAACAATTATTACTACTCACAATTCCTGCCGAGCAACCCCGATGCGGCCCTGTATATCAGGGAAGGCGGAAGTGCTTATGCCAGTGGAAACTACAGTCCCACAGGTCTAAACATAGACGCGATGCGCAATCAGGCCACCCCCTTTGCGGCCATCGTACCGACGACCACCGATGCCATCACCGCGGCGCGTCAGATTGTCGCTCAAGCCGGCGCCCGAGGCTCTAACTTCGGCCTTGATGCTATCGACCTGGCCCGTATCACTCAAATCTCGCTTACGCCGCCGCCTGCCGATACCACTGCGCCCTCGACGCCAACCGGCCTGACCGCTTCCGCGCTCACCCCAACCTCGTTGACCCTCGCCTGGAGCGCGGCCACGGACAACGTCGGCGTGACCGGCTACCGGGTGTATCGCGATGGCGCGCTGGTCGCCTCTCCCACTAGCACCTCCGTCACTATCACCGGGCTTTCGGCCAGCACGCTGTACGCCTTCACCGTCGCGGCCCTCGATGCGGCGGGCAACGCCTCGGCGCAGTCCGCTCCTGTGTCGGCGACGACCCCAGCGCCTGCAGTCACCCCTGCGCCCGGGGACCTGGGGCTGTACTTCAAGTTCGACGAGGCCTCGGGAACCGCCGCCGCCGACGTCTCTGGCAACAACAACGCCGGCGCTCTGCTGGGTGGCGCCGCCTTCGCCGCCGGCCGGTTCAATAACGCCTTGAGCCTGGACGGCATCGACGGCAGGGTCCTGATCAACAACACCACCGGCTTGAACCTCGCCAACGCCCTCACGCTTTCAGCCTGGCTCAATCCCACCGATCTCAGCGGGGCTTACCGCACCGTGGCCATCAAGGGCATGCCCGGCTTGCGCGGCTATGGGCTCAACATCAAGGCCGGGGCGCTCAATTTCGTCAAGCTCGGCGGAGGCGGTAGTGATATCACCAGCGGCGTGACGCTGTCCACCGGAGCCTGGCAGCATGCGGTCATCACTTGGGATGCGACCGCCGGCGAGGTCAAATTCTACATAAACGGGGTTTTGGCCCAGACCGTGCTTGACGCCACGGCTCTGGTCGCGCCTTTGGATGCCGACAATCTCAGCATCGGCTCCTGGCTCACCGGCGGCTCTTTCTTCAAGGGGAGCATCGACGACTTGAGGATCTACAACCGCGCCTTGAGCGCGGCGGACGTGTCCACCCTTTATCATAGCGCGCCGCCTTAGAAGACCCTCTTCTCTACGCTTGATCCCTATCTCGGTGATGCGGCTAATTGGGAGCCCCTGACGCCCTCGCGCTGGTCGATGGTAGCGACGGCGGCGATCTGCGCTACGGCATCAATACGACTGATTATGTCGAACTGCCCACCGCGCGGCTCGCCGAATACAGCTTGGTCAAAGGCCGCACCAGACCCTGCGGTCTGGCTGAATGGCCCAAACGGACTATAGGCAGGCCGGCCGCTTCCCGCATCGTTGCTTAATGAGGCGCTGTTACCCTCGCAACGGGACTGGACAAGGAATACCCGGACGACGTGGAAGTTGGGTTGCACCTAGGGTCAACGCATGCCGACGGTCTACTTCGGGTTTGTCCGGCACGAAGAGCAGGCCCGGAGGCCGCCGAGAATAGCCATCATGTGTGGAATCGCCGCATTTGGGTTCAAAAGTGGCGTTCCCGAGGCCGCGCAACAGTGGCTGAAGGACAGCGTAATCAGTCTCCATCATCGCGGCTCGGATGACCGTTGGCTGATGTCCGAGCTCACGGTAGGCGCGACACGGGATTCCGCGCATGACGACTATCGAGCGGACTTCGGCGCGTCGATCCATCGTGGACCCCTGACGTGAAGGTTCTCAAGGTCGGCCTGTTGATCGATGGCGCCCGTGCGGACAAATACGTCTACGAGTTGGCTCTGTGGGCAAACGGCCAGCCGAACATCAGGATCTCGTATCTGATGGTGCACCGTGGAACCTCGGCACTCGGTCGGCTCAAGACCCTGTTGCACCCGCGCCGGTTGCACCTCTTTGCCGCGAAGGTCGCCTTCCGACTCATCGTATGCGCCGAGAGGATGCTGCTCAGGCGAGCCGGTCCTCACAAAGATCACTACCGGTCCCATGATCTGGCCGGCATCGTCGAGCACGTCGTCGACATGACCCCTGTCGTTTCACCGTCGGGCCACGTGTATCGGTTTACCGACGAGGACATCGAAAAGGTAAAGGCGCTCGACCTTGATCTGCTGATCCGGTGCGGTTCGGGGATATTGCGCGGCAATATTCTCCGCGCGAGCCGGCTCGGGATCGTGTCGTTTCATCACGGCGACAACCGGGTCAACCGGGGCGGGCCTCCCGGATTCTGGGAGTGCTATTACCGGTGGCCCCGGACGGGTTTCATCATCCAGCGCCTGACCGAAGAACTCGATGGAGGAGATGTGCTGGTCAGGGGATTTTTTGCGACACGCTATCACTACTCCCTGAATCAGGCTCATGTATACAAGAAATCTCTCACGCACCTGAAGGCCCTGCTCGGGAAAGTCGCATCCACGCGCGAGCTGCCGCAGACCGAAACCGGCCCGGCGCCCTACTCCGGCATTCTCTTCCGCGCCCCGAATCTGGTTCAATGCGTGGTCTACGCGTGCAAACTCCTGGCACAACTCTCCGCGAACGCGATCGGGCGAGTGGTTCTGCCGGAACGATGGGGCATCTCGGTGCTGCCCGCCCGCTGGGACAAGGCGGCGCTCTGGAGAAGCACGGAAGTGGCCTCCCCCAGAGGACGATTTTGGGCCGACCCGTTCTTGTGCGCCCGTCATGGCAAGACATTCTGCTTTGTCGAGGACTTCGTCTACAAGGAGCGCAAAGCACATATATCTGTCCTAGAAATCAGCGGAACAAGCGTCATCGAGCGCGGAGTCGCCCTGAAGGAGCCGTTCCATCTTTCATTCCCGTTCCTGTTCGAGTACCAGGGGCAGCTCTTCATGTGTCCCGAAGCCGCCCGATCGGGGCAAGTGAGGGTTTATCGCTGCACGGAATTCCCGCTGAAATGGGAGCTGGAAAAAATACTCATGGATGGTGTTTCCGCGGCGGACACCGTTCTGTTCGAAAAAGGCGGCAAGTGGTGGATGTTGACGTCGATCGACGAATCGGGAACGGGAGATCACTGCTCCGAGCTCTACCTGTTCTCAAGCGACTCCCCGCTCAGCACGACATGGATCCCGCATCCGCAAAATCCGGTGCGAATCGATTCGTGGGGGGGACGCAACGCGGGGTTGGTCATTGAAGGGGAAAGAATTTTCAGGCTTGCCCAGTGTCAAGGATTCGATCGTTATGGACACAGCGTGCTGGTGCACGAAATCCGCGACATCTCGGAATCCCGCTATGTCGAGGAGCCGGTGGCGAGCATCGGCCCGGCTTTCCGCAGCGGGCTCCTTGGCACGCACCACCTGTCGACCGACGGCAGGATCACCGTCATCGACCACGTGTCACGCTCCTTCTTGTACTCTCGTCGGCCGCCGAAACCAAGTCGCCGGCCGGTGGCTGGGGTGCATCCCGCGCGGGTCGGCGGAACCTCTCTTCCCGGTCCCTCGGCGTCGTCGCGCGCCCGCGCGCAGAGCTGAGCGCAATAGCGGCCATGTGTGGCATCGCCGGATGTTGGTTCAGGGGCGGCATTCCGGAGGACGCGCGACAGTGGCTGAACGACAGCGTCGCGAGCCTACATCATCGCGGCCCGGATGACCGCGGCTTATGGTTCGACGGCGGCGTTGGACTGGGCCACACCCGGCTGTCGATTCTTGACCTCTCGCCCCTCGGCCATCAGCCGATGGCGTCGCGCGACGGTCGCTGGGTGATGGTCTACAACGGCGAGGTCTACAATTTCCGCGAAATTCGCCGGGAGCTCGAGGCGCACGGCCACACGTTTCTCGGCAGCGGCGATTCCGAGGTGATCCTCGAGGCGTTCGCCGAGTGGGGTCCCGGGGCGGTACGCCGCTTCGTCGGCATGTTCGCCATCGCGCTCTGGTCGAAAGCCGACAGCAGGCTTTATTTGCTGCGCGACCGCCTGGGGGTCAAGCCTCTGTATTACGGCTGGAATGGAAACTCGCTCTGGTTCGGGTCCGAACTGAAGGCGTTGCGGGCCTTCAAGCACTGGTCCCCCCAGCTTGACCGTTCGGCGATGGTCGATTACTTCCGTTACGGTTACATCGGCGAGCCGTACTGCATTTATCAAAACGTCTTCAAACTTTCCGCCGGGCACTGGCTGGAATTGGGCCCGGAAGGTGAAACGAAAATCGCTCCTTACTGGAGCGTGCTCGATGCGGCCCGGAATCAACGGCCGGGAGGCGAAAACGAGTTGGCCGATGAGTTGGAGGCGCTCATGATCGACGCCTTCCGCTACCGCATGATCTCGGATGTCCCCGTCGGCGTTTTCCTTTCCGGTGGCATCGACTCCTCAATCCTCGCCGCGATCCTGCAGCGTCACGGGGGCCAGCGGATCAAGACTTTCACCATCGGCTTCGACGAACCCGCGTTCGACGAGTCGCCACATGCCGAGCGGGTGGCCCGGCACTTGGGCACCGAGCACACCACCCGCATGCTCACGATGAAACAGGCCATGCAGATTCTGCCGCAGTGGGGGGATTTGTATGACGAACCGTTCGGCGATGATTCCGGCATCCCCACCCTGCTCGTATCCCAAGTTGCTTCCGAGTCGGTGAAGGTCGTCCTGTCCGCTGACGGCGGGGATGAATTGTTCAGCGGTTACAACGGCTATACCGGGATGTTTGCCCAAAGGCGCAAGCGCGCTGCCATCCCTGAATGGCTGCGCGCCGCAACGGTAGGCACGTTGCGAGCGTTGCCGATCGACCAGATCGACACTCTGCTTGCAATGCAACGGTGGCCAGCGGGTATCAATCACTGCCTGCGCCATCGCATCACCGTGCCTTCGGCCAAGATACGCGACCGCCTTCAGACGCGCACCATGGGCGAGATGTTTGATCAAGCTTTGGCCATCTGGTCTGAAGACGAGCTGCGGCGCCTGCTAGGCTGGGATAGGCATCCGGCTCGCTCGAACTGCGACATCTACCCCGGTGAGGACGGTGAAAAACTGTGCTTGTGGGATCTTCACAACTACCTGCCGGGGGATATCCTGACTAAAGTCGACCGCGCCACCATGGCCGCATCGAGGGACGGGAACCCCTCCTCGATCATCGGCTGGTCGAGTTCGCCTTCGCTCTGCCATTCCGCTTTCGGCGGGGTACCCGCGGGCCGAAGCACCTGCTTCGCAAAGTGCTCTACCAATACGTGCCGCGCGAGTATCTCGACCGCCCCAAACACGGCTTCGATGTCCCCACGCAGAATTGGTTAAGGGGAGATATGGGGGTACTGATCGACCGGTATATCGAGCCCGGCCGGATCGCCGCTCAGGGCCTCTTTGACACTGAGTTCGTCCGGCGCCTGCTGGCACGTTTCAGGGCAGGCGATCGCCTGGTGGAGCAGAAGCTGTGGCTGCTGCTCGCTTTCCAGATGTGGCACGCGCGCTGGATGAGCAACTGAGAGGGTCCCGAGGTGACTATGCGGATCCTCCACGTTATCAGTGGCCTCACCATGGGTGGCGCCGAGCGGCAGCTCATTATCCTGTCGCGGGAATTGCTCCGCCGTGGCCACAAGGTGCTGATCTATACGCTCAATCACGCGGTGCCACGCCTGCCCGAACTCAACGGCAGCGGCGTCGAGGTGGTTGTTGACCAAAAACGGCTTCGCCTCGACCCGCTGGTCATCGCACGGCTGCGGCGCACCGCCCGCAGCTGGGGCGCGGAAGTAGCCCATGGCTGGCTGTACGACGGCAATATCTATACACGGGTCGCCCTGCGCGGGCTAGGCATCCCCGTCATCAACTCCGAGCGCAGCGACAACTATCGGCTCTCCTTTGTTCAGCGATTGGGCTATGCACTGACCCGGGGCTGGGAAACAGCGCTGATTGCGAATTCCCATGCCGGCCTGGCATTTGCCAGTCCTCTGCATCGGATACCCGCTGATCGCGCACACGTGGTGTGGAACGGGGTTGATCTTGCCAAGGCCGACATGGAAGCTGCAGCCGCGCCTGCGTTGCGCGGCACTCTCTGGCCTGGGCAGGACGTTTCCATTGCCTGCCTCGTGGGAACCATCACACCGCCCAAGGACCACCTGCTGGCGCTGGATGTAGCCGCGGTCCTGCACCAGCGGGATCCGCGCTGGCGATTCTTGTTCGTCGGCGACCCATGGCGCGAGACCGGGACCTACCAGCGGGCGGTCCAGGCTCGCTTCCATGAATTGCGATTGGAAAATATTTGCCGCTTCACCAATGAGCGCACCGATGCGATCACGCATATCGCCGCAAGCGACGTGCTGTTCTCAACTTCGCTGCTCGAAGGATTTCCCAACGCCGTGCTTGAGGCCATGGCTTGCGGTACGCCGGTCGTGAGCACGGAGTATTCCGATATACGCCGTATTTTGCCTCTGTCGTGGCAGGTAGTGCCCCAGCGCAAGGCCGAGTTGCTGGCCGCAGCGATCCAGCGTGCCGCATGCGAGCGGAGTTCAGTCGTGGCGGCGCAACGTGCCTGGGTGGAGCAGCATGCCACGGCGGAGCGCTCGGTCACCGCAATGGAGGCGGTCTATGCACTGTACGCGGCCGGGAATTCAACCAGAACGGCCAACCCAGCGCCCGCGTCGGGGACGGCATAAATGAACGCCCGAGGACGAGGTGAGTATGCAATCTCGTGCTGGATTGGCCCCGCTCGAGTACGGCAACCTGGGTGTGAGCGAGCTGCGCCAGCTCAGGCAAGACCACGTGTCGTACTCTGTTGTGACTAGGCTCCAGTCAAGCGCGATGCGGCCGTCAGCGAGCCTGCTGCGCTGATCGCACATCGACCCGGCCCTCTTCGATGCTCACGGTTATCTCGAGCACTTCATGTCGGTCCGATACGTGCAAGCGCGGTTATAGCCGGCGCATTCGGACGAGGTGAAAGTGGGGTTGCGTGTAGCGTATGCCGACCGTCTACTACGAAGACCTGGAGATTGGGTCTGTGCATCTCGGCCGGGAATGCGTCTGCGATAAGGACGAAATGCTGGAGTTCAGCCGACGCAATGATCCTTGGCCCTTCCACGTCGACGAAGCCGCAGCCGCACTTTCGCCCTATGGCGGTATCGTCGCCAGCGGCGGTTACATCATTACTTTGTGGTACCGCTCTCTCGTCGAGATCTACAACACTCCGAAAACGACCTGGGCGTTCCTGGGCGGTCTTGACTGGAAGCTCAAGTTCCGCGCTCCGGTTCGTGCGGCCGACATCCTGCGCGCGAGAGTGACCGTAAAGGACAAACGGCCTTGGATCAAGCCTGATCGAGGTGCGGTCACGCTCTTCAACGAGATCCTGAATCAACGATCCGAAGTAGTGTGCACTGTCGAGGTGATGGCACTGCTGGCCACTCGGGTAGAAGGCGCCACAGCGGGCTCATGAACCACGTGATCGCACACCATGTCTGAGTACCTGCCTCGTTTCCAGTCGCTCTGCGAGCGGTGCCGTTTCAAGTCGGTTTACCTCGCGAACTATCAGATGGCGATGTCCGACCTTTTTGCCGAGTTCGCGCGATGTGGTTTCCCGCAGCACCGGCGAGATTGGGACGCATCTCCACGCATGGAACTCGCCGCCGCTCGACCCATTGACTAGAGACGATTTCCGCTATCTTGTCGTTCGCGATGCATGGCGCCGTCGCCGGCCTTCTTCGTCTTGTAGCCGATCGCCTACAGCGCCGGATTGACGCGTACCAGGGACCACTTGGTGAAGTAATCCAAGGGGACCACAGATAAACGCCGCGTCGCGCTGATTCAACGCTGATTGACGCTCATACCATCAGAAGCCAGAGATCAGGATCATGAGCATGCGCCGCCCTGCCCAGCTTCTCGCCCGCAGCCCTAGTGGCGCCCTCATAGCGCGCACGGCATCGCGGGATCGGCGCACCACGAGCAGCGCCCCAGTCGGTTTGGCGCCCGATCCGGCAGTGACTCCCGAAGCGGTCGTCCAGGTGTACGGCGCTCGCTGCTCGGGCTGGCTGGGCTATTTCGGCATCCACACCTGGATCGCGGTCAAGCCCGGCGGCGCGAGGGTATACACGATCTACGAGGTCCTAGACTCGTATTTCCGCCGCACGGGCTCCGCGGTGGCGATCCGGAAACGTAGGCCCGATGCGCGCTGGTTCGGGCATACGCCCGAGCTCCTGGCAGAGAGGCACGGAGACGGCGTCGCTGCGCTGATCGGGCGCATCGAACAGGTCGTGCGCGAGTATCCGTACGCCCATGAATACGTAGTCTGGCCAGGACCCAATTCGAACACCTTTACCGCGTACGTGGCCCGCGCGGTGCCCGAGCTCGGGCTGGACCTGCCGCCGACTGCAATCGGCAAGGACTATCTCGGCGACAGGCTGCTCGCGACGGCGCCGAGCGGCGGCGGCTTCCAGCTGTCGTTGTTCGGCCTGCTCGGCGTGCTGGCAAGCGGCGTCGAGGGCTTCGAAGTCAGCGTGCTGGGCCTCGCGTTCGGGATCGATCCGTTCTCTCCGGCGCTCAGGCTCCCGCTCGTCGGCCGCTTCGGCGCGGCTCGCTCGAACGGCTCCGGTACCGCGGTGAGCATCACTGCAGGCCCCTCATAACATGGCCCCTTCGAACCTTACCGGCAAGACGCGGGCGATGATGCAAGTGATCTACAACAGCGACAATTACTACCTGGTCGAGTATTCCGACCAGCACGCGTACGAGCTGGTGGACAAGCGTAGCGCGCGCGGCATGTTGTTCCAGGGCGACGGCGCGGCCAAGTTCATGGACTTCATGCGGATTGCGGTCAGCGAAGACCCCTCCATCGAGCACGTCGACGATTTTCTCGGCAGCTTCGACGTGCTGCTAGACCGCCGCGTCGTCCACTGAGAAGGTCATATGCCCGCCAAGAATTGCGCTCAGTCGTAGCGTGCAAATCCGGCATTTCGCCGACGAATCGGCCTCATGAGCCGAATGGATCAGGGTTCCCGCGTCGGCGGTCTAAATCCCGTCTCCTACCGAGGCTAGGATTGGCCGGTGGCGCCGCAGCCCGAATCTACCGTTAAGGATTCAACATGCCCACCACCGCTCCCGATCACGGCTTGAAGATCTTCTCGACTTGCCCTCCTTCCGCCTTGGCGCAGCCCAGGACGTGCATTCGCCAATTGGAGGAAATCGCGCGCTGGAGCGAAGACGCAGGCTGCGAAGGCATGCTGGTGTTTACCGACAATGCGCAACTGGATCCCTGGCTGGTTTCGCAGGTGATCATCGAAGCCACCGAGCGACTGTGCCCGCTGGTGGCGATCCAGCCGGTCTATATGCACCCTTACAGCGTCGCCAAGATGATCACGTCGTTCGCGCACCTGTACGGTCGGCGCATCTATCTCAACATGGTGGCGGGGGGATTCAAGAATGATTTGGCCGCGCTCAATGACCTGACGCCCCACGACGAGCGCTATGCGCGGCTGGTGGAGTACACCACCATCATTCAGAGCCTGTTGAGAACGGCGGATCCGGTCAGCTTCGAAGGGCGATATTACAAAGTGACCAATTTGAAGCTGACTCCGCCGCTGCCGGCCGACTTGGCTGCGGGCGTGCTCGTTTCCGGGTCCTCGGAACCGGGCATGCAGGCGGCGCGGCAGTTGGGGGCTACGGCCGTCGAGTATCCGAAGCCGCCGGCTGAGTACGCCGCCGTCCCGCCAGCGAACGGTGCGACGAGTGGTATCCGGATCGGCATCATCGCGCGTTCCGAAGACGCGGCAGCCTGGTCGGTGGCTCGCACCAGGTTCCCGGAAGACCGCAAGGGCCAGCTCACCCACCAGCTTGCGATGAAGGTGTCGGATTCGTCGTGGCACCGGCAGCTCTCGGAACTCGGCAACGCTGGGTCGGAAGCGGAGAACCCGTACTGGCTGGTACCGTTCCAGAACTACAAGGCGATGTGTCCTTATCTCGTGGGAAGTTACGATCGAGTGGCGGACGAAGTGGCGCGTTATGTCGACGTCGGCTACCGCACGTTCATTCTCGAGGCGCCCGCGAATGCGGACGACATGCGGCATACCGGCGTCGTGTTCGAGCGCGCCGTCGCGCGCTGCCCCGCGTGATGACCGCTCTGTTGCAGCATGGGGTGACCGCGCAAGCGGAAGCGCGTCCTGATGCCGTCGCGCTGGTATTCAAAGACACTCGCCTGACGTACGGGGCACTCGAGGAGGCGAGCAACCGGCTCGCCCATCTGCTGAAGGACGCGGGGTGCCGGCGGGGAGATCGGGTCGGCTTGCTGATGCCGAAGATGCCCACCGCGATCGTGGCCATGCTCGGCGCGCTGAAAGCCGACACGATCTACGTGCCGATGGATCCGGCCAGTCCGGCCGCGCGGCAGGCGCGGGTGCTCGAGGTCAGCGACTGCCGCTGCATACTGGCGGCGGGCGCCGTCAGCCCGATGCTGCGCGACGCGTTGGCGACAGCGACGCTCCAGCAGCGGCCGGTGATCGGATGGCTGGACGACGCGATCTCGCCCGAGTCCGACGCGGCCCCGGCTTTCACCTTGCACGATCTCGCCGCCTGTCCGGCGACGGCGCCGGCAACCTCTAACGGCGACGGCGACGTGGCGCACATTCTGTTCACGTCGGGATCCACCGGATTGCCCAAGGGCGTGATGATCACCCACGCGAGCGTCGTGCATCTCATCGGGTGGGCGAGAAAGTACTTCGGCATCGCCCCGGCGGACCGTATCTCCCAGCATCCGCCGCTGCGTTTCGACGTGTCGACGTTCGACGTCTTTGGCACGCTGTGGGCAGGGGCCGAGTTGCATCTCGTGCCCCCTGAGCTGAATCTCCTGCCGCACAAGCTGGCGCAATTCATTCGTGAAGCACGGCTTACACAGTGGTTTTCGGTGCCCTCGGTCCTCAACCTGATGGCGAATTTCGATGTCGTGCGCCAGGACGACTTCCCTGCCCTGCACCGGGTGTTATTCGCCGGAGAGGTGCTACCCACGCCCACCCTGATCTATTGGATGCGCCGGCTGCCGCACGCGCAATTCACCAACCTCTACGGCCCCACCGA
>WNFF01011749.1_pt1 | contig 11555 bp, 11 predicted proteins | sample 5400441 | NCBI WGS metagenome assembly WNFF01 (sample SAMN13153345, study PRJNA577476) | soil metagenome | isolation source: 120 cm saprolite under Douglas fir tree site 2 hole 3 replicate 1 | place: USA:California | collected 2015-04-18
TCCCAGCCACCATGGACATGATGGTCCTGCATTCCCAGGCGGTGCGGCGAGGCGCACCGAACACGTTTTGTCTCGGCTGTATGCCATACCAGAGCTACAACACGGTCGACCGGGCCCTGACCAACGCAACGCGCTTCATGCAGGAGGCGTTGTGCGATGCCGTGAAGCCGCAGGGCGGAAAATCACAGGCGCATATCCTCAAGTGCATGGTCGATGCCGGCATTCCGACCGCCTCCCACATTGGATTGACGCCGCATACCATCGCGATGTTCGGCGGGTTCAAGATCCAGGGACGCACCGCGGAAGCCGCGATGAAGATCCTGGAGGACGCATTGGCGATTGAAGACGCCGGATGTTTCATGCTGGAATTCGAAGCAGTTCCGGCCAAGATCGCCAAACTGATCTCCGAGCAGCTCACAATCCCGACCATCGGGATCGGCGCAGGCGTCGGATGCGATGGCCAGATCTTGCTGTGCTACGACCTTCTTGGCGTGTTCACCGATTTCAAGCCGAAGTTCACCAAGCGCTATGCCAAGCTGACGGATGTGGCGGTAGCGGGAATCCGGCAATATGTGACGGAAGTGAAGCGGGGATTGTTTCCGGACGAAGAACATTCGTACGGCGTGAACGAGGCGGAATACGAGAAGTTTGCGGCGATGGTCGCCAAACGCAAGCAGATCTGAACATGCCGCGCGTTCTCGGCAGTCCCTCGCAGCGACCGATGCATGGCAGGCGCTCGGGCCACGCGGCGACGATTCGCAAACTGCGTTCTACGCGAAAGCGAGCGCCTCTTGGAGAGAGCACCTCAAGTCCCCAAACGCTAACTGAGCTTGCTTATCGTGAAATCGAGGAGCGTATCGTCACGCTGCGGCTCAAGCCCGGTGATGTTCTCTCGGAGCAGCGGCTGTCAACGACGGTCGGCATCGGTCGAACGCCGATTCGCGAGGCGTTGCAGCGGCTCGCGATCGAAGGGCTGATAACGATTTTGCCGCGGAAAGGGATTCTGGTATCGGACATCAACCCCCGCAACCAGCTCCTCGTGCTCGAAGTTCGCCGCGAGCTCGAACGGCTGTTGAGCCGGACGGGAGCTGAGCGCGCCAACAAGGAGCAAAAGGCGCAGTTCCTGCGCATTGCTCAGGGAATGGAGCGGGCTGCCAGAACTAATGACGATCTCGCTTTCATGCGGCTCGACCGCGAGCTCAATCAACTGATAGTAGCTGCGGCTCATAACAACTATTCGGCGCGTTCGATGCGGTTGCTGCAAGGCCTGTCCCGGCGTTTTTGGTACATGCATTACCGTATGGCCGCCGATCTGCCGTTGTGCGCAAGGCTCCATGCTGATCAGGCGCGAGCGATCGCGCGGGGAGATCCCATGGCCGCCGCGCAAGCGAGCGATAGGTTGATGGATTATGTCGAAAGCTTCACTCGTGCCACGGTGGACGTATGACTGCGGGCGCGGGCCTGCGCGCAATCGCATCGTTGCGCGCGTCCGGCGCGATTGCTATCATATCCGAGATATATCAGCGGAGCACCACCCGGCGGTGAGATGAAAACCTACGACGGAAAGCGCACGATCGATGGTCTCCTGGTCACGGTCGACGGCCACCGCCTGCAGGAACACTATGAGGTAAAGCGCTTCACCAAATACGGCTTCGAGTGGACATACGAGGGCAGTAGCCCACAGCAGCTCGCACTTGCGCTTTTGGTCGAGCACTTGGGCGATCACGAACGCGCAATTCGACTATCTGAACCGTTCATGAAACGCGTTATCGCCAACCTCGATAACGATTGGACGTTGCGAAGCGAGGATATCGACGCGGCGCTCCGCAGCATCGAGTTGAATTGAAGATGCGCGGCTCCAGCTGGCGCCTTCGCGGTTGTCCAGCAGGGCGCGGTTCGGTCTTAGGATGAGCACGCGGCTACGTCCGCTGCGAAAACACAACCGCCCTCCGGGCGGCCAAACAGGGAGGACACCACATGACCATCAGCCGGCGCACGCTTCTCAAGTCCACGGCAGCAGCCAGTGCTCTCGTGCTGCCTGGGCGTTTTCCTGCGCCCGCCATTGCTCAATCCGCGCCGTTGCGCATCGGCATTCTCGCGCCGCGCGCGGGAATAGCCGCGGGTCCCGGCGAGAACGGGATTCGGGCGACGCAGTGGGCCGTCGAGCGCTTCAACGCTCAGGGCGGGATCGCCGGACGGAAAATCGAGCTCACGATCGATGAGGAGACCTCCCCGAAGGACACCATCGAGCGCTTCGGCAAGCTGGTTCAGCAGAGCAAGGTCGATTGCGTCATGGGGATTATTTCCACCGGCGTCGGCATCGCGCTAGGACCTGTCGTCGAGGAGTCTCGCGCGCTGACGATCTATTGGGATGGCACGACTCAGGACGGGGTCGACGAGACGATGCCCAAGCCCCATTATCTCTTCCGCAGCACCGACAACGAATGCGAGGCGATCATGTCTTCGCTGCTCGCCGTCAAGTACTGGAGGGGCCAGTTTGTCACGATTGCCGGCATAAATCCGGATTACTCTTACGGCCGCAACAACTGGGCGGCCTTCAATGCCGTTCTCAAGCGCTTCAACATCGACTACAAAGCAATTGCCGAACAGTGGCCCAAAGTCGGAACGATGGACCTGACGAGCCATGTCGCCGCGCTGAAGGCCGCCAAACCCGATCTGATCTTCTCTTCCTTGTTGTTCGCCGACCTGCCAATTTTCATGAAGCAGGCTCACGCAGCGGGGCTCACGGCGGGCACAAAACTGGTGTTTCCGGCGGCTGGCTGGCAGCACACGCTGATGAAAAAGGAATTCACGCCCGAGGGCATGTTGTTCGGCCACAACACGCTTTACTTCGATAACCCTCAGGCGAGTGCGCTGCAGAAAGAGTTCGTCGCCTGGTACGCCGACAAATATCAAGACTACCCAAACTGGGAGGCGGATCGCGCCTATTTCGCCATCGTGTCCTACAAGGCCGCAGTGGAGAGAGCCGCCGCTGCCCGAAACGGCAGCTGGCCATCGATCGACGACATCATCGGCGCAATGGAAGGGCTGTCGGTGGAAAGTCTCGGCGGCAAGGGCGGATGGCGCAAGGACCACATCGCTGACCAGACCTTCATCCAGGGTTTCACGACCTACAACAACAAATATGATTTCGTGACGCTCGGGAGCTTCGAAACTCGGTATTCCACCGAGCTGCAGAAGCCAACCGGCGCCAATTTCTGGGAGTGGATCAAGACGGCTCAATTCAACATGTAACAGCACGCCCTTGGCGCATGTCAGCTTTTGCCAATATTTTGATCGGCGGCGTGTTCCACGCCGCCGTCTTGTTCCTGGTCTCCGCGGGGCTGCAGCTCGTCTTCGGCGTTCAGAAAATCATCAATCTCGCCTGCGGTTCGTTCTACGCGCTCGGCGCATATTTCGGCATCACTTGCGTGGCACTTGCGGCCGAGCTCGGTTTGTCTGGCTGGTTTATGCTGCCAGTATTGTTGCTATCGGGTCTGGCGCTCGGCTTCATCGGTCCGCCGATCGAGCGGTTGTTGCGGGCGGTCTATGGCCGTGACGAGAGCCTGCAGCTCCTCCTCACGTTCGCGCTCGTCCTCATGTTCGAAGACGCCATCCGTTTCGTCTGGGGGCCCAATCCAAGGTCGCTCGATAGCGGCTATCTCGTTTACGGCACGATCAGCTTTGGCGACTTCACGGTCCCCGTCTACAACCTGCTGGTGATCGCGGCGGCGATCATTGCAGCCGCGGGGCTGGGAGCCTTCGTGCAGCGGACGAACTACGGCCGGCTGCTGCGCGCAACGGCCGAGAATCGCGTGATGGCCGAAGCTTTGGGCGTCGATGTGCACCGCATGTATGCCATGGTGTTCACTGCCGGCGCCGTGCTCGGCACCACCGGCGGCGCGCTGATCGTGCCGACGGCGGCGGCCTCTCTGGACATGGCAATCGAGTTCGTGATTCAGGCATTCGCGGTAGTCGTAATCGGCGGACTCGGCTCGATGCGGGGTGCGCTCGCCGGTGCGCTCATTGTGGGGCTCATCGGCGCCTTTTCGATCGCGGTCTATCCCGAGCTCGAGGTCCTTGGGACGTACGTGATCGTCATCGTCGTACTGCTGGTTCGGCCTTCGGGTCTGTTCGGACGGCGGCCGGCATGAGGCCGTCGAAGCCGATCGTCATAGCCGCCGCCGGCGTCGGAGCGCTGAGTATCCTGCCGGCCATTGCGCCGTCTTATTACATCGTGCTGATGATCCCGTTCTTCGCCTACGCGATCGCATTGCTGGGATTCAATCTGCTATTCGGATACGGCGGTCTGTTGTCGTTTGGGCATGCGATGTTTCTCGGCTTCGGCGCCTACGGGGCCGCGATCATGACCGGCATACTGGGAGTGAAACAGTTCGAATTCATGCTCTTGGCGGTCGTGCTCGGGTCTATCGTTGTGGCCGTGCCGATCGGTTGGCTTTGCGTGCGCTACGTGGGAATATTTTTCGGTATGATTACGCTCGCCTTTGGCATGCTGTTCCATTCCTTTCTGTTCAAGTTCTATCACCTGACCGGCGGCGACAGCGGGATGCGCATCGTCCGAATGAAAATCCTGGGCCTGGATTTCGCCGACTATAACAAGATCGAGTTCCTGGCAGGCCCGTTCTACTACTACTGCCTCGCCCTCCTGCTAATTACCGGCTTCATCATGTGGAGGATTGTGCATTCTCCGTTCGGGCTGCATCTGCAGGCGATCCGCGACAACGCTCGCAAAGCCGAGTATCTCGGCGTTCATGTGCGCCGCGTGCGCCTCACCGCCTTCCTCATTTCGGCGGGCTTTGGCGCACTTGGCGGAGCGGTATTGGGGTTTCGCATTGGACTGGCGGATCCCGAGCTCGTCTATTGGACCCATTCCGGCCAGTTGGTCTTCATGGCGGTACTCGGCGGGTTTTCCAACTTTTTCGGCCCGATTATCGGCGCGTTCGTGTTCACTCTCCTGCAGGACCAGCTGCAGTCGCTGACCCAGTACTGGCGTTTTGTGCTGGGCGCGATCCTGGCGGCCCTTGTCGTTGCCTGGCCTGGGGGTATCGCTGCCCTTGGAGAGGATTTGGCGCGGCGGCTGTCGCGAAAGGCGGCGGCGCCATGACGGCTCTGCTCGAAACCAGGAACGTTTCCAAATCCTACGGAGCTTTTCGCGCGCTTGAGGGCGTCAGCATTGAGGTGCGGGCAGGGGAATTGCTGAGCCTGGTCGGGCCGAACGGGGCCGGCAAGACGACGCTGGTTAATCTACTCACCGGGCTGATGGCCCCGACAACTGGCGAGGTTTTTTTCATGGGGTCCAACATCGCCGGTGTCGGCCCGGTGGCGCTCGCCGACCGCGGGCTTGCCCGCGCTTTTCAGCTCATCGCAATCTTTCCCAAGCTGACCGTCAGTCAAACCATCGCAGCCGCCGTGATCTCTCGGCAAAGGAAGGGCTGGCGCCTGCTGTCCGGACTGGTAGCGGATCAGGCGATCGCCGACCGCGTTCGCCACATCGCTGAAATTTTCGGACTGGAGGATCGGCTCGACGTCATTTCGGAAGGGCTCTCGCAGGGCGAGAAGAAACTGCTCGATGCCGCCTCGGCGTTTGCACTCGAGCCGCAAGTAATCCTTCTCGACGAACCGACCTCCGGGGTAGCGACTGCCGACAAATACCGGATCATGGATACGCTGATCGATGCGGCCCGCAAGTCCGGCGTCAAGAGCATCATGCTCGTCGAGCACGACATGGACCTTGTCGCTGCGTATTCCGATCGAATCATCGCGTTGGCGGAAGGAAAGGTTCTCGCCGATCTGCCGCCCGACGCATTCTTTGCCGATCCTGCGGTCGTAGAAACGGTCGTTGGTAAGCGGAGGGGGCGTTGATGCTCTCGGTACGCGAGCTCTCGGTTGATATCCAAGGAAGCCGGGTGCTGCGCGGCGTCTCGTTCGATGTCGGGGCCGGGGCGCTGGTGTACCTCATTGGACGAAACGGCGCCGGAAAAACCACGACGTTCCGAACCATCATGGGCTTCCGTCGGCCGACCTCCGGATCGATCGAATTGGGCGGGCGCGACATCGTCGGGCTGCGCCCATTCGAAATTGCACGCATGGGCGTAGGGTTTGCCCCGGAGGAGAGTGAAGTCTTTGCTGAATTGACCGTGGCAGAGAACGTGGCAATGGCGACGTGGACGCACGCGGGGGATCGCAGTCCCACCGACCGGCTGGCGGAGGCTTACAGAATTTTTCCCATGCTAGACCGGTACCGGGATCGCAGCGGACAGGCGCTCTCGGGCGGGGAGCGCAAAATGGTCTCCATCGCCCGAGCACTTGCGCTCGGCCCGAAGCTGCTCCTGCTCGACGAGCCAACCGAAGGCCTTTCGCCCGCTGTCGTCCCGTCGATCATTGCGGGAATCGCCTCGATCCGGGCTAACGGCCACGCGGTTTTCATCGCGGAATCCAACGTGCATCATGTTCCGGAGTTCGCCGATCGGCTGTATGTGATCGAACGGGGAGAGATCATCTTTGCCGGAAAACCGGAGGAGGCGCGGCGGGATCCGTTGGTGGCGCGGGTGGCCGGGGCAGCGCCGACCGGGCGGTCGGCAGTCCGATTGACGGGCAGGTGAGACGTGATAGGGTTGTGATATATCAGCGATGGGTGGCGCAGCGGGGCGGTATTATGTCGCCCGTTGCCCGGAAGCGATCCGGAGAGGTTAACCCATGATCACTCAACGGCAGGCCGAATTCCGGCAGGAGTACCGATCCCGCATCGTTGGGTGGTACGACGGCTACTTTCATATTTTCATCATCTACGCGATGGGAGCCGCGGCTTTTTTTATCTATGTCGAGCATCTCCACGATGTGACACCGATCGAGTGGCTTACAGTCCCGCTGACTTTCCTGTTCACGAATGCGTTCGAGTGGGCCGTCCACCGATACGTCATGCACCGTCCGGTGAACATCAAAGGGCTGCGTGCCATCTATGAGCGCCACACGCTCAATCATCACCAGTTCTTCACCGACGAGGAAATGCGGTTTCGGGATCACAAGGATTGGCGCGTAACTGTGTTCCCGCCCTACGCGTTGGTCGTGTTCATACTCATGTCGATCCCGTCCGCGGCCATTCTGGGCGCGATTTTCTCGCCTAACGTCGGTTGGCTGTTCATGTGCGGTACCACGGGCATGTATCTCATCTATGAATTCATGCACTTCTGCTGCCACGTCGACGAGAACTGGTTGGCATCACACGGCTCACCACAACTCGCGGCTCATGATGGAGGTCAACATGAATTTGACCTTCCCGATCGCCGATTGGCTGTTCGGAACGTCTGATCTCGATCGCGGACTCCTCGGTCATCTCTTCAATGGCTATGATGCCAGCCACCTGAAGAGAAACCTCCGTGGAACACCCAAGCGGCCCGATGAGGCAGCCACCGTGCCGGTCGGCGGTTACTAGGATCAACTCAGCCAAGCGGCTACATCTTGCACGCACGATTGAGGAAGCGACATGCCCAATGACGTCAAGGCCATGGTCTCCGCGATCGTGTTAATCGTCGCAGGCTTCCTCGCCTATTGGAGCAGATCGCCGATTCGGCCGGATTTATCATTTTACGTGTTGATCCTGGCGGTATTCATGGTCATTTCCATGTGGGTTTTCCCCGAGGCGGGGTCAAAAAAACGCGAGATGAAACATCCCGGATGAAATCCGGTAAATTCTCGTTCGCTCGAGAAGATTGAGAACGATCCGCATGACGACAACGGACCTCGCTGGACAGCATGTAGATGAGTGCGACTCCGCTGGCCTGGAAGTGGGTAATCTCCTCCATTCGAGCACGCGGTGACTCTGTCCGCTCGACCCGCCGGGGAGCGGACCTTTCCGACGCCCCAGACAGATCATAAACTTGGGCCAGTTGACCACCGCCCGGTCGGAGAGTCTTGCGTGCACACCGCAGCTGCAGTCGCGAAAGGTTGGGTCGGCGCGCCGGTCGCGCGCAAGGAGGATCCGGCGCTGCTCACTGGCAGGGCGCGGTTCATCGACGATCTTTCACCCGTTCCCGGATTGAAGCATGCGGCAATCGTCCGCTCGCCGCACCCGCATGCCCGGATTTGCGGGATCGATGTCGCGCGGGCCCGCGCGCTGCGCGGCGTCATCGCCGTCGTGACCGGAGGCGAGCTCGCTGCGTTGGTCGGCCCGATCCCGAGCGTGGTGAAAGCGCCGCTCGCCTACTATCCCTTCGCGATCGATCGGGTGCGCTATGCCGGCGAGCCGGTCGCCGTGGTCGTCGCGGAGACCAGATACGTCGCCGAAGACGCCTGCGATCTCATCGAGGTCGACTACGAGCCGCTGCCGGCGGTCGCCGACCTTGTCGCGGCAACAGCCGAGGGCGCGCCGATCCTGCACGACAAGGTCGGATCCAACGTGGTGAGCCGGCGCAGCTTTCGTTACGGCGATCCCGAGCGCGCCTTCGCGCAAGCGGACCGGGTGTTCGAATTCTCTTATGCGTACCCCCGTTACGGGTCGACGCCGATGGAGACGTTCGGCGTCATCGCGCATTTCGAGGCTGCGCCCGACCGGTTCACCGTCTGGTCGAACTTCCAGGGGCCGTTCGTGCTCCACCCGCTGATGGCGGGATCGCTCAAGGTGCCGGGAAACCGCCTGCGCTTAATCACTCCGCCCTACAGTGGCGGCAGCTTCGGCACCAAGCAGGCGGTTTTTTCCTACATCGTGCTGCTGGCGGCGGTGAGCCGCAAGCTCGGCCTGCCGGTCAAATGGATCGAGGATCGCGTCGAGCACCTCACGGCGGCTTCGGCGTCGAGCAATCGCATCGGCACCGTCGCCGGCGCCTTTTCCCGCGACGGCGAATTGACTGGGCTGCGGTTTCACAACGTCGCGGACATGGGCGCCTATATCCGGCCGCCCGAACCGGCATCGGTCTATCGCATGCACAGCGCATCGAGCAGCTGCTATCGCGTGCGCAACATCGCGATCGAGAACGAGCTCGTCGTGACCAATCGGACTCCCGTCGGGCTCAACCGCGGTTATGGGGGACCGCAGTTCTATTTTGCGCTGGAGCGCCTGATGGAGATCGCCGCCCGCGGCCTTAGGCTCGATCCGGAAACGCTGCGCCGTCGCAATTTCGTCCCCAAGCAGGCGTTTCCCTACGTCTCGGCAGCTGGATCCATTCTCGATGCGGGGGACTACGAGGCCGCGCTCGATGAGCTGCTGCGGCTCGCCGATCTGGATACGTTGCGCCGGCAACGCGATGAGATGCGCAAGCAAGGCCGCCTCTACGGGCTAGGCTTTGCGGCGGGGATCGAGCCCTCCGGCTCTAACATGGCCTATGTCTCGCTCGCGCAAACGCCGGAAGAGCGAGCGCGCACCGATGCGAAATCGGGGGCGAGCGCGAGCGCGATCGTGTCCATCGATCCGACCGGCCACGTCACGCTGCAACTGTGCACCACGCCGAACGGGCAGGGACATGCCACCGTCGCTGCGCAAATCGTCGCCGATGCGCTCGGCCTGCACCCCGACGACATCGAGGTGATCACCGAAATCGACACGCTGACCAGCGCGTGGTCGATTGCCTCAGGAAATTACTCCAACCGGTTTGCCGCGATTGTCGTCGGTGCGATCGCCCAATCGGCGGAAAAGGTCGCCAAGAAGCTCAAGCTGCTGGCCGCGGAGGCCCTGGAGGCTTCCCCCGAAGAGATCGAGCTGGTCGACGGCTACGCGCGCATTGTCGGCTCCAACAGGAGCCTGCCGCTGCGCAAAGTGGCGGCCCGCGCCCACTGGAATCCGGCGGGAATGCCGCCGGACATTTCGCCTGGGATCCACGAGACGGCCGTGGTTTCGCCTGCGGCCCTCGCTGGTCCAGGCGGCGACGACCGCATTCCTTCGGCGGCGACCTACGGGTTCGTGGTCGACCTCGCGGCGATCGAGATCGACCGCAAGACGGGATCGATCAGGATCGACAAATATGTGTCGGTGCACGACGTCGGCACGCAGCTCAACCCGCTCATCGTCGAGGGCCAGATCCACGGCGGCCTCGTCCATGGGCTCGGCGCCGCCTTGATGGAAGAGTTTTGCTACGACGAGCAGGGCAATTTCCTTTCCGGCACCTTTGCCGATTATCTCTGTCCGACCGCGTTCGAGGTTCCCCCGGTCACGATCGGCCATGTCGTGACACGATCGCCAATGAATCCGTTGGGCGCCAAGGGCATGGGGGACGGCAGCTCCATGCTCACGCCGGCCGCAATCGCCAATGCGGTATCCGACGCGCTCGGGCGCGAGGACGTGACGCTGCCCCTGACCTTGCAGCGCATTTGGTCGCTGGCAAACGGCGCAGCGCCAAAGCGGCGGCCGCGAAGCCTGCCGCAAAGGGGCAGAAACCCGGCGCATTGACCGGAGCAGGGGAGATCGTGCTCTCCGCGCCGGCAGCCGAGGTCTGGCGGCGTCTGATCGATCCGAACGAGCTTGCCGCCATCGTGCCGGGTTGCCGCCGGCTGGTGCAGGACGGCCCCGATCGATACAGCGCCGAAGTGCTGATCGGCGTCGCTGGCATCCGGGGAATCTATTCCGCGCGGATCGAGATGCGCGACAAGCGCGAAGGGGGATCGTTGCGGCTGGTCGGAAAGGCCTCGGGCGCGCTCGGGTTCGGGACCGGCGAGAGCTTCGTCACGCTCACCGCGGAGCCCGACGGTCGCACCCGGCTCCGATACCGGTACGAGGCAAGCGTCGGAGGCAAGGTCGCCGCGGTGGGCCAGCGAATGCTGGGCACCGTGACCCGATTGCTCATCGCGCAATTCTTCCGCTCGCTCGAGCGGCAGATCTCGCCGCCGGCGAGCCGTGCGTGGCGGCGATGGCTCCCGTCGCGGGTGGCGGCTATTTTTGCAAGGAAGGCGAAACGGTGAAGCCCGTGGCGTTCGAATATTGCCGCCCCGAGACGATTGCGGAGGCGGCCGGCGTGCTCGCGCAGTTTCGCGAGGAAGCGGCGGTGCTCGCCGGCGGAATGACGCTCGGCCCGATGCTCAACCTGCGGATCACGCGGCCGCGCGTCGTGATCGACGTCACGCGCATTCGCGGGCTCGACTCGATCGACGTGCGCGGCGGCACCGTCGCGACCGGCGCCACGCTCGTTCAGGCGGATGCACTCGAATCCTACGTGCTTCGCCGCGAGGTGCCGTTGCTGGCACTGGCGCTGCCCTGGGTCGGACATTTCCAGACCCGCAATCGCGGCACGCTCGGCGGCTCCGTCGCCCATGCGGATCCGAGCGCGGAGATTCCTCTGTGCCTCGTCGTCACCGACGGCGCGGTCGTGCTGCGCTCGAAGCGGCGCGAGCGCCGCGTTCCGGCGCGCGAGTTCTTTCTCGGCGCGCTGACGACCGCACGCCGACCCGACGAGCTTCTAGTCGCCATCGAGTGGCGACGCGCGGCGCCCGATGCCGGATACGCCTTCGAGGAGATCGCCCAGCGCCACGGCGATTTCGCCATCGCGGCCGCGGCCTGCCAGGTCCGCCTCGATGGCGACGGCCGCATTGCCGCCCTGGCGCTAGGCCTC
>WNFF01004361.1_pt1 | contig 11554 bp, 9 predicted proteins | sample 5400441 | NCBI WGS metagenome assembly WNFF01 (sample SAMN13153345, study PRJNA577476) | soil metagenome | isolation source: 120 cm saprolite under Douglas fir tree site 2 hole 3 replicate 1 | place: USA:California | collected 2015-04-18
GCATTCCTGGCCTGCGAACACGCGTTGCCACCACCCATAATCCACGGTCAGATTGCCCAAAGTAGGCCGGATGCCAGCGTACAAATTGATGCTGGCCTCAGCACGGTTGCCAATCTCGATACTGTCGACTTCAACGCGCCCATAGGCCTGCAGGTTGTCGCGGAGATTGTAGCGCGGCTCGAAGTAAGCTGACACCGCCGGCTGATGGTTTGATCCGGAAATGCCGCGGATGTTAAACTCGGTCATAAGGGACGCACCGAACGCGAAGTCCCCCGGCGCTTTCGGTTTCTTCTCTTCCGACTTCTCCTTCTTCCCTTCGGGCTTGTCCTTCTTCTTTTCCGGCTTGTTCGTCTCCGACATCTTCATGTCCCACATCTTCATGCCCGGCATCTTCATGCCCGACGTGTTCATGTCCGACGCCTTCGTATCTCGCAGATTATCGTCCTGGGTCAGGTCAAACGAGAGCTTGGCGACGAAGGCCGCGCCGCACCAATTGGAGCCAGGGCCTCCCGGATTAATCGGCGTGCTGAACACACCGCTCGCGGTGTGGTCCTTCGTAAAGGCATTGCAATCGCCCTTGTTCAGATTCGTGTCGTAGTAGCGCAAGTCAAGGGTGAATGGCTTCCAAATGAATGCAAGGCCTGCGTCCCAGGTGGTGTAGCTCTTATACGGAACGCCGCCCGGGAAGCCGGGTACTGCGTAGAAGTTATCGCTCGTTCCCAGGAACCAATGACCGACGTCGGCAGATATGAACCAACCGATGCCATTGGGAAGGACAGTTGGCAGAACGTATTTTGCCGTACCCGCCACAAACGTCCCGTCGGCGCCCGAGTTGAAGACTGAGGGCGACCAGTAGGCGCCACCGCCGAACGAGAACTGATCGCTCACCGCGTAGAAGGCCTTGCCGTAAACTTCCCCGAAGCTCAAATCGCGCTTGATGACGTTACCGTTCAGCAAGCTGCGCAAACAGCCCGGGGCGAAATTGTGGAAGCACTCTCCGCCCGGATACCAGTAGTACCAACCGCCAAAATCCAGCGCGAGCCTGCCGAAGGTCGGCCGGATGCCGCCGTAGAAATCGATCTCGCCGGCGGCGCGGTTCGGCAGCGAGACGCTCTCCCCCGACAGGCCCACATAGCCTTGCAGGCTGTCGTTGAAATTGTATCGCGGCTCGGCGTACGTCGCGACCGACAGGGCGTGGTTGGATTGCGTAATGCCGCGGAAACGATAGTCCGACATCACGGCTGCGCCGAACGCGATGTCCCACGGCGTCCACGTTTCCGGCTTCTTCGCCTTGGGCTTCTTCTCTTCCGACTTCTTGTCTTCTGGCTTTCCCTTCTTCTCTTTCGGCTTCTTCGTCTCCGGCGCCTTCATGTCCGGTGTCGTCTTGTCTGCTTTCAAATCTTCCGCCAAAACCGAAACACTCGCACAGGCTAGAACGAGCGCCGCAGCGCACGCAATTTTCCTCATGACTTTCCACCCCTAGAGCGATTTGCCCGATCTTGGATGGTCCGCCTTGACAGTCGAAACAGCCCGCCCCTCGTTGGATGTCGCAAGTCCGCCGAGGCAATGCCCACTAAGGTCGAAAAAGGACGATTCGGGGAAGGTGGGAAAGCGTATTCGGAGACACTTTTTGGGGATTTCCCGCGTTATTTGAATAAGTCGGATGCTTATCATCGCCATTCGAGGAATGCCCTACGCCGTAAGGGCAACCCTGGGGGCGACCACGAGGGTGGCCCCTACTTACGTGGGTACCAATCCAACGTGTCGCTTTTCACGATGCTGCGATCCCTTCAGATAGGCTGCAGGCGATCGACGAGTGACGTTGCGCCGCTGCGGCTCGGAACTTCCGGCAGGGGATTGATGCCGAATTCTGGCAATGGCCTAACGCGAGTAAAATCTAACGCGGCTAAAATAACGAACCGCCGTCAAGAGTGGCTTGACGGCGGTCGCTTCTTAAGATCGTCCCCGCCCGGCTTGAGCGGATGGGAAGAAGATTACTTCAAGTTGTCCTTGGTCAGGTCAACCGAGAGCTTGGCGATGAATGTCGCGCCGCACCAGTTGGAACCTACGCCGGTTGGGTTGATCGACGTGACGTTGCTGAAGCCTGACGCGGTATGGTCGCTCGTGAAGGCGTTGCAGTCGCCCTTATTCAGATCCGTATCGAAGTAGCGCAAGTCAAGCGTGAACTGCTTCCAGGTAAACGCGACGCCGACATCCCAGTTGGTGTAGCTCTTAAAGGGAATGCCGCCCGGGAAGGCAGGTATTCCATAGAAGCTATCGGTGGTTCCCAGGAACCAATGACCAACGTCGGCAGAGACGAACCAGCCGATCCCGTTCGGCAGGACTGTCGGCAGAACATATTTCGCCGTGCCGGCGAGATAGGTGCCGTCAGCGCCTGAGTTCAGAACCGAGGGTGAATAGAATACGCTGCCGCCGAACGAGAACTGATCGTTCAACGTATAGGTGGCCTTGCCGTAAACTTCCCAGAAGCTCAGGTCTTTTTTGATGACGTTGAGGTTCGGCAACGCCCCCAGGCAATCCGCTCCGAAAACAGCTGGATCGTTGAAGCACTGGCCGCCCGGATACCAGTATTCCCAGAACCCAAAATCCAGCGCCAGCTTGCCGAAGGTCGGCCGGATGCCGGCGTAGAAATCAATCTCGGCCGCGGCGCGGTTGGGGAACGAGATGCTCTCGCCCGCCACGCCCACATAGCCCTGCAGGCTATCGTTGAAATTATACCGCGGCTCGAAGTAAGCCGCGACCGACGGCTTATGGTTGGATTGCGTAATGCCGCGGAAATTATAGTCCGACATGAGGGCCGCACCGAACGCGATATCCCACGGGCTCATCGGCGCCATCGCCGGCGCTTTCACCGGCATCTTCTTGTCCAAGTCCGCCGCCAGACCCGAAACGGTCGAACAGCCGAGAGCGAGCGCCACAGCGCATGCAAGTTTTTTCATGACTTCCCCATTCCCCTGAGCGATTTGCTCGACTTTAAGGATCGTCCGACTTGATGGTCGAAAGAACCGCGCGCCCCTCGTTGGATGTCGCACTTCCCCGAGGCCTGCGTCATTACGGCCGGAAATCGACGATTCAGGCAAGATGAAAAAAGATGAAAAGGGCCTATTTTGGCGGCGCTTTTTTAGGCATTTCTCATATTATTTGAACATGTTGCATTCATATCACAGTGAGCAAGCGGGACCCCCGAACTCTACCTCATGCGTCCTACACGGAAAGCAACTTCCGGATGCGAAAACGGCCCCGCATTGGCAAATGCGAGGCCGTGTCCGCTGGTGGTCAGGCCGCGAGCGCCCGCGGCGATTCGTTTGGCCCGATCGCCGCGCTTACGATCCGCTCGATCCGCTCGATCCGCTCGAGCTCGAGCCGTGGAGCGGCGGCGCAGGACTCGGAGTCGACGCGGCCGGGCTTGAGCTCGGCGTCGGCGCCGAAGCGGGCGATACCGGCTTCGGCGCCATGTGGCTCGCAGGGTGGCTCGCAGGGGCCGCGGGAGCGGCCGGGCGCGGCGCCATCGGGGACGCACCCCCATGCGTCGGCGAAGGCGACGCCGGCCCGGAAGCCGGCGGCGTGGCGGAAACCGGACGTGGCGGTGCCGGCGGCGGAACGAAGGGCTTCGGCGCCGACGTCGGAACGAAGGGCTTCGGCGCGGGCGCCGGAGACACGGCAGCCGGCTTCGGAGCAGGCGGCGGCGCGGCCGGTCGTGGCGCGGGTGCAGGCGTGGCAGCCATCGGCTTCGGCAGCGCAGCCGGCTTTGGCGCAGGCATAGCCGCAGCAGGTTGTTTGGGCGCTATTTTCTGAACGGGCGCTGCGGGCGCAACCTTCTTGGCCGGTGCCTTCTTGGGGGCTGTTTTCTTCGCAGCTACCTTCTTGGCGGCGGGCTTCTTGGCTGCCGTCTTTTTGGCAGCAGCCTTGGTCTTCTTCGCGGGAGGTCGCTTGGAAGCGGTCTTCTTTGTGGTCTTCTTTGCCGTCTTCTTTGCGGCCTTGCGTGCCGCTGCCAGTTTTGTTGTCTTCTTCTTCTCGCTTTGAGCCTTACTCGCCTTCTTTGCTTTCTTTGCTTTCTTCGCCATGATCGTTCTCCCGATCGTTGCGGCTGACTTCCCGACGCACCGCGGGGCAATCAAACACGATTTGCTTGGACCCCTGACGGTGCCTTATTCGCCCGAATCACCGATCGCATCGGACCATCTCGTGCGTTCCAACGCCTTTGGCGCCGATCCCCCGGTCGCCCAATCGATCAGCTCGATCGGATGAACAACCGGAATTGGCGTGCCCGCTGCGATCTGGGTGATGCAACCGATATTTCCGGCTGCGATCAATTCGGGCGTTACTTTATCGATATTCGCGATCTTTCGATCACGCAACCGATTCGCCAATTCTGGCTGCAACATATTGTAGGTTCCAGCGGAACCGCAACACAAATGGCTCTCGGGAATATCTTTCAACACAAATCCCGCTTCTGACAGCATCACCTTCGGCGTCTCCGTCACCCGCTGACCGTGGGCAAGCGAACAGGCGGGGTGATAGGCGACCACGAGGGGCGGCCGCGACACATACTCTAACGATTTGATTTCATTTATGAATTCAGATATGTCGCGACACATGCTGGCGATTTTTGCAGCCGGCGCCGCGTAATCCGGATCATTGCGGAGCATGTAGCCATAATCCTTCATGGTGGTGCCGCAGCCCGACGCCGTCGTCAGAATGGCATCGATTCCGTCGCCATTAATCTCGCGGGACCAGGCGTCAATATTGCGGCATGCTGCCGCGTGGGCTTCTTTTTTGCGGCCCATGTGATGCGCGAGCGCGCCGCAGCAGCCTTCGTCGCGCACCTGAACCACCTCAAAACCGTGACGCGTGAGAACTCGCACCGCCGCTTTGTTGATGTCGGGCGCAAGCACACCGGCGACGCAACCCGACAGCAGCGCCACACGGCCCCGGCGCGGGCCCACGGCGGGAAAGACACCGCCCGTCGCCGGGCCCCGTGGAACCCGCCACGGCGCGAGACGAAGCATCGCGGCAAACCGTTTCAAACCGACGAGATCGAGCAACGGCGCCATCGGCTTTGCCGGCAGGGCAGCGATCAACGCCCACCGGAACAGCATCGGATCGGTCATCACACGCAGCAGCGCAGAGCGCACCAGCCGGTCCATAAGCGGACGGCGATAGGTCTTCTCAACGTGGGCACGGGCGTGGTCGATGAGGTGCATGTAGTGCACGCCCGACGGACACGTCGTCATGCAACCGAGGCAGGACAGGCAGCGGTCAATATGCTTCACCACTTCGCGGCGCGCCGGCTCGGCATTCTCCAACATCTCCTTGGCAAGGTAGATGCGGCCGCGCGGCGAATCATTCTCCTCTCCGAGCAGCACATAGGTCGGACAGGTCGCCGTACAGAAGCCGCAATGCACGCAGGCCCGCAAAATCTTGTCGGCCTCCGCGACATCCGGATCGGCAAGCTGAGCGAGGCTGAAGGACGTTTGCATACCTAGACTCCGGCCCACATCCGCCCCGGATTGAGCACACCCTTGGGATCGAAATTTTCCTTTACCCGCCTCGTCAGGGCGGCGAGCGCCCCGGTTTCGGGATGGAACGGATCGACGCTCGCCCGCACGGCTAGCGGCGCGCGCACCAGCGTGGCATGACCGCCTGCCGCCGCGACGGCATTGCGGATTTCTCCGGCACTGCAATCCTGCGTCACCGGAGGCGCAACCCAGATGAGGCCGCCGGCCCAATCATAGAACAACATAGCCGCGGGCGTAATTTTCGCTGCTATCTCGCACCCCTTGCTCGGCGTTGCCGAGACGCGCCACAGTGGTCGATCGCCGCAGGGACCATTGGCCCAAAACGGCTGCACGTCGCGGATGGCGCCCCATAGCCGGCGCGATGCCGCCTGATCAAGGGTGGCGGAGGCCCCAAACGGCCGCACCGCTCGCTTGAGGCTCACGACCGAGTCCTCGAGCGAGGCTGCAATGCCGTCGATGCGAAACACGGTCGTTGCTTCCGCCTCATCAAGGCCGTCGAAACGTGACGCCATGTAATCGGGCAGATGCGCGGCGCCCGAAACCGTGAGCGGGGTCGCCATTGCGGTCGCCATCGCGGCCGCCGCCTCGCTGTCGGTCATACCGAAGACAACCAGCGTAGCTTCGGAGTTCGCCTGCGGCAGGACCTTGAGGGTCACTTCGGCGAGAATCCCGAGCGTGCCCCACGATCCGGCCAGCAATTTGCACAGATCGAACCCGGTCACGTTCTTGACCACCCGGCCGCCCGACTTGAACGTCTCGCCGTGCCCCGACACGGCAACAACGCCAAGCAGATGATCGCGGGCGGCGCCGGCACGGATTCGACGCGGTCCCGACACGTTCGCCGCCACCATGCCCCCGATCGTTCCGCGGCCTTGCGCAGCGCCGAGCAGCGGACCGTAGTCCATGGGCTCGAAGGCAAGTTCCTGTCCGCTGGACGCGAGCAAGGCGGTGATTTCCGCAAGCGGCGTTCCAGCCTTGGCGGATAGGATCAGTTCCTGCGGTTCGTAGAGGATGACGCCTGCCATCCCGGACAGATCGAGGGTGGCGTCATATTGCGCCGGACGGCCGAGCAGGCGCTTCGAGCCGTGGCCGATAATCTCGAGCGATTTCCCCCCGGCAATCGCCCATTGCACGGCCGCCTCGACGTCTTTGCAGTCCCTTGGCTTGTAATAGTCGGACATGGCGTGACCCGGAGGTCTAACGATGCACTCCGATGCGTTCAACTCCTGGTGTGGCGTTTTTTGGATTCGAACCAGTCGAGTCACATGTAATGTCATCCCGAGGCGCCACCACCACAGCGGATTTCGGTTGTTTTCGAATCACATCCCAGTGTCGTCGCCGGGCTTGTCCCGGCGACCCCGAGCGTTAGGGCACAGAGCAATCACGATCAGGGTGGCCGGGACAAGCCCCGGGCCACGACCCGGGAAAGATGGCAGATGCTTCAAAACCTGGGGATATCCGCGAAAGGAAGCCGCCCGCCGCTCACATGCATGCGGCCAAGTTCGGCGCACCGGGCGAGCGTCGGGAAAACCTTGCCGGGGTTGAGCAAGCCCTTGTCGTCAAAGGCGCATTTCAGGCGTTGCTGCTGGTCGAGATCGGGCTGTGAGAACATCACGGGCATGAGGTCGCGCTTTTCAACCCCGACGCCGTGCTCGCCGGTGAGCACACCGCCGACCTCGACGCAGAGCTTGAGGATGTCGGCTCCGAACGCCTCGGCGCGCTCCAGTTCGCCGGGTTGGTTGGCGTCGTAGAGGATCAGCGGATGCAGATTGCCGTCGCCGGCGTGAAACACGTTGGCAACGCGCAGCCCGTAGATCTGCGACAGCTCCTGCATGCGCAGGAGAACGCGCGGCAGCATGGCGCGCGGGATGGTGCCGTCCATGCAAAAGTAATCGGGCGATATTCGGCCGACAGCCGGAAAAGCCGCCTTGCGGCCCGCCCAGAACAACAGCCGTTCCTTCTCCGAGGTCGAAGCGCGCAGCTTGGAAGCCCCGCAGGCCTTGGCGATTGCGCCGACGCGCTCGACCAGGTGATCGACTTCGCTCTTCGGCCCGTCCAGCTCGACGATAAGGATCGCCTCGACGTCAAGCGGATATCCGGCGTGCACGAACGCCTCGGCCGCATGAATAGCGAGTTTATCCATCATCTCGATGCCGCTCGGAATAATCCCCGCCCCGATGATGCTGCCGACGCAGGCCGCCGCCGCCTCCGAGGCGGGAAATCCGACCAGCAGAGCGCGCGCGGCCTCCGGCTTTTTCAAGATTCGCACCGTCACTTCGGTAACGACGCCGAGCAATCCTTCGGAACCGAGGACGATGCCGAGCAGATCATAACCGGCGGCGTCGAGATGCTTGCCGCCAAGCCGGACGATCTCGCCGGTGATCAGCAGGATCTCGCAGCCCAGCACATTGTTGGTCGTCGTGCCGTATTTGAGGCAGTGAACACCGCCGGAATTCTCCGCGACGTTGCCGCCGATCGTGCAGGCGATCTGCGACGACGGGTCGGGCGCATAGTAGAAGCCCTCGTGCTCCACGGCCTGGGTGATGGCGAGATTGGTCACGCCCGGTTCCACGACCGCAACCCGGTTGGCAAAATCGATCTCGAGGATTCGGTTGAATTTCGCCATGCCGAGGAGGACGCCGTCGCCGAGCGGCAGCGCCCCGCCCGACAGCGACGTGCCGGCCCCCCGCGGCACCACCTTGATGCCGTTCTGGTGACAGTAGCGCAGCACAGCGGCGACCTGATCGGTAGTGTGCGGCAGCACCACAACCATGGGAAGCTGCCGATAGGCGGTCAGGCCATCCGACTGATACGGGCGCATTTCGCGCTCCGTGTCGATCACGCCCTCGGCCGGTACCATGGTCCTGAGCGCCCGTACGATCTCCCGGCGGCGCTTGAGCACCCCCTCGTCCGGAACGGGCATTGCTACCGGCATGCGAACTCTCCTCGTGATGATTCTTCTAGCGCGGAACGGCAGCCAGATGAAATACTCATCCGTGGGGCCGGCTCTGCTTTAAGGCGGCACGCGTTGGATAGGCATTGCGGCGCAGCGCCAATCCGCGCGAATCGCCGTTGACAGGCGGCCTCAAGAGCGCCATTCGAACCACTTGTGGAGGCGCGTTCGTTGTCGGGAGCGCCTTAAGCTTAAGGGCGCCATCCCGGAGGCCCGAGAAATGACCAGGAGGAGCAGATGAGAGTTGCGTTGGTTGCTGCCGTCGGACTTGTAGTATCGACCGGAGCAGCGCTCGCCCAGGATGTAGCGGCCGGCGAGACGTCGTTCCGGAAATGCGCGCCGTGCCATTCGATTGGGCCGGATGCTGCCAACAAGGTCGGGCCCCTGCTTAATGGCCTGGACGGTCGCCAGTCCGGCACCATAGACGGCTTCAATTATAGCGATGCCAACAAGGCCTCAGGAATCACGTGGAGCGAGGCGGTGTTCAGGGAATATATCAAGGACCCCCGCGCAAAGGTTCCGGGCACCAAGATGGTATTCGCTGGAATCAAGAGCGAAAAAGAAGTCGGCGACCTGTGGTCCTATGTGTCGCAATTCGACAAGGACGGCAACGTTAAGAAATGACGACACAAACGCCGCGGGGTCGCACCCCGCCCCGCGGCTGTCGATTTGCGGCGGATCAACGTCGGACAGACGAACGTGGCCTAGTGTTTCGCCTCCGACGCTTGATGCTCTCATTGCTGTCATCGCCCGCGAAAGCGGGCGATCCAGTAACCACAAGCCAGGGGTTACTGGATGCCCCGCTTTCACCCGAAGTCGGCCTTGGCCGACTTCGGCAGCTATTAAGCGAGCGAAATCGGAAACATCCGATTTCGCGGGGCATGACAAGACTGTGATTCACTTAATCACGGACGAGTCCTAAGCGCCCAACTGGGAAGAGCCGCCATGATCAAGGACCTGGTAGTTAACCTGACCGTGGGGACTGATGGCGACCCGGCGGCGCAGTTCGCGATTTCGATCGCCGCTAAGTTCGAGGCGCACATTGCCGGGATCGCATTTGCCTACGATCCGGCCATCACCCCGACAGTCATGGACGGATTATCGGCCGGCTGGGTGGACGCTCTGCGGACCGAAAACCGCGCTGCCGCCCAGGAGGCGGTCGATCGTTTCGAGGCTGCCGCGAAGCGCGAAGGCCTCTCCGCCGAGCATCGAATCATCGAGGCAAACCTCGGACGAGCCGCGAACCTGTTCGGCCGGATGGCCCGGCGTTTCGATCTTGCAGTGGTCGGCCAGACAGACCCGGAGCAGGCGCTGCCGGATGACCTTTTGATCGAAGCGGCATTGTTCGAGTCGGGGCGCCCGGTGGTCGTCGTGCCCTACATTCAAACGGAAGACCTCAAGCTCGGCCACATCCTGGTATGCTGGGACAGCAGCCGCAACGCCGCCCGCGCCATCGCGGACTCAATGCCGTTCCTGATGCGAGGAAAGAAGGTCGAGATCGTGATGGTGGCGAGCGGCGACGGCAAAGCGGACGAGTTGCCCGGCGCCGGTCTCGGCGAGCATCTTGCTCGCCACGGTCTCGATGTCGAGGTCAAACGGCTGGTTGCCGCGGACCTCGATGTCAGCAATGTCATCTTGTCCTATGCGGCCGACTGCGCTGCCGACTTCATCGTCATGGGCGGATACGGGCATTCCAGACTGCGGGAATTCATCCTCGGCGGCGCGACGCGCGGGATTCTGCAATCGATGACGGTTCCGGTGTTGATGGCGCACTAAGGTCAGGTATCAGTAATCAGGGATCAGGGATCAAGAAGACTTTGCTTCTTGATCCCTGATTACTGATCCCCGATTACTGACACGACCAGCCCGCGGGCACGCGCATCGACGACGCCGAGTGCTCGCAGCGCGAACAGCGTGATCCCCTGCACGGCAGCGCGTTCAGCCTCCGGGCCGACCAAAGTGGGGGCGAACGGGCCGACGAGACTTTCCACCGTGGCGCCGATGACGGCAGCCGCCATGGCCGCCGGCGGCTGATCGGGTAGTTGACCGGCCGCGATCGCGGCCCGGATCAAGCTCTCGAACTCCCCGGCGATGTTGCGCCGGAAGGCGAAGTGCCCAGCCCCCTCCCTCCCCTCCCCCGCAAGCGGGGGCGGGGATATTGATTTGCCCTCCCCGGCTTGCGGGGCAGGGTAGGGAGGGGGCGCTTCCGCCAGCATCGCGAAGGCAAGCCGGCGCATCCGCATAGTCCCCGCCGCGAACGCCGCGATCGCGGCGGCGAGCCCCGAAAGCGTCCCTGGCGCCCCAGCCGCGGCAGCGCGAATCGCCGCAACCTCGCGCTCCGCCGTGGCGCTGACCACTGCGGCAACGAGATCGTCTTTGGAGGGGAAATAGCGGTACACGGTGCCGGCCGCGATGCCGGCGCGCTCTGCCACCGGGACGACCTGGACGGCCCCCAGGCCGCTTTCGCTGGCCAATGCACGGGCCGACTCGATAATGGCTTCGTACCGTGCCGCGAGGCGCGCAGTCTCACGTTCAGTTCGGCGGTACGCCATTCTTCAGGCCCGTAGCCCGCATTGAGCGAAGCGAAATGCGGGGAAAGCCGTCCCGAATGTCGCTTCGCTCCATCCGGGCTACGGGGCCATTTTCAGCCGTGATGCTGCGCCAACGCGGCTGCGCGAATTCCCGTAAGCGTCAGAGTGGGAGTAATCGCTTCCGGATCGATCTTGAGATGAATGATGGCAGGCTGGCCTGATTGTTCGGCGGCCTGAAACGCCGCCGGAAACTCGGAGGTCCTCTCGACGGTGACGCCGAAGCCGCCGAATGCCCGGGCGTAGGCGGCGAAATCCGGATTGCGCAGCCCGGTGGCGCAGACGCGGCCCGGATAATGGCGCTCCTGGTGCATCCGGATGGTTCCGTAAAGTCCGTTGTCCGCGATGATGACAATGACCGGGGCATCGAACTGGACCGCCGTTGCGAAATCCTGGCCGTTCATGAGGAAATCGCCATCCCCGCTGAACGCCACCACGGTGCGCTCCGGATACAGGCGCTTCACTCCGACCGC
>WNFF01013586.1_pt1 | contig 11552 bp, 12 predicted proteins | sample 5400441 | NCBI WGS metagenome assembly WNFF01 (sample SAMN13153345, study PRJNA577476) | soil metagenome | isolation source: 120 cm saprolite under Douglas fir tree site 2 hole 3 replicate 1 | place: USA:California | collected 2015-04-18
CGTTCCGTTGTCGTTGGCGCCACTGGGCTCGCGGGCCAGCAGTTTATCGCCGCGCTCGCGGATCATCCCTCGATCGAGATCGCCGGCCTCGCGGCTTCCGCGCGTTCCGCCGGGAAGCCATACGTAGAGGCGCTGAAGACGTCCAGCGGAATGCTGGGATGGTTGGTTGCCGAGCCGCTGCCGAAGACGGTCGCCAGGCAAGTCGTGCAGGATGCCGCGAAGCTTTCCCCGGCGGACTATGATCTGGCGTTCTCCGCGGTCGAAGCCGACGTGGCACGGGAGCTCGAGCCGGCGCTGGCACGCGAAATCCCAGTCATCTCCACCGCCAGCGCATTTCGCTATGACGAGGACGTCCCACTTCTGATTCCACCGATCAACGCCGAGCACGCTTCGCTGGTGCAAGAGCAGCGCAAGCGTCGAGGTTCGCGCGGTTTCATTGTGCCGATTCCAAATTGCACTACCACGGGTCTGGCGGTGACGCTCGCTCCCCTGGATGCAGCGTTCGGAGTGGACGCAGTGGTGATGACCTCGATGCAGGCGATGTCCGGCGCCGGCCGATCACCAGGGGTGATTGGGATGGACATCCTCGATAACGTCATCCCCTACATTCCGAAGGAGGAGGGAAAGGTTGAGGTCGAGACCCGAAAAATTCTCGGCACGCTGCGCGGCAATCAGGTTGCGCCGCATCCGATGAAGGTTTCCTGCACCTGCACCCGGGTTTCCGTTCTCGACGGCCACACTGAAGCGGTTTTCGTTTCACTGAAGGCGAAGGCGACCTTGTCCGACATCGCATCGTGCTGGCGAGAGTGGAAAGGGGATGAAACCACGCGCAGGTTGCCTTCAGCGCCGCCTCGCTGGATTGAAGTGCTGGAAGATCCATTTCGACCTCAGCCTCGGCTGGACCGGGAGACGCACGGAGGAATGGCCACTACCGTGGGCCGACTCCGCGAGGATGGGGTGCTGCCCAACGGTGTGAAATACGTGTTGGTGTCTCACAACACCAAGCTGGGCGCGGCGAAAGGAGCGGTCCTGGTGGCTGAGCTCTTGAATACCGTCGGGCTAATCGGGAAATAGAAAAAAAGATTCGGGAACTTTACCCGCTCGTCTAGAGTTCCCAGCGTAAGCGGAAGGAGCCTGGAAAATGACGTACATCGTTGCCGAGCCCTGCATCAACTGCAAGTACACCGACTGCGTCGAAGTCTGTCCGGTGAACTGTTTTTATGAGGGCGCGAATTTTCTGGTCATCCACCCGGACGAATGCATCGACTGTGGCGCGTGTGAACCGGTGTGCCCGACCAAAGCGATCTTCCCTGAAACGGATCTCCCGGAGAAATGGAAGGAATACATAACCATCAACGCGGAGTTCGCTACCAAGTGGCCGAACATCGCCGAGAAGAAGGAGCCGTTGCCCCAAGCTGAAGAGTACAAGGAGAAGCAGGACAAACGGGCGCTCTTCGATCCCAATCCGCCGGCGAAATAGTGAGCGCCGCGATGCCGGCCTTGCTCACTGAACGGCAGGACCAGATCCTGGTCCTGACACTCAATCGACCGGAGAAACGCAACGCGCTTTCCACCGACTTACTCGAGCTGCTCGAGCGGGCGCTGGAGCACGCTCTTGAGGACGGCGAGTTGCGCGCCGTCATTCTGACCGGAGCTGGCGAAAAGAGCTTCAGCGCCGGCATCGATATCGGACTGCTATTCGAGCATCTCTCGTCAAATCCGACCGGCGAGAAGATTCGGCTCACTCAACGCCGATTGCAGAATCTGATCTGCCGACTCGAAGAGCTAGAGAAGCCAACGATTGCCGCGATCGAAGGCGCTTGCGTGGGAGGTGGCTTTGAGCTGGCCCTCGGTTGCGATTTGCGCGTTGCATCCAGCGAAGCCAAATTTGGTTTTCCCGAGGCGCGAATCGGAATGTTTCCGGATCTCGGCGGGATCAGCCGTTTTCCTCGACTGGTGGGCGCCACCGTGGCCAAGGAATGGATTTTCACCGGCCGGCAGTATTCCGCCGAACGCGCGTTTCAGCTTGGTTTGCTGAACGAGATCACTCTGCCCGGCCAGGCGAAGTCGCGAGCGCTCGCGGTCGCGACCGAGCTCGTTCACTCGGCGCCGTTGGCGATCTCGTGGGCCAAGCGAATCATCGACCGGGGTCAGGATATGTCGCTGCGCGACTCGCTCGAGCTCGAGCAGGACGGGATGACCGAGATTCTCCCCAGCGAGGATTTGAAGGAGGGCGTCCTGGCGTTCCTGGAGAAGCGTCCGCCCAAATTCACCAAGCGCTAGCGCGGCAGCCCGAGCCGATTCGCCACGTCGGGAAGATGCTTGCGAATCAGCCCGGCGAGCGTGGCCCCGTCGATGAGCTCCACCGCGGTCTGCTGCGAGACCAGCTTAGCCTCGTTGGAGAAGGTGCCGGTGGTGATCACCTCGGCCTTGGCAAGATTTTCTCCGCGGGCGGTGTCCAGCGCCGCCTGCACCTCGGCGCTCTGCACCGCCCCGGCTTCGGGAGTCAGCACGCAGCGGATGTAAATCCGCTGCCCGGTGATTGGGGTGGGATCTTCCACGATCAAGTCGTAGCGATCCGAAAACGCGTTTTGCGAAACGGTCTGAAAGCCAAGCTCGTTGAAGAGTCGATTCGCAACACTTCCCAGCTCGTGTAGCGACAGCTTGGCGACCCCGGACAACTCTGGTGGCAAGCCTTTAGCGGCGATCGTTTCGGTCGGTCCTCCACGCGCGAACAACGCCAGAACTAGAAAGAGCGCCACCAGCAAGATCCCGGCGAAAACCAGTGATGCCATCGCGCGCGCTTTAGCACAGGCGTCTTTTTTTGGGCCTGTCGGCGAAGCAGTTTTTACTGTATAGGGTCCGCGCCAATGGCCAGTCCTGAAGGGAAAAATGTCACGATTGTTCCGGTCCGCGCCGAAGGGGAGCTACTGCAAGCGCTCGCGATTCGAGAGGTGGTATTTATCGAGGAGCAACATGTGCCGGCGGGGATCGAGCGCGACGATGAAGACGCCCGGGCCTACCACGTGCTGGCCCTCGAAGGCGGACACGCAATCGGAACGGGCAGGCTGGTGATGCTTGCGGAGCCGCCCTCGGGAGAGAACGGCCGTTGGGCGGAGGTCGGTCGCATGGCGGTTCTTCAGGCGTACCGCCGCTTCGGAATTGGAACCAAGCTCCTCGCGGAGCTCGAGGCGCAGGCGCGGCGAAACGAAGCCGTTGGGATCATCTTGCGCGCTCAGCTCGCGGCGCTCGAATTCTACCGTCGGCACGGTTACCAGCCGATTGGAGCGGTGTTCCACGAGTCGGGAATGCCGCACCTGGAGATGCACAAGAAGCTTTAGAGGGCTTTGCGGATCGACTCGACGAATTGAGGAAAGAGCATCGCGCGCCTTTTGCTTTCAGTTCGGATCTGAAGCGCCTGGCGATAAAATCCCTGCTTGAGGTCAAGGATTTTCTGGGAAGGAGCGGCCAGACCGGCCACCTCTGCGAGCGACGCCACCATCCGCTCCGCGCTGGGCTCGTAAATCCCCAGCCGATTTTCCTCGATGAAGGCGACGTGAGGCAGCTCGGTGCCAGGAATGAATCGAAACAGAAACAGAGGACCGCAGCGAACCTCGAGCAACTCGTGCAGGGTCGCCGGCGCCAAGCTGCCGAGCACCGGATAGTCCGCGATCGCCATCAGCGTTGCGATCGTCTTGGGCGAAACGAAGTTGAAAATGTTGACGTTCGCTCGCCGACCGAAGCGCCAGGTGAGCAGCTTGTAAAAGCTGCGGTCCTTTCCGGACGCGATAATTAGGTTGAGGCTCGAAGCCAACTGCGGCTGGGAAAGAATCCGCCTGATCACGCGGCTGGTTCTGCGGGTCCAAGCGGAGCCGCCGAGAAAGAGGAACGTCGGGCGCTCGGGTCGAATCGCCTTCATCAGAGGAAACTCTTGATGCAGCTCGTGCAGCAGCTGCGCGCGCCGCGAGTCGCTCAGTCTCCCTGGCTCGTCCATCGCGTTTCCTAAGTCGGTGAAGGGCGCTCGGGTCAAAAATCCGGAACAGTGAATTTGCGAGCTGGTTAGCTCAGCCCGCTTGAGCAAGTGATCGCGGGCCTGGGGGTCCATCACGATCACCGCGTCCGCCCGGAGGGTTGGATCCTTCGGCAAGAAGCCACGCGGGGGAATCCCATAGTCTGGGATTGCGGTGACGATCGGAACGCGCAGCCGCATTTCATGCCTCGCCTTCGCCAACATCAAGCTCAGAACAAAGTGGGTGGAGACCATGACGTCGGGCGAGGTGTCGCGCAGAAGCGTTTTGACTTCGGACAAGATGACCGGATTGGTCGCTGCGACCACACGAGCGATCCAGTCCTGCTCGCTGAGATGGAAGAGGACGCCCTGGAAGGGCGGCATCCCGTAGACCACCGTGCGGTAGAAACGATGAATCGATTGGTCAGCGCTGTCCCAGGCAATCGGTTGGAAGCGCCGGCACAAGGGATCGGCCTGGCGCAACGAAGCATGAAGTGAGTCGCGCAACGCCGCGTGTCCGCCGCCGACATTCATTGATGCCAACAGCACCTTCAGGGACATCGCTATCTTCGCGCCCTCGGACCGGGAGGCGAGGCTTGAAGCGGATTCTCCGGCCAAGCATGGCGCGGATACTTGCGAGCCAGCTCCCGGCGAATGGAAGGGTAATGGCGCTCCCAAAAACCGGAGAGATCACTGGTGACCTGAACCGGCCGATGATTCGGCGCCAGCAGGTGCAGGACGAGGGGGAGCCGCCCGCCCCCGATCCGAGGTCCCTCCTTCAGCCCAAAGAAATCCTGGAGCCGAGATTCGACCCACGGCGGTTTTCCCGCCTCGTAATGAACCTTGAGCTGGCGCCCGCCCGGCAGCGCAATCCGCTCTGGCGCGTGCGTCGCCATCAGCCGAGACTGTTCCGCGGTAAGTAGCGAGCCAAGCGCGGCGACCGGATTGACCGTTCGCAGCTCGTCATAGCTCGAAGCATGACGACACAGCTCCCGGAGCGCGCTGTCCCACCGATCCGGGCCGGGAGGCGGAAAGCCAGCGCTCGGAAACGCGCTCGACAGCAGCGCAAGTCGCTCTTTCCATTCCGCGATCGTTTCAAGGTCAAAAAGCTTCCCCTGTTCGGCGCTGGCCATCTTGTACAACAGCTCGGCAGTTTGCGCGCTGGGTGGGGCAATTCGACGGGTTTCCTCCAGGATGATTTTTCCGTATGCCATGCGCGCAACCGTCTCCACCCGTTCGGTCGCCGCATTCCACTCGAGGCGATCCGACTCTTGAATTTCATTGTGCGGAAGATCGAGCAGCCATTCGGGTTCCACTTTGCTGGCGAGGCGAACCCAGGTGCGCGCTCCTTGGCTGCTCATCCGTTCCTCGGCGTCGACCGCCACCAAAAGCTCGTCAGTCACCGCGCTCGCGGGATCGAGGAAAGCCGTTCCACCTTCGCCAAGGAGCAGCTCGTTTGATGTGGCGGACCGCCGTTTCGCCACCCGATCGGGAAACGCCGCGAGCGCGCAGCGCAGCAGCGCCTCTTCGACCTTGTCGGAGCTCGAGGCGGCTTTCGATGACAGATTGCGCCCAAGTTGCTTGCGCACCCGATCGACCGAGCGGACGACATTTGGATCCAGCCCGAGGTCTCGCAGCCTGCGCGGATCGAATCTTTGTCGTTCTGCTTCCTGGAAGCTTTCCAGTAACTCCAGCAGGTCCGAAGGGCTGCTCGCCGCCGCTGCGCGCTGGGAATGGCTCGTCGCGATTCGCGCATGGGAGGAGTGGCGAATGTCACGCTCTCCGAGCAGCGCTGCGACCAAAATCGCCTCCGAGGAAATCCCACGGCGCTCCCCATCCAAAATCAAAATTCCCAGCCGCGGATGGAGCGGAAGCTCAAGTAAGCGCCGCCCCAGTGGGGTCAGCTCGCCCGCGGGGCTCGCTGCGCCCAAGCGCTGCAAAAGCGCCTGCGCCGCCTCCACGGCCGCATCGGGCGGAGCCTCGAAGAATGGAAACTGTCTAAGATCTCGAACTCCGAGGGAGTGAAGTCCCAAAACGGCGCTCGCGAGGTCCAGCCGCTGGATCTCTGGGGTCTCATGATCTGGACGCGTCTCGAAGTCCTGTCGGGTGTACAGGCGGAGGCACCTTCCCGGTCTGGTTCGGCCTGCCCGTCCCGCCCGCTGGATGGCGGATGCTCTGCTTACCTTCGACAGTTTGAGCATGGGCAGTCCGGACCAGGGCGAGTGGGAGGAAATCCGCGCCAGCCCGCTGTCGATCACCGCGGTGATTCCTTCGATCGTGACCGATGTCTCCGCGACGTTGGTCGAGAGGATCAACTTTCGTCGGGTAGAGGGGCGAACCGCTCGATCCTGCTCCTCGGCCGGCAAGTCTCCATGAAGCGCGTGGAGCTCGAGGTGGTGCCGTTTGGCAAAGTCCAGACACGCCTCTCGGGTGCGGCGAATCTCCGCTGCCCCCGGCAGAAAAACGAGCGCATCCCCCTCGTTTTGGGCGCCCAGCCGCTTGAGCGAGGCGAGCACCTGCGCTTCGATCGGCCGCGGGTCCGGCGCCGGCAGGTGCTGCAGATCGATTTCGAATTGCCTGCCTTCCGAACGAAGGATCGGACAATTCCCCAAGTAAGCGGCGATCGGTTCGGCATCGAGCGTGGCGGACATCACCACCAGTTTGAGATCCGGTCTCTCGCGCTGCTGGAGGTCCCGAAGCAGCGCCAAGCACAGGTCGCCGGACAGGTGACGCTCGTGGAACTCGTGCTTCCGTTCCAGCACGCCTTCGGTGACGAAGCGCAAGCGCGTGCGGGGGCCGGTGACTTCCTCGAAGCGTACCTGGTAACCCACCAGACCCCCGAGGGGCTCTCCCATCTCCTCAGCCACCCGCCGGGCTGCAAGCCGCGTTGGCAATCGGCGCGGCTGCAGGATCGCGATCTCCTTCGAGCCGGCAAGTTGCGCCCGAAGCAGCGCGGGCGGTACCCGCGTCGTCTTCCCTGCTCCAGGAGGGGCGATGATCACCAGGCTTTGGGATCGCTTCAGAACGGAGACGATCTCCGGAAGCAGAGGATCAATCGGCAGAGCGGGGGGCATTCCTGGCTCGGACAACGCAGGCCTCGAAGCCATGCTGGTTGCTTAATTGAGCAAGGCGTCCAGCGCTCCCGGCTCGCTCAGATCTGCAAACGCAAAGGTTGCTCCGGCCGCCTTGAGATCGCTCGTACTGAATCGGCCGGTGGCCACTCCCAGTGATTCGGCACCGAGGTTGGTGGCGGCGGCCACGTCTTTGGGAGTATCGCCCACGATCACCACCCGGCAGTTCTCCGGAAGCATGCCGAGTCGTTCCGCGCCTCGGCGCGCGCCCACCCGCAAAAGCTCTGTCCGATCTTCGTGATCGCAACCAAAGCCGCCAAAGGCGAAGCGCTCGTAGATCCCGACTCGGCTCAACTTCACCCTCGCGCCCTCCCGGATATTTCCGGTGCCAAGGCCGAGCGCCACGTGGGAAAAGGCTGCGGCCGCTTCCAGCGCGGGCTCGATCCCACGGTGGATCCGGTACTTATCCGAGTCGACGCCGGCCACCTCCTCCGCCAAAATCTCGAGGTAGCGGACCAGGATCGCGTCAATTTCGGGCTCTCCGGCGTTCCGTCCGATGTTGCGCAAGGCGGCGCGGACGATCGCCCGGTCGGTCATTCCATCGAGCGGAAAAGAACAAGCGTCGTTGCAACCATAGACCACCTCAAAGATGCGCTCCAACGCACGTCGCCCAGCCCCGCCAGTCGTAACCAGCGTTCCATCGACGTCGAAAAGCAGCACCGTGGGTCGGCTCACCGATTTCTAAACCTACCCCAACCGAAAGCGCTTTGCGTTGCGGACTGCATCCATCGTAGGAGTAACGCGATGGCCGGCCGGGTGATCGTCTTTCTGCAACATGGGAGCTACGAGCCGGCCTATCAGGCGACCACGCTTGGGATTACGGCCGCGGCGATGGGCGACGAGGTCTATTTCGTGCTCGCCTTCGATGCGCTCCGCGAGTGGATCCGCGGCGACTTCGGCGAGCCACAAAGCGAGGCAGAGATCATCGAAAGCACCCGGGCCGAAGGGCTGGGAATGCCCCCGCCGAGAAAAATGCTGGAAGAGGCGAAAGCCCTCGGCGCCAAGGTGGTGGTCTGTGATACCACCCTCAAAATCTGTGGCTTCACGTCGGTGGAGGTGACCGACAAAATCAGCGAGGTGATGGGCCTGGCATCGATCTGGCGACTTACCGAAGGCGCTCGGATCATCTCCCTCTAGTCCGGGCTTTACCTTCGACCCTTGGCTGCGTAGCGTGGTGGTCCTTAGCAACCACGGTCTGTGCTCACCGATGAAGATCACCATTCTCTCTCGCTCCGGCTTGATTCCTTCCACTCGTCGCCTGGTGGAGGCCGCTCACCTGCGGGGCCACAAAGCTCGGGTGCTCAACCCGGTAAAGGTTGAGATGTACCTGGACGGCGCCAGCGCCAAGATGTTCTACCGGCGAAAGCGGCTGGCCCGGGGCGACGTGGTGATTCCCAGGATCGCGCAGTCGGTATCCACCTATGGGTTGGCGGTGCTGAACCAGTTTGCCCTGGCGGATGTCCCCCTGCTCAATACTCCCCAGGCGATCGCCCAGGCGCGCAACAAGATGCGCTCGCTTCAACTTCTTTCTTCCGCCGGAATTGACATTCCCGCGACGGTGATGGCGCGGCAAGCGGCGGACCTCAAAGCGATGGTCAATCTGGTTGGAGGCGTTCCAGTCTTGATCAAGCTTTTGCAGGGACAAGAGCGCCATGGAGTGATGGTCTGCGAGACCCTCCAGTCGCTCGAAGCGGCTCTCCAGGCGGTCCTCGGGCTGGGGCACAACCTGATCGTTCAACAGTACATCCGCAAGACCGGGCAGGACATCCGCGTCCTCGTCGTCGGAACCGAGGCGGTCGCCGCGGTGCGCCGCCGCGCAGCAGTGGGCAAGCTCTCGAACACGCTGATCCGAGGTGCTCGACTGGAGAGAATCGAGCTGACCGAGCGCCAGCGTCGGATTGCGATCGAAGCCGCCAGGCTGATTGGTTTGGAGGTCGCCGCAATCGACCTCTTGGATGTGAAGGACGCGCCCAAGGTATTCGAGGTCAACAGCTCGCCCGCCTTGACGGAAATGGAGCAGGCCACCGGGATGGATTTGGCGTCGGTCATCATCCGGCGCGCGGAAGAGCTGTTTTCTCAAAGTGTGCGCGCTGCGGTCCCCAAGCCGCCTGAGAAGATTTCCGTCGGGCGGCGATAATTGGCACCGTGTTAAGGAAACGCCGTATCTGGAGGAACCGATGAAGCTTGCCCAGGGAACGCTGGGGCTTTTTTGCCTGTTTGGCGCTATTCAACCGGTGATGGCGGAAGACGAGCCGGATCCCAAGACCCTCTATGACTTGAGCACCGAGGGCAGCACCCAGAAGGTAAAGGCCGGAGAGAACGGAGTGGCGGTGTTGTGGATCCGGGCCAAGAACGGCGCCCATGTCTCTGATGAAACCCCGCTCAAGCTCGAGGCGTCCGGAGATCGTGTCAAGGTGACCAAGAATCTGTTGAGCTACGCTGACTCGGTGACCCGAGCGTCTGCTGGGATGCGCCGCTATCCCGATCCGAAATTTGAAATTCCCTTTTCCGCCACCGCGCCGGGCAAGGGGAAGGTCGACCTCAAGCTCACATTCTTCATCTGCACCGAGAAGCTGTGCATGCGTCAGCAGAGATCTGTCCAGGTTCCTGTTCTGGTGGAATGACGGAAAGTTGACGTGGTCCAGGAACTAACCCCGACGCCGCAGGGACGGCGATACGTCTATGGGATCAACCCGGTGTTGGAGGCCTTGCGCACCCGGTCGGACCAGATCGAGATGCTGTACGTCTCCCAAGGCAACTTGCCGGCACGGCCTGCGGCGGAAATCCTTTCGCGAGCTCGCAAGGCCGGCATCCGAGTGCAGAAAGTCGTGCGAGAGCGGCTGGCTGCTTTTGCCGAGGGCGGAGTTCACCAGGGGGTGGTGGCCGAAGTTCGGGAGTTTGAATACGCCAGCCTCGAAGAGCTGCTGGACCAGGCTTCCGATTCCCAAAAGCCTCCGCTCTTGGTCGTCCTGGACGAGGTTCAGGATCCGCACAATTTCGGGGCGATCGTTCGGTCGGCGCATGCGTTGGGGGCCGATGGAGTGATCGTGGCCAAAGATCGCGCGGCCCCGGTGACCGGCACGGTGGCCAAGGCTTCAGCAGGCGCTGTCGAACACGTGCCGATCGCGCGGGTGACGAACATTTCGCGCGCACTCGAGGAGCTCAAGAAGGCGGGGCTGTGGATCATCGCCGCCGACCCGAACTCCGAGCTCTCTTTGCCCGAGCAAAACCTGCAGGGGCCGTTGGCGGTGGTGATCGGCTCGGAAGGAGGGGGAATTCGCGAAGGTGTTCTGAGCCACTGCGATTACCGCGTTTCAATCCCAATGGCTGGAAAGGTGGGCTCGCTCAATGCTTCGGTTGCAGCGGCGATTGTGCTCTACGAGGTTGCCCGTCAGCGCGCGAGTGCGCCCCGAGCCGCCGGCTGTCGCTAGCAGCCGGCTGTCGCTAGCAGCCGGCTTGACTTGAGATGGATGGCTCTCTAAAGGGATTTGGGAGACCGATGCCGGCTGCACCAGGGCGGCCGACCCCCCCGTGGAGCTTGCCGGTGTAGCTCAGTTGGTAGAGCAACTGATTTGTAATCAGTAGGTCGCGGGTTCAAATCCCGCCGCCGGCCAAAGAAAAGGCGAACTTGCAGGAGGTAGCTAGAACAGAGGAGACGGAGGGGTACCCAAGCGGCCAAAGGGAGCAGACTGTAAATCTGCCGGCTCTACGCCTTCGTTGGTTCGAATCCAACCCCCTCCACCAGTCACGCGGGAATAGCTCAGATGGTAGAGCGTCAGCCTTCCAAGCTGAATGTCGCGGGTTCGAATCCCGTTTCCCGCTCAAATCATGATCAGGCCCTCATAGCTCAGTTGGTAGAGCGCATCCTTGGTAAGGATGAGGTCTCCAGTTCAATCCTGGATGAGGGCTCCATTTGAGGAGTGCCATGAGCAAGGAAAAATTCGAGAGAACGAAGCCGCACGTGAACGTCGGGACGATTGGGCACGTGGACCACGGGAAGACCACTCTGACCGCGGCGATCACCAAGGTTTTGGCCAAGCAGGGGATGGCGACCTACCTGGCCTATGACCAAATCGACAAGGCTCCGGAGGAGCGGGAGCGAGGCATCACCATCGCCACCGCCCACGTGGAGTACCAGACCAAGAAGCGGCACTACGCCCACGTCGACTGCCCCGGGCACGCCGACTACGTGAAGAACATGATTACCGGGGCGGCGCAGATGGACGGGGCGATTTTGGTGGTGAGCGCGGCGGACGGACCGATGCCGCAGACTCGCGAGCACATCCTGTTGGCCCGCCAGGTGGGGGTGCCGTACATCGTGGTGTACCTCAACAAGGTGGACATGCTCGATGACCCCGAGCTGCGGGAGCTGGTGGAAATCGAAATCCGGGACTTGCTCAAGAAGTACGAGT
>WNFF01011083.1_pt1 | contig 11551 bp, 8 predicted proteins | sample 5400441 | NCBI WGS metagenome assembly WNFF01 (sample SAMN13153345, study PRJNA577476) | soil metagenome | isolation source: 120 cm saprolite under Douglas fir tree site 2 hole 3 replicate 1 | place: USA:California | collected 2015-04-18
TCTCGAGCAAACTTAATGCCGCGCTGCCTGCTGATTCTTGAGCGGTTTAGAATGGTTTCTTTTCGGCTTCCATTCACTAATCGCGAGAGCTATATACGACGGCAAATCCTTGCGCGTGGATTTTTTTGTTCCATCCGGAACAGGATCGCTGATACAGGGTCAGGTACGTCAATAGCATAGTGTTCATTTTCGTAAGAGTCGGTACTTATTCCCAGCGATATTGAATCCCATAAGCGGGATCGCAGCGTGTTGTTTTACCAATTACGGAATTGCTTCGGTGGGTGATATAAGCCATCCGACCAGCGTACCAAATCCTTAATAGAACGTGCGGCGAGCAAATCGCGGCGGGCTTGGCGTTTGTCGATGCCAATGTCTTCCGGACGTTTTATGATACCGCGGTCGCGCAGATTTTCCACCGCTGTGTGCGAACGCGCCATGCCGACGGGAGTAAACCCGGCTACCCCGCGCAGGGCTTGCTCCCGCTCTTCGGCGGTGCGGCAGAGCAGCAGATTGGCGATGCCTTCTTCGGTCACGACATGGGTGACATCGTCGCCATAAATCATGATCGGCGGCAAATCGAGACCCATCGTTTCCATTAAATCCAAGGCATCGAGACGCTCGACAAATGTCGGTTGCATGTGTTGGCGGTAGGTTTCCACCGTCTGCACGACGAGTTTGCGTCCGCGCGGAGTCGAGGATGCCGTCTGCGCCTCGCGCCCGGCCTTGAGCCAGGCGGCGGTGGCATGGCGCCGCCCGCGCGCGTCGGCGCCCATATTCGGTGCGCCGCCGAAGCCGGTAATGCGATCGAGTGTGGCGGTCGAGCTATTGCCGGCCAGATCGATTTGCAAGGTCGAGCCGATAAACAAATCGCAGGCGTAGTGGCCGGCCATCTGGCAAAACGCGCGATTGGAGCGCATGCCGCCGTTGCGGCCCGTGAAAAAGATATCCGGGCGCGCGGCGGTGTAAGCCTCCATGCCGAGCTCGGAGCCGAATGAATGAATCGATTGTACGAAACCGGCTTCCACCGCTGGAATAATGGTCGGATGCGGATTCATCGCCCAATGTTGGCAAATCTTGCCTTTTAAGCCGAGGCTTTCAGCGTAAGTCGGCAACAGCAATTCCATCGCGGCGGTATCAAACCCGATGCCGTGATTCAGACGGTTTACCTGATACTCGGCGTAAATCCCGCGGATCACCAGCATCGCCATCAAAATCTGTATTTCACTGATTTGCGCCGGGTCACGCGTGAATAACGGCTCGATGTAGTGCGGCCGTGGGCTTTGCACCACGAAATCCACCCAGTCGCCGGGTATATCGACGCGCGGGATGCGCGCGGCCAGCTCATTGACCTGCGCGATGACAATGCCGTTTCGGAATGCGGTCGCTTCTACGATGGCCGGGGTATCTTCGGTATTCGGCCCGGTGTAAAGATTGCCATGGTGGTCGGCGGCCTGGGCGGCGACCAGGCTCACGCGTGGGGTGAGGTCGATGAAGTAGCGGCCGAACAATTCCAGATAGGTATGGATCGCGCCGATCTCGATGCGTTTCTCTTTTACCAGGCGCGCGAGGCGCGCCCCCTGCGGCCCGGAAAAAGAAAAATCCACGCGTTTGGCGATGCCGCGCTCGAACAGCTCCATGTGTTCCGGCAGCGCCAATACCGATTGCACCAAGTGCAGATCATGCACGCCGGCGACATCCGCTTTGGCAAGCTGCTCGGCGAGAAAATCAGCTTGCTTTTGGTTGTTTCCTTCCAGGCAGACTTTATCTCCCGGCTCGATCACCGCCTCGAATAAAGCCGTGACGTTCTCCGGCTTGACTTGCTTACCGGCGGTCAAACGGCTAGCGCGATTGAGCCGTTGTATTCGGTTCTGCGCTTGGATATTCCATTGTTTTGCGTTCACTAGCTTCCCTTGTTGTATTTACTTAGGTTCCCCTATGCAAAGATCCAGCAGCCAGGCGGCGAGTTCCTGGACGAAATCCAACCATACGATGGCGAGCGCCGTCGGCAAAATGATGGCAATCTATGATGTCATGCAATGGGAATATCGGACACAATCAGCTCAAGCGTGCAACGCTGAGGCTGGCGAAAATCCAGCCGTTTGTCAAGCGCATTCAGGCTAAGGCCGCTTGCAGTACGCGCGCGACATGGATCGCCTCACGCCCGGCACAGTCATGAATCTGGTGACGACAACTGGTGCCGTCTGCAACCAGCAAAGTGTTGGCATCCGCCGCCCGGACTTTCGGCAGCAAACCAAGCTCGGCCATTTTTAGCGACAAGTCATAATGCTCCGCGTCAAACCCGAATGCGCCGGCCATCCCGCAGCAGCTTGACTCGATGACCTCCACCTTGAGCTGCGGTACCAATTCCAATACCCGCTGCACAGCCGGCATAACAGCGAATGCCTTTTGATGGCAGTGGCCGTGCAGCAGCGCCTTGGTTGCCGGCAATGCTTTAAACCGCAGCTTGAGTCTGCCGGCCGCGTGCTCCATGGCGAGAAACTCTTCGAATAACAGCGCGTGTTCGGCAAGAGCGTCGGTCTCGGCGCCGGGCAGTATCGACTTGAACTCATCCCGCAGGGTTAGCAGGCAAGAAGGTTCAAGTCCGATGATGGGGACGCCGCGTGCAACAAAGGGCTTGAGCGCAGTCAGCATGCGGCGCGCCTCCACGCGCGCCGCATCGACTAAGCCGACGGCGAGAAACGTTCGTCCGCAACACAACGGGCGCCCGCCCCGCGGTTGCGGCAAATGCACGGTGTAGCCCGCCGCTTGCAAAACCATGAGCGCGGCGCGGGCATTTTCCGGTTCGAAATAGCGATTGAAAGTATCCACCAGCAACACGACTTCATTCCCAGCCGGGGCGTTATCGGCAAGTGCGTTACGGAATAGGTCGCGGCGCCAAACCGGCAAACTGCGCCTGCTGCTTAAGCCCAGTAATATTTCACCGATCTTCGCCAAGCCGGGGAGCCGGTTGCGCAAGTTCAATAGCGGCGCAAGCCGCGCCGCCCAGGGCGCGTAGCGCGGCAGGTAGGCAATCAGGCGCTGTTTTAAACGCAGGCGGTGATGCTGATGATAGTGATTTAGAAATTCGATTTTCATCTTCGCCATGTCCACCCCGGTCGGGCACTCGCGTTTGCAGCCCTTACAGCTTACGCATAAATCCAGGGTGTCATACATTTCTTGCGAGGCAAACGCGCCGGCGCCGAGTTGGCCGGAGATCGCCAGGCGCAGGGTATTCGCGCGTCCGCGCGTAAGATGTTGTTCATCACGGGTGGCGCGATACGAGGGGCACATGACGCCGTCCGCCTTGCGGCAGGCGCCGTTGTTGTTACACATCTCGACCGCGCCGCCGAAGCCGCCCGATTCCGGCCAGTCGAGCGCGGTGTTGATTTTCTGTACGGCGTAGCCGGGCTTAAAGCGAAACAGCGAACGATCGTCCATTTTCGGCGGGCGCACGATCTTGCCCGGGTTGAACAGGCCTTTAGGATCGAAAATATCTTTTATTTCCTCGAAGGCGCGGGTAAGTTCCGGCCCGAACATGGGTTCAATCCATTCCGAGCGCACCAGCCCGTCGCCGTGTTCGCCGGAATAAGAACCTTTGTATTGCCGCACCATCGCCGCCGCTTCCTCGGCGATGGCGCGCATTTTTTGCGCGCCGTCTTGTTTCATATTAAGTATGGGCCGCACGTGCAGGCAGCCGACCGAGGCGTGCGCGTACCAGGTGCCTTTGGTGTCGTGCTTGTCAAACACGCGTGTCAGCCGGTCGGTGTATTCCGCCAGGTCTTTTAACGGCACCGCGCAATCCTCGATAAACGACACCGGTTTGCCGTCGCCTTTCATCGACATCATGATATTCAACCCGGCTTTGCGTACTTCCCAGACGTCACGCTGCAAGCTGTTGTCGGTCACTTCCACCACGCTGCCGGGAAAACCAAGATCCGCCATCAGCTCCACCAGTTGCTTGAGCTTGCGCAGTTGCGCGGTTTTATCCTCGCCGGCGAACTCCAGCAGCAGCAACGCCTCCGGCTCACCCTTAAGAAAGCGATCAACCGTAGTGCGGAATAGAGGTATCTCACGCGCCAGCTCGATCATAGTGCGGTCGACCAGTTCGACCGCGGTAGGGTCGAGTGTGACCAGATGCTGAGTCGTATCCATGGCTTTATAGAGGCTCGCGAAATGGCAAACCCCGAGCACCTTGTGCGGCGGTATTGGCTGGAGGGCGAGATGAATTTGTCGGAAATAAGCCAGCGTCCCTTCCGAGCCGACAAGCAGACGCGCCATGTTGTGGCCGCCGGGGGAGACGCTATCCAAGTTGTATCCACCCACGCGCCGCAATAGTTTTGGGAAGCGGCGCGCAATCTCCGCCTGTTCGCGCTCGGCCAGGGCGCGCAGTTTCTTCACAAGCTCAAGATAGGCGGATGGGGCGTTGCTGTTTTGCAGATCGGCCGGCACGTCGCCGAAATGCAGCGAGGCGCCGTCCGCAAGTATCGCGTCAATGGCGCGCACATTGTGCACCATATTTCCATAGCGGATGGAGCGTGAGCCGCAACTATTGTTGCCGCTCATGCCGCCGATGGTCGCTTGGCTGGCGGTGGAAACATCGATGGGATAAAACAAGCCGTGGGGCTTAAGAAAAGCATTAAGTTGATCGAGTACGATACCGGGTTGCACGCAGATGGTTTTGGCTTGCGGATCGAAGGCGACGATTTGATCGAGGTATTTGCTGTTATCGATTACCAGGGCGTGACCGACCGTTTGTCCGCACTGAGAAGTGCCGGCGCCGCGCGGCAGGATCGGCACGCCCGCATCCGCGGCAATTTGTATAGTGCGGACAACATCCTGCTCATGCCGCGGAATGACCACGCCGATCGGATCGATTTGATAAATGGAGGCGTCAGTGCTGTAACGTCCGCGGCTGAAGGCGTCGAATAATACTTCGCCTTCCAGCTCGCGGCGTAAACGCGTGGCAAGAGCATGATCGATGTTGACCGAGCGGTGTGAAATTAAAGGCATTGGATGCCGGGTGCGTGTTAAGTGAGCGCTTATGGTATTCGTTTTAGTTGGATGCAGCACTATTTAGCATTTGGGCTGCTCACTTATGTTGCTGTTACTATCCATTAGACCGGCTGATGATCGTGGCCTTCACTACTTCCAGCTTATTACGCAAATGATCTTGCAGCAGTTGCCGCAGTTGCCCCGCTTCTTTCTTTGTTAACGCTTCCAGAATCAGGTTATGTTCGTGTACCGCATGGTCCCATCTCTCTTTTGAGAAGTTGGCCAGGTAACGCGCACGGCGAATGCGGCCGCTTAATGAGCGATAGGTATTGGCTAGAATTGGATTTTTGGCCGCTTCGATGATTTTTTCGTGAATCCTCTGGTTATATTTAAAATACTCGGACAACTCGGAGCGTGCATGGTGAGCCAGCATCTGGTAATGCAACGCCCGGATCTCAGCGAGATCCTCATCGCTTATGCGAGCGCAGGCCAGTTCTCCCGCCAGCGCCTCCAGCGCGCCGATTACCTGGAACATATCTTCCACCGCTTCGATGGTGAGCTCAGTGACGGCGGCGCCGCGGTTGGGTAACAGCTCGAGCAAGCCCTCGGAAGCGAGCACCTTTACCGCTTCCCGTAACGGCGTGCGTGAAATACCGAACCGTTGGCATAGGATCCGCTCGGTTAAGCGGGTGCCCGGGCTTAATTCGCCCTCGATAATCATATCGCGCAAACGGCCGACAACTTCATCATGCAATGTGCGACGATCGATTAAGGGTTTGCGACCGGAGGCGCTAATCTCAGTGATATTCAAACTAAAAACTTCTTGAAGGTAGTTAAATTGTATGCATAATACAAAAAGTTGCGCCGGCGTGTAAATGAGAGACATTGGTGAAGCTGCAAAAACAAAGGCTTACGGCCAGCAACAGGCGAGATTCAATACGGTCTTCGTAAAAAGTATTCAACCCATCAAGATCGATTCAAGGGTTCCCGCGGAAGAATGTCCGCTAAAACGATTCTGAGAAGCAGGGCCGGTGGTTTGATCAACGGTCCTTCCATGTTTGTTATCCTGGACAACCAGGTTCATTAAAATTAAGGATTCTTTAAATATGTCAGCAAATCCCGGCCGTCATTTTCTTCAAATCCCCGGTCCTACCAACGTGCCTGATCGCATCCTGCGCGCCATGGGCCGGCCTACCATCGATCATCGCAGCCCGGAATTCGGCCGCCTGGGACTCGAAATCCTGCAAGGACTCAAACAAATTTTTAAGACCGCGAACCCGATTGTGGTATTCCCCGCTTCCGGCACCGGCGCTTGGGAAGCGGCATTAGTCAATACTTTGTCACCCGGCGATCAAGTATTAATGTGTGAAACCGGCCAGTTCGCCACCCTGTGGCAACGTATGGCCGGCAAATTGGGGCTTAAGGTAGATTTCATTCCCGGTGATTGGCGCCACGGCGCCGATCCTGATGCGGTTGACGCGCGGCTGGCCGCAGACCGTGCACATAAAATTAAAGCGGTGGCGGTGGTTCATAACGAAACTTCGACTGGGGTAACGAGTCGGATAGGCGCTATTCGCCAGGCGATGGACCGCGCCGGACATCCGGCGCTGCTCATGGTCGATACCATTTCTTCCCTGGCGTCCATTGATTATCGTCCGGATGAATGGGGTGTGGACGTCACCGTAGCCGGATCGCAAAAAGGCTTTATGTTGCCGCCCGGCTTAAGCTTTAATGCCGTCAGCGAAAAGGCATTGCAGGCGTCCAAGACCGCTAAGCTGGCGAAAGCTTACTGGGCCTGGGATGAGATGCTCGCGAGCAACAAGTCCGGCTTCTTCCCCTACACCCCCGCGACGAATCTTCTCTATGGCCTGCACGAAGCGATCGATATGCTGTTAGAGGAAGGGCTGGAGAATGTCTTTGCCCGCCATGACCGGCACGCGGAAGCGACACGCCGCGCTGTGCGCGCCTGGGGACTCGAAATACTCTGCCTGAATCCGGAAGAATACAGCAGCACGTTGACCGCGGTACTGCTGCCGGAAAATCACGATGCCGATAACCTGCGCAAGATCATTTTGCAGCGCTTCAATATGTCCCTCGGCGCCGGTCTTGGGAAGGTGCAGGGCAAGATTTTCCGCATCGGCCACTTGGGGGATTTTAACGATCTTATGTTGTGCGGCACGTTGTGCGGTGTAGAGATGGGGCTTGAATTGGCGGGCGTGCCATGCAAGCAGGGCGGGGTAGAGGCCGCAATGGCTTATTTAGCAACCGAAACAATGAACAAGCAACAATCGGTGGCGAAGGTTAGTTATGGTCTGAAGTAAAAGCGTATTCATAAACAGAGGAGAAAAGACATGAATAGTATGATCGGTTTGAGAAAAGCGGCCCTCTTGAAATTTTCTGTAGCCGCCTTATTGGTGGTTCTCGTGATGCCGATACAACCGGCGGCCCGGTGGAAATTGCGGTGCCGGCAGGCGCCGGCGGTGCTTCAGATCAGATGGCACGCCTGGTACAAGGCATTGTCGCCAAGCATGGATTAATGAAACGCCCCATTATAGTTATTCTCAGAGGCGGGTCCAACGGCGCTGACGGCTTAATGGAGGTTAAATCGGCCAAAGGTGATCCTCATAAGCTCTTGATTGCGCTATCCAGCATATACACCATCCCGTTCTCAAGCAACTTACCGTTCCATTGGACAGATTTGACGCCGGTGGCGATGGTCGCCATGGATGAGTTTTTGCTCTGGGTGAACTCCGATACCCCCTATAAAACCGTGAAGGATTATCTCAATGCGGTGAAGGCTGCTCCACCGGAGCAATTTAAAATGGGCGGCACAGGCTCCAAGCGCGAAGATCATATTCTTACCTCTGACATAGAGAAGAGCTACGGCGTCAAGTTTATCTATATCCCCTACAAGAGCGGTGGTGAGGCGGCTACGCAATTGGTCGGCAAACACACTGACTCCAACGTTAATAATCCCTCAGAAAATGTGGCGCAATGGCGCGCGGGTCAAGTGCGCCCGCTTTGTGTATTCGACGCGCAGCGCATACCTTTCAAAAATAAAGTTGCGGGAAATATGTCTTGGGCCGATATTCCTACCTGCAAAGAGGCGGGAGTGAATGTGGAATACCTGATGTTGCGCGCGTTCTTTTTGCCATCCGGTGTTTCCAAAGATCAAGTGAGCTTTTACGAGAACCTGTTTAAGAAAGTCACCGCAACTCCGGAATGGAAGGAATATATGGAGAAAAATGCGCTGAAAGAAGTCTTCCTCACCGGCCGGGAATTGGAAAACTTTCTGCAAAAGGATGAGCAGAAGCATAAGAACTTGATGCAAGCAGCCGGCTTCATGTTCAAGAAATAAGTTTTTATTGACTTAATCCACGCGGAGTTGCTAATGGAACAAGACAAAAGCCCGGATAACACTCCTACAAAGGGTTTATCCATCGGTATGGTGGATGCAATTGCCGCCGCCGTCTTATTTATCGTCGGTGCGGTAATGATGGTTGACAACTATCAGCGCGGCGCAGGCTGGGCCATAGACGGCCCCGGTGCCGGCTATTTCCCCTTCCGGGTCGGGCTGATCATCAGCATCAGCGCCGCCGTCATTTTTATCCAATCCTTGTTTGGAAAGGAACGCAACGCTGCAATCTTTGTCCGGAAAGAACAGCTAAAGCCGGTGCTTATGGTCCTGGTTCCTACAGGAGTCTATGTTTTGGCGATTCAGCTAATCGGAATCTACATTGCCTCGGCGGTTTTTATTGCTAGTTTTATGCGAATAATGGGTAAGTATGGCTGGCTGAAAATCGCATTGGTGAGTGTCGGCGTAAGCGCAATATTCTTCTGGCTGTTTGAGGTCCTGTTCTTGGTGCCGTTGCCCAAGGGGCCGCTGGAAACCTGGTTTGGCTACTAAGTCTTAGAAGTTTAGAAAGAGAGCGAAAGCGTGGAAGATCTAAATTCCCTGCTGCACGGGTTTTCGGTGGTTTTGACGTGGTACAACATCGGATTGATGCTGGTCGGTATTCTCCTTGGCGTCATTATCGGCGTTCTTCCGGGATTAGGCGGCCCCAACGGCGTAGCGATACTGCTGCCATTAACTTTTACTATGCCGCCTACCTCGGCGATTATCATGCTTTCCTGTATTTACTGGGGGGCGTTATTTGGCGGCGCGATCACATCAATTCTTTTTAACATACCGGGAGAATCACATTCAGTCGCTACCACCTTTGATGGTTATCCTTTGGCGCAGCAAGGGCGCGCGGCCGAAGCGCTGACCAGTGCGTTTACCGGATCGTTCGTCGGTGCTTTTGCCGGCGTGTTATTAATCACCTTCCTCGCGCCTTTAGTGGCAAAGTTTGCCCTCAAATTCGGCCCGCCGGAATTTTTCGCCGTGTATTTATTGACTTTCTGTAGTTTCATCGGCATGGGCAAGGAAAATCCTTTTAAAATTGTGATTTCCATGATGCTCGGTTTTGGTCTCGCTGCCGTCGGCATGGACACCATGACCGGCCAACTGCGCATGACTTTCGGCTGGTCGGAATTGCTGCGGGGTTTTGATTTCCTGGTGGTGGTCATCGGACTTTTTGGTATCGGCGAAATTCTGCTGACCATGGAAGAAGGACTGGCATTCAAGGGCAAAATCGCCAAGATCAACGCCAAGGTCGTTTTTGAGACGTGGGCGAAATTACCCCGGTATTGGCTGACGTTAGTCCGTAGCGCGATTATTGGGTGCTGGATGGGCGTCACCCCGGGCGGCGCAACCGCTGCTTCCTTTATGGGTTACGGCATGGCCAAGCGGTTTTCTAAAGAGCCCGATAAGTTTGGTACAGGCCTACTCGAAGGCGTGATCGCGCCGGAAACCGCCGCGCACGCATCCGGCACGAGCGCGCTGCTGCCGATGCTGGCGTTAGGTATACCGGGCTCCGCGACCGCCGCCGTTCTTCTCAGCGGATTGATGATTTGGGGCTTACAACCCGGCCCCATGCTGTTTATCGAGCAGAAAGATTTTGTCTGGGGTTTGATCGCCAGCATGTACCTCGGCAACATCGCCGGTCTGATGGTCGTGCTGACCACCGTGCCGCTGTTTGCCGCGATTCTGCGCATTTCATTTAGCATTATCGCACCCATCATTATTGTGATTTGCGCCATCGGCGCTTTTAGCGTCCATAGCGCCATGCTCGATATCTGGTTTATGGTGCTGTTTGGCGTAGTCGGCTACTTCTTCAAGAAGCTTGGTTACCCGCTTGCGCCCATGGTATTGGCATTGGTATTGGGAGATAAGTTGGAAGATGCATTCCGCCAGACGATGCTGGCCTCGAGGGGAAGTCTGACTATTTTCTGGTCGAATGGCTTGGTCGGGAGCATTACTACCTTAGCCCTCGTCATGCTGTTTTGGCCGCTTATTACCTTGCTGCTAAAGAAAATTAAGTTGGCTTACTCGCGCCCGGTCGCAGCCCAATCTAAGTAGCCTCTGCTATTCGTTCTAAACCGCTGTCCCCAATCCGACATTAGACAGTAGCGGGGAAAAACAAAAGAAAGAAAAATGAATATATATGGCTCAGCGTTTACGTCATAAAGTCGCTGTCGTTACACGTTCGGATTCCGGCATCGGACGAAGTATTGCAATTGAATTCGCCAAGGAAGGCGCTGATGTCGTAATTAATTATTTTCCCGATAAAGCTAGGACGAAATATACTCCTAGAACGCAAATCGAACGGTGAGATAAACGTTGCGGTTGTCCTGCAGCGATCCGAACGTTCCGTTACGGTTGCCCCCGAAGACATTGGCCCCGATTTCGGCCCACAGATCATCGCTGAAGGCGTAGCGCAGCGACGGAATGACGTAATGATCCCTTTCGCTCAGGCCGACGAAAGTGAAGACGTTGAAGGTGACCGTTTGATGAGCGAAGAGCTGGGTGAAACGGAACGTGGCTACCCGGCGCAGGTAGTCCTTGGCGGGAAAGCCGGCGGGTAGGGTCTCTTGGTAAGCGCTGTAGTTGCGCATCCATTCGCCGTAGAGCTGCAGGCCGAGCGTGGCGTCGTCCCCGCCTCCAGACTGAGCACCCCCTTGAAAGCGGGGCCGGTGAGGCTGGCGCCTAGCGTATTGAGGCGTGGATAAGTTCCGACGATCTCGCCCGCCGTCACACGCCGGGCTTGGCTGTGGTAGTGAGTGCGCGACGCGTAGCTAGCCAGCTCCCAGTTGTCGAAATAACCGAAGACACGACCGGAGATTTCTAGTTCTTCCGGGCTATTGCCCGGTTCTTCCGTGCGCCGCGGCAATCCGACAGGCAACGGATCTGCCAAGACGAAGCGGCGGCTGTCCGGTGTGTCGTCAGGGCGGAAACCGGCAATCACCAATTCCAGGTTGGCCGGAGCAGGATAAGCATTCAGTTTGAGCGCATCGCTGCTGAGCTTGAAGTATTGCAGAGGTTGGCCGGTGAATAGCGCCACCGGAGCCTTTGGAAATGTGTCGTTGATGAACAGCAAATCCCCGACCCCCCACGTGATCACCTGCCGACCCAGTCGTGCGGCCAGTTTCTCCGACCTCAAATCGCCGTAGAGTTCCC
>WNFF01021526.1_pt1 | contig 11549 bp, 9 predicted proteins | sample 5400441 | NCBI WGS metagenome assembly WNFF01 (sample SAMN13153345, study PRJNA577476) | soil metagenome | isolation source: 120 cm saprolite under Douglas fir tree site 2 hole 3 replicate 1 | place: USA:California | collected 2015-04-18
GAAAGCCGCGGTCGCAGATATGTGGCTGGTGTTGTTCGTGACAATTGCGCATTGGAGCGGATACGAACTGCTACGCGCTTGCCTAACGAATGACGACAAACGTTCAACGTTCAACGTTCAACGTTCAACGTTCGATTGGCTTTGGTGGTCGATTTTCTATCTTTCGCTCGCGTTCGCTTTTCTAGCGAAAGGACCAATCGGTTGGGCGCCGCTTTTAACGGTTGGGTCCACGATCTTTTTCACAGGCAACAAGCAAGCCGCTAAGCGTTTTAAATTTCTGCGTGGCCTCCTCCTGACGCTTGCAGCAGTGGCGCTTTGGGGAATTCCCGCGCTTATTCAAACACATGGCGAATTTTTTCGAACAGGCATAGGCCGCCATGTGATTGGACGCTCGTTCGGAGCGATGGAGGGTCATGGCGCGAATTCGTTAGGCGTGTATCTCCTCCTGCTCCCTTTCTACTTTGTGACGGTTTTCGCCAGCTTTTTTCCGTGGTCGATCAAACTTCCATGGCTCGCGCGGCGGCTATGGAAAAAGCGGGACAAGATCGACAACTATCTCATCTCCGGCGCCGCCGTGATCTTCGTTATTTTCACGCTCGTGAAAACAAAGTTGCCGCATTACACACTGCCGGCATTTCCGTTGCTCGCTCTGCTCCTGGCCCGGCATCTGGCGGCAGCGCAATTCTCGACGCGAACGTTTCGAAATTTTGCGGCCACGGCTGGCGTTTTGCTTTTCTGCGTCGCGCTTGTTGTGCCTTCATGCGTCGCCCGATTTTTTCCTGCGGCCGATCTTTTTAAGCAATCGCGCGACGATCTTGTGACGGGAATGGAATTTGGCGCCGTCGATTTTACCGAGCCAAGCCTGGTTTGGTATTTTCGAAGCCGCGTTAAGGGATTTATGACCCCGCTGCGCCGGGACAGCGTTGGGCAATTCATGGAACAAAGCGGTCCCCGGTTTGTGATTGTGCCGACGAATCTCGCTCCTGGTTCGCCCTCGGATTGGAAAAGATTCTCCAGCCACGGAGTTAACGTCGCGAAAGGCAAACATGTCGATCTTACACTTATGCTGAAGCCGGAGTGATGCGCTCTGTAGCCACGTCGCTGTGCGACGTGCGGCACGGCCCACAGGGCCGTCGCTACAATGCTCGCAGGTTTGCAGTTTCGCCTTCGTCTGTTAGGGATTGCAAAATATGATCACGTTTCTCGACGGCAAACTGATCAGCTCATTGCCGACACAGGCGATTGTCGATGTTAGCGGAGTTGGCTACGAAGTCTTTATCCCGCTTTCGAGTTACGACAAACTTCCCGCGGCCGGGCAATCAGTGCGCATCCTGACTCATCTGCATGTTCGAGAAGATGCACATGTGCTTTATGGATTCATGAGCGCGGCCGAACGCGATTTATTTCGATTGCTAGTCAATCACGTGAGCGGCATCGGACCGAAGCTCGCGCTTGCGGTGTTGAGTGGAATGAGCGTGAGCAATTTCAAGAGCGCAGTCGTAAATTCGGACGTAACCGCGTTGGCCAAAATCAGCGGCCTCGGAAAAAAAACCGCGGAGCGGATCGTTCTCGAATTAAAAGATAAACTCGGCGTGGCCGCGGCGTGGGAAGCGGCGAGCGCGGCCCATGCGCCTACACCCGAGGAAGAAGAAGCAAATGAAGCGGTCCTTGCATTAATCGCGCTGGGTTACAAACAAATCGATGCGCATAAAAGCGTTCGCGAAATGCAGCAAAAAGGCGAAGCGAAATCGGCGCAAGACCTGGTGAAGCTTGCATTGAAGCGAATGGCGGCGGGACGATGATTGCGGAAGCTGAAACCGAAAAGCTTGCCGCAATCCGTGCAGCACTTCCAAAGAAGGGACTCTTTGCCGAAAAAGATTGGCTGATTTCGCCGGATGCGTTTCCGATCGAGAAAAAATTCGTCGCGGAGCTCGAACAACTCGGGCATCGGCTTTTTGTTTTTCAGCGCGCGTGCAACCAGCTTTATCAACAAAGCGTCAAAGGAAAGCAGCCCGAGTGGGTCGCGCGCTATTTGAATGCGGGCAAACCACCCGAGCTTGTTGAGTTCTCGCGACGAAAAGAAATCCGTGACGATCTGCCGCGCGTCATTCGCCCCGACCTCATTCTTACGGAAAACGGGTACGTCATCGCTGAAATCGATTCCGTGCCTGGCGGTATCGGTTTAACGGCGTGGCTCAACCAAACTTATTCGGCTTTCGACAAAGAAATCATCGGCGGCGCGGATGGAATGCTCGATGGATTCCGAAGTGTTTTGCCGAATGGCGGCGACATTGTCATTTCGCAAGAAGCCGCGACTTACCGACCGGAAATGGAATGGACCGCCGCGCGCTTGAAAGATCGACATCGTGATCTCAAATGGCGTGTAGTCGCGGCGGAAAACTACGAACCGCAGGGTGGCCGCGCCGTCTACCGGTTCTTCGAATTGTTTGATCTGCCAAACATTCCCAAGATCGACGAGACACTGCGCGCAAATGCGGAAGGTCGAATTTCAATCACGCCCCCGATCAAGCCTTATCTCGAAGAGAAAATGTGGTTCGCTCTTTTCTGGCTGCAACCGTTGCGCGAATTTTGGCGGCGCGAACTGGGTGAAAAATATTTCGTCAAATTGCAGGAGGTAATTCCGTACTCCTGGCTGCTCGATCCGACGCCGCTGCCGCAGCACGCGGTGATTCCGCGCCTCGAAATTCATGATTGGCACGAAGCCGCTAAATTCAGCCAGAAAGATCGCGATCTCCTTTTGAAGGTGAGCGGATTTTCGCCGCTCGGCTGGGGCAGCCGCGGTATCGCACTTGGGGCAGATCTTCCGCACGCCGAATGGCAACGCAGGATCGACAATGCGCTCGCGACCTTCGAGTCGTCACCAACGATTCTACAGCGCTTTCACAAAGGCCGATTGTTCGAACATCGATACTGGAACCCGGAGTTGGGAGAGTTAAAAACCATGAAGGGACGTGTTCGCCTTTGCCCGTATTTTTTTGTCGAACGCGATCGAGTGAAATTGCGTGGGGCGCTTGCCACGATCGCTCCGGCCGACAAGAAATTTTTGCACGGGATGCGCGACGCCATCCTGGTGCCGTCACAGTCTTCCGAAAAATCGTAGCGGAACAATCGGCGGTTGAGATATGGCCGATGGCGAATGGATCGAATCGTACGTGCCGGCCCGGCTGGACCGGATGCCGTGGAGCCGGTGGCACTGGCTGATTGTCGTTTCACTCGGAGCAACGTGGATTCTCGATGGGCTTGAAGTCACACTCGCCGGTTCGCTCGGCGGAATTCTTACGCGTCGCGAAACGCTCGACCTGAGCGACACGCAAGTGGGTGCGAGCGCGACCTTCTATCTCGCCGGCGCGGTGATCGGCGCGCTACTTTTTGGTTATGGAACCGATCGACTCGGACGAAAAAGATTATTCTTTATCACCGTTGCGGTTTATCTCGTCGCCACAGGATTGACGGCGTTTTCCTGGAGTTTCGCGAGCTACGCTTTCTTTCGCGCGCTGACCGGCGCAGGCATCGGCGGCGAATATGCGGCGATTAATTCCGCGATCGACGAATTGATTCCGGCGCGGGTGCGCGGTCGCGTCGATCTGATGATCAACGGCTCTTACTGGGTGGGCGCCGCGCTCGGCTCGGCTGCGACGATTGTGCTCCTCGATCCACGCTGGCTGCCGATTTGGTTGGGCTGGCGTTGTGCGTTTGGAATCGGCGCAACATTGGGTTTGGTCGTGATCTTCTTTCGCCGTTGGATTCCGGAAAGTCCGCGCTGGCTCATGATTCACAGGCAAAATGCTGAGGCGGAACGAATCGTGGAGGACGTTGAGCACCGTTTCGTATCGCATCCCGAAACTTTGCCCGCGCATGACGCGCCGCCGACGCGAATCCACACGCGTACGCATACGCCGTGGCGAGAAATTTGGAAAGCAATTGTGCACGAACATCGACAACGTTCACTTCTCGGCTTCGTGTTAATGTTCACACAGGCATTTTTCTACAACGCCATCTTTTTTACTTACGCATTGGTCTTGATGCGGTTTTACGGCGTGCCGGAGAAAAATGTGGGCGGCTATTTGCTGCCGTTTGCGCTCGGAAATGTGCTTGGCCCGCTTCTCCTCGGCCATTTATTCGACACGATTGGCCGCAAACAGATGATCACCGCCACCTATGGACTGGCCGGCGTTTTGCTCGCTCTAACCGGCTGCCTCTTTCAGGCGGGAATGTTGACCGCGGAAACGCAGACACTGGCGTGGACGCTCATCTTTTTTGTCGCCTCTGCGGCAGCGAGCTCCGCGTATCTGACGGTAAGCGAAATTTTCCCGCTCGAAATTCGTGCCCTAGCGATCGCGATTTTTTATGCAGTCGGAACACTCGCCGGCGGAGTTGGCGCGCCCGTTTTGTTCGGATGGATCATCGGGACGGGATCGACCACCGCATTGTTCAACGGATATCTCGTCGGGGCGGCGCTGATGATTTTTGGCGCATTGACTGAGGCGTGGATCGGTGTACCTGCAGAGCGGCGGCCACTCGAACACGTGGCCGCGCCATTATCGAGTCGAGAGCTGTAACAGCGCTCTATGAACGTCGCGTTTATTGGTCGGCGGTCATAGACCGCCGCGACAGGAAAGTGTGAGCTCGCGCGTGTGAGTTGGGCCCGCCGGACCCAGTTTGCTCGAATAAAGATGAAACGACTCGACGCGCACCAATCCCGCATCAAGATCGACATTCGATTTCAAAAAACGGCGCACGAGATGCGACGGAACGTTTCGGCAACGCGCGAGCGTGATGTGCGGATGCCAGGGTCGCAAATCCGGTTCCAGACCGACGGCGTCCAGACCGACGGCGACGGCTGCGTCGCTTACGCGCTTGTGCAACTGGAACAGGTGCGGATGTCCACGACCAACGCCGACCCAAATAATTTTCGGCGAATTTTTTGACGGAAAGGTTCCCACGCCCGCGATCGGCAGAAAAAAAGCGCCGAAATGAATCAGGCTGAGTTTTTCGCGCAATTTTAGATCGATATCTTCCGGCACAGATCCAAAAAAACCGAGCGTGAGATGCATTTGCTCAGCGTCAACCCAACGGACGTCGCGAATTTTCGGGTCAAGATCGACAAGGACGTGTTTGATTGATTCCGGCAATTCGATTGCAGCAAAGAGGCGCTTTGCTTTCACCGAATCTCCGACCCGCGACGCGGCTCATCGCCAGCAGGTCCACCCGGCGATGGCAAACAGGCGTTCGTCATTTTCATCATCCGCCCGAAGAGATTTGGAAAAAGCGCGTTCGCCATAATGATAAACCGCGCCGACACCGGCATGACAAGCGCGGGCCGACCGCTGGCGCACGCCGCGAAAATTTTTCTCGCCGCGCGCTCAGCGGAAATGGAAGCAAATGGCAATCTGCTCGCTGCCGTAAATCGTTTGTATTCGGCTGCGTGGTCGCCCTTGAATTTCGCGAAGCTGTGCGAACCGGTGCGCATCATTCCCGGTGTGACGGTGGTGACGTAAATATTTTCTCGCGCTAACTCCGCGCGAATCGCATCCGAAAAACCGGCGAGGCAGAACTTGCTCGCCGTGTATGGCGCCATGTGTGGAACGGCGATTTTCCCGCCGATGGAAGAGATGTTGACGATGCGTCCGCCGCCGCGCCGGCGGAAATGCGGAATCGCTTCGCCAATAATGTGGTAGGGCGCCCAAAAGTGAAGCATGATCGCTTTTTCGAAATCGGCAGGCTTCATGTGCGCGAGCGGGCCGACTTCAATGATGCCGGCATTGTTGATCACAACATCGAGGGCGCCGAAGTGATCGATGATTTTGTCCACTGCTTGCTTGATCTGCGTGGGCTCAAGCAAATCGCATTCGACCGGCAGCGTGTCTCCGCCACGTCGCCTTAGATCATCGCAAGCCCGCGCCAGTTCGTTTGGATCGCGCGCGAGTAAGGCAACGCGTGCGCGACGCGCACAAGCCTCCCGCGCCAGAGCCAGACCGAGTCCGCGCGAGCCACCGGTGATCAGAATGATCTTGCCGTCGAAAGAGAATCGGCTGGCAAACATACGAACGATGTCGATCTAAGCGTGGCGGCGATTGAAACGCGCGACTTCGCGCGCGGTCTCACGCTCGATGGCGCGTTTTTTCAGATCGGCTCGTTTGTCGCGCGCGACTTTGCCGTGGGCGAGACCGAGCTCAGCTTTCAGCTTTCGTCTCGCCGTAAAGCTTCGCGATCTCTTGCCGATGTAATAACAATTTGCGTACTCGTTTGGCTGCCGGAATTTCATGGCTGGCGCGCTCATATGGTTGAATGTCGGCGTTGTAGAGAAAAGCTTCGCCATTTTCGATGCGCGCGAAGGCGTCACTGATGTTCGCTTTGCCAGCACGGATGGATTTGACCTCACTGCCCTTCAGCTCGATGCCAGCCTCGTAGCGCTCGAGAATGTGATAATCGCGCAGCGCCTTGCGATTAAGAATCGACTCGGCAGCCATGATCGCGCCCTGAAACGCGACGGAAATTCAGGCGCCGTCCGCGGAATCCTTAATCGATTCGTAGGTGAGCTTACCGGCGATGATTTCCTTGAGCGCAATGTCGGTGAGGGAAGCGCGCGGACCTACCTCCACCATCGGCCGATGTCCCAAACCGAGCTGACGCACGCGCTTGGAGACAACGTTGATCAGGAGTTGCTGATTTGGGATGACTTGGGCTGCTTCCTGAAGGAGTTGAGTCGTCATATTGCGCAAGGAATGGACGGGGCGGAATGCTTCCGTCGGGAATTGAAGAATGGTCGGCGACTCGCCGGCAAGAACGAAGGGAGTAAGCGGCGGGGCGAGCATGATAAAAGGAGTGTTGACTTTGCGAGCAGCGCAAATGGTTGTCAACCGATTTGTTCGCGCAGTTGTCGATCTTTGGGGCGGAAGAAGTTTCGCCAGCGCAGCGCTAGCGCCGGGCACTTCGTGTCGCAAGAACAACCGGGTGGCGGGAACAGAGACTTTTCTTGTCCTCGCTTCCATTCCACGCATACTAGTTAGTGATCAATTAGCGCGATGCAGCGTTGGAATAATCGCGCGGCTCATCATTTATGAAAATTTCGGGCTGTGGCTCAGCTTGGTAGAGCGCTGCGTTCGGGACGCAGAGGCCGTGGGTTCAAATCCCACCAGCCCGATATCTTTCTAAATTAAACAGCCCGCGGCCCGACGACGCACAGAGACAGGATGACATCGTTTTCATTCGGGTGTGCATGTCTTGTCCGCGAAGAAGTGAGTTGCAGCCTAGTGGATTAGATGGTTGGATCGACAATTGCAAGGTATGGGTTCTCTGAAGAAACGACGCAAAGCGAAAATTTCAAAACACAAGCGACGCAAGCGGATGAAGGAGAACCGGCATAAAAAGCGTTTGCGCTATAAGGCGTAGCGCTCCACGCATTCTGATTGCTCGCTCGAGTGGCAACTGGTTTGCGAACCATGCCGCCACAGCTACAGTCGAAAACATGATAGGGCAGCAGTACTTGGGTGTCCGCGCTCTTCGCTATCTTTTTTGCCTGCTCCTGCTTTTTTCGCTGGCTAACCCCGCGAGCGCACGAACCCCGCGCGTGCTGCTGCCCAAGGTCCAGCCTTCGCCTTCAGCGCAGAGAAAACTCGAGCCGCAGGACGATTCTCTTAGCCTCACGCCGGCGAAGGACCTCGTCCTTCGCCCGGAAGGCGAGCACCAGGCCGAGGCGCTTGCTCATTTCGTCGAAGGGACTTCGTTCGAAGAAAACGGCGAGATGAGCAAGGCGTTGGAAGCGTATCGTAAAGTGCTTAATGTCGATCCAGGGCAATCCGAACTTGCATCGCGTGTAGCCGCTTTGCTCGCACGGCAGGATGATTTTCCACAGGCGATCGATGTTCTTAAAGACGCGATCGCAAAAAATCCGAATGAATCCGAGCCCTACCTCCAGCTTGCTTTCATTTACGCGAAGTACCTCAAAAAAACCGATCAAGCCGTCGATTACGCAAACCGGGCCATCGCACTCGATCCACGGAACATCGAAGCTTATCAGCGTCTCTACGAAATCGAATTGGACGCCGGTGAGGAAAAAAAAGCGCTTCAATCGCTCGACCGCGCCGCCAAAGTGCGCAGCGACGATCCGACATTCTGGACGAAGCTGGGGAAACTTTACGCGTCAATCGTCTTCAGACCAGGCTCGGAATCGAAACCCGATGAAATTGCGCGCGTTAATGAAATTTTCAAAAGGGCAGCGGAACGTGCCGGCGAGGATTCCGCGACCCTTAAGGACGTCGCGGACTATTACGCGTCTTCGCAGCAAATAAAGGAGGCAATCCCGCTCTATCTCCGCGTGCTCGAATTGCAACCTGACGATGTCAATGCGCGAGAAAAACTCGCCACTGGGTTCGTCTTGACGAACCAACGGGCGAAGGCGGTTGAGATGCTCGAGCAAATCATCAAACAGCACCCGGAAAAATACCAACCATATGACTTGCTCGCCGAGGTTTTGGATGACGAGGCGCGATCACTTCAGCGGGCAAACCAGATCGAGCAGGCAAAAGCCGAGTTCGCAAAAGCGGCAGCAAATTACGAGCAAAGCCTGTTGATAAATCCCACTCGGGCCGGCACGTACATGCGACTGGCGGAGTTGCTCCTCGGCCCCGTAAAAGATGCCGAGCGCGCGGTGAAACTTCTCACCGAAGCCCGCAGCCGTTTCGCGGACGCTCCTGAGATCATTTACTATCTTGCTCTTGCTCAGCGCGAAGCAAAGCATGCTCAACAAGCCGTCGCCACTTTTGAAGAGGCCCTGCACCAAGCTGAGCTCGAAGACAATGAAATCGTCAACGCCCGCTTTTATTTTAATTATGGCGCCACCGCGGAGCAGGCAGGCCTGTATGAAAAAGCGGCCGACTTATTTCGCAAATCAATTGCTCTGGATCCAGCGAACGCGGCCGAAGCCTACAACTATCTCGGCTACATGTGGGCGGAGCACAACCTGCACTTGGACGAAGCCGACGATATGATCAAACACGCGCTCAAGATCGAGCCGAACAACGGCGCCTATCTCGACAGCCTCGGTTGGCTCGAGTTTCGACAGGGGAAATTTGAGCAAGCCCTGGCCGATTTGCTTCGCGCCGCTAAAAATATGGCACAGGATGATCCGGTCGTGTTCGAACACATCGGTGATACCTATCTAAAGCTGACCCGAGTGCCGCAGGCATTGGAAGCATGGCAGAAGGCAATCGCGCTCGACCCTCAAAACAAAAAACTGGCGGAGAAGATCGAGAGTACCAAGACCACCATGACCAAAGGTGACCCAGCCAGGCGCGATCCGCTTCAATAAGCCACGATGTCGATCTTGCGTTGTTATTCCTGAAACAAAGAACGCTCGCATGCTTGCATGAGCAGATATCCGACACCGTGGCAACGCAAAACAATGTGGGCAGCGCTGTCCGCGTTCTTTATCGTTTTTCTTATCGCGATCGTCGGTTCGGTCATATGGGTGGCCGCGAACGTAATCGCGTTTCTTCAGCCAATCTTAATTCCGGTAGCGATCGCTGCGATCCTTGCTTATCTGCTTGATCCGCTCGTGACGCGAATGTGCAGAGGCGGTCTTGGCCGCACCAGAGCGGTTCTTCTTGTTTTCGCCATTGCCTTTTTCGCGCTCGGCGGATTGATCGCTTGGCTCGCACCGACGATTTCGATGCAGAGCGCGAATTTTGCGAGGGAACTTCCTGGCTACACCCAAAAAGCGCGAGATCGCGTTGTCGATCTTATTGTTCGCTACGATCGAGCGTTTGGAATGCCCGGCGGTGTGCGCGGTAAGACCGGATCGCCAACGACAAATTTTGTAAATTGGTTGCTCAGTTCTCCAGCGCCGCGTGCGCAGCCCAGCGCATCCACAACCGTCGCGCCATCCGCAACTCCGGCGCCGGAAGAGAGCGCGGCCCCGACCGAAACGATCGGGCCGGCCCCGTCCAAAATCACCTCGGCGGACCGCCAGCGAATCGAAGAAGCAGTGCAAAGGGTAATTCCCAGTCTCGAACGTCAATTGCCTGCCTGGAGTGAAAAGTTTTGGAATCTTCTTAAAAAGAGCATCGGCGGTTTTCTTGGCGTCACTGGGTTTCTGCTCAGCCTTGTCTTGGTGCCGATCTATTTATTTTTCTTTTTAAATGAAACGCCCCGCATTGAACGAAGATGGAAGGATTATCTGCCACTGCGCGCCTCCCCGCTCAAAGACGAAGTCGCGGAAGTCTTGTCCCAGATCAATCATTACATCATCGCCTATTTTCGAGGTCAGCTGCTCGTCTGTCTGGTGGACGGCACTCTCATCGGCAGTGCGTTAGCCCTTATCGGCCTTAATTTTGCGCCACTCATAGGCGTTCTCGTCGTAATCCTGACGATGATTCCTTACATCGGCATCGTTCTTTGTTGGGTCCCCGCTGTGTTGATCGCGGCTTTTCAATGGGGCGATTGGTGGCACCCGTTTTGGGTGACGGTGATTTTCATCGGAATCCAAAATCTTGAAGGCATGTTCTACGCGCCACGCATCGTGGGAAACTCCGTCGGCCTTCATCCGATGACTGTGATTGTGTCGATCTTCGTCTGGGGCTTGCTGATTGGCGGATTGTTGGGCCCAATACTTGCCGTGCCTTTGACAGCCACGGTCAAAGTCCTGCTGATGCGTTATGTTTGGGGCCGCCGCCTGCGCGAGCAACAAATCGAGTCAATAGAGCAAGCGCCCGCCGTCCAAAGCGCCAGGCATTAGTTTCAACCGGCGCAACCAGCGCTGGCCACTTGCATTCTCTTTCACTCCGAGCAAGGAGACAAAGATGGCGGGAAAAACTAGACGCGTCCGGCGCAAAAGAAAAAGCCGAGCCTCCCGCGGCATCACACTTTTCTCCGCTTTCGGACGTCACTTATCGCCGTTACGCATTGGAATCTTAATCGCTACCACCGCACTCGCCTTCGTTCTCAGCACGATTTTTTTCGGCTACACCTCGGAGCTTTACAACGCCTGGCGTCAGAAGCGTTTGCTCCAGCGAGCGAACATGTTGCTAAGCGAGGGCAATCTGAACGAAGCGATGGCGGTGGCGCAGCAGGCTAATCTCAATGAAGCAATGAAAATTGCGAAGGAGGCTCTGCGAATCCAGCCCGATTCCCTGCCTGCGTTTTATGTTTTGGCTGAAGCGGCGGAGAAACGCGGCCTTCAGGAAAGCGTTTCCTGGCGCGCGCAAATCGCTCGCCTTCTACCGCGCGATCTGGATAGCCAGCTAAATCTTGCCTCGGCCGCCCTGCGATTTGGCCAACTCGATATCGCGCGAAAAGCGCTGGACAATGTTTCCTCCAGCGACCGCGACAAAGCCGCCTTCCATGTCGTCGCCGGCTGGTTGGCACGCGCCGAGGGAAATTTCGCCGAGCAAGAGCAGCAATTCGCGGCCGCGGTCAGGAAAGGACCAGGCAACGATCTCTATCAATTTAATCTTGCCGCATTGCAAATCCGGTCCCCCGAAAAGGAAAAAAGCGCAAACGCGCGCGCCACCCTCGACCGGCTTAGCAAG
>WNFF01004370.1_pt1 | contig 11548 bp, 6 predicted proteins | sample 5400441 | NCBI WGS metagenome assembly WNFF01 (sample SAMN13153345, study PRJNA577476) | soil metagenome | isolation source: 120 cm saprolite under Douglas fir tree site 2 hole 3 replicate 1 | place: USA:California | collected 2015-04-18
TTCCATGTCCTACTTAAAACTAAAACCTAACAACTGAAAACTGAAAACTGCCTCATCCCAGCGGCTTTTCCAACGAAACCGCGAACCTCGGAGTCAAAAGTTCCGCCGGCCCGTCCCCGGCAATGACCATGTCGTCTTCGCAGCGCATCCCGAACTCACCGGGAATATAAATCCCCGGCTCATTTGAAAATGTCATGCCCGGCTCCAGCACGGTTTTGCTTCCGCGCACGAGATAGGGGTGCTCGTGCCCATCGAGTCCGATGCCATGACCAAGGCGGTGCGTGAAAAACTTGTAGTCCGGTCCATACCCCGCGTCGGTGATCACCTTGCGCGCGGCATCATCGACTGTGCCCGATAGCCGTCCGGCACGCGCCGCATCGAGCGCCGCATCTTGCGCTTTGCGCACAATTTCGTAAACACGCGCCACTTTTTCCGGTGTCTTGCCGAAAATCCCCGTGCGCGTCACGTCCGATTGATAACCATCCAACGCGCAGCCGCCGTCGATCAACACTACATCGCCATCGTTCAGTTTTTGCGGCTTGACGGTGCCGTGCGGCAGCGCCGCGGATGCGCCCAGCAGAACAAGCGCCCCGCCGTGCAAACCCATTTTCGAAAAACCGCCTTCCACCAGCTTGCCGATGTCCTCCTGAGACATCCCTTCCTTCAGCGAAGCGAACACCGCGCGAAAAACGTCGCAGGTTGCGCCGCACGCCAGCCGCATCAGCTCGAGTTCGTGCGCCGACTTGCGCCCGCGGCACGCGATGGTCACCGCGTCGGCGGAAACGCATTCGAATCCCGGCGCCACCCCGCGCAGTTGATCGAAAAATGTGAATGCCGCGGTCTCTTCCACGCCCACTCGCCCCGTTCGAACTCCGCGATCGCCCAGCGCCCCCACCGCGATTTTCGTCGGACTCTCATCCTCCTGCCAGACGCGGACTTCCGCCGCGAATTGCAGCTTCTCGCGCAAGCGACCTTCTTCGAACCCGGGCACGACAAGTATGGGATTGCCCGCGCGCGGAAGTACGAGAGCAAGCAAGCGCTCGCTGATACCCCAGCGGATGCCAGTGAAGTAATAGAGGGACGTCCCGGGAGCAAAGAACAGAGCATCGTACTTCGGCTCCAGCTCCGACATCATTTTTTGCGCGCGAACGAGCCGTTCATGGAACTCATCGGCCGTGACTGGCCGCACTCGTCCCCCCAGCGGTTTCAGTCCCCCAAACGCCTTCGGCAGCCCTCCGGCCCCATCCATATCCGCGGCGCGTAACGCCGGCGTAAGCGTGAGCGCGGAGGCAGCGGCGGAACCAATCAAAAACTGGCGTCGCGCAGGTTGGTAACGGTGATCCTGATTTAGTTTGTGCATGACAGGAAAAGGTTTATCTGGACGGCGCACGGCTTGTCAAGGCAGTTCCAAGCGCACAGAAACAAGAAAGGGACAGAGTTGACTCTGTCCCTCTCTCGAACCGCATGCTTGCCGCGTCTAGTTCGACGGCGGATTTTGCGAATTCGGATCAGCAGGCGGTTGGTCCGCGTTCGAAGGCTGCCGCGATCTCTTTCCCGGCAGGTAGGTGATTTCCAGCGGCTGTTGCAGCGTAAAATCCAGTCGTGTTTCCGACGGGATTTTCACCTGCTGTCCTTTGGTGAAGACCTGCACACCCGTGCCGGCGCCTCCGCCTACCGCTGCGCCGATCGCCGCTCCTTTTCCGCCTCCGGCCACCGCTCCAATCAGCGCGCCGAGGACTGCTCCGCCTCCGATTGTCTCTGCCGTGCGCTTACCGCGAGACGCGCCGGACTGTTTCACGTCGCTGCTGACCACGTTATAAGTCTTTCCTTGAAAAACGATGCTGCTCAGCTCCAGTCCGAGCTCGCTGCGGCCCGTCATCCGGCCCGCTGAGCTGGCACTGACCAGTTTGATGTACGCGTCCGCTCCCGCCGGCACAATCACCCTGTTGTCCGCCACGATCGGCGCGTCCAACGAAGCCTTGAACACCTCCCCGGCCTGGTTCGTTTTCGAATCGATGCTATCGATCGTTCGAACCGTTACGATCGTACTGGCTGGCACCGTCACGGTTATCGGATGTGGCGTTGGTGGAGGTGCTGGCGCCGCTGTCATCGGTTCCGCTTCCCGATTTTTCGGCGAATCATCCGTAAGGTGGCGTGATCGCTCTCTCTTGGGCGGAGTTTTCGTACTTGGCGCGCGCTTCGCTGGCTCGACTTCCGGCGCTTGCATGGCGGGTTGCGGCGCGGTCATCTGCGCTGTGACCACGCTCATCTGATCGTTCACCCGGCTGACCCCCTTGGTTTCCGTTGCGATCTTGTAAGCCGCCAGCCTCGCCGCGTCGTCAGGCACTTGTCCCGTCAGCGACACCTCTCCGTGTTTGCTGACCACGTCCACTGTCGCACCTTTCAGCGCCGGTTCAGAAAACATTTTCGCTTTGATATCCGTCGTGATCGCGTCATCACTCGGCGCACCGATCCTCGAGCAGGAGACGCTCATCGCCGACGTCAGCACCAGAGCCAGAACGGCCATCTTGTTTTTGCGCATTTTTCCTCCCCGTTGGCAGCTTCAGAATGATCGGGAGGACTGGGGGCAACCCGAGGTAGTGTTTCTGCTGCATGCCCGATGGTGCGGATGAGCTTTCATCCTGCACGCATTCGCCTGACGGGCACACCGCTGCCTCTCTTGGAATTTTGCTGGAACTGCCTCGGGAATGCAATGCAGGATCTGAAGCACAAAAAAGCGGAGGAGTTGATAAGCTCCTCCGCTTGTTGATTGTAAGTTCCGGCTTGAACTAGAAGTTCAATCGCAGCGCGAACTGCCCAAATCGCCGTTCGTCGCTCGGGTTGCCGGTAACGACGGACGACCCTGCCAGACTTCCCAGTCCACCCTTCTTGCCCACGACTGTAAACGAATTTCCAGACCCGGTTGCATCGTTTACGTACCCGTTCACGTACATGTTGTGGTGGTTGAAGATGTTGAACATTTCTGCGCGGAAATCCAACGACAAGCGCTCCGTCAATGCAAACGACTTGCCAAGTGCAAAATCTGCATTCCACGCGGAGGGTCCGCGGAAGGCGTTCCTGGCTGTCATATTCGATGGGAATGGTCCGAAAGTCTCAATGCATCCCAGCCATGCCGGATTGCACGTTGAGTCGGCTCCTGGGAGCCTCAACAGGTTGAATTCGTTCGGATTCCCTGACGGCGTGGAACCGCTGGCGTTCATGCTGGTGATTGTGCCATTCGGTGTATACCGCGGAATTCCGGAGGGCACTCCAGTGTTTCCGCCCAGCGTGTTTGTGCTGTCCGCAATGGAGAAGGGCAGCCCGGATCGGGCAGTGAACACGGGGACGAGGCTCCAGCCACCCAGAGTCTGTCTTTGCAAACTGCGGCCGCTCTTGAAGAACGGATCTTGCCAAATGGCGCTGATCACCAGGCGGTGACGGATATCGAAGTCTGAATTGCCGTAGTCCAACATCGGATTTCGGGGATCCAGGTAACCAAGGTTTCCAACGCCGTTAGAAGCGCTGGCACTCTCGGAGAATGTGGAGCTCAGGTCGTCCAGCGAGTGTGCATAGGTGTAATTGGCGACCAACATCAGCCCGGTGTGTTTGAAATTTTGGCTCTGCAGCTTCACGTTCATGGAGTTGTAGTGCGAAGTGCCATTGCTGCCGCGCGTGTTGATGGAACTCCATTGTTGATTGACTCGAGTGAAACAAGTTGGACAAGTCAGCGGATCGCCTAAGTATGCCTGGCCGCCTCCCAACATGTTGTAGTTCGAGATGTCATACAGGTGAACCCCATGCGCCCCGTTGTAATCCACGGAGAGTATGGTGTTTTTTGACAATTCGCGTTGCCCCGAAAGGCTCCACATTTGTGTTTGTGCGGTCTTGATGTTTTGATCCACGTGCCGCGGGCTGCTTGGCGGCAGAGCTACTTGTAGCCCCGCTGATCCAGCAAAGGGACCAAGGTTGTTCACCGTGACCTTGCCCGCATTCGCTCCCGTCAACTGCACGCTGGCGTAGTTCGGCGGATTTTGGATCATGTTAAACGTAATGTTGCCGAAATTGCGCTCGTAGCTGATTCCGTACCCGCCGCGAATGCTTGTCTTGCCATCTCCAGTGAGGGCGTACGCGAAACCTACGCGCGGCCCCAAGTCCCCGTATCGTGGCTTCCAGAGTTCCCCAATCGGGCTGTTTGGCGCAAGCAACATCTGTGCCGTGCGGAGTTTATCGAACAGGGTTGTCCCACTGCCGTAATAAAGATTGGAGTCGAGCTTAGGATCTCCGTTGTGTTGTACGCCGTAATACTCATACCGCAAGCCGTAGTTCAATGTGAGTCTCGGTGTCATCTTCCAGCTATCCTGCGCGTAGAGCGCAAAATCTCGATAGCGGTAGCTGCGCGTAAATGAAGGTGAACCGATAGGTAGTGTCAGCGTGCATGCTGGCGTTTGGATGATGTTTCCTGCGGCGTCTCGCGAGCACGGGAAATGCCCCTGCGGACTAATGGCCGCCTGAAACAAGACCAAGTTTCCGCTGATCATATTATCCAAACCATCTAGCGAAGTGCTCCCCATCTTCTCCAAGGCCTGCGCGTACGCACCATAGCCCCGGTTCATTTGCTGGTAGTTGAACTGCCCGCCAAAACGCATGGAGTGCCGCCCTCGGCTCCAGCTCAAATCTTCGTTACCCTGAATTGAGTTTTCCGGGCCGCCATAGGGAAGGCCGCCCGATCCGGTCTGGTTGTCGTAGAAACCCGGCAACTGCACGGCAGTGCCGTGCAGCGTTGCGCTGTTAAACAGAAACAGTATCGGAGTGTTCTGGAGTGCCGTGTCGTAGGAGAAGCGGTTGTTCACGCGGTTGAAGCTCAGCTTCGTGCTGCTGACCACCGTCGGCGTCAAAGTATGTGACACGTTCACAAGAAAAGCCTTCCCATACTCTTCTGACCCGACGTTGTATTGCGCGTACGGGCTGCCGAAAGCAGCACCGGAGAAATCAAGCTCATCCGTCCAGTTCACGCGAGCATACACCTGCGTTTTATCGCTGAAGACGTAGTCAAGCCGCCCGAATATATTGTGCGTGTTCTGTGGCGAACCGCCGCCCGCGTCCTGTGGAACATTGAAATTCACTAGTCCGAAAATTGGCGTGTTGGCTGCGACTGCCGTGTCGAACGTCCCACCGGGATTAAACCTCCCCGCGATATCTGCCTTGGTTATTGTGGATACAAATGGAGCCGTGGCACCACCATACTTGCTGAAAAAGGCCTGGACGTTGGGTGCCGTTAGCGCCAGGAGTTCCGGCGTCGGCACCAGAGAGAGACTGCTTGCACTGCTACGCACTCGCGTGAACTCCGTGCTCTGGTAGAAAAATAGTTTGTCCTTGAGGATCGGGCCGCCGAAACCGTACCCGAATTGATTGCGCACATACCTGCCTTTGGGTGTGGCATTCGAATCATTGTCAAAGGTGTTTGCGGTATACGCCGAAATGCGGTTGTACTCCCACGCCGTTCCATGGTAGCCCGACGTTCCGCTCTTCGTGAGAACGTTGACCACTCCACCGGAGGCCCGCCCATATTGCGCTTCGAAATTGTTCGTGATAATGCGGTATTCCTGAACCACGTCGGGGGACACCGCCTGGCCGACCGTTGCGGTAAAAAGGTCCACGTTTTCCGCGCCGTCCAGCAATATCTCCGAACCCGAACTGCGCTGCCCGTTGATCACGTATCCCACGCCTCGCGTGCCCGTATTCTGATCGTTCGCGCTACCCATGCGGTCGCCGGGGCTTACGTTGCCCGCCGTGCCTACAAAGTCATAAACGTTGCGGTTCAAACTTGGTAGTTGGGCGATCTGCTCCGGGGAAATGACCTCGGAGATTTCCTGTGAATCGGTGTTGACGGTCGAAGTTTCTGCCGCCACCACCTCGACCGTTGTCACCTGCCCGGAAATGGCCAGTTGCGCATCAACAGTTGTGTGTCCGCCGACACTGAGTTCCGCGCGTGCCTTGAAAGATGCAAATCCCGCGTTGATCACGGTGACTTCATACATGCCGGGATTCAATCCCGGAATGTTGTACTGGCCGTTGTCTCCGCTCTGCACCGTTCGCTCGGCAGAGGTTGCCAGATTCTTGGCTGTAACGGTAGCTCCGGGGACAACCGCCCCGGTTGCATCCTTCACAGTTCCTGAGACCGTTCCCGCTTCAGCCTGACCTAAGGCGGGCTTGCTTTCGAATCCCAGCAGCACCAGTCCCAACAGTACCCCAACAAGAAGCCGACCTGAATTTGCGAGCCGGATACGTCCCCAGCGAAAACCTATTACTCTCTCAACGTTCATTTGCTCCCCCTCAAATTCGAACTGCCGTGAATTTGTCCCCTATTTCTTAGGCTGCTATTCCGCGCGACCGCCTGGGCGAGTGGGAATAGTCAGCATCAGAGTTACTGGCTGAAGAAGCAGGTTGTTCGCCAATGCAGGCATGGATTAACAGGCAATTGTTTCTATGACTTACGGGCCACATTGACGCGAGTGGAATCTAAAAGTCGATATTTTTGGATGGTTTAGCAGTTTTAGATTCAGGTATGCGTAGAAGAAAAGCCGCGGGCACTTTTGGAAATCGCTGTTTTCTCCGAAGAATATACTAAATAAATAGAAGCGAATTTCTGGATCGGCGATATCGCCAGTCTCTCGCGCTGGAGTGGCGAATCAAATTTCGCAAACTTTTTCAGCAAACTTTTCGTTGAGTTATTTCCGCGCGGGCAGCCGGCTGGAACCGGGGAAATTACTCCGTCCTGACAGCGAGGATTTTCTTGCCGTCAACTTTTAATTCGATGCCGCGGGGCGGGCGCAGATCGGATCCCTGCACGATGGTTCCGCGCACCCAGACGCTCCCCGGAAGATTGGTCAATTTGAGCGGATCGAACAGCGTGCGGCTGCAAGGGTTCCCGACCATAGGATGTTTCGGAGTGCGGAAACCGTAATCATTTTTCAGCTTGTCCAGGTCGGTGAGGTATTCAAGCCTGCAATTTCCAAAGGGCGAGTTCATGGAAAGCGCCCAGTAGCCTTTTGCCTGGGAAGGAGAGCCACCCGGCAAACGAACGAGCAGTGCAGGAATGTTTTCGCCGGTGAGGCGGTTGCGAATATAAAATTCTTTCGCGGACCACGGCTTGGCCATCTCGGCCACGTTGGCGACCCCGGGTTCGGTATCGGTGGCATGGGGGAGCAGGGTGCTCGGATCGGGCGCGGGCGAGGGAACTTCGATCTGAGGTTGTTGTGCGGCGAGATGCGGTTGCGCGTGATTCGGACGCAGCGCCCAGCGCGCTCCCAGAAAGACGAGGAGGAGCACCGCGAGGAGTCCGATGACCAGTTTGACGGCGGGATTCGACGCTGCGGACGAACGCGAGCCCGTGCCGGAAACGCCGGGGATTTGCGGCATATCCGACTTGTAGCGGTCTGATGGGGGCTGGCCGGTCATGTGACTTCGCTCCGATTCTATACTTAAAGGGGAGAAGGTTAACAGCCCCGACCGGGATCTTCGATCGGGAAAACCTTGGGACCTTCAATCGTCAATTGAGAGTTGAAAAAGGCAAAGGACTGGACTCGTGGCCGGTGACTCGTGACTGGTGAAAGAGGGAATGCTACAGAGGCCCCGAGGCACTGAGAGGAACGAAGGCTAGCTAATACGTGGGGCCCCTTCCCCCCACTGTTTTTGTAAAGGATTGATGTGACTGGGTTTAGGGGGTGGGGGTCGGCAAAAGTATTGAGGGGAAAGGAGTTAGGAGGAAAGAGGTTAACAGTCGAAAGTTGAAAGTCGAGAGGTCGGAGGGAGAAGGTGGCCTCCCCGGCTATGATTTTGTAACGATATGATGCGACACGGTTTAGAGGGTGGGGGTCGGCAAAAAGATTGATTCCATGGGAGCTAGGAGATCCTTCGGCTGCGCTTAGGACAAGTGGGGGGCGGGGAGTAGGAGTTGGGCGGGAGAAAGAATCGAGAGATCGGCGAGAGTGGAGCTTCGCGAACACCTGATGAGGATAGCACGGGGATATCAACTTGTTAAGTATTTTGCAGGGAATGGGGAAATAGAGGATTGAACGGCCGCGGAGGCCGCGTGAACGGCTTCCGCGGAAGCGGGACGAGCAAGAAAAATGCAAACTAAAAGGGTTCACACGTAAAACCGACGTGTGGGCCACCCAAATTCGTATCCGGATTTATCGTCGGGGCCACCCGTCCGTGCCGACAACGGCTACTAGTCCACGCGCAAAAGCATGCCGGCACCACGCGGAAGCTTGAGCTGGCCCTTCTCGGAAGTCAAGACAATGACGCCGAGGGGTTGTGTTTTTCCAGCATGTGCGATGAGAATCTGCGAAAGACCGTAGGTGCCACAAGCATCCGACGAAAAAACCCACATTGCCGACGGGCTGTCGTTCCCGTCGACGGCCCCTCGGCATTCTCTGCCTTGCCGGCTACCGGCATGCGCCTGATCCAATACGCCATCGTTCACGGATTTCCCGACTACCGCGCCCTCTGTCGTCGTCACTTTCCCACCTGAAGTGTAGGCGACGTCGCCACCCACCTGTGTTGCCGCAATCGGCATGGACGCCGGACCGTCGGTGGGCGTTTGTGCTTCTAGAACAGCCATGAACCCGGCGACCGCCCTTAGATCCGTTGTGATGGGAATTGTTCGACCTGAAGAAATCAGCTTGTCGAACTGCAATGAGATTCTTTCCGCGTTGCCGTCTGCGGCAGACGATACATCCACCACGTGGCCGATCACTTTGCTCCCTTCGCGAATCTTTCCGCCATTCGCCAGAGGCACATCTTGCATGATCCTAGCGGTAATAGTTTGGCCAGGTTTGGCCCCCGACGACGAAAGAGAAGTATTCAGCCGGATGGGCAATATGGTTCCAGGTGGGATGGCCGTGGCTCCCTTCGCTGTATCTTGTGCCTGTGCACTCGGAAGGGTCAGCGGGACTGCCAGCATCGCTGTGCTTACGGACAGACCCAGGATTGTTGCTGCTCGAAGCAATCTTTTGTGCTTCATGATTCTCTCCTTCACCTGTTTCTTCGAGGAGCCTGGAGGAAATTGCTCAAACATGAGCTCCACGGTCAATCAACACGGTGATTTCTCCTCATTTGTGTCGTCAAGAAATGCATCGGTGCCTAGAGCCGCACAACCGGAACATGCAACACGTCTGCCAAACAGATTGGATTTGTAAGTGACGGAAGGTAATGGTCGACTACAAAGGATGAAGCAACGTGGGGTGTTAATCGGCTAAACATTTATGTCCAAGTGCTGACACTTTGGCGAAGAATGCATGCTAATGCGGCCGGGCGGGTGGCACGGAGAGATTATTGAGGTGATTGCTTTAGTCATGCGGCGCCAAGAAAGTATATCATTCGGGCACTACTCGTTCTAGGTAAAACGCGTACGTGTAGCACACAGGCTCGTCTCTGCAGCCAGCGTCTACGGCACGCGCCCTGTGCAAAAGTAAACAGATTGGAACAGCGGATTCTGAAAGACTTAGAAGGAGCCTGTGGCAGGCGATCGTTTAGTCTGTGCCGCCAGAAGCTGGTACTTGAGCCGGTTCAGGAGCACCTCCGAAAGAGCCATGCGAAAAAGAACAAGCCAAATGACGGAATCGCGGGCCCTTTGCCGTTACGGATTCAGGCGTTCCTGGCTGTTGTGCTCGGTTGCGTGCATGGGGATTGCATTTGGGTGTCCCCCGCTTCGCGCGCAGGAAGCGCCGCAAAGCGTTTCCGCGGACGCAACGCCGGGAAACTTAGCGCCAGCAGGCGCAGAGCGCGAGGTCTCCTGGCGCAAGCTCCCAGGAAACTTTCTCCGGGATCAGAAAGACATCTGGCTGTTTCCGGTGCAACTCGCGAGGGGGCGGCACTGGCTGCCCACGCTCGCCGTAACGGGTGTGACGGCGGCGCTTATCGTCGCCGATCCGCACGACACGCCTTACTTCAGGCGCACGACGCGATTCGAAGGTTTCAACGATGCCTTCTCCGGGAGCATCACGGCGGGGGAAATCGCGATTGTTCCCGCAGCCTTTCTGATTGTGGGACATTTCCGCCATGATTCGTACGCGGAAGAGACCGCGCTGCTCGCCGGTGAAGCCTACGCCAACAGCGCCGTTGTTGACGTGGTTCTGAAGGCAGCGACACGGCGACTGCGTCCTTCGGACATCCCACCGTCCGGAGCTTTCTCCGACACATTCTTCCACAGCCATGTGTCTCCTACCGGCATAAACACGAGCTTTCCTTCCGGTCACGCGTCGGCGGCGTTCGCGGTTGCGGCGGTGTTCTCGCATCGTTACCGGCAGCATCGCTGGGTGCCATGGGTGGCATACGGCATGGCCTCCGCTATCAGCTTTTCCAGGGTGACGAATCAGGCGCACTTCCCATCGGATGTGTTCTTGGGTGCTGCGCTAGGCTATACGATGACGAAGTTCGTGGTACTGAGGCCGCGATAAACCCCGCGGTACTTGAGGGTCACTAGAGACGTCATTTTGAATGGGCACCTAAAGCGTGCTCGCTCGTTTGGGCTGTGGCACTTGCCTGCGGGGAAAATGGAAATACCTTTACGAAAAGCACGGGTCTGAAGACCCGCCACTACGGTGCGCTCGCGCGGCCAGGCCCGAACAAGGGCTGGCAGAAGTGGCCGGCGGGCAACAATGTTTCCAAAACGATGCGGGAATCTGTTATTGAGATGGGTACAGCTAGCACCGGGAGGCTTGTCTCGGGGCGAGGGTGAATCTACTGTAGAGGGAAGCGTGAGGAGGGGCAGAGTCCTGCGCCGAGAGCTATGATTCAGGAACAACGAGGCGGGGCACGGGCGTTTGTCCGCAGCCTGAATATTCTGCTGAAATTCGCACGATTGTACGAATTCGGGCACGTGCGCACGGCGGCCCAGTTCGAAACAACGTGGAAAGAACTGCGTGGTGCGCTGGACGACAGCAGAGGCGGAGGTGTGCTTCTAGGCGCGTCGGGAACGCAGATTTTGCTGGATGGAGTGCCACTCGGTTCGGCCGCGGGCGAAAGAAGCTTCGCGCAGCTATTGATCACCTCGGGAATCGCGAGCATTCATTTTTCTCCGACGCTCACGCAACCGCAATTTGCGCGATTTGTGCGCGCGTTTCCCAGCGGAAACGCCAAGCCCTCCTCCTTGGCCGAACAATTGAAAACCGCGCTCGCAGGAGATACGAGCATCAAGGTCAATGAAATCCGCTATGTTGCGGAAGATTCCTCGGTGGCGGGCATCAAGGTTGCGGCGCAACTCACGCAGAAGGTACTCGGCGCGGCGGGCGACAAGTTCAGAGACTTCTTCGAAGATCCCAACAAAATGCTGCAAATGATCCTGGCTGCGGAGAGTATGCGCGCCAGCGGCGGTGGTGGCGGCGGGATGGGCGGACCGGGGCACGGCGCCGGCGGCCCAGGCCCGGGATTCGGCTTGGGCAGTGGTGGAGGATCAGGCGGCGGGGGAACTGGTGGTGGCGGAACAGGCGGGAGCGGTGGCACGGGTGCGCCCGGAAGCGGGGCGGCTGGCGGTTCCAGCTTGTGG
>WNFF01023284.1_pt1 | contig 11546 bp, 9 predicted proteins | sample 5400441 | NCBI WGS metagenome assembly WNFF01 (sample SAMN13153345, study PRJNA577476) | soil metagenome | isolation source: 120 cm saprolite under Douglas fir tree site 2 hole 3 replicate 1 | place: USA:California | collected 2015-04-18
GGCGGGAGCGGCAAAGGCAAAGAAGGCGAGATTCCTGACAATATGAAAGAGGCCGCGCAGGCCGCGCACGAAAAGCTCGTCGAGCTGATCGCGGAAGGCGACGACGCGCTGATGGAAGAGTTCTTCGATAAAGGGACGATCCCCGAGGAGCACCTGGTTCCGGCGCTGCACAATGCGATTCGCGAGGACAAGATTTTCCCGGTGCTTTTCGCTTCGGGCTTGGGCAACGTCAGCGCCGACCGCCTGATGGACTTTATCGTGGAATTCACTCCCGCGGCGACCGAGCACGATGTGGTTCGCGGCGAGCCGGTCTCAGGCAAGGGCGAGCCGCCGGTGCGTAAGGAGTCGGATACCGAGCCGGTTTCCGTGTATGTGTTTAAGACGGTCTCCGATCCGTTTGCCGGGCGCATTTCATACTTCAAAGTTTTCTCCGGCGTTTTGAAGAACGACGCGTCGCTGCAGAATTTTTCGCGCGGCTCAGCCGAAAAGCTGGCGCATATCTCCGTTATGCAAGGGAAGACGGCGGTTCCGGTGAATGAACTGCACGCGGGCGACATCGGCGCAGTCGCGAAACTGAAAGACACGCTCACCGGCGACACCCTAGGCGATAAGTCGGCGCCCATTCAGTATCCGCATGTGAAGCTGCCGGAGCCGGCGATCACGTTTGCGATTGAGCCTAAGAGCCGCGCCGATGAAGACAAACTGGGGCCGGGCATCCACAAGCTGATGGAAGAAGATGCCATGCTGCGCAATTTCCGCGATGCGCAGACTAAGGAATTTCTGATTGCGGGCACCGGGCAGCAACACATTGAAGTGGTGGTCGCGAAGCTGAAGAAGCGATATCACACAGAAGTCATTCTGAAGGCGCCCAAGGTCCCGTATCGCGAGACCATTCGCGCCAAAGCCGACGTGCAGGGAAAACACAAAAAGCAGACTGGAGGCCACGGCCAGTACGGCGATTGCAAAATCAAGATGGAGCCGATGCCGCGCGGCGGTCAGTTTGAGTTTGTGAATGATATTTTCGGCGGCGCGATTCCGAAGAACTATATCCCCGCTGTCGAAAAGGGAATTCGGGACGCAGCCGCGCGCGGGTATCTGGCGGGATTTCCTGTCGTCGATTTTCGGGTGATCCTTTACGACGGCTCTTATCACGATGTGGATTCCAACGACATGTCGTTTCAAATGGCGGGGCGCATCGCGTTCCGCAAAGCCATGGAGCAGGCCCGGCCCACGCTGCTGGAGCCGATCATGGTGGCCGAGATCACGGCGCCGGACGAATTTGCCGGATCAATCATGGGCGACCTGAACAGCCGCCGTGGCCGCATCCAGGGCATGGACAACAAGGGCGGCAACACCGTGGTGAAGGCCGAAGTGCCAATGTCCGAAATGCTGACGTACGGAGTTGACCTCACCGCCATGACCCAGGGCCGCGGCAGCTTCAACATGGAAATGCATCACTACGATGTGGTCCCGTCGCAGCTGCAGGAGAAGATTATTGAGAAGGCCAAGGCGGAGCGGGGTGAGGTGAAGGAAGAAGAGGAGTAGGGATCCGATGAGGCCGATTGGACTGTTTATCTGATCGTTGGTCTTGAGCTGCATTCGCCTGTTCGCGAAATTCCTCAAAATCCAGCTCGCCGACCCTCGAGCCGCACTCAGGAAACCAAGACTCGGTCGGTTTCGATATTGCGGCCGTTGAACGCTCACCGAACCAATGGTTAGGAACCTACAAATCTGATGGAAAAACCGCGAAGTCCATAATTGATTTGGGCCCGGCCAAGGCTATCAAAGAGAAAGATTTCCAGATGTCTTCCGGTGGTGGCAGGTTCTTATCACAGTCAGGATCGGAAGCGGGAGTTTTCCTCGCCGCCCTGGCGTTACAGGCGAAGCAGCTGCCGACGAACCTTCATAGAGTCGAAACTGCTCCCTTCGACTATGTCATCCTCGGTAAAAACCAGTCTCGTTCTAGCGACCGGGGCTTTGGCGATTCCCCCAGGGGTAACTGGACTGCAATGAAAATCTTCCTCGGTGAGGGCGACACTGAGGGTGAGGTTTTCTTGAATCTCAACTCGGCGCTGGGGAAAGCTGAGTTTTCGCAAAGACTCGGATTATGGCGATTTCGTCATCGCTGAACTTGCGAAAGTGCTCTAGGTCTTCAGCCCCTCCGCCTTAGCCAATTTCGCCTGCCGCTCGTCAAACGTCCAGAAACCTTCGGCTTTGAGTTCGAGGCCGCAAGCTACGTGCAGACTGTCTACTGTGCGGACGCCGAGTTTCGGGCCGTAGCGGCGGGCCAGGTCGGCGCAGAGATCGAGGGCGCGATCCGGCAGTCCGACTTCCAGCCACGGTCCGTCGGTGCGGTCGTCTTCTAGCTGCCTATACATCTTCTGCGCTTCGGATGGGGACAACGTGCCGCGAAAGACCTGTTGGGCGATGGCGTGGGCCCATTCTGCGGAGAGGAGCGGCGTCCACCAGACGGTTGACAGGGTTTGGACACGCTGCCTGGAATCAATAGAGTGGGAGTCGGTTACATACAGGGAAACGATAAAGCTCGTCTCCACGTAGGTCTTCAATAGCGTCCGCGCTCCTCGATCACGACCTCGGATCCCGGCAGAATACGGTCGCCGAAAATCCCCTTCGCGCGGGCTGCAAAATCAGGCCATTTAGCCGGAGCTTGCTTTTCCTCGCCGGAACAATGCGTGCGATTGGTCGGTCGCGCTCGCGAAGCTCGACCGTCTTTCCCGAGCGCAGCCAAGCTTTGAGGCGCCGGGTGTCGCGGAGCTGGCGCATGTTGACCGATGGCATAATAATAATGTGACACATTATCAAGGGGGTCATCCTAGCCGTCATAGCCCAGGATTTCGTCAGCGGAACGAGAGTCTAGCGTGGGCATGGCCTCGACGCGAGCCAAAATCTCTTCCACCTGGCTCGCCAGCATGCTCGCATTTCGTTTAGCTGGGAGACCAAGGGACACTCGGATCGCGTCAGTTAGCGACTCGCCTGTTTCGTGCGCCACCTGTCGCGCCAGCCGCTCGGTTGTCTGGTCATTAATCTCTATCATCATAGTTAGTAGTATGGACTATCTGCCTGCCTGAGGGGACCTATGCGAATCGTGAATTGTGCTTTGCTAACTTTTGTCGTGTGCGTTGCTTCCATCTCCCTTTGGTCGCAAGCCACACGCGATCCAACAAAGGACCGCGAAGCCATAATCGCACTCGAACAAGAATGGCTGCACGCCAGCAATGCGGCGACGCTCGACCGAATTCTGGCTTCTGACTTTGTCCACGTTGTGCCGGTGGATCACTTTCTGACGAAGCAAGAGCATATTGATTGGGTGATCAAGCATCCCGAGCCGAAAGACCGGCATACCAGGTTCGACAAGCTGCATGTCAGGCTTTACGGCGATGTCGGCATCGTCAATGGGTCGGTGATTGCTAGCGACCTGAACGGAAAACAGATCGACCGGACCATGTTCACCGATGTCTTTGTATGTCGCGATGGGCGGTGGCAAGCGGTGAACGGGCAGGAGAATGGGATACGACCGGCGCAGAAACCTTAGCCTTCGGCGCTGTCCCGTTTTCTCGTGCGTCCCGAATGCGACAGACGCTGTACAAGCCGACGTAAGATCCCTCTCTCGCCCTGCTGGGCGAGTTCGGGATGACACCTCGCAACGAACGCGCGTTACATGGGCTGATTCGCGCCGGCGATCTCGTGGATTGCACTCTCGGCCGCACGCAGCGGCACGGAAACGTGCACGGTTTCGTGGGGGTCGTTTACGTCTATCACGATTGAGCCGCCGGACTTGGCGATGAGGACGTGCTCGCCAGGGTCAACGACTTCCACGAATACGCCGTCGGGACACCGCTCGAGCGCGGGGAGAGCGGCGTCTATGATGGCCATATTGTCGCGCAGGTTGTGCGCCGCCTCGGCGAGGTGCTGCCGGGGGACGAACTTCAGAGTCACGGGGACCAGTGCGGCGGGGACGATCAGGTTGATGTGATGGCCGTCAGCTTCTTTTTCGTCAACTTTCACGTGGATGAAGCCTTCGCTGGAGAGTGCGGCTCCGCCGACTAACGCCGTCCCTAAAACTCCGACACCGAGTTTGGCTAGGAAGATCATGGAATTCTCCTCTGGTTGAATCCTCGGGGGCTAAAGCCCCCATATCTGTCTCGGCCTGCGCGGCCCGGCTTGAAGCGGTGCCCTTTCAAACACTACATCTCATTCAGGCCCATTCAGTCCCGTTCCGGCCCATTCGACGTCATTCAATAATCTTACTGAGCCCACCGCCGCTACTCGTCGGTGCTGCGCGAATCAATCCAGACGCGGACGGATTCATCCTTGCTCACTACACTCACCAGAGTGAGGTCGCCGGCATTTTGCAGGGCCTTGATCGCGGCTTCGACGTTGAGCTGGTTCTCGGTGGTATCGGAAATCAGGGCTTGGGCCACGTCCCAGGGGATGGTGACATCCACTTTCTCTTTGCTCTGCTTGTCGATCACGTGCACGACCAGCTGGCCGTGCTCTTTAGCGACATGAACGTCGCTGTCGTTCTGCTGCACGGTCACAAATTCGCCTTCAGGAGCGGTTTTCAAGGCTTCGAGAATGGCTTTCACGTTCACGTTGTCGGCGGTGAGATCGCCGATGTGAATTTTGCCGTTACGGAGTTCTCCATGGTTGATGGCGGGGATAATCTTCTCGGCAAGCGACAGGGGGACATTGACCCGAACTACTTCGTGCGTGGTCGGGTTGGTGACCCGTACATGCAGATAGCGCTCCGGGGAAGCGGCCAGGGCAATGGTGCCCGCCAGCAGTAGGGCGAGCAGCGGAAGAGCTTTTTTCATGAATTTCATGGTGATAGTCCTTTCAGGACGAATTTTTCGTGCATCCCCGGACGCGGAGGTGGGCCCGCGTGTCTGACTAGATTACGGAAGGGATGCGGGAAAAGTTCCGAGGATTTTGGACCTAGAACGGGCCGGGGCGCTTGTGAACCCAACCACCTTTGTCGTGTTTAGGGTAGGCCGGAGCTGCGCTCCGGGGGCAGGTGTGGGCACCCGCCCCTACCCGGGCGGTTTTGGGATGGTGCGCTCACGATCGATGATTTTCGGCGACAGCGAGGCGACTCCGATTCACAATTGCTTGAATCGGGATTTCCGCTTAGTATCCGGCCAGTGGCTAGTCTCAAGAACATTCCGCAGCTCGACAATCGCGACCGCGTGGTCTCGGCTGCCCCGGTCGAGGACGATTCGTCGTTTGAGCTGAAGCTGCGGCCGCAACGGCTTGCAGAATTCATTGGGCAGGCGAAGGTCAAAGAGAATCTTGCAGTTGCAATCGAGGCCGCCCGGTCGCGGGGTGAGGCGCTCGATCATGTGCTGCTCTATGGCCCTCCTGGGCTGGGGAAGACGACACTGGCGACCATCATTGCCAACGAAATGGGGGTCGCGTTCCAGCAGACTTCGGGGCCGACGCTTCAGATCAAAGGCGACCTGACCGCGGTCTTAACTAATCTGCGCGAAAAGCAGGTCTTCTTTATTGACGAAGTGCATCGCCTGCAGCCGGCGCTGGAAGAAATCCTGTATTCGGCTCTGGAAGACTACAAGCTCGATATTCTGATCGGCCAAGGCCCGGCGGCGCGCACACATACCATGGACGTGAAACCGTTCACCTTCATCGGCGCGACTACGCGGGCCCGCCTGCTGCGGCGGGTACGCGACTTTGCCCAGGTGCGGAGCGCTGGGAAGATTGATCTCCCAACAGCCCAGGCGGCTTTGCAGATGCTGGAAGTGGACCGCTACGGTTTCGACGAAGTGGACCGCAAGCTGCTCTTGGCGATTATCGAGAAGTATCAGGGTGGGCCGGTTGGGGTGAATACGCTGGCGGCGGCGCTGGCTGAGGAACCGGACGCGATTGAAGAAATCTACGAGCCGTTCCTGATTCAAATCGGATTCCTCAACCGCACTCCGCGCGGGCGAGTGGCAACCCACCTCGCATATGAGCATTTTGGGATCACGCCGAACCGCAAGCAAAGTTCGTTGTTCTAAGCTCTCAGCTGTCAGCCATCGGCCCTCAGGTTTCACCCACAACAGGCGAGACCTTTAGTACAATTTCCTTCGATGATTGCTCATCTGCGCGGCAAGCTGCTGGAGAAACATCCGAACCAGGCGGTGGTGGAGACGGGCGGCGTCGGCTACGACGTGACTATTTCCATTCCGACATTTTCCGAGCTCACCTCGGTGGGAAGCGAAGTTGCCTTTCACATCCATACGCACGTGCGCGAGGACCAGCTTGCGCTGTATGGATTCGGTCGGCCGGAGGAGAAGCAGCTCTTCGAGAAACTCATCACCGTAAGCGGAATCGGGCCCAAGCTCGGGATCACGATCCTCAGCGGCATGCCTGCAGACGACATGGCGAATGCCATTCGCGGAAATGACATTGCGCGGCTTACCAGAATTCCTGGAATTGGCAAGAAAACGGCCGAGCGCATGGTGCTGGAGCTTCGCGACAAGCTTCCGCCCCAGGGCGCAGATCAGGTACATGCGATCCCGTCGTTGAGCGCGGTGCAGGAAGATGTGTTATCGGCATTGGTGAATCTGGGATACCAGCGGGCCGCCGCGGAGAAGGCGGTAAGCTCAGTTGAGAAGAACGGGCCGTTTGATGCGATGTTCCGGGCGGCGCTGGCGGTGATGGCGAAGTAGGAGGCGAAAGCCGCCAAGCCGCAATAACTTGCGCTTTTTGGGCATGTTCAGGCCAATGCCATGAGTTCCTTTGACCCTCGCAACCTGGAATTTGTTAAATCTTCTAAACATCCTTTGATTAAGAGCCCGCAATGGTTTATCTTGGCCGACGACGCAAGTTAGAACCGGAATCGAAGCAAGCCGGCCCCGATGGCCAGGTTCGGCGCCAGCAAGTGGTTCGGTGCTGGATGCCGGCCGGGCCGAGAAAAACTGAATAGCCACGCCGCTATCTGAATCCGCCGGGCCTACGGTATTCCGGTTCTAAGTTCTGAAAGAGGATTCCAGCCATGCGATCTCCTCGATGCCTGCCAAGTCTTTTCCCCGTCATTTTTTGCGCTGTGTCCTGTTTGAGTGTCGCCCAGGAGAGTGCACCTGCTCCTCCCCTGGCAGCGGCAGATACCCAGTCTTCTGAAGTGACCAGATCCGAGTCCCCTTCGGCGGCAGCAATCGTTCCGGGTCCGCTGCGCTCATTCTTGCGAATGGCCGGTATCAGCCAGAAGGCCTCTGCCGACGAAGTAATGCCACTGTTGGCTCGCAATGTTTACATACAAGGTTATGAAGGTGCGAGCAACGGAGGAAGGCCAACAGAGTTTCTGATTCTACTGGGCAGGTACGTGCATCAAGCGCAGGAGTTGGCGGCGTTGGCGGGGCCAGTGGGCGTGATCCGGGTTTCTGGTTGCGATGAAGCGCAACCTCTGCTGCGCATTCTGGGTTTTCGGTTGCGGCAGAATTGTGGGCAAACCAATAATTCTCTGGTGACAGCCGATCCCGAAAGGGCGTTCCTCACCACAGACTCGGGGTTCCCTCTTCTTGAATTGGAGGAGTCGCTGCAGCAAGGCGTTTCCTTCAGTTACCCGTTTCCCGCGACTCGCGTTCCGGTGCTGTTCACGGAAGCCGATTGGATCCGGGCAGGCAAGCCACGTAGAAGAGGGATTAACAATCTAATTGAGGCAATTCTGTACGATCCCCAACTCGCCCGTTTGTATTGGGCGCTGTCGCGGAACGATCCCCAAACTAGCGTCTCGCTGCGACAGTCTCTCGGCATCATCAAGCTGCTTCCCTTTGCGTCCGTGCTGGATTTTTACGGAAGCCACATCAGCATTCGATCTGGGCGAGTGCTGGTGCCGGGAGGAATTGCGGCCGAGTCGGGATGGGAGGATCTGGTAGGGGCAAGCCCGCATTCTCCAGCGGAATTTGTGCAGCGACTGCTGTCCAGAGACAATGGCTGGCTGGCCGCTTATTTTGACGCCTTATCACGCGTCAGTCAGAGTCAGCAGGCACACTTCGTGGCAGCGCACCGCTTGTCAGCGTTCTATCAGGCCTTCCGTTCGCCTGATCCTGGTGCCGGTGCGGCCCGATCCGTGTTTCGGCCGGCTCCCGGTCTCCTACTCCTGCTGACCCGCCTGCGGTGGGATGCCAATGGCGACCCCGTGGTGCCGGGAAACCTTACGCTGTGGAAGAACATCCTTGGGCAGAAGAGCAGCTTCAAGGTGGTTCACGAGTGGAGCAAGCAAGCAGCAGGCTGGACTCGCCCCGACCAACTGCTGGAAGCCATGTTCGCCTTTTCCCGCCTGGACACGGACACCGGACCGCTGCAAATCTACCTCCTGCTCTGTGAATTGGACAGCCAACGCCCCCCCGATCGCCGGCCGAACTCCGAAACCCTACGCTTGATGGCGAGCAGATTCGGCGAATTCAGCGATCAATATTTGATCTTCACTGAATTTCCTGAATTGGACGACGCGTCTATTATCCGGTTTGTCAAAATCGCCGACACCGTGGACATGATTTCCAATCACACGCTCCGCGGCAACGCGATGGGAATTCTGCAAGCCAATGTCGGGCTGTGGCAGATATTGGCGCGCCAGGGACAGATCCCCAGGGCTGAACTCAACCAATCCTGGCAAGGGGTGATCACTCCGTTCGCCAAGATTACGAACTCGGCTCAGCTTTTCGATGCTGGTCGCAATTCGTTGGGAGCGACCCTTCGCGCGGCGAGCGCGCAAGCCAAGCCTTCCGAGAACGAGATGATCGACTTGCTGGCTGGCCCTCGGCAGACCGATCCGGAGGCCAGGAAGATCCATCAGGAAATGGCGAGAGCCATGCGCTCGGTTCTGGACGCGCAGCGTCTGGTATCTCTCGACACCATCTTGGCGTTGGGCGACGGGTTGAACCAAATGGCCCGCGGAGTGGCCGTAGGAGACTCCTTGGTCCCATTGGCTCGGGAGCTTCGAGAATTCGAGATGCCGCGTCCCATTTTCACTGGGACTGAAAGAACGGAATGGGCGGCGGCCGTTTACAACAACCGCCACACCGATCTGCAGATGCAAACTGACTTATCCAAAGTCCTCAAGTCACAGGCTTCCCAAGCGCAATTAGAGCAAGCTCGGGGTCAGCTGGCGCCTTTCTTTCGAGACACTCTGGTGGGTTTGAATTACGCCTATTACGAGCCTCCCGGGGCCCAAATGCTCCACCACAATCCACTTTTCGTTCGCTCTCATGATTTCTCCGGCGATACCGTCAGCGGAATGGATCGCCTGTGGCAAGCGCCGCAATTGTTCGGCGAGGGTTCGCCCGCAGGAGGCGGCGCTCATTTGGTCGGATCGCTTGCGGATTTGCCGTACGCCCTGGCCGAAGCAGAACAGGATTTTATTTCGCCGGAAAGCGTTCAGGCCCTGATCTGGAGGGAGTTGGCCCCTGGCCTTATTACCAATGCCGTTTTACCGCGCTGGTGGGGCATAAGCAAGAACGAACTGCACGCCGTGGCGCTATATCAACGGGCTGGAGAAGAACTGCTTACCGCGTCAGCTGATAATGAGGCGTTACGCAGCCAGCTAACCGACATCTTATCGGAGCGCATGCTTCCGCAACGGACCGCTTGGCTGGAGCAAGCTTTGTCGGCGGGGCGAATTCCTGAAGTAATTGCGCGAGTAACTCCGGCTGATACTTTCTACCTAACCAGAGAGTTTCGAAGGCGGTTTCCTGAAAGCGATTCCTGGGGTGCAGCCGGCCAGGAACTAAATCGACTGTCGCGACGGTATCCCGCGGAGTTGAGTTGGGAGAGGCTATCTCAGGATTTCGGTGTGCCTCATCCAACCCTGACCCAGAGTTACACCCGTGAAATGTTAAATATGAAGCCGCTTCCTGCATTCTCGGGGTATTCCAGCCGTTTGCTGGCCGAGTGGTGGGATTCCAGCAATCTGTACTGGGCCCGTCTAGCGGACGAGATGGGGTATACGCCGGGAGCGCTGAATCGTCTGGTTCCCGATCTCACCCGGCGGATGGTGGAGAAGATTTTCGCCACCGATTTTGAAGACTGGCCGGCATTACTTCGGGCTATGCGGGAGACAGGGGACGAGTTCAGGCACGGAAAGGTCGCACTCCTATCGCCGGCTGGCGCTGAGTCGCGGCCTTAGTGGCAATGCATCAAAGACGGAACTTTGCAGCTCCACCGCAGCAAGGTTCCGAGCAGGGCGGTAGGACGGGGAGCGTTATGACGAAAAGCAGGGTGTGGATTCTGGTTTGTTTCTCGATTCTCGGCTTTGGGCCGGCAAACTGTGTAGCCCAGGAAAACGAATCCGAGATTCACGTCACCGTGGACATGGTGCAGTTAAACGTGGCGGTGACCGACAGGAAGGGAAACTACGTTACCGGCCTCCGTCCTGAAGACTTCATCATCACCGAAGACGGAATTCAACAGGAAATTGCCACGTTCGGCGAGGGCGACGAGGCCACACGGCGGCTGGCGGAATCGGACCCCGCGGGTGACAAGCCTGCCGGCTCTCCAGCGGACTCGGCTCGACCGGAATCCATCGGTGATCCGCAGGCTCTTGCTTCGCTGGTCGCTGGGTCGAATGTTTTCGTCCTGTTCGACACCAGTAATTATATGTATCGCGGTTTTGTGTTCGCGCAGGATGCCATTGCCGACTTCATCCGCTCGCTGCAAAGCGCGGACAAAGTCGCCTTCTATTCCTATAGCCGCGACCTTTCGCGAGCCACGCCCCTGACTGCGGATCGGTCACGAATACTCCGCGGAGTGCGGAAAAGTGATCGTGGTTTTTTCCAATGGCCCCGACAATTCAAGTATGGTCCCTCCCGAGGATGTCGCCGAACTGGCCCAGTCGACCGGAACCGCTATCTACATGATCAGTACCCGGCAGGCGCAATTGGAGCCGGTTTCGACCGCAGTGTTCGAACGCATGACCGCCGCGACCGGCGGTAAAGCCTACTTTGCCAAAAACTGGAGGGACGAAGAACTCGCGTTCGCATCCATTCGTGATGACTTGGCACATCTCTATTCACTCAGCTACTATCCACGCCCTAATCCCAATCGGGGATGGCGGGCGATTACAGTCAGGCTGGACGGTGACCAATTCAAGAAAGACCATATACGGACTCGCAACGGGTATCGGCTCCAGCCCACGCGATCTTCTGCCAGTTCAGCGTCTATGCCTCTCCCCAGTTCTCAGTAAGGGACGAATGAGTCGTTGTTCCGCCGGAAACCGTTCTACTTTCCGATGCAAAAGCGGCTAAAAATCAGGTTGAGGATGTCGTCATTCGTGGTTGCGCCGGTGATTTCGTCGAGCGGGCGGAGCGCGCTATAGAGATCGAGCAGAAGCATCTCGTGCGGAACACGGTTTTGGACGGCGGTTTGGGCGGCGTCGAGGGCGGCAAGGGAATCGCGCACCAGGGATTGATGTCGCGTATTCGTCAGGAAACCAGCTTCGGAGATGAAACCGGCGTCTCCCGTTACGTGGTGAAGGATGGCGGCGCGGAGTTCGGAGGTGCCTTCTCCGGTTAGGGCCGAAGTTCGGATTGTTT
>WNFF01004372.1_pt1 | contig 11544 bp, 11 predicted proteins | sample 5400441 | NCBI WGS metagenome assembly WNFF01 (sample SAMN13153345, study PRJNA577476) | soil metagenome | isolation source: 120 cm saprolite under Douglas fir tree site 2 hole 3 replicate 1 | place: USA:California | collected 2015-04-18
TCTTGGGACTGACCAAACAACAAGCGCTTGACATGCTCGAATCCGATGACCTCGTGGGCCTCGGCATGGCCGCGCACCAGTTGCGCCTGAAGAAAAACGACCCCCGCGTCGTCACCTACCAGATCGACCGCAACATCAACTACACCAATTTCTGCACCGAGTATTGCTCCTTCTGCGCGTTCTACCGCCCGCTCGGCGCCAAGGACGGCTACATCCTCTCGTTCGAGGAAATTTACAAGAAAATCGACGAAATGCTGGAACTCGGCGGGACCGGAATTTTGCTCCAGGGCGGCCTGCATCCCGACTTGCAAATCGGCTACTACGAAAATCTGTTGCGCTCCTTGAAGGCGCGCTATCCGCAAGTCCATCTGCATTGCTTTTCCGCCCCCGAAATTTTGTGCATCGCGGAAGTCAGCGAAATCAGCATTCGCGAAACCATCCAGCGCCTGATGAACGCCGGGCTGCAATCCATTCCGGGCGGCGGCGCGGAAATTCTCGACGATGAAGTGCGCGCGAGGATCGCGCGCTTGAAATGTACGAGCGACGACTGGGAAGAAATGCACCGTGTGGCCCATTCCCTGGGACTGCGCACCACCGCCACCATGATGTTCGGCTGCGGCGAAGAGCTGCGCCATCGCGTCAATCATCTCGAAAGGCTCCGGCGAATTCAGGAAGATACCGGCGGGTTCACGGCGTTCATCCCGTGGATGTTTGCTACTGAAAATACCGCGCTCGGGAAAAAAGTGCAGGAAGCCACAGCCGTCGATTACCTGAAAACACTGGCCGTCAGCCGCTTGTATCTCGAAAACATCGACCACATCCAATCGAGCTGGCTCACGCCAGGAATCAAGGTCTGCCAGATTGGTTTGCAATTCGGCGCCGACGACGTCGGCAGCATCCTCATCGAAGAAAACGTCGTCTTCGCCGCCGGCGTAAAAAACCGCACCAACGAAAGCGAACTCCGCCGCGTCATCTCCGACGCCGGCTTCCTCCCCGCACAGCGCGACACGCTCTACCGCAGTTATGTTTTGAAATGAGCTCAAAAGTTGCAGGACCGCGCTGAGCACCAGGACTAAGCTGGAGGTTTGGGGCGCAAATGGATCGAGACATCGACGACCACGCCGTCGGGCAACTCCACGTCTTCCAGCAAATAAAGAACTCCGCCGCGGAAACGCGCTTGTATCTTTCGCGGCTCGGATTTGGAACTCGCCGGCTCCGTTTTTGCCGCGGGCGGCGCGGATTTTGTACTGGCCGCTTCGGCCTTCTTTGCTGGCGGGGCTCCGGAAGTTTTTCCTTCTGTTTCATCCAGCGCTTCGTTGGCGAGTGCATCGGCTTCGCGGTTCTGCTCGCGGTAGACGTGCTCGATGCGGAAGGAATCGAAGGCCTTGGACATTTTTTGCGCGCGCTCGAAAAGCGGGCGCAGATCCTCGCTTTTCACTTTGTACTGCCCGCGCATCTGTTTCACGAGGAGTTCGGAATCGCTCTCGATGCGAATCGCGCGCACGCCATGCGATTCGGCATAATCCAGGGCGGCAATCAGTCCGTAATACTCGGCGACGTTGTTGGTCATCCGGCCGATGTATTTTTTCAGCCTGGCGACGATTTCGCCGCGTCCGTCGCGAACGACCACGCCGTACGAAGCCGGTCCGGGATTGCCGCGCGAGCCGCCGTCAATGTTCGCGCGATACGCGGCGGCAGCGGGCTTGGGGTCCGCGGGAGCATCGCCGAAGAGGCCTTTTGCACGTGGAGCTGGCGGACGTTTCGGCATCAGGAATTTGTCGAAGCCGCCGAAGTTGAGTTTGCGGAACCGGCGGCAGGATTCGCGATGGGAATCGGTTCGAGCGTGTACAGGATGAGGCCGCAGCTTTCGCAGCGAAACACTTCTTCGTTGGTCTCCGTGCGCAGCTCCTGGAGAATATGCGGCAGGACGCGCATGCCGCAACCGCGGCATTGCCCGTCGCGCGCTTCGGCCATGGCCGTGCCGCTGTGGCGCTTGGCGACGCGCGCGTAAAGTTCGCGCAAATCTTCCGGCACCGGGGCGATGATTTTTTCGCGCTCGGCGCTGGCGGCTTCGAGCTGTTTCTTTTTTTCCGTCCCTTGCGCCTGAATTTCCTTCCGTTCGGTGGCGACGGCCTGTTCGGCTTCCTTCAGGCGGGATTCGGCGATTTTCACGCGGCGTTCGACTTCTTCCGCGGCCATCATCACTTCGAGCTGGCGGTCATCGGCTTTGGCCACTTCGGCTTCGGCGTTGGCGATTTCGTGCTGCAAAGCTTTGTAGGCTTCATTGGTTTTCACGGCGCCGCTTTGATCGCGGTATTTGCGCGCGCGGTCTTTCCATTGCTGCGCGTCGAATTCGAACTTTTTTCTTTCCGCGATGACCTGGGCGTGGACCTCTTTCGCGGAGGCGACATCGGCTCGGGAGCCGGCAAGCTTGGCTTCCGCTTCGCGGAGCCGTTTTGGATATCCTTCCAGTTCCGCGCGCAGGACGGCAATGTGGTGATCGACGCGTTGCAGCTCAATCAGGTGAGGAATCGCCGGATGCATGGGTAGGTAATTCTATCACAGGGACGCGGCGAGCTTTGCGGGAACCGTGGGGGGCAGATAGAATGCCATCGTTTTGCATGCAAGAATACGGGAGCCGCTCGTTCTAAGGAGGAGGGAGAATGCCACATGTCCAAATCACCTGGGTGGAGGGCCGGACACCGGAGCAAAAACGGAAAATCGCGGAACGCGTCACGGCGGTGCTAATCGAGGATGGCAAAGCCAAACGCGAAAATATTCACGTCGCGTTTCACGACGTTCCCTCGACGAATTACGCCGAAGCCGGCATTCTGGTGGTGGATCAAAAGCGCACGCCGTAAGTCTTCACGCTGCGGCGAGGTGGGCTTTTCTTTGCTGAATACGGGGCACCGGGCCTGCTGCACGACAAGAAGTAGAATCCGTGAAGAGGAGGACTGCAAGTGGCCAATCCCATTGATAAACGGCTCGAGCGCTGGATTTCCGCGGGCGTTGTCGATTCAGACACGGCGGCGCGTATTCGAACGTTCGAAGAATCACAAGGATCGACCGAGCGTTTGCAGTGGCCGGTGCTGCTGGCGGTGGCGCTGGGCGGAGTGCTGCTTTGCGCCGGAGTCTTGCTCTTTGTGGCCGCGCATTGGGACGAACTCTCGCCCGCGTGGCGTTTCACGCTGGTGATGGTCCTCGTAGCGTTGTTCCCTATCGCCGGGGCTCTGACGGAGGGGCGATTCTCCGCGCTGTCAACGACTTTCTACGCCATCGGAACGATTTGTGTTGGCGCGGGGATTTTTCTGACAGCACAAATATTCAATCTGCAGGAGCATTGGCCAACGGGGATTCTGATGTGGGCCGTCGGCGCGCTGGCGGGGTGGCTGCTGTTGCGGCATTGGACGCAAGCAGCATTGGTGGCGCTGCTTGTGCCGGCGTGGCTGGCCGGCGAATGGGAAGTGCGCACCGAGGGTTTTGCCGTAAGCAACCGGCTGCTCACCGAAGGACTGCTGCTGCTGGCGATTACCTACCTGTGCGCAAGAACGAGCGGAGAAGATTCTGCGGCGCGGCGGGCGCTGGCGTGGATTGGCGGTATCGCCCTGTTGCCCCTTGGCGTATTGGCTTTTGTCGAAGGGCGCGAAAACTGGGGATGGTGGGGCTGGCAGAATCGGCCGGGCATCTCGCCTCTGCTGCACATCACCGGCTGGGCGCTCGCCATCTGTGCGCCGCTGGCGCTGGCCTTCGTGCTGCGCAAGAGCGCGGCATGGACCAACGCGATCGCCGCGGTCTGGGTACTGGTGATTGGAACATTCAGCAGCCCGCATGAGGACGCGAGTGGAAAACTGCCGATATTTGCGTGGAATTCGCTCGGCCCGTATTTTTGGGCCGGTGTTGGAGCGCTCGCGATGGTGGGCTGGGGATTGCTGGAACGGCGGCGCGAGCGGATCAACCTGGGAGTCGCGGGTTTTGCGCTCACGGTGATCATTTTCTATTTCTCGGACGTCATGGATAAGCTGGGCCGTTCGGCGAGCCTGATTGGGCTGGGAGTATTGTTTTTGTTCGGCGGATGGGCGCTGGAGCGGACGCGGCGGCAACTCGTCGCGCGAGTCGCGGGAGGAACACAATGAGCGCATCTCGAAAGGGAATCATCCTGGCGGTCCTGCAGTTGGCGATCGTCGCCAGCCTGGCGGCGAAATATACAATCGATCGCGCGCGGTTTCCGCGCGTTTGGGCGCGGACGGCGGTGTACGATCCCAATCTGCCGATTCGGGGCCGGTATTTGAGCGTACAATTGCGCGTCGATGCGGATCGCGTTTACGGAAATTCCGAACCGCCAAAAGCCAATCAAATCAATTTTTGGGGCGAGCAAAAGGACGTATATTTACGCGCCGAGAACGGCCACCTCGTTGCGAGTCCCGCTCCCACGCCAACAGGATTGCGCGTGACGCGATGGAAGACGCGCACTGGAGAAGTGGTAACGGCGCTCAGCGAGCCAGTGGATTTCTTTTTGCCGGAGCACGCTGTGGATCCATCGTGGCGCAAGGCTGGCGAAGAATTATGGATCGAGGTAACGGTTCCGAAAAAAGGGCCGCCGCGGCCCATCCGCCTGGCGGTGAAGAAGGGGGACACGTTTACACCGCTCGAAATCAGATGAAATACGGATCGGCCCTTCGTAAGAAACGCAAGGACCGATCTGCCTTTTTTCTTAGGAACGCCTGCTGATTATCTTTATGCTCATGCGCGAGCGTCGCGGCGGATGAAAGACCAATCCAGAAAATAGCCGATGCCGAGGGCGAGAGGAATGATGCCGAACGCTGCAACCGTCCAGATGTCACGATCCGCCTGGAGACTGGCGATCAATCCGAAAGTGGCGATGTAGCCCAGCGCGCCGCTGACGAGCAGGATACCGGCGCGGCGGGAATGCGCCGCCTGGTTCAATTCCGGCTGCATCGGGATGTCGACTCCGCGGGCAATCGCCGCGAGGCGCTCTTCGCTGCGCAGCTTGCGAACCCGGTAATAGGTATACAGCGCGCCGAGAGGGACTCCCATCCCCAGAATCACGGCCACTAATCCAATCAATTCTCCGCCCATGGTGTGTGCTCCTTCTTTCTCTGAGGCGCCTGTCAGGCGCATTTTGTTGGGGGAACCGCTTTCAATAGAAGGTACGCGGAGCGGACTGGAAAAGTTCCCGGAATTCAGGAAGTAAGGAGAGTGGGTCTTTTCTGCAAGGGCGCTCATCAAGAACTGGCGGACTTAACCATTCCGGTCTTGGAACGCAACACAGCCACAGCTGTTCTGAAGTGACGAGCTGGAACCAAGCCCTGGGAAGAATTCAATATTCGAATGCAATCGATTTGAAAAGCGGCATTGACAGAAACTGCGAACATTTGTAGCTTAGGTGTTCGATGCAATTATGAGGCAAAAGCCAAACTCTTCGGCCGTTTCTCTCTTCAGCAGACCCTCTCTACGCTGTTGTTGTTGAGCCACCCGTAGTTTGTTTTCTACCCACTCCATCCAGTCTTAGTGCGCGCAGGCGGAAACCCAGCCGCGCATAGCCTCGAACTATCCGAGCAAAACTAATTTTCAGGAGATGGCAATGAACACGTGGAAGAGTTTACGGCGGCACGGAAGCCGCAGCATCTGGAGACAATTCCTTATCTTGCTGACGGGGCTGGCGCTTGGCAACCCATTGTTCGCACAGAGCGGAGCCTCGATTTCCGGAACCATCACGGACTTGACGGGTGGAGCCTTGCCGGGCGCAAGCGTGACGGTGAAAAACCTCGAGACTGGCGCGGTACGGATCATCGCCGCGGATGAAGCAGGACGCTATACCGCGCCGTCCCTGGAGGTTGGACACTATGAGGTTCGAGCCGACAAAGAAGGGTTCAGCGCGGAGGTCAGGACCGGGATCACGCTGGCGGTTGGACAGCAGGCGGTAGTGGACCTGACGCTACGGGTGGGGCAGGTGCAAGACGCCGTGGTGGTCACGGAAGACAGTCCCATGGTGAGCGTCACGACACAGGACATTTCCGGGCTGGTAGGCGAGCGGCAAGTCAAAGAACTGCCGCTGAACGGCCGGAGCTACGACCAATTGCTCACCTTAAATCCCGGCATCGTGAACTACACCTCGCAGCGCGCCGGCGGCACGGGAACTTCCAACTCCGTGGTCGGAAGCATGTTTTCGACTTCGGGCCGCCGCCCGCAGGAAAATCTCTATCTTCTGAACGGCGTGGAATTCACAAGCGCTTCGGAGATCAACAACACGCCGGGTGGAGTGAGCGGGCAACTGCTGGGGGTGGACGCGGTGCGCGAATTTGCCGTCGTCAAGGACACCTACGGCGCCGAATATGGAAAGCGTCCGGGAGCGCAGGTCAACATCGTGACCGCCTCCGGCACAAACCAGCTTCACGGCAACGTCTACGAATTTTTGCGGAACAGTGCCCTGGATGCCCGGAACTTTTTTGATCACGGCAACATTCCCGAGTTTCAGCGCAATGAATTTGGAGGTTCGCTGGGGGGGCCGCTGCGGAAAGACAAGGCTTTCCTGTTCGGAAATTACGAGGGCTTCCGGCAGAATCTGGGACTGAGCGACCTCACGCTCGTACCGGATGCTGCTTCACGAGCCGCCGCCGTCGCAAGCGTCCAGCCTTTGCTGGCTTTATGGCCGGTGGCCAACGGCCCCGAACTGCTGACCTCCACGGGAGCGCCGAGCGGGATTGCCGAAGCGTTCACGAATCCGGTGCAGCACATTCGCGAGGACTTTGGAACCGTACGCTTCGACCAGATTTTCAATGACAGGGATTCGTTCGCGGGAGTCTACACCGCGGACGACAGTGAAGCGCACTCACCCACCAACAATCCCTTCACTCTGACCAGCATTTTCCTGCGAGAGCAAGTCGCCAGCCTGAGTGAAACTCACGCCTTTTCTCCCCGCTTGCTCAACAAAGCGACGTTTGGTTTCTCGCGCGGGGGATTCCATTTCAACAGCGGAACGACAGTGAATCTGCCGGGATGGATCCACGCGGGGCAGCCCGTGGGCGCCGTGGTGGTGGGCGGAGGCACAACGCTCAACGGGGCTTCACAAATCACAAACGGCGGGACGAACGCGGGAAGTAATCTGACGGCGGTGCGCAATTTGTTTACGGCTTCCGACCAGGTGACGTTCACGCACGGCCGTCACTCGTTCGACTCTGGTCTGTGGTTCCAACGGCTGCAGGCCAACGACAATCTGATACAAGATCAGTATGGCCAGGTTTCCTTCACCAACTTGCAGTCTTTTCTGCAAGGCAAGGTGAGCACGTACACCTACGTGCCGTCATTTACGCCGCTGTCCTGGCGTTCCAGCGAAGGCGCTTTCTATCTCGAGGATGCCATTAAGCTGAAACCGTCTTTCGAATTGCGCATCGGTTTTCGCGGCGAATTTACGAATGGCTGGAACGAGGCGCAGGGACGCGCTTCGAATTACGCGTTTGATTCGAACGGCGTAATCGTTACGCAGCCGGTTGTGGGAAATTCTGCTTTCGCCGTCAACAAGGCGAAGTTCTTGCCCGCGCCGCGCGTGGCCCTTGCCTGGTCTCCCTTCGGATCGAAGAAGACGGTGCTTCGCGCGGGCGCCGGCTTGTATTACGCGCTGCTCGACAACCTGAGTTATCGCCTGGACCAGAACGGCCCCTACAACACGGTGTTTGCGGTAAAGAATATCGCGTTTTCAAACATCGCTCCCAACGCCGTGTATACGGGTGCGAAAGCAATTCCAAGCGGCGTGCAGCCGGACCTGCGTACGCCGACGGTGGAATCCTGGTCGCTGAAAATCGAGCAACAGCTTTCGCCAAACACGGCGCTCGGCGTCAGCTACGTCGGGTCGCACGGTTACCACGAATTGCTTTCCGTGGACGCCAATCTGCCAAATGTAACGATCTGCCCGGCATCGCCGTGCCCGGCAGGGTATCCGGCGGGAGCATTTTACTATCCCACTGGCGCGCCTCTGGCCAACAATGCGGTGTGGAATACCACGCACTGGTTCTCCGAAGGCGTCAGTTCCTATCATGGTCTGGAGTTGGACGTGAACCGGCGCTTAGGCCGGGGCTTGCAGTTTCGCGGGGTGTACACGTTTTCGAAAACGCTGGATGATGGCGACAACATGAACACCAGCGTGGCCACAAACGCTCCCGCGTTTGTCGCGAATCCGCTGCAACCCAAGAGCGATTACGGCCGCGCCTCTTTCGACATCCGTCATGCCGCGGTTTTCAACGCGACTTATGACCTGCCGTTTGGACGCGGCAAGCCAACCGATGGAAATCCGTGGGTGAGGAAACTCATCGGAAACTGGCAAGTCAGCGGAATCGAGACGCTGCAGTCGGGCCTGCCCTTTACGCCGCAGTTGTCCTACAACCCATCCAATGACGGCGACACGCGCAATCCCGTGCGGCCATCGTGGAATCCCGACTTTACAGGCCAAGTGATACTGGGCGGGCCCAACCGGTATTTTAATCCCGCCGCGTTCATCCAGCCGCTCCCCGGCACATATGGGAACGCGGGGCGCAACATCCTGCAAGGCCCCGGACTGGCGGAAACGGACGTGTCCGTGGCAAAGAAGTTTTCCCTTTCCGAACGGGTAAACCTGCAATTCCGTTCGGAGTTCTTCAACGTGTTCAATCACACGAACTTCAACACGCCGAATCCAGTGGTCTACGCGTCCGCGACTGGAGGACCGTCCCCCACGGCTGGAGTGATTACGAGCACTTCGACGACGTCGCGGCAAATTCAAGTGGGCCTGAAACTATTGTGGTGAAATGCCGAAACGGCAATCACCCCGCGCCAATGGCCAGGTGAATAGCCCGTGATCGGAATGGGCCGAAGGGCAGGAACATTAGTCGATTTGGTGGAGGTCCAGGGATTCGTCAATGGAGAAATTGGGATAGCGGATGAGGGAGCCGGCAGGAGCGGGCCGGTGGCGCGCCGTAGCCGTGAAACCAGTGCCGGAACATTGAACGGCGTAGGAATAGCCGTCGCGCTCGGTGTGGGTCATGGAAACGGAATTGGTGGAGATGAGTTCGTCGAGCGAAGCGCAATGGCCGTTGGTGGCGATAAAGCCGTGCTCCGCGTCGGCAATCTGCAGCAGGTCCATTCGAACGCCAGTCAAGCTGATGGCCTGCGTGGCGGCCGTGCCGTCATCGGTGGACGGCATCCTCTTCAAATAAAAGTGATACGCGACAAAGAAAATGGCGGCACCGACGAGAACCCCAAAAAGGAAGCGCATCAAAAAATTGTGGCGCGGTGCGCGGCGCGCCGCAAGTGCATCGCGCCCTGAGTTGCACTTGGAAACAACACCCCCATTTTCGTCCCGCATGGCGGCCTCTCTGTTAGAATTTTGAGAGCCGTCGCATTTTCCTCTCCGGTGTAACGCTCCCTGTTTGGACCGACGAAATGAACACGACCGCGCCGCCATACGAACTGCAGGCCATCGAAAAACTGAGGGAAGAAGAGCTCGAAGAAGCTCGCGCGATCCAGAGCATGATGATGCCGTCAGAAGCGCTGCGCGCTGGCGCGGTGACGATCTCGCACGAATTCCAGCCCATCGCCGCCGTGGGCGGCGATTACCTGGATTATTTCGGACTGACGGACGGCAGCATTGGACTGTACCTGGGTGATGTTTCCGGCAAAGGGCTGCCGGCGGCGCTGTACGCGGCGCTGGCGGTGGGAACGTTGCGCGGCGTGCACAAAACGGGCACTTCGCCGCGCGATGTGCTTGCGACCTTGAACCGGCGGCTGATGATTCGCGGCATGCCCCGGCGACACACCGCTATCCAGTATGCGGTCTTCGACCCAGGCAGCCACGAGTTGCAGATTGCCAGCGCCGGCATGCCCGGACCCTTTTGCCTCCGCGCCAAAGGCTGCCGCGTGCTGGAGCTCACCGGCATGCCCCCGGGCCTCTTCGCGACCTCAGGCTACGAAACGCTAACCCTGCAACTGCATCCGGGCGATTCCGTGCTCTTTTGCACGGACGGCATCACGGACGCTTTTAATGACAAAGGAGAGCAGTTCGGAATCGACCGGCTGCAGGAGCTTTGCGATGCCTACCGGCGAACCGCGCCCAGAGAGTTCCTTGGCAAGATCTTCGCGGCGGTCCAAGATTTTGTTTGCGGACGGGAGCAGCATGACGACATGGCAGCGGCGCTGTTTCATTTTTGCAATTGAGTGGCGCCGCGGGCGTGTGCCCACAAAAGCATATAGAGAGTAAGCAAAGGTTTCCCGTTTGACGTTGACAGGCCAGGTGCCCTGGTCCCTACGATAGATACAGACTGTAAAACCAGGAGAGTCCTCGATGAAGACGAAGTCCCCGTATGCCTTTGGGCTGGCGTTATTGCTTTCGTTCCTGATTGCGATCCCGGGCGACGTGTGGGCGGCGCCGCAGGCCGCGGGACAGCGCGCCGGTGAAGTCTCGCGCTTGATTCCGGCGGTAAGCATCGCGCGCGGCGGGAAAACCATCGGCGCGGCGGCCAAGACCGCCGTCGATTGGCAGGATATGGTCAATACGCAGGTGAATGCGCGCGCGCGCATCGCCTTGGACGACGGCTCGGTGCTAAATGTGGGCTCGGAATCGTCCATGAAAGTGGTCAAGCACGACGCGGGAGCGCAGCAGACCGAGCTGGAGCTGACCTACGGGAAGCTGCGGACGCAAGCGCAAAAAATCGCCAAGCCCGACGGAAAATTCGAAGTGCGCACGCCGGCGGGAGTCGCCGGGGTCGTGGGAACGGATTTTTTTGTGGCCTACGACAACAGCACGAACACGATGAACGTGATTGCCTTCGAAGGGTTGGTCAATGTCTGCAACCTGGCCGGAGCTTGCGTGCTGGTGAAGGCCGGGCAAATGACCAGCGTGCGTAGCGGCAATAACTCTGGGCCGCTGCCGCCTCAGCAGGCGACCCTCGATCTGCTGGTGGCTTCCAGCAAGGATACGGATCCAGGACCGCCGAGCGCTGTGGCTGGAGCGGGTGGGCACCTGGGCGTGTGGGGGACGATCGGAATCGTCACTGGAGCTGTCGGAGTTGGTTTGGGTGTTGGGTTGACGCGCGGCGGGGGAACTAAAGTGGTGGTAGGAAAGTGCCCGCCGACGCAGGTCTGCGGCTGATTGCCGCGGTAGCTCGGCGCAATCACGTTTGTCATGGGCCCCGGCAACTAGCCCGCCGGGGCCCTTCGTTTGCGCGCGCATGCAACGGTCTGAGCTTTCAAGCCGTCTAAGAAGTGTTGTTTGAACCGCGACTCCCCCAACGTGCCGCGCTTTGTGCGCCGCTGTGCGGTGGCGTACACTGAATGTTTCGCGGTCCCGTCTAATTCCGAGTGAGGCATCCTTTGACCACATCGATTCGTAATCGCGTAATTCCTTTCTTTTGCGCGCTGGCGCTGCTATGCAGCACGGCGCAATCGGCGCTGGCGGATTCGCAGGCCGCCAAGCGTTCACCGGTGCTCGCGGCGCTCCAAGCCGAGCTGGAACGCTCGATGAAATCCTTGAGCGCCATGGATCCTCCGGCCTACTAC
>WNFF01012918.1_pt2 | contig 11544 bp, 13 predicted proteins | sample 5400441 | NCBI WGS metagenome assembly WNFF01 (sample SAMN13153345, study PRJNA577476) | soil metagenome | isolation source: 120 cm saprolite under Douglas fir tree site 2 hole 3 replicate 1 | place: USA:California | collected 2015-04-18
GCGAGACGGCGCACGCTCATCGGTCCACCTTCGCTCTGACGCCGTCATGCCCGGCCTTGTGCCGGGCATCCACGTCTTCGGCCGCACAAGCAAGGCGTGGATGGCCGGGACAAGCCCGGCCATGACGAGTTGTGGTTGTCACCCTCATCGGTCCACCTCGCCGAACACGATGTCGATCGAGCCCAGGATGGCCGAGACGTCCGCCAGCATGTGGCCGCGGCAGAGGAAATCCATCGCCTGCAGATGCGCAAAGCCGGGCGCGCGGATCTTGCACTTGTACGGCTTGTTGGTGCCGTCGGAGACGAGATAGACGCCGAACTCGCCCTTGGGCGCCTCGACCGCGGCGTAAACCTCGCCGGCCGGCACGTGATAGCCCTCGGTGTAGAGCTTGAAGTGGTGGATGAGCGCCTCCATCGAGCGCTTCATCTCGCCGCGCGTGGGCGGCACGACCTTCTGGTTGGCGACGTTGATCGGCCCCTGCCCTTCCGCGCCGGTGAGCTTGGCGAGGCATTGCTTCATGATGCGCGTCGACTGGCGCATCTCCTCCATGCGGATGCAGTAGCGATCGTAGCAGTCGCCGTTCTTGCCGATCGGGATGTCGAAATCCATCTCGGCGTAGCACTCGTAAGGCTGCGCCTTGCGCAGGTCCCAAGGAGCGCCCGAGCCGCGCACCATCACGCCGGAGAAACCCCAGGCCCAGGCGTCGGCGAGCTTGACCACGCCGATGTCGACGTTGCGCTGCTTGAAGATGCGATTCTCGGTGAGCAGCTCTTCGAGGTCGTCGCAGACTTTTAAGAACGGGTCGCAGAACGCCGCGATGTCGTCGATGAGCTTCGGCGGCAGATCCTGGTGCACGCCGCCGACGCGGAAATAGTTGGCGTGCATGCGGCTGCCCGAAGCGCGCTCGTAGAAGACCATCAGCTTCTCGCGCTGCTCGAAGCCCCACAGCGGCGGCGTGAGCGCGCCCACGTCCATCGCCTGCGTGGTCACGTTGAGGAGATGCGAGAGCAGCCGGCCGATCTCGGCATAGAGCACGCGGATGAGCTGCGCGCGCCTCGGCACCTCGAGGCCGAGCAGCTTTTCGGCCGCGAGGCAGAAGGCGTGCTCCTGGTTCATCGGCGCGACGTAGTCGAGCCGGTCGAAATACGGGATCGCCTGCGGATAGGTCTTGTACTCGATCAGCTTCTCGGTGCCGCGGTGCAGGAGGCCGATATGCGGATCGACGCGCTCGACCACCTCGCCGTCGAGCTCGAGCACCAAGTTGATGGTGAAGTTGCGCAGCGTCGCCTCGGCCATCACACCCTCTCGGCCGCCTTCGCGGCCTTTTCGGCGGCGCGCGCGTTGAACTTGTCCCACTCCACCACGAAGCGCTCGTGCTTTCCGGTGCCAATCTGATCCAAGCCGTCGTGCGCCTTCACCTTGAAGGAGAGGCGCTTGCCGTCGACCCGCGTGCACTCGACGTCGACCGTGATGGTCATTCCCGGCGGCGTCGCCGCGGTGTGACTGACGTCGATGTGCACGCCGAGGCTGCCCTCGCCGGCATCGAGATGCGGCGCCATCAGCTGCATGCAGGCCCATTCCATCAGGCCGACCATGAAGCCGGTGGCGAAGACGCGCGGCATGGCCTGGAAGTCCGCGACCTCGGGATAGAGGTGCGGCACCGTCTTGTTGTCGGGCACCTTGTAGGCGAAGCGGTGCGTGAGGCCGGGCTTGAGCGTCGGTTTCATCTCACGAACCTTTGGCCTTCTCGTCGCCCGGCAGCACGTAGTCGGTGCCTTCCCAGGGCGAGAGGAAATCGAAGTTGCGGAATTCCTGCGCGAGGCGGACCTTGTCGTAGACCACGCGCTTCTGCTCGTCGTCCCAGCGCACCTCGACGAAGCCGGTGAGCGGAAAATCCTTGCGCAGCGGATGGCCCTCGAAGCCATAGTCGGTGAGCAGCCGCCGCATGTCGGGATGGCCGGTGAAGAGCACGCCGTAGAGATCGTAGACCTCGCGCTCGAACCAGTTGGCGCCGGGGAAGACGTCGATGATCGACGCGACCGGCGTCGCCTCGTCGGTCTCGATCTTGACGCGGACCCGCGTGTTCCTGGTCGGGGACAGCAGGTGATAGACCACGTCGAAGCGTTTTTCGCGGGACGGCCAGTCGACCGCGGTCACGTCGATGAAGGAACGGAATTCACAGGCGTGATCGTCGCGCAGGAAGGTCATCACTTTGACGATGTCGGCGGCGTTCGCCGTAATCGTGAGCTCGCCTCTCACCACGGCGTGACCCGCCACCGCGCGGCCCAACCCGAGGGCGATCACCTCTCCCAGTTCTGCGAGCTTTTCGCCGGTCATCGATTTCAGCGCTCGATCGTCCCGACCCGCCGGATCTTCTTCTGCAGCAGCATCACGCCGTAGAGCAGCGCCTCGGCGGTCGGCGGGCAGCCCGGCACGTAGATGTCGACCGGCACGATGCGGTCGCAGCCGCGCACCACCGAGTAGCTGTAGTGATAATAGCCGCCGCCGTTGGCGCACGAGCCCATCGAGATCACGTAGCGCGGCTCGGCCATCTGGTCGTAGACCTTGCGCAGCGCCGGCGCCATCTTGTTGGTGAGCGTGCCTGCGACGATCATCACGTCGGACTGGCGGGGCGAGGCGCGCGGCGCAAAGCCGAAGCGCTCGGCGTCGTAGCGCGGCATCGACATCTGCATCATCTCGACCGCGCAGCACGCGAGCCCGAATGTCATCCACATGAGCGAGCCGGTGCGCGCCCAGGTGACGAGGTCGTCCGCCGCGGTGACGAGAAAGCCCTTGTCGGAAAGCTCCGCGTTGAGCCCGACGAAAAACGCGTCATCCGTGCCCGCCGGCCGGCCGGTCCGCGGATCGATGATGCCGGTGGGAGCGGACGCGACGGCGGGACGCTCGGTCAATCCCATTCGAGCGCTCCTTTTCTCCACTCATAGATAAAGCCGACCGTCAGAACCGCAAGAAACACCATCATCGACCAGAAACCGAAAGCGCCGAGCTCGCGGAAGGCGACCGCCCAGGGAAACAGGAACGAGACCTCGAGGTCGAAGATGATGAAGAGGATGGCGACGAGATAGAAGCGCACGTCGAATTTCATGCGCGCATCGTCGAACGCCTTGAAGCCGCACTCGTAGGCGGAGAGCTTTTCCGGATCGGGCTGCTTGTAGGCGACGATGAAGGGAGCGATGAGCAGCGCGAGTCCGATCACGCCGGCAATTCCGATGAAGACCACCAGAGGAAGATAGTCCTGCAATAGCCCGTTCATCGGCGACCCACGCCTCGCATCGGCCCACCCTTGTCGGAACCCACCGTGGTCCGCCGCGCCTTCCCACCAAGGCGCCGTCAGATCACGCGAAATCGCCCTGTCGGACCTGGGATTCGTCCACGGGCGGGAAAGCGAGCGGAGGCTTAGCGCAGCGCACAATAGGTGGCAAGTAGAGTTGCCGCGCGTGTGGGGAAAGCCCATGCGCGCGCCCGCCTATCGCGCCATCGCCGTCCCGCGCTAGGCTCTTGGAACCAGCAGGACCGAACGCGCCAGGGAGGGGATGTAACATGCAACGCAAGGTGATGATCGCGTGCGCGGTCACGGGATCGGCGGACACGCCGGGCAAGAATCCGGCCGTGCCGGTGACGCCGGCGCAGATCGCGCAATCGGCGATCGACGCCGCCAAGGCGGGCGCCGCGATCGTTCACATTCACGTGCGCGATGTTCAGACGACCCGGCCGAGCATGGACGTCGCGCTCTATCGCGAGGCGGTCGAGCGCATCCGCGCAAGCGGTACCGACGTGCTGCTCAATCTCACGACGGGCCCGGGTGCGCGTTTCCAGCCTGGCACTGACGATCCGCTCAAGGTCGGCCCGGCCACCAACCTCAAGCCCGCGGGCGAGCGCGTGCGCCACGTCATGGAGCTGCGCCCGGAGATCTGCAGCCTCGACATGGGCAGCATGAACATGGGCGCCCACGTGTTCGTGAACACGCCGACCGTGCTCGAGGCCATGGCGGTCTCGATCCGCGACGCCGGGGTCATTCCCGAGCTCGAAGTGTTCGAGACCGGCCACCTGCTGCTCGCCAAGCGCATGATCGAGACCGGCCACATCAAGAAGCCCGGCATGTTCCAGATCTGCCTCGGCATCTCGTGGGGCCAGCCGGCGACGCCCGAGGCCATGACCTATATGCGCGGCCTGCTGCCGCAGGACTCGCCCTGGTTTGCCTTCGGCATCTCGCTCCACCAGTTCCCCATGGCGGCGCAGGCGGTGCTGCTCGGCGGCCATGTGCGGGTCGGGCTCGAGGACAACATCTATCTCGGCAAGGGCAAGCTCGCGCCGAGCAACGCCGCCCTCGTCGAGAAGGCGCGCGGCATCATCGAGATCCTGGGCGATCACGTCGCGACGCCCGCGGACGCGCGCCAGATCCTCGGCATCGCGTCGCATTGACACGTTTGCGGCGCGCCGACAGATACTCCCGCTCTCTATAGCTGGACGAGTGGATTCATGACCTTCCTGCAGCGCGCTGCCTCGTTTCTCGCCGGCCTCGCTTTCGGCCTTGCCCTTGCGTCGCCCGCCGCGGCGCAGGACTACCCGTCGCGGCCGATCAAGATCATCGTGCCGTTCGGCGCCGGCGGCCCGACCGACGTGTTCACGCGCGTCCTGGTCGAAGAGCTCAGAAAATCGATCGGCCAGCCGCTCGTGCTGGAGAACCGGCCGGGCGCCGGCACGGTGATCGGCACCGATGCGGCCGCGCATGCGACGCCCGACGGCTACACGCTGCTGATGGTGTCGGCGACGCAGACCGTCAACGAGACCCTCATCTCCAGCAAGGGCTACCAGCTGATGCGCGATTTCGTTCCGATCGCGATGCTGTTTCGCAGCGAGCTTGTCATGGTGGTGCATCCATCGGTGCCGGTGAACAACGTGAAGGAGTTCATCGCGCTCGCGAAGGCGAAGCCGGGCCAGCTCAACTACGCCTCGTCCGGACCCGGTTCGAACTACCACATGGCCGGCGAGCTTCTGAGAAACCTGACCGGCATCGACATCGTGCACGTGCCCTACCGGGGCAGCACGGGCGCGCGCAATGACATCGTCGGCGGCCAGGTGCAGATGATGTTCGATTCCGTGCCGACCATGGCGCCGCTCATCCAGGCCGGGCGGGTCAAGGGACTTGGCACCAGCGGCCGCACGCGTTCGGTCGCGCTGCCCGACATACCGACGCTGTCGGAAGCCGGCGTGCCGGGCTACGAAGCCACCATCTGGATCGGCATGATGGCGCCCGTCGGCACGCCGCAGCCGGTCATCGATCTGCTCAACCGCGCGATCAACAAGATCGTCAGCCGGCCGGACATCAAGGAATCGTGGGAAAAGCAGGACGCAAAACCCGATCCGATGACGCCGGCGCAGTTCGGCGCGCACATCCAGGCCGAGATCGCCAAATGGGCAAAGCTCATCAAGGCGAATAATATCCAGGCCCAGTGAGCATCTCCGCCGGCGCGGCCGTCGGTCATTCATCAGAGGATCGCAGTCATGAACGACGTCGCCAAGGCCCCGTCCCCGCACCGCCTCGCCGGCGCCGAGCATTGGACCACCAAGGAAGGCAACGTGAAGCTCTTCCTCTGGAACAAGTGCGACGGCGATCCCGCCAATACCAAAGGCATCGTGCTGTTCGTGCATGGCTCGTCCATGGCGAGCCAGCCAACCTTCGATCTCGACGTGCCGGGCCGGCCGGATTCGTCCGCGATGGAGCACTTCGCCTATCACGGCTACGACACCTGGTGCGTCGACATGGAGGGCTACGGGCGTTCAGAGAAAGGGCGCAACAACAACGCGCCGATCGCGTTCGGCGCCGACGACTGTTTCGCGGCCGCGACCTATATCCAGAAGCTGCGGGGAAAGCGCCCGTTCCTCGTCTACGGCATCTCCTCGGGCGCGCTGCGCGCCGCGCTTTTCGCGCAGCGCCATCCCGAGATGGTGGCGCGGCTCGCGCTCGACGCCATGGTGTGGACCGGCGAAGGCTCGCCGACGCTGCACGAGCGGCGCAAGAAGCTGCCGGAATTCCAGTCGAAGAACCGCCGCCCGATCGACCGCGCCTTCGTGCATTCGATCTTCAACCGCGATCATCCCGGCACCGCCGAGGAGCGCGTGATCGAGGCGTTCGCCGACCACATCCTCAAGCTCGACGATTCCGTGCCGACCGGCACCTATGTGGACATGTGCGGGAAGCTGCCGGTGGTCGATCCGGAGAAGATTCTGAGCGCGTTCTTCGGCAAGCTGCCCAACCCGGACAAGCAGTTCACCGTGATGGCCGGCATCTCGCACGCGAGCTTCCAGCAGAAGAACTACATGATGGTCTATCACATCCTGCGCGGCTTCTTCGAACAGCCGGCGCCGGTGTATCGGGGGTAGCTCTCCATCTCGTTCCCGGATGACTCTCCGTCCCCTCCCCCGCTTGCGGGGGAGGGTTAGGGAGGGGGAAGCCACAAGCACGGTGCAAGCGGGGCCCCCTCCCCGCCCTCCCCCGCAAGCGGCGGAGGGAGCGCACGCTCAGTGCCTGAGGCTCAATTCGCCCGTGCGGTCGTCTGTCCCGGCTTGAGCAGCAGCTTCTGCACCCGCCAGTTCAGGATCTCGGCGACGAACAGCACGTTCTCGGACGGGCACGCCATCTCGTGGATCCAGCCGAACTGCTTGAGCTGCTTGCCCGACTCGCCGAGCACGCCGAGGACCTTGCCGTCGAGCGAGAGCTTGTAGATGCGGCCCGGAAACGAATCCGAGCTGTACAGCACCTGGTTGGGCGGCGGCGTGATGCAGAGCGCCCACGGCGCGCCGGGCGTCTGCGAGCCGCCGGTCTTGAGGTAGGTGGAGAGGTCCGGCTTGTTGCCGATCGCCGGCCGGGCGTTCTCGCTGAACGGCACGTCGATCTTGATCTCGCGCTTGAAGTTGCCGTCCGGATCGAACACCTGGATGCGGCGGTTGTTGCGGTCGCCGACATAGATGTTGCCCTGCGCGTCGGCCGCGATCGTATGCACCAGGTTGAACTGGCCGGGGCCGGTGCCGCGCTCGCCCCACGACTTCAGCCAGTTGCCGTCCTTGTCGAGCTTCGCCACGCGCGAGTTCACGTAGCCGTCGCTGATGAAGATGTTGCCGGCGGTGTCCCAGGTCACGTCGGTCGGCTGGCGGAAGCGGCCGTTGACGTGCGGCGGCGGCGGGCCGGTGCGTTCGTGCGGCTTGGCCTCGGCGTCGGAGGCTTCGGGCTTGCGGCCGAACACCATCACCACCCGCCCCTGCGGGTTGAACTTGACGACCATGTCCGAGCCCTTGTCGGTCGCCCAGATGTTGTCGTCCTTGTCGATCCGCACCGTGTGGGCGAACGACCAGGCATAGAGGTTCTTGCCGATCTCGCGGATGTAGCGGCCGTCCGGACCGAACTCGAGAAGCTGCGAGGCGGTGTTGCCGAATGCCGGGCCCTGGCTCGAGCCGCCGCGCGCATAAACGAAGATGTGTCCCTTCGAATTGACCGCGACGCCCGCGACCTCGCCGAGATGCATGTCGGCCGGCAGCTTGAGCAGGTTGGGCACCGACTCATAAGGAATCTGCGGCACGGTCTGCGCCAGCGCCGGCGCGCTCGCCAGCGCCAAAAATCCGAACAACCAACGATGCATGATGTCCTCCCTCGGTGCGAAGTTCTTGCGCAGTGGCGCGAACCGCTGGCGTAAACTACCATGGCCGCACGGTCGCATCTCAAGGGGTATTCATGAGCAAAGACAACGAAACCTCGCCCGAAATCCTGCGCGCATTGGTCGAGATGCGCGGGCTCGGGCGCACCTACGCGCGCTACCCGGACGTCGTAGCCGGCGCCTTCGAGCGCGGCCGGCGGCCGATCAGCGGATTCCCAAAGGAATTCTCGCCGCTCACCGAGCCCGCGGGCCGCTTCACGCCATCGACGGACAGAGACGAATGACCCAGCTCGACTATCTCTCGATCGCGGAGGCTTCGCGGCTCATCCGCAAGCACGATCTCTCGCCCGTCGAGTTCACCGAGGCGCTGCTCGCCCGCATCGCGGCGCTCGATCCGGTCTATCATGCCTATATCGCGGTGACGGCCGACATCGCGCGCGCCGAGGCGAAGGCCGCGGAAGCCGAGATCGCGCGCGGACACTGGCGCGGGCCGATGCACGGCATCCCTTATGCGCTCAAGGACATCTTCGACGTCGCCGGCCTGCCCACCACCTGCCATTCCAAGCTGCGCATCGGGCACCGCGCGACGAGCGACGCGACCGTGGTGCGCCGCCTGCGCGAGGCCGGCGCGGTCCTGCTCGGCAAGCTGTCGCTGCACGAGTTCGCCAATGGCGGCCCGACCCTCGAGCTGCCGTGGCCCGCGGCGCGCAATCCGTGGAACACCGACCTGCATCCGGGCGGCTCGTCGAGCGGCTGCAGCACCGCGGCCTCGACCGGCATGGCGCCGGCGACGCTCGGCACCGACACCGGCGGCTCGGTGCGCAATCCCGCCACCTGCTGCGGTGTCATCGGCATGAAGCCGACCTACGGCGCGATCAGCCGCGCCGGCGTCTTCCCCCTCGCCTTCTCGCTCGACCATGTCGGGCCGATCACCCGCACGGTCGAGGACAACGCCATCCTCTTTCAGGCGATCGCCGGCCACGATCCCGCCGATCCCGGCAGCGTGCGCCACGAGCATGCCGACTGCGTCGCCGGCATCAGGCAAGGCATCAAGGGCCTCAAGATCGGCGTCATCGCCCATTTCTACGAAGAGGATCTCGAGCCCGACCCGCAATACGTCACGGCGATCAATGGCGCGATCGAGGCGCTGAAAAAGCTCGGCGCCGAGGTGAAGCCGGTGCGCCTCTCGCCGCTCGCGCAGTGGATGGATTGTGGCCGCGTCATCCATTACGCGGAGGCCTACGCGATCCACGAGCGCGACCTGCAGGAGCGGCCGCAGGATTACGCCGCGATCACCCGCCGCCGCATGCTCGGCGGCGCCTTCATCGCGGCGTCCGAATACGTCAAGGCGCAGCAGCTGCGCACGGTGCTGTGCGCCGAGTATCGCGCCATGCTGCGCGAGGTCGACGCCCTCATCACGCTGTCGAGTTTTGACCAGCCCTGCCGCATCGACGACGACGACGCGATCACGCGCACCTACGAGCGCCAGTGCCGCATGCCGTTCAACGTGGCGGGGGCGCCCGCGATCTCGGTGCCGACCGGATTCTCCAAGGAGGGCATCCCGCTCGCCATGCAGATCACCGGCCGCATCTTCGACGAAGCGATGGTCTACCGCGTCGCCTTCGCCTATTGCGAGGCCGCCGGCTGGACCGAGCGCCACCCGCCCGTCGCGCAGAGCGCGAAGCAGCCCGCGATGGCGAAGTAATCTGTAGGGTGGGCCAAGGCGGCCGACGCGCTCGAACAATGGCACTTCGCGCATCCCGCCGTGCCCACGCGGTGATGCGCGTCCGCGTGGGCACGGCGCGCTTGCGCGCGCCTTTGCCCACCCTACGATTCTGAGAGTCATCCATGGTCACCCTTCCACGCGACCGCTTCGTCTATTCCTCGCCGTTCACCCGCCCCGTCCTGCGGCTGCCGAAGGGCCGCATGATCGTGTGGTCTGTCGTCAACATCGAGGAATGGGAGATCACCCGCCCGATGGCGCGCGCGCTCTCGCAGCCGCCCATGGGCCAGTTCGCGGTGCCCGATTTTCCCAACTGGACCTGGTACGAATACGGCATGCGGGTCGGCTTCTGGCGCCTGCTGCGCGCGCTCGAGAAGGCCGGCGTCACGCCGACGATGTCGATCAACGCGAAAGTCTGCGAGACCTATCCCGAGGTCGCGACGGCCGCGCGCGCCGCCAACTGGGAGTTCATGGCGCACGCCTTCGTGCAGATGCCGATCCAGCAGATCGCGGACCAGCGCGCCGTGATGCATCAGTCGATCGAGGTGATCGAAAAATTCACCGGCAAGCGGCCGACCGGCTGGCTCGGTCCCGGCCGCGGCCAGACCTTCGAGACGCTCGACTACGTGGCCGAATGCGGTTTTTCGTGGTTCGCCGACTGGGTGCTCGACGACCAGCCGTTCTGGGTGAAGACCGCGCACGGCCCCGTGCTGTCGATCCCCTACAGCGCCGAGATCAACGACATCACCCTGATGGTGTCGCATCACCACGAGTCGGATGTGCTGCTCACGCGCACGCGCGACGCGTTCGACCGCCTCTACGACGAGTCGGCGGAATCGACACGCATCCTCGCGATCGGCGTGCATCCCTACGTCACGGGCGCCGCGCACCGCATAAAATATTTCGAGGAGCTCTACGCCTACATCAACGCGCACGACGTGGTGCACTGGACCGGCCAGCAGATCTTTGACTGGTACACCGCGCAGGCGCCGAAGCCGGGCCTCGGCGTCGCCACGTAAGGATGGGTTGAGGCCGAAGTCCGTCGCGTGCCGAGTCGCGAGTCACACGCTGGCTGTTCACTTCGCGCGCCGCCAGCCACAGAAAAGTCCAGATTTCGGCTCGGCACCGACAGAAATCACCCACCGCAGCACTGACATCCCGGCGAATCTGTCGATTTTTGTTGCACGGCGATAACGGTTCGCTTTCATTTCCGTGCTAGGAATGTGGAAGCCGGGTCGCAGAGGGGGAACTCCGTGACATCTCGCGCGCTCATTTGGCTCGCTGCCGTTGCATTGGCTGCGATCGTTCCGCTCGACGCGGCGGTTTCGAAGCAGCACCCGCAGGCCTCCGCGAAGAAAAGCGCGCCCACCCACGCCGCCTCGCCGTCACGCAGCAAGCAGGCCAAATCCGATCGCGCGAAGCGCAAGCAGGCTGCGCGCAAAGGATCGCGCCGCGACGCGGCGAAGAACAGCGCGCCGAAAGCGCCCGAACCGCCGGCGGTGACGCTGCCTCCCGAATTGGCCGCCGTGAAGCAGGCGATCGGGCTCGCGCGCCAGGGCAAGCTCACCGACGCGCGCAGCGCCGTGCAGTCGAGCGAGCCGCCCGCGCAAAAGCTCGTCGACTGGATTTTCCTCCGCAGCGCCGACACCTCGGCGCGCTTCGAGCATTACAGCGCCTTCATCCGCGAGAACCCGGGCTGGCCCGGCATCCCGATGCTGCGCCGGCGCGCCGAAGGCAAGCTTTGGCATGACCGGCGCAACGCCGCGACCATACGTGGCTTTCTCGGCGACCAGCCGACAAGCGCCAAGGGGCGCCTCGCCTTTGCGCGCGTGCTGATGAGCGAAGGCAATCGCACGGCGGCCGAAGACCAAGTCCGCGCGGCCTGGCGTTCGGATGAACTGTCCGAGGAGACGGAAACCGCGGTGCTCGCCGAGTTCGGCGATCTGCTGACCCGTGCCGACCATGGCGCCCGCATGGACAAGCGCATCGGCCGGAAGGATTTCGGCGCTGCGATGCGCGCGGCGAAACGCCTGGGCGACGATGCGGTCTCGATCGTCAAGGCCTGCGCCGCCTCCCAGCGCAATTCCGACGAGGCGAAGAAGCTGCTCGACGCGGTGGCGAGCGAGGCGCGCGGCGATCTCGGCTACG
>WNFF01004374.1_pt1 | contig 11543 bp, 10 predicted proteins | sample 5400441 | NCBI WGS metagenome assembly WNFF01 (sample SAMN13153345, study PRJNA577476) | soil metagenome | isolation source: 120 cm saprolite under Douglas fir tree site 2 hole 3 replicate 1 | place: USA:California | collected 2015-04-18
GTCAGCATGAAGCCCAGGATGCCGCCGATCACCACCGCTATTGAAATCACGAGCCAGCGAACACGGCCCATGGCCCAGATAACGCCGGTGAGCATCCTTTCGCTCAGCTCAGCATGGGTGCCAACAGCCGCACCCAGGGCGACTACCAGCAGCATCACAAACAACTGCAGTGCGGGAACATTCGCGTGGAACGCGGCCTGCCAGACAAAATCGCTTAATCCCAGGGCAATCAATGCTGTGCTTGCTCCCGTACATAGGCGATTAAGGATACCTCGAAGCCTCCAGTTGCTGCTCCAATTGACTACTAACGTCCCCAGGGTGGCAGCAGGTATGCTGCCCACGAGCACAAGGATAAACCAGGGATTGGGCGGTAAAAGTGCTTTGGGCGATAGAGAGAGCATCGCCGAGAGCATGGTATAAAATAAACTGGCCACCATAAAAGCGGCAAAAACGGTTAAGCTGCGTTGTACCCAGAGACGTTGCAGCGGAGATGCTTGCAATGGGTCCCATCCCGCGCTTACCGCAGTATTGCCACTCGTCCCGCCACCACTGCCTGTCGCGCTGCCCGTGCCACTTGACTGTGATCCATATTTCGTTCTGTCCTCGTTGCTATACTTCGCACCGTTTTGAGGTGAAACTGTTGAACCATTGGTCCTGGTAGGAGGAGTCATAGTCATGCTGCCTCCCGCGGGCGCGATCAATCGGGCCCCTACTGTCTGGGCATCATACTCATCCTCCTCGTCGTCATACTCGTTTAGAGAGGCCCCCTGCCAGGACGAGGACAAGCCGAGTACATCCACTTCCACTCTCACGGTAATATCTTGCTCTTCGTCGTCCTCGTCTGGTATCACCAGTATCGTTCCCGAATAGTGGGTTGAGCCCCGCAGGCGCATGGTATCGACCTGCACATTCACGCGAGTGTGTACGCCATCGAAGCTCGTGCGGTCAAGCAAAATCCACGGCTCGGTCGCGGCGATTCTCCCTTGAATGAAGGTTCCTTTATCGCCAGTAATCGATAGCACCAGCGATGCGGAAAGGCCCGGGGACACCTCTCCGAAATCCAGCGTGCGCGGTTGTACCGTAATATCCGGTACGCCCCTGACCGGTGCAGGCTTTTGTGACGGCCAGGCTCGACCATTGCGGAATGAGGATGAACGGGCGGTCGTTCCTGTCCGACTGCGAATGTGAACATTGGGGCCCAATACCGCCTGTAAAAATAATTCAACCGCCTCTTCCTCATCGTCCTCCTGAGTACGAATGTTCCTCGCCGCTTGCGCAAGGTTGTTATGCCCCATTTCTTGCAACCAGGACTCGATCTCACCGGCGTACAAGTATTCCGCCGCCTCTTCCGGGAAACGCTCGCAGAGGTCGGCCAGTTCCTCTGCTGAGGTAGCCTGGTCTCCATTTTCAAACATAAACGTACCCTCGCCGAGCAGGGCGCGGCGGAAGGCATCGACACTCTGGAAGCGGTCTTCGGGTGAGAGGGCTGTAGCCTTCTCCAATGCTCGCGCCACAGGAAGTGAGATTTCGGGGTTGACTGATTGTACATCATGCAGACCAAAGCCCTTCTCAGAGAGCGTAAAGGTCATCAGTTGAAACAAGGTCATGGCCAGGGAGTAAATATCTGAACGCTCGTCGGTCTGCGCTTTCCCATATTGCTCTGGCGGCGCGAAACCAGGTGTCCCCAGCAGTTGCGTATCCTGTGAACTCGCGTGACGAAAGAAGCGAGCAATGCCAAAGTCAATCAGCTTGACGCGACCATTGCGCATCAACATAATATTGCCTGGCTTCATATCGCGGAAAATGATTGGCGGCTGCTGGCTGTGCAAATAGTCCAATACATCGCATAACTGCCTGGCCCAGCCCAGCACACGACGCTCAGGGAAGGGAGCATTATTGTGTTCCAGGTACTCATCAAGCGTCATTCCTTCAATATATTCCATCACCAGGAAGTGCCGCGCTCCCTCGGTGAAGTAGCCTGTGACAGAGGGGAGATTGATATGCTTCAAATTGGCCAGCATCTGGGCCTCGGCTTTGAAGTTCGCGACGGCCTGATCCTGCTCTTCGGGCGGTACCATCGAGAGGCTCATCTCTTTGATGGCACAAACACTCTGACGTTTGATATCCTGCGCTTTGTAGACCGCTCCCATGCCTCCCTGCCCAATTGTGCGCAGAATCATATAACGCTTATGCAAAAGCGTGCGTTTGTCTAAGCGGCCTGTCTTAGTATTTCTTGGGCCTTGCTGTAAATTGATGACGACCCTCCGTCCGTCTCTCTCAAAACGATACGTACCTCAGTATAGCATACTGCTTATAGGAGATACTACCTATTCAGAACTCCCAACATACAGCGAATTCTGAGCGACATGGTACAATTGGTCTACATTGATGTTTCTGAATATTACCAAACCCAAATCCAAATCCAAATCCATATACGTATACAGACGTAATTTGCGGTTCAATCTATAAAACGGTAGATGTAGTCAATGTTGTTGCTGCTGGTTTTGCTGCCTTTGGCAGCAAAACCAGCAGCAACAACATGAATATATGAGCAGCCGAAGGCGGCGGAAAAACTTGTACATGAGGTTAGTAAGGTATTTATATGATGAGTAAGCAGAGTGTAACGCAACGACTCTTGCAAGTCTTTCTGCTCAGCATGGTCATTCTGCTGATTGGGGGAGGCGTTGCCTTGCTCTGGGTATACCAGCAGGGGCACCAGAAAACACAGGCCGCCGATGTCAGCGTGGTCGGCCCACCGACGCTATCCGCGACAACCATTGATACCATCTTTGCCCGTGTGGGTAGCCCCATGGCTGGCACAGGCAAAGCGGTCGAGCAGGCTTCGCGGCAAACCAATGTCGATGATGCCTTTGCTCTCGCCGTCTGGTGGACCGAAACCAATGATGGCGCTGCCGGTGTTGGGCTGGCTGATCGCAACCCTGGGAGTGTGCGTGGCAGCGTTGGCTATCCCTCGGCCTTTGACGGCTATACCATCTATCCCTCCTACACAGCCGCCATTTTCTACTGGTTTAACATGCTCAGAAATGGCTATGTCAATCGCGGATTGAGCACCGTCTATACCATCGCTCGCCCCTACGTAGGCACGAGCAGCTACCCATTGTGGGCCGGAAAAGTCATCGCCCTGATGTACAATTATCGCGGTATCGCACCACCCCCGCCTGTCTCAGTACCCCAACCAAAGCCAACCATCAATCCTGCTATCGTGGCAGCCAATAACGCCAGGAGTCGTAAGTTAGCAGCATGGCTGCAATACTTATCTGCTCGCAATTATTCCGTGCCGGCATATGTTTCAGGGAGGATACAAGAGAAGCTTGCCTCTTCCGCGGGAACGCAACCGTTGAATATGACGCCTGCATTACCTCGTGCCGCGGAACTCAGTATTGTCCTTTTTGGCCTCCTGACAGCTTTAGCCATTGCTTTGTATAGCCTCAAAATGCCCGTTGTGAGGGTACAACGAGCGCAAGTGAGCATGGCGGCAACCCCAGGGCGAGGACAAGCCATTGCCTGCGGGCAAGGGGAGCAGGTCGCCCCTACCATGGACAGACGACCCACACAAGCCTATTCGTCCGTGGTAGCTCCAGGACGATATGACCACGCTCCGGTAGGGAAGGATGAGCCAACGACCGCTGACCTGCCGGTCTTGCCAATGCCTGTGCCTATTACGGGGATGCTCAGTCTTCCAGCCAGGGGCCGTATAACGGAGGCTCTTCCTCGTCGTGTCGTGTTGTTACCTGCTCATGCCGTTCCTGAAACTCCAGTAGCCACGGGCGCAGGTTCAGGCCTATTGAGCAGGTATAGACAAAACGACAATAATAAATCCATATAGTTGCACAAATATACATTGTTTTTTCTCCCTCTTTGCTTATCATTAAGGATAAGGTACAGAAGAGCTGTTCCTTCAATTGTTGCTGCGGACTTTGTTTGTGAGGCTTTGCTGCCGCATTCGGGGAATGGTGAAGGCAGCCACCGGCAGCAAAGCCTCACAAACAAAGTCCGCAGCAACGCAAGCCAAGGAGAAAAGTATGTCAATTCAGTCCTCATCCTCATCTTCCGAGCAATCGAAACTGCGGCAAAACGCCATTGGCCTCCCTGGAGTGCTATTCCAATCCATCACCACCATGGCACCCGCGTCGGCAGTGGCATTCAGCCTGGGGGCGGCCATCCCCTTTGCGGGCGGAGCTTTACCGCTTGCCGTCATCATCGCACTGGTTGTCTGTTCCCTGATCGCCTTAAACATTGGCTCGCTTGCAAGACATCTTCCCTCGGCGGGCGGCTACTTCACTTATGTTAGCCGTGGCCTCGGCCCGCAAGCAGGTTGGATGACAGGCTGGTTATTCAGCCTCACCTACCTCCTGATCGTTCCCTTACAACTCCTCGTACTGGGGCCTGTGATGGATGCGTTCGTGCAGCAGTATTTCCATCTCTCTTTTGGAGCGAATGGATGGGCTGTGTGGGCCATGGTCTTTGCCGTGATCGTCTTTGGCCTCACCTACTTCGGTATCAAAATCTCGGCTAATACCAGCGTGGTGTTGGGTGCCATAGAAATTGTCGTCTTTGTGGTACTGGCCGCCTGGCTGATCGTTACGGCTGGCAATGGCAATACTGCCGCGGCCTTTAATCCTGCTTCCAGCGTAGAGACTGGCCTGGGCGGCTGGCAAGGCATTCTGCATGGCATGATCTTTGCCTTCCTGGCCTTCGCAGGTTTTGAGTCGTCAGCTCCATTGGCAGAGGAGGCACTGCATCCACGCCGCACCGTGCCTCGCGCCATCCTGCTGGCAACCGTCTCTATTGGCGTCTTCTACGTTTTCTGTTCCTACGCGGGTGTTGTCGGCTGGGGTTTTGGCAAGATTGGGACCTATCCAAGTGACCCCAACCCCTGGGGCACGATGGCCAACCGCGTCTGGGGCCTCTTTGCCTTCGTCGCCATTCTTGCTATTCTTAATAGCGCCTTAGCCAATGCCAACGCAGGCGTTAACGCCGCCTCGCGCGTGCTCTACGCCATGGGACGCACCAATACGCTCCCTGGTCCCCTGGCGCATATCAACTCTCGTTTCCGCACGCCGGATATCGCGATCATCTTCACGATGATCGTAGGCGTTGTTTTCACCCTGTGGCCCGGCTTTGTCTACGGCGCGGGTACCGCCTTTGCCCTCCTGGGAACAATTATTACTATCCTTATTCTGGTGGTCTATATGGCGATCTGCCTGGCCGTACCGTTCTTCTACGGGCGCGAACGCCCGGCTGAATTTAACGTGCTGCGGCACATTGTCTTGCCTATTGTGCCGTTTATCATCCTGGTCTTTCCAATCCTTGCTCAGTTTATCCCTGCCCCATCTCCCCCGCTCAACCTGGCCGGCCCAATCTGTGCCGCCTGGTTTGTGCTTGGCCTGATTGTCGTCACGTTCCTGAGCCTGAGGACTCCGGCAGCCCTGGCGCAAAGCAGTAAAGTGTACCTTGAAGAGTGAGGATGCGCGACAATGTTGTAGGAATGGGAAGGCGGTACACTGAGCGAATGCTGCGCATTCGCTCAGTGTACCGCCTTCCCATTCCTACAACATTGAAGTGATAAATTTGCAACTTTGTATCGTATAATGTAGGAGAGTTATTTCCCTTGATGAATACAAACCTCTTAGCTGCTTGTGTTTACGTATAGTAGTGGCTGCGCTCGCCTCAGCCATGCCGCCCTTGATGAAGACAACCTCTTAGCTGCTTGTGTTATACGTATGATGACGTTCTCGTTTGTAATCAGAAGTCAAGAGGAGTGCCATGAATTCTGTGCGTATCATACGATCAAAGCTCGCTACCCTTCCCGTACTCTCTACCCTCGTATTGATTGGTTTACTGCTAAGTTCTTGTATTGATTTATCCCAATCGGCAGGAGGAGCGTTAACGGTATCCAATACATCGCCGAGCACTCTTACGGTGACGATCACGATTTCAGAAGATCAAAGTCTTTTACATGAGACAAGTCAGGCCAGGATGCATTTCTCCAGCAGCGAGATTACAAACCCCAACCCCAATACGATAGATTTTCAGGGTAAATCGAAAATTTACTGCAATGATAATACTAAAAAAACCTATCTCAATTTTGATGGAACTGATTATGTGGGCACGGTGAAAACTGACTCGAATGATCAGTATAACTGTGCATATAGCTGGAATGGTGGAATCATAGGCATTCCCACCCTGCCACAAACTCAACTCCAGGCCAATATACAGCCAGACCAAACACATAGTACGCTGGTTACGATCAACTATAACACCGCTGGTGGTGATGGTTGCGATTTCAGGGTAGACGCAACCGATGGTACACACTCTGCCAGCATAGACTCAAAGAAAAATACGGGGAGCATGAGCGGCCTCAATATAAGTACGTTGTCCGGCCCCGGATCATGGGTGCTGACAAGAACGTGTAAATTTTCCTCCTCCAATGCTGGCTTTGCTTCGATTGACGAAACGGTGATAGCTACTTCGACAAACTACATTACCTGGAATGCCTGATGGATGAGTGAACTAAGGCGGCAATCGGGGCCTCTTGCCTTACAAAGCAAGAGGCCCTGATTCACCCATCCATCGCTCAATTGATTACCGAGGGGCAGATCAAAGCCACGCTTGCCAGGATATTTCCCCTGCGCGAGGCAAGCCTCGCCCACGAATTGAGCCAGAGCGGACATGGGCGCGGGCGAATTGTATTGCATATCGCTGGCTAATCCGACAGCATGGTTCCCAGCCGATCCTTCTCTTCCTTCTCAACTACTACATCACCAAAGGTGATCTTCGGATCAGTAGTGGCCCTGAATTCTGCCAATCGATGATAATATGCGGCTTGTTCCGCAGTCATGGGCACTTCGTAAGCTGTACCGTTTCGCCCTACAATATGGACAATTCTATACATCGTTATATCCTTTCCTCCCATAGAGGATGGTTCTTCATTCTTAAACTCACTAACAAGAGACTCACATGGGGGAAGCATCGTCGTTGGTTGACTTACCCTCACCACTACCCTCATCCCTTCAGGTCAAGGTCATCGCCGTTGATGTAATAGAGGTACAGCACTATTATACCACATGCCACACCTCTACTGTGCCATCCTGGCTGGCCGAGGCAAGCTCCTTACCGTCGGGCGACCAGGCCACGGCCCAGACCAGGTCGGTATGACCCTGGTTGAGCAGGCTGGTATGTCCGGTTGCGGCATCCCAGATATGCACCATTTTGTCGTCCCCACCTGAGGCGATGCGTTTGCTGTCGGGCGACCACGCCAGCGCGTACATCTCGACCTGGTCGGCATCCCCCGCGTACGTCAGTAGCGTCTTGCCCGTTGTGGCGTCCCACACCTTCACGGAGTTGTTGGAGGTCACAGGATGGTCGGGGCCTGCGGCTCCCGTTGCAGAGACGATGCGCGTGCCATCGGGCGACCACGCTACGGCCCAGACCATAGCCCCGTGCGCACTGTATGTCAATAGATGTTGGCCAGTCGCCGCACTCCACACTTGCACAGTGTTATCATCGCTGGCCGAGGCGATGCGGGTGCCATCGGGCGACCATGCCAGCCGCCTTACACCGCCGGAATGGCCCTTATAGGTCACAAGCGTTTTTCCGCTTGTGGCGTCCCAGACCTGCACAGTGTCATCATCGCTTCCCGAGGCGATCTGCTTGCCACCGGGCGACCATGCCACCCCATAGACCGCGCTACTATGGCCCTGGTACGTCAAGAGCGTACGGCCAGTCGCGGCATCCCAGACCTGTACTGTGTTATCGTAACCGCCAGAGGCGATGCGCTTGCCGTCGGGCGACCACGCTACGGCGAACACATAACTGTAATGACCGCGATAGGTCAAGTAGAGATGCCCGCTTTTTGCATCCCAGACCTGGACAGTTTTATTGTAGCCACCGGAGGCAATACGTTTGCCATCGGGCGACCATACCATGCCAATGGCCCCTCCTGTGTTACCGCGATAAGTGAGTAGAGAGGTCTTCTGAACCAGTGGAGTTGCAGTGGGAGTGGCAGGGATAGCTGTATGAGCAGTGGAGGGTGGAGTAGGATTAGGAGAGGAAAAGCATGCTGCCAATAGAAGCAGGAGGCAGCAAGTAGCAAAGCCCGGCAAATATCAAAAAACCTGCCTGCCAGGTCCGGCTATTGCGTTCAGTACCTACGGTGATTACGAGCTTTGTGGCAATCTCCTGGTTGGAGAGACCTTCGGCGACAAGCTGTATGACATCCATTTCGCGCTTGCTCAACGACTCACAGTGGAGTTGAGATACTTTGCAGGAACTCTTCTCGATCTGTAGAGGGATGATATGCTGTCCAGCAGGAGAGGGCAGCGCAGCTACACATGTTGAGGAGACGTGGTGTGACATGCTGCGCTGCCCTTGCGAAACACTGGCCAGGTCTTGCAGCAAGAACGTGCCAATTCTGGAGTAGAACGGTGCTCCTGACTGCCTGGATATATCTAACAGGCGCAGTAATGATGCGTGGGCATCGTTGAACATGCTTTGTTGATACGCAAAATATGCCTGGTCAAACAACAAGGCAGCGACAGTGTAGGGGTCGCAGAAATTCTGCGCTAGGGATAGGGCCGCTTCTGTATACTCATATGCACGGGAGTAATCACTCTGCACGCGAGCGAGTTCCGCCTGTACCTCCATCGTGAAAAAGCGTGCAAAGGCAAATGTGGATGCGCTGGAGCTGTGCAAAGAGAGGAGGTGCAGGCAGGAGTTGAGGTCGTCGTAAGCTCTGTCCAACTCTCCCATCAAGCGTGCGTTAAATCCGCGAATGAAGATCGCTACGACGAGGCTGCTGGAATCGTCAAACCTTTGGTCATGCAAAAGTGTGCCGGCAAACTGCTTTGCAGCAGTATAGGAACCCAGTATATCAGCAATGTGTGCAAAACTGCTGAGCGGCTCCCAAAGATACACGGGATAACCCAATGCGTTGGCTACCTCCAGGCTCTCCCTCCAAACTTGTTGCGCTTGATCGAACTTGCCACGAGAAAAAAGCAGACCTCCCAGGCGATTCAGGAAATATGCAAGGTGATGCCAGTCCTGAATGATCCGGCAGGCCTGTATTCCCCAGAGGAGTACGCACTCCCCTTCGTCGTAATTGTGAAGGTGCCCCACAAGATAGGTCAGGTCGGCCATCAATTGCACTACCTGCGTATATTGTTCGCCCTGCCAGGCCTGCGTCAGAGCCGCAAATAAGAAATCGCGCTCGCGTTCCAGTTGAGGCACATCTCCGCGGTAGTGTTCAATATAGGCCAGCGCGTAAGCCTGTACATTGCGCTGTGTACCAGAGACGATCTCTGGCTCAAGCAGTTCCAGGCGCTCCATGGCATAAGTAAAGAGCAAGGGATGGAGCTGGTAGCGGCTGTCATAGATGGACGATGCCTGGTGCAAGTGCTTCACCTCCTCGGTGCCGGGTCTGGTGGATGCGGGTGTTCACAGGTAGCTCGATACGACCTCTTTCAGAGGGATAAAGACCTTCCGGCATAATACAGTACGCTGTTAATAGTGTGAAGATCACAGGAAGCTTCATTTACTATACTTCGGTGCCCGTTGATCCCGTCGTGTATAGTAATGGCGACCCTTGCGGTCGTCATGCCTGGACTTTTACATCGCCCTGTGTGTTTGGCTTCACAAGAGGAAAATTTGAGCGTTGCATGGTATACTTTCTTAGCGGGGACAAGCATGAAGAGCTATCCTCAATTTTAGGCGGGGCAAACCCCATAGGAGCGAACTTCAGGCCGAAAAGCCCGCTCCCGTCCCCCAGGGTACCCCTGGCGGGTACCCTGGGCGAGGCGCATATCGATAGGAGAGAGATTATGGCAACAACAGCGGACGGAATGCTGGCCGGGCAGGTAGCATTAATCACAGGAGCCAGTTCGGGAATCGGCGGGGCGATTGCTCGCGCTTTCCTCAACGAGGGCGCGGATCTCGTTGTCGTGGCGCGCCGACCCGAACGGCTGCAGGCGCTGGCTGACGAGGCTCAGAAGAGCGGTCGGCGATGTGCTGTCGTCGTGGGGGATGTGCGCGAGGAGGAGACAGCCAGGCGTGCAGTTCAGGCGGCGACCCAACAACTGGGCCAACTGGATATGCTGGTCAATAATGCCGGTATTGGCAGGTATGCAGACCTTACCGGGACAAGCGCTGACGACTATGATGCGATGATGGATACCAATATGCGCAGTACCTTCTTGTTTACTCGCCATGTTGTCCCTGTCTTGCTTGAGCGTGGGGCGGGTGCCATCATTACTATAGCATCAATGGCCGGTGTGATGGGATTTGCGGGCGAAGCAGTCTATTGCGCTACCAAATTCGCACAGGTAGGATTCACCCAGGCACTGGATCGCGAGCTGCGTCCACATGGTATCAAAGTCGGGGTCGTCTGTCCTGGAGGAGTGAAGACGGAATTTGCGATCGGGACAGGGCGGACCGAGGAGGGAGTGGCAGCATCGGGTATGCTGGAGACCGAAGATGTCGCCGCAGCCGCTCTGCTTATGGCCACCCAGCCCCGGCACTCGCGCATTACAGAGATTCGCATGCGTCCCATGGTGGAACCGCTCTTTGGTCGTGACCCAGAGTAAAAGAGAAGATCGAGCGAAAATGATGGTACAACCACTACCCTTCGCACAATAGAGAGCGAGGAGTGAGAAGCAACTGGCTATGCAGGACAAGATCATCCTTCTTTCCTCGAGACAAGCAGTCGAACCAGGGCAAGCATCCAGAAGCAATCTGCTATTACCGCTCACACCACTGCTTGGGCGCGAACCAGAAGTGCAGGCGGCCTGCGCTCTCTTGCGACGCCCGGAAGTGCGCCTGCTGACCCTCACCGGTACAGGCGGTATCGGCAAGACGCGCCTGGGGCTTCAGGTCGCGACCAAACTGGATGAGGATTTCGCAGATGGGGTCTCCTTCGTTGCGTTGGCCCCCATCAGCAACCCCGATCTGGTCATGTCCACCATTGCTGGTGTACTGGAACTCAAGGAGGCCGGAGAGCAACCACTGCTGGAGCAACTGAAAGCCTTTCTACGGGACAAATGCCTTCTGTTGCTACTCGATAACTTCGAGCAAGTGGTGGTGGCAGCACCTGGGCTTTCTGTCCTGTTAACGGACTGTCCGCAGTTGAAGATGCTTGTGACGAGTCGAGCCGCCCTGTACATCCAGGGTGAATACGAGTTTCCGGTTCCTCCTCTCGCTGTGCCCGACCTCAAGCGGCTTCCCAGTCCCGACATGCTCCCTCAATATGCCGCGCTTGCGCTCTTTATCCAGCGGGCGCGGGCGATCAAACCCGATTTTCAGCTCACGAAGGCCAATGCCGGTGCTATCGCTGAGATCTGTGTCCGCCTGGATGGACTGCCACTGGCCATCGAACTAGCTGCTGCCCGCATCAAGCTCCTGCCGCCGCAGGCGCTGCTCAGGCGGCTCTCCCACCGGCTCGAGGTCCTGACGGGTGGAGCTACGATCTGCTGACGGAACAGGAACAGCGCCTCTTCCGCTGGCTCTCCATCTTCGTCGGCGGCTGCACC
>WNFF01007986.1_pt1 | contig 11540 bp, 7 predicted proteins | sample 5400441 | NCBI WGS metagenome assembly WNFF01 (sample SAMN13153345, study PRJNA577476) | soil metagenome | isolation source: 120 cm saprolite under Douglas fir tree site 2 hole 3 replicate 1 | place: USA:California | collected 2015-04-18
CTCATCGACGAAATCGAAGCCTGGGAGCACGATCGCAATGCCAAACACACCAAGGCCAATTGGCACTTCACAACCCCAAACGCCCGTATCAAACTCAAACACCTATACCCGTCAATCTAATTGAATCGGGCGACTAGCCATGAAATAGATTCACTCGTCGCTGCAATCCCCTAAGGTCCGAACACTCAGCTTGTGTGAATTAAACGAATTGGCGTGCCCGCCCACAAAATCCGTAAGGGCGGCCATTGGGCCGGCCTTCTGATGTAGCGGACCTTCGCTACTACCCTATCGCGCGATACCCTACGCGAGGCCGCGCTTAAACAAGCTCGCTGGTTGCTGCTAGATCAGCGTTTCCGAAATTCGAATCATATCAAGCAGCCTTATCGAGCTTGAAGGACCAGGTGTGAACGACGGGCTGCTGATTGAAGTAATCCATGGCGGCCATAATGCGATCCTTGAGTTCTTGTTTGGATGAGACGCGAATGTGGCGCAAGACCGAGCGGGCGAGTTAGGAGAAGAAGCCCTCGACAAGGTTGAGCCAGGAGCCGTGCGTGGGAGTGAAGGTGAATTCGAAGCGGTGCGCGGGTTGCTCCGCGACCCAGGCTCTGGTCTCTTTGGAGATGTGCGCGGAATGATTGTCGAGGATCAACTTGATCGCGGTGTGGGCCGGATAGGCGGCGTCGAGAAGCTTGAGGAATTCGATGAATTCGCGGCTGCGGTGGTGATCCTTGACCAGGGCATGGACCGTGCCGGTGACGAGATCGATGCCGGCCAGCAAGCTGACCGTGCCGTGGCGCTTATATTCGTGCTCGCGTGCGAAGGTCGCATGCACGCCGGGCTCGGGCGGCAGGTCGGGAGCGGTCGTTTCAATGGCCTGGATGCCCGGTTTCTCGTCGTAGGAGATGATCGCCACCTCGTTTGGCTTCTGCTTGGACGCAGCCGCCGCCTTTTTCAAGATTTTCACCTGGCGATAAACGCACAGCACTTCGGCCATCTTTTCCGCAAAGTCGGGATCGCGCTGTTCCAGGTAGTATCGCACTTTGTGCGGCTTCACCTCTTCCTGGTCGAGGATTTTGCACACCGTGCCCTGCGCCAGGTTGGCGAGGCACCCATGCCCCTCCGCCGGTCCATGCTCGCGAGCGTGGCTGGCCAGAAGCCGCGTCGTCCACAGTTCGTGGGGATAGCCAAGGTCCTTCGCCTTCCGGCACGCCAACGACACCAGCCATGCCTTGCCTTCGAGTGTGATCGAAGGCTCCCGACCGGGGCGCGGGCGATCGTCGAGCGCAGCCATCGGGCCTTCAACTACGGCGCGCTCGACGCAACGCTGAACGGTCTGATGATGCAGTCCGAGCGACCGACCGACCGCAAAAAACGACGGATCTTCCCGATAGGCCAGCAATATCCGCGCCCGTTCAACCCGGCTCGCCGGCTCCGTTCGCGATTGCGCTATCGATCTCAATTTCACCGTATCCTCATCTCCCAGCGACAATTCAATCGCCCGCCGCCACGCTGCCATGACCTTCGACCCCCAGTTTGGGCACACGCGACCTATATAGGAGTCCGAGAATCCAAATGAATCCCCTCATTATGACAACTTTCACGGAATCGGTCGTCTAGTTATTGGTCGAGTGCACGACGCCAAGCGCCTGGACTTAAGCCAACCATGCCGTTGAAGACGCGGGTCAGGTGGCTTTGATCTGAAAAGCCGCTGGCCAGGGCCACATCCAACAGCGATGACCGGCCATCGCGCAGTTTCTCCTTGGCCGCCTCGACGCGGCGCGTCATAAGCCAGTGGTGTGGTGCTACTCCGGCGGCGCGGCGAAACGCGCGCGAGAAGTGGCTCACCGACAAGCCGCACTCCTTCGCCACCTCCTTAAGCGGCACACGACCATCGAGGTTGGCGCTGAGAATTTCCTTGGCGCCGTCTCACCTGCCACGGCGCGAGCCCACCCCGGACCGGCCGTGACAGACGTCGCATCCCTCCATAGGTCTGAGCAACATGGACCCCGAGCGCGAAGAGGACGTGGTCGACAAACAACTGGTTCACTTGGTCGGGATGGCTGAGTGCCGGCAGTATCGCCGTTCCGAGACTGGAAATTGTGGCGTCCTCGATAGCCACGGGCTTATGGTTCAGATCGCCAATTCTCGGCGCGTCGGCATCGTCAGCGATCGCGTCCAGCGCGCTACGCGGCAGATAAATAAAAAGGTCGTGGTACGGCTTGTCGAGAAGAGCTACGGGATCGCGTTTCAGGTCATGGAAATCAACCTGACCAGTCCGCAGGTCACACACCGGCATTTGCCGTCCGTCCTCCCAATATTGGCGGTTGGGAAAATCGCGAAGCGTCAAAGCGACGAGATAAGCATCTTCCGGCTGGATCGAGTGGCTCAATCCCAGCACAGGGGCATCGCATCGAGTCTCCGTGACGGCCATGTCAGCCGTGCGCAATAGGCGCGTAACGATTGCATGCGCCTGTTCGGCTCGCAGACGCTCGGCAAGCCGTTCCCCGTAACCTTCGCTTGTCGCCATGATCGACTTCCCGAGCAGAGGCTCATCGGCCACAATCCGTTCGCCCGTGTCGAGATCTAATTTACTGCGCTTCGCACCCACGAACAACTCGCCTATGGAGCAAATTTCAACAAGAAGCCGTCAAATCGTAAAACGAGGCGATCCGCTCAAATCGGATAGGCCAGGTGCGCGACCTAAGCCGCAGTTTTTGCTGCCTAATTATGAGCTACGGTGCCTGACGTGGCAAACCATGCCAACGGCGTAGAGAACATTTTCGACGCTATCGTGCTTCGATTTGACCGAACGACGCTCGACGCGACTTCCGCCCTCCCCGTTGTTGGCGCGCGATTTTGCCATCGCGCTCCATTTGATGATTGCAGTGGAATCATCCAATAGGCAGCAGATTTGTAAGAGATTGCGCGGTCCATTCACCAATAAACTCCGGAGTGCGGGATCCGGCTGGATTCATCAACTTTTCTTCCAGCCGCGACACGGCCGCGGCTCGCTGGAGGGTCCAACAATGACGGCTAAACCGATCTACGGTCGCGTGCGGACGGGCCTGCTATTTATCGATCCTCACAACGACTTCCTTTCCGAAGGCGGCAAATTGCGGCCGAGAGTGGCCACCAATTCGCAGCCAGACATGGGTCAACCGCACAAGGAGGCGCTCATGTACAGCAAAAACTCGCCCCAACGCCGCCCGACCAGCGCAAAATTGCGGAGGCTCTTCGCGATTTCCGTGTCGTCGCTAGCGCTCCTGCCGATGAGTACAGCATCCGCACAAACCGGCGCGTCGCCAGTCGTGTACGAGTTCGGTCGCCCAGCGCGCGCAGACGAACATACATACGACTGGTACCGCCGCACGCATGCCGAGGCCGCCTCCGCTCGCTACGGCATACCGGCGGACGTCATCGGCGACGGCATGGATACTTGGCACTGGTGGGTCGGCGTCGATAATCCCGGATTTTGGCGCGAAAGTACCAAAGCGACCAGCAAGTCACCGGGCAATCTGCTGGGAGTGAAGGTCGACTTCCTGCGACTTCTGCTCACTGTGCCGCGCAACAAGCGGTTCGAATTGATAGGCCTCATCAACGATCCGGATACGGTTGCGGCCGACAAACCCGACAGATATGGCCTCATGCTCGACCGCATGAAAGAAGGCACGCTCACCTGGGACGCAGACACATTCGGCTACTCCAGCGGCATCATAGGACTGCAGCTGTTCGCCAACAAGCAGTTCGACCCGCAGAAGTGGTCACTAGCAAAGTATCTCGAGGATCCGGCCAGTGTTGAACCGCCCTACAATGTCGGCATGACCTGCGCCCTCTGTCACGTCAGCTTCAATCCGGCCCGCCCGCCGGCCAGTGTCCACGAGCCGAAGTGGGGCAATATTGTTTCGAACATCGGCAACCAGTATTTCCGGGAAGGAAACCTCTTCGGCTCCGAAATGCCGCATGACTCCTTCATCTATCAATACCTCACAATTCAGTAGCCGGGCACCAGCGAGACCTCGCGGCTCTCGAACGACTTCATCAACGGGCCGGTAATGATAAATTCGATTTACCGCCTGCCGGATCGGCTCAAACTCGCGCATATCGAAAAGATCACCCCCGCCCAACGCGAACTCATCGAATCAATGTATCGACATGCCGGTCTCAGGCTGGACGATGCCGGCGGAGCTCTCGGCGGCACTGCCGCTGAGCCGACGATTCGCACCCCGCATGTGCTGGCCGACGGAGCCGATTCGATGGGCCTGCTGATGGCCAGCGCACGCGTCTACGTCAACGAAGGAATGATGTGGCAGACGTGGGTCAAGACGATGGCTCTCAACCCGTTCAATCTGAAGGATAGCGTGGCGCGCAATTTTGCAACGAAGGAGTTCGACCTGATCGGTGAGGCACGCAAAGACCCTAACAGTCCGTGGATGCAGACCGAAAAGCGCATGCCGAACATGGCAACCTTCCTCGGCACTTATGACTCCTATCCGTTGAAGGACGCTCAGGAAGCGCCACGCGACGGCAAGACGCTCAAGAGCGGGCGGGATTATCTGACGACCGATCCCGCTGTGCTCCGCCGCGGCAAGATCGCTTTCGCCGACAACTGCGCGCAGTGCCACAGCAGCAAGCGTCCGCCAAATCTTTCGGGCAATGCGGAACAGCAGAAGGAAGCATGGCGGCAGCTCGTTCTGAGGGACGACTTCCTCACCGACAACTACCTGTCGAACGACGAGCGTTACCCGGTGTCCGAGCTCGGCACGAATTCGGCCCGGGCCATGGGAACCAATGCGGTGGCCGACCATATGTGGGGCCAGATGTCCAGCCTGGGATACAAGCAGATGAAGGAGGAGCAGCTCGCCCTCCGCGATTACGACAAGGACTTCAAGCCCATCGATCTCTATAACCCGTTGACCGGCAAGTATGACCACAAATTCACGGCGCCAAAGAGCTTCTATCGCACGCCGAGTCTGGTCAGCATCTGGGCGACCGCCCCGTACCTGCACAACAACTCGGTCGGCGAGTACAACGGCGATCCGTCAATTGCCGGGAGGATGGCGGCTTACGAGGACGGGATGAGCAAGCTGTTGTGGCCCGGGCGCCGTCAGGGTCTCGCCTCCATCAAAGTCACGACCGAGGACAGCAAGCTTCCGGATCTCTTCCCGCTCCTGAAGACACTAGATCCCGAGCTCGCTGCGTTTGACTTCGACCCGGAACTTCTGCGCGTGCCGAAAGGGACGCCGATCAACCTCATAACAAACGTGCATCCGAAGGATGCCAAATCCGTGCTCATGGCTTACGTCAATGGAGTCCTGGACGGCCGGCCGAAAGAGGAATTCAACAAACTGCAGACGATCAATCGCGGTAAAGGGCAGGCAGCCATGTTGAAGCGGCTCCTTGAGGTGAGTACCTGCCCGGACTTCATCGAGGACAAGGGCCATTACTACGGACATGATATGAGTGATGAAGACAAGCGGGCACTTATCGAATACGTCAAATACTTCTGAGGTTCCGTGATAGGGCCGAGGCCGTACTCGGCCACCGCGTTACCAGCCACTGCACAAGACGCACACCAACTCGCGCCAATTGCGTGTCGCGAGGGCATTCTCAGAGGGAATCACAACAATGCATGCGAGCGCGGCGTCGCTTCGATTGAGCTGGAGTCTTCCTGACGCGCTTGCGACAGTGGGCCCGCCGCTGCTCTTTGCCATTCGGCTGTGGGCCTCCGTCTGTCTCGCCCTGTTCATCGCGTTCTGGCTCGAGCTCGACAACCCGTATTGGGCGGGTGGCACCGCCGCGATTGTGTGCCAGCCGCAGCTTGGCGCCTCGTTGCGCAAGGGCTGGTTCCGGATGATCGGCACCATCATCGGCGCAGTAGTTATTGTCGTCCTGACCGGATGCTTTCCGCAGGATCGCATCGCATATCTGGGATTGCTCGCGCTCTGGGGCGGTCTCTGCGCCTTCGCCGCCACTGTTCTCCGCAATTTTGCATCCTACGCGGCCGCGCTTGCCGGCTCTACGGCGGCAATCGTCGCGACCGCTAATCTCGGCGCGACCGGCGGCGTAAGTCCTGATGTCTTCTTGGTGGCGGTCAGGCGCGCCAGCGAGATCTGCATCGGGATCGCGTGCGCGGGCGTGGTCCTCGCCGGGACCGATCTCGGCGGTGCGCGGCGGCGGCTCGCCGTGGCATTCGCGGACTTGGTAACCGAGACCGCAGGCCGCTTCGCCCGCATGCTGGTCCTGGCGGGGCCGCAAACGCCGGAGACGCAATCCGAGCGGGTTGAACTCCTCCGCCGCGTCATCGCGCTCGAACCGGCAATTGATCAAACGCTCGGAGAATCCAGCCACGTCCGCTTCCACGTGTTGACATTGGAGACAGCCATTCACGGCCTGCTCCGGGCGTTGGATCGATGGCGGGCAGTCGCGGCACTAATGAGCCGGTTATCCGACGAACCGGATCGGCTCGGCGAAACGATCCTGCACCGCATTCCGTCCGAGGTGCGATTGGCGCCGGAGCCGGGCACATCGGAACGCTGGATGTCTGATCCCGGGGCGCCGCGCCGCGCTTGCGAGGAGGCGATGAGCGCGCTGCTTGCACTGCCGGCCGGCACCCCGTCGTTGCGGCTGCTTGCCGACGAGACCGCCAGGATAATGGCGGGCTTGGTGCACGCGCTCGATGGGTTAGCGCTGCTTGTCGATGCTCCTGGGCGGCCCCTTCGTAACCACCACGGCTTCCGGCCTAGCGTATCAGATTGGCTGCCTCCGCTCGTCAATGCGGCGCGCGCATTCGTCGCGATCGTTGCGGTCACGGTGTTTTGGATCGCCACGGCATGGCCGAACGGCGGCTCGGCCATCGTCTTTGCAACAGGGGTGGTCCTGACGCTCTCGCCGAGAAGCGACGTGGCCTACGGTGGCGCTATCGCAATCGCGATCGCAGCCGCCTGCGTCCTCCCCAGTGTGGCAATCATGAAGTTCGCGATGCTGCCTGCCTTGGAGACGTTCCCGGCCCTTTGTGGCGTCCTCGGTCTCTTCCTCGTCCCGGCCGGCTTTGCAATGACGCGGAGCCGGCAACCGGCAGCGGCGGCGGTGTTCACCACCATCGCCCTCATCTTTTTGCCGCTCCTCGCGCCAACGAATGAGATGAACTACGACACGGCGCAATTCTACAACTCCGCGCTGGCGGCCATTGCGGGGTGCGGCATTGCGGCCCTGGTGTTTGCTCTCTTGCCGCCGCTGGCGCCGGCCGTTCGGGTGCGCCGCCTGCTGGCGCTTGCGTTGTGCGATTTGCGCCGCCTTGCCGTCACTCGGCGGCTGCCGACATTCCCGGGCTGGGAAGGCCGCATGTACGGCCGGCTCATGGCGCTGCCAGAACAGTCCACCCCGTCGGAGCGCGCGCGACTGCTTGCGGCGCTATCGGTCGGCACCGACATCATCCACCTCCGCCATTTCGCTCCCCGGTTCGGGACGGCCGCGGAACTCGACGCAGCGCTCAAGGCGTTCGCCCGAGGCAACAGCGAGATCGCGACCGGCCTGCTGCGTCAAATCGATCGCGATCTCGTTTCACAATCCGACGCAGCGTGTCCGACAACCCCCATGCTTCGAATGCGCGGTCGCCTCCTGATCATTTGCGAGGCGCTGTCCGAGCACGCCGCTTATTTCGACGAGGAGAAGGCACGTGAGGTTGGCTGAGATCGACATGTTTGGCGTCTATGTTGCGCCGATCTCGATGATGATGGTCGTAACCTGGCTCGTCACAGTCGCGTTGCGCGGCTTCGCGGGTCGGTTCGACTTGCTGCGATACGTCTGGCATCCCGCTCTGTTCGTGCTCTCGGTCTACATCATCATGCTCTCGTCCTGGGTGCTGATCGTCGCGCGGATACCGTCATGACCGTAACTGAAATCACATCGAAGCGTGGTGTGATGGACGATGATCGCACCGCCGTTCCGCCATTCGCGCCGGTATTCGACCCTACGGCCAAGCGTCGCGCGCAACATCTGCAAGTCGGGCGCTTCCTGATCACTCTGACGACGGTCGTAATAGCCGGGCTTCTCGGCTGGGCTATGTGGTGCGCGTATATGGGGGCGCCGTGGACGCGCGATGCAACGGTGCGGGCCTATGTGGTCATGATGGCGCCGGAGGTGTCTGGCCGCATCGTCGAATTACACGTCGTCGATAACAAGTACGTGCGTAAAGGCGATCTGCTGATGGTGATTGATCCGACGAACTACATGATCGCCGTCAGTCAGGCCGAGGCATCGGTGCAGCAGGCGCAGGCCAGCGTGCGGAACATAGATGCGCAAATGACTGTTCAGCAGGCGCAGATCGGCGCCAATCGGGCGCAGTTGGACCAGGTACAGGCTGGGCTCGAGTTCGCCCAACAGCAGGCATCGCGCTACCAGGATTTGGCGCAGACAGGCGCCGGCACGGTTCAAAATGCTCAGCAGTTTACGACCCAGCTGGCTCAACAACGAGCCTCAGTGAAGAGTGCCGAAGCAAACCTCGATCTTGCGCAGCGGCAAATCGAGTCACAGAAGGCGCAGCGTATGAGCGCCGAGGCGACGCTTGCGCAAGCGCGGGCTCAGCTGCGCCAAGCGCAGGTTAATCTGGAACGCACGCGCATTCTCTCGCCCGTCGATGGCTACGTGACGAACCTGCTGGCGCAGCTCGGCAATTTCGTGAATGTCGGAGTCAATGCTGTCTCGCTAGTCGATGCGCACTCCTACTGGGTTGACGGATATTTCGAGGAAACCAACCTCTCGCCCATACGCGTGGGCAACGCGGCCAAAATCAAGCTGATGGGGCATGGCGAAATCTTGCGCGGCCATGTCGACAGCATCGCTCGCGCGATCAGCGTTTCCAACGCTCAGCCGAACGGTCAAGGTATCGCCACGGTAAATCCAATCTTCACTTGGGTACGTCTCGCCCAGCGCATTCCGGTTCGAATTCACATCGATGAGGTGGCGCCTGACATCATCCTTTCAGCCGGCATGACGGCAACTGTCGAAATCGAGGAAAGCGCACCGGCCAAATCAGGCACCACGGATCTTGGAGTAGGAACTTCTACGGCTGACCAGACGAAGATCGAGAGAGTGAATGCCTCCGCGAGGTAGTCAAGCGGCGGACAACCGACATTGGAAGGAGAATTCGCGATGGCAGCTTTGCAGATCAAGGTGAACGGGCAATCCCACATGGTTGACGTATTGCCCGACACTCCCTTGCTTTGGGTCCTGCGTGACAATCTTCACCTGACGGGTACGAAATTCGGTTGTGGGATGGCTCAATGCGGTGCCTGCACCGTTTTTCTCGACGGTCAGCCGCTGCGTTCCTGCTCGATGTCGGTATCCGACGTTGGCGCCAGCGAGATCACAACCATCGAGGGATTGACCGGTCGCGAGGCTGACGCGGTTAAGCGCGCGTGGATCGCCCATGATGTGCCTCAATGCGGATACTGTCAGTCAGGGCAAGTGATGAGCGCGACCGCTCTGCTCAAGGAGATCAAGAGGCCAAGTGACCACGACATCGATTCTGCCATGAACGGCAATCTTTGCCGTTGCGCAACCTACATCCGCATCCGCGCTGCGATTCACGATGCCGCGAAGCTTCTGGAGGGTTGAACCGATGGCTCGTCACGACGCACGACTCACACGCCGCGCCGCCCTCAAAGGTGCCGCCGGGCTCGTCATTGGTTTCCATCTGCCTCCCGCGGCGCACGGCCAGTCCGGCACCGCGCGGTCCTTCCAGGCAGACGGCGGGGCCGCGAGTTTCACGCCGAATGCGTTCATTCGCATCGGAACCGACGATCTCGTCACCGTGCTGATCAAGCATATCGAATTCGGCCAGGGCCCATTCACCGGACTGGCCACTCTGGTCGCTGAGGAATTGGATGCTGATTGGACCCAGATGCGTGCCGAACATGCCCCCTCGAATCCGGCTCTCTACAAGAATTTCATGCTCGGGATGCAGGGCACTGGCGGCTCGAGCGCGATCGCAAATTCGTACGACCAAATGCGCAAGGCGGGGGCGACCGCGCGCGCCATGCTGGTGAAGGCCGCGGCAGATATGTGGAACGTCGCGCCCTCCGAAATCGTCGTCGAACGCGGAGTGCTGCGGCATTCTGCGACGAGACGCGAGGGCCGCTTTGGTCAATTTGCCGAGGCTGCCGCAAGGCAGCCAATGCCGGCAGATCCGCCGCGCAAACAGCTCGCGTCATTCCGGCTGATCGGCCGAGAAGGCGCGGTCAAGAAGATCGACGTGCCAGAGAAAACGAACGGCAAGGCGCAATTCACCATCGACATCCATCAGCCTGGAATGCTGACGGTCGTTGTTGCCCGCCCGCCGCGCTTCGGCGGCAAGGTTGCGAGCTTCGATGCGGCGGATGCACGCTCAATTCCGGGTGTGGTGGACGTCAAGCAGTTGCCGACCGGGATCGCGGTCTTTGCGGAGGGCATGTGGCCTGCTTTGAAAGCCCGTGAAGCTCTTCGCATAACATGGGATGACACGGCGGCCGAAAAGCGAAGCAGCGAACAGATGATCGAGGAATACCGGGCACTCGCACGCAGGCCAGGAATCTCGGTAGCCGCACGTGGCAACGTCGAGGCCGTGCTTGCGAAAGCCGGAAAGGTCGTCGAGGCCGAGTTCGCCTTTCCCTATCTCGCCCACGCGCCGATGGAGCCGCTCGACGGATTTCTGCACTGGGATGGGGAACGGGCGCGCGCCCGCTTCGGCTGCCAGCTGCAGACCGGCGATCATAACATGATCGCTGCCGTCCTAGGCCTGCCGTTCGAGCGCGTCGAGATCGAGACCATGCTGGCCGGCGGAAGCTTCGGCCGGCGCGGGCAGGCAGATATGCATCTTGCCGCTGAGCTTGCCCAGGCCGCCAAGGCGATTGGCCCCGGACGTCCTGTCAAGCTGGTGTGGACACGCGAGGACGATATCCGTGGCGGATACTACCGGCCGCTTTTCCTGCATCGCCTGCGGGGTGCCGTGAGCGGCGGGAATATCGTCGCGTGGGCCGATAGTATCGTCGGACAATCGATCCTCAAGGGCACGCCCTTCGAATCGATCATCAAGGACGGCATCGACCCGTATTCCGTCGAAGGCGCGCGCGAGATTCCCTACGACATCGCCGACTTTCGCTGCGAGCTCCATACGACCGACGCAGCCGTGCCGGTCTTGTCGTGGCGCTCGGTCGGGCACACACATTCCGGCTACGCGGTCGAATGTTTCGTCGATAAGCTCTTGCAGGCTGCTGGCAAAGATCCGGTGGCGGGACGCCTCGAGATGATGGGCAAGTCGCCGCGCGCGGCGGGTGCGCTGCGCGCGGTCGCGGCGCTGGCCCGGTGGTCCGGCCCCGGCTCGGTCGACAAACGCGCGCGGGGCGTAGCTGTCGTCGAGGCCTTCGGTACTTCCGTGGCACAAATAGCGGAGGTTTCGATGGACAAAGGTGACATTCCGCGCGTGCATAAAGTGTGGTGCGCGGTCGATTGCGGCGTGGCCGTCAATCCCGATGTGATCCGCGCGCAGATGCAGGGCGGGATCG
>WNFF01020401.1_pt1 | contig 11540 bp, 14 predicted proteins | sample 5400441 | NCBI WGS metagenome assembly WNFF01 (sample SAMN13153345, study PRJNA577476) | soil metagenome | isolation source: 120 cm saprolite under Douglas fir tree site 2 hole 3 replicate 1 | place: USA:California | collected 2015-04-18
GGCTCCGATCTCCTCGGCAACAACCTTCGGGACACGTAGCGCAATGCTGTTGCCCCATTTCAGAAATTCGATACGCATATATAATCCACCATCTATCATGTGTCTACAATGTAGATACGAAACCGACGCTAGTCAAATACTTAGTCAAATAATATTTGATACTGAGCTGAGATGGGTCTCTACCGCAAGAGTGGCAGGCGGCAGCTCTACGTCAGCACAATCGCATTGATGTGCCGGCCGTAGTCGGCCTCGCCGCGATGGGTCATGCGCCGGTAGCTGAAGAACTTCTCCACGTCCGCGTAGGTGCAGGCATCGACGTCCTCGATCGTCCCGATCCGGGCCGCGGCGAGCCGCGCCACCACATAGCCGGCGAGATCGAACATGAAATGCTGCTCGCGCGTGCTCGGGCGGAAGAAGCGCGCATTGACGGGGTCCGCGGCGATGAAGCGGTCCCACACGTCGGTTCCGGTCTCGTAGTTCGGCTGCCGGATCATCGGGCCCACCGCCGCGACGATCCGCTCCCGCGCGGCGCCGAGGCGCTCCATGGCGGCGATGGTCTCATCGGTCACGCCTGCGAGCGCGCCCCGCCACCCTGCATGGGCCGCGCCGATCACCCGCGCCTGCGCGTCCGCGAACAGCACCGGGCCGCAATCGGCCGTCGAGACGCCGATGGCGAGACCCGCAACCCTGGCCACGATTGCGTCGGCCCGGGGGCGCGCGTCGGCGCCCCAGGGCTCGACCGCGACCACGGCTTTAGGCGAATGGACCTGGTAGCAGGTGAGGAAACGCTCGGGCGGCACCCCAAGGGTGGCGGCCATGCGGGCGCGGTTTTCCGTCACGTTCTGGGACGCGTCGTTAGAGCCGACCCCGGCATTGAGGCTCGCATAGACGCCGTCCGATACGCCGCCGGCACGGGTGAAGAACGCATGCCGGATGCCGGGAAGTCGCCCCAGCATGTGCGCGTGAACCGGCTGCGTCACGGTGCGAACCCCGGCAGGTGTGCAATCGCGGTTGTTGAGAACGCGATCGCCTTGAATAGCGAACCCATCTGGTTCGGCCCAGTTCCGGTGAGGCGCTGGAGGGCCGCCGCAATGTCGGCGCGCTGGGATTCGGTCGCATTGGCCAGCAGCGCCGCAGCGCGCGCCTCGATGCCAAGACGCTTCAGCCACGTACCCTGCTCCACCGGGCCGTGAACGCGGGCGCCCGCCTCCTGCGCCGCCTTGCCGAGCGCCTCGAAATCCACATGGGCGGTAAGATCGGTTAACCCGGGCGATGTGAGCGGGCTTGCATGCCGATGGGACCGCACCGCCTGGAAGGTATCGCCGGTTGCGCTTTTGACGTGGCCGTAGTCGATGATGAGAGCAGCGCCCCCGGCCGCGGCCCGGCGGGCGATTTCGATCGCGAACTTCGCCGGCCGCCACTCGAAAATCTCGCCGAATCGCGCACGCACCGCGGCCGGGGGCAGCTTCGGCCCAAGATTGGGCAACGGATCATGCGCAATGGTGAGGGTCAGCGCGCCGCTAGCGTCAACCGCAACCATCCGTTCGTGCCAGCCGGTAGGGCGGCGCTCGGCCTGGCGGACCGGAAGCGCGTCGAAGAATTCGTTCGCCACGATGATGGAAGCGGCGTCAGGCACGTCCTCGATGGTTGTGTGCCAATACACTGGTACGTCGTCGACGGTGCTCAGGGTCGCCCGTTGCCGCGCCTGCAGGTCGAGGCTCGTTTCGATGAGATGTACGCGCACGGCCCTGCGGAAATCGGGCGCGGCTCGCGCGGCGCGCAGCGCGTCCGCCATCATGGTGCCGCGGCCCGGACCGAGCTCGATCAATGCGACCGGATCGGGCTTGCCCATGGACTGCCATACGTCGGCAGCCCACAGGCCGACCAATTCGCCGAACATCTGGCTGATCTCCGGCGCCGTGACGAAATCGCCGGCCGCGCCGAACGGGGAGCGGTGGCCATAGTAGCCATGCTGCGGATCGTAGAGGCACGTAGCCATGAATTCGGCGACCCGCATCGGACCCGTCTGCGCAATGCGGGCGCGAATTTCCACGTCCAGCGGCGCGCGCTGCTCCGTCATCTTAAGGATAAGCTGGCTGACGCCGCAGCGCGAAAGCGATGAGCAAAACGCCGCCGATGAAAAGCGGCACGCTGAGCAACATGCCCATGGTCATGCCGCCCCACAGGAATCCGAGCTGCTGATCGGGTTCGCGGAAGAATTCACTGAACGACCGCATCACCGCGTAGAGCGCCGCAAAGGCGCCGAGGATCAGGCCGGGACGCCGGAGCGCGCCGGCCCGCACCATGAGGCCGAGAACGACCAGCAGTACGAGCCCTTCGAGGCCCGCCTCGTAGAGCTGGCTCGGATGGCGAGGAATCGGGCCGGCGTGCGGAAAGATCATCGCCCAGGGTACGTCAGCAAACCGGCCCCACAACTCGCCATTGACGAAGTTCGCGAGGCGGCCGAGCAGGATCCCGATCGGCGCGACCGCACATGTAATGTCGCCGAGCGACAGCACCGGGAGTTTGCGTATCGTGGCAAAGCCGATGACGGCGACGACGCAGCCGAGAAAACCGCCATGAAACGACATGCCGCCATTCCAGACCTGGAAAATCTCCAGCGGGTGTTCGATGAAATGCGGCAAATTGTAGAACAGCACATAGCCGGTGCGTCCGCCCAGGATGATGCCGAGCGTCACCCAAAGGATGAAATCGTCGAAGTCTTCGACCCGCAACGGCGCCGGCCCGCCCCAGTTTCGTTCATCGCGAATCATGGCGCGGGCATAGGCCCAGCCCAACAGAATTCCGAAAATATACGCCAGCGCGTACCAACGGATCGCAAAGGGCCCGATGGTCACCAGCACGGGGTCGAGGTCAGGAAACGGAATGGTCGAGATCGGCATGACGACGGATCCGGGGGGCACGATTTGTCATCGCCCTGCCCGAACCTGATTTGGGGAGGGCAATGACGGTGCGGTAGGACCATAGCGCTCTACCTGCCGCGGACCTTGCGCACAAGCGGCCCTGTCGCCATTGTATACGGTGCCCGGCGGTGAAGTGATGCCATGCCCGCGGTCTTGTGGTGGGCATTTTCCAAACGACAAGCACGGAGACCCGCAATGGTGCAGACAACGGGGCGACTTTATGACGAATTCGCCAGGCTGATGAACGATGCGGCCGGCGTCGCTCAGGGGGTGCGGCGGGAATTCGACACGGTGCTTCGCACCCAGGCGGAGCGGATTTTGCGCGACCTGGACGTGGTCCATCGCGAGGAGTTCGAGGCCGTCAAGGAGATGGCCCGGTTGGCGCGGGAGGAAAACGAAGCGCTCAAGGTTCGTCTCACCGCGCTGGAGGCCAAGCTCACGGCTGCGCCGGCCGGGAGCGCGGCGTCCTGAAGGCTGCCCAAGATCTCCAGAGAACAGAGCCGGGCGGCTTTCGCGTTTCCCACATCGTCCGGCACGCCCTCCTGGCTGCGATCTGACTGAGGAGCACCGGTGTCGCGGCGCGCCGAGTGAGGCCGGTATGCTCTGGAAATCGGCCAGATTCCTGTCGGCCAGATTCCTTGTCATTTGCCGATACCACGGCTATAAGCCACGCAACCGCGGCTCCGGAACACCCCTGGAGGTCGGCGCGGGACCAAATCCCGGCCCCCTGCACGTTGGCAAGAGTGGGCGGGATTAAAGCCCATTCGGTTTAGCGCAACAGGCGACGAGGGCCGTCGGCGCGGATGCGCGTTGCCTTAATGCAGAGCGAGGAACAGCAAAATGGCGACCGTCAAGGAAATCAAGGCGACGGCACGTGCGCGGGCCGGCAAGGGGGCCGCCCGGGCCGTGCGCCGCGCGGGGCGTGTGCCCGGCGTGATCTATGGAGACAATCAGCCCCCGCTCAACGTCTCGCTCGATCATGCGGACCTGCGCCAGCGGATCTACGCCGGCAAGTTCCTCACAAGCCTTTACGACGTCGATGTGGATGGCACCAAGCACCGGGTGATCCCCCGCGATTTCCAGGTCGATCCGGTTCGCGACCTGCCGATCCACGTGGATTTCATGCGGCTTGGCGAAGGGGCCACCATCCGGGTGCGCGTTCCCATTCGTGTGGTCAATTCCGACCAATCCCCTGGCATCAAGCGCGGCGGCACCATCAATATCGTGACCCACACGATCGATGTCCGCTGCCCGGCCGATGCCATTCCGGAAGCCTTCGAGGTCGACGTCGCGGGACTTGAGATCAATCATTCGAAGCATATGAGCGACATTAATCTGCCCGCGAATGTGCGTCCGTTCATGCGCGTCGACGCCACGCTGGTGACCATCGTGCCGGCGTCCGGCTATGCGGAAGAAATGAAGGCCGCCGCCGAAGCTGCTGCAGCTGCTGCGGCCGCCGCTGCCGCTGCCCCGACCGCCCCTGCGGCCCCGGGCGCGCCCAGCGCCCCGGGCGCTGCACCGGCGGCCTCCGCTACGCCCGCACCGGGAGGCGGCGAGAAGAAGTAAGCCGGCGTGCCATGCAGCTCCTGGTCGGGCTCGGCAATCCGGGCCCGGAACATGCCCGCAATCGGCATAATGTTGGCTTTCGGGCCGTCGAAGCCATAGCTCACCGCCACCGCATTAGTCCGTGGCGGCGGGATTTTCTAGGGCTCGCAGCGTTAGGTCCGCTCGCCAGCGAGCGCGTTCTTTTGCTGCGGCCCTCGACCTACATGAACGAATCCGGGCGCTCGGTTGCTGCAGCGTCCGATTTCTACAAGATCGACGTCGGCGACATCGTGGTCTTCCACGACGAGATCGACCTGCCGCCCGCCAAGGTCCGGGTCAAAACCGGCGGCGGCATTGCGGGCCATAACGGGCTACGCTCGATCTCGTCCTATGTGGGCAACGACTACCGGCGGGTCCGCATTGGGGTAGGCCATCCAGGCATCAAGGACCTCGTGTACCCGTACGTGCTCGGCAACTTCACCAAGGAGGAGCAGCTGTGGGTCGAGGCTTTGTGCGACATCATCGCGGACAACGCCGTGATGATAATCACGGGGGAAGACTCGGCTTTCCAGAACAAGGTGCATCTCGCCATGCAGGCGAAGGGTTTTGGGGACGTACCGGGCCCCGGTGGGCCGAAGCCGGAATGAGCCGACGAGATGCGAAGAGCGATCTGGACGTGATCAGGCAATTCACCAGAGGCCCCGGATACCCCCATTCCGGCTTGATCCGCTCCACCAACTGTTCTGAGTGAACCAACATGGGTTTCAAATGCGGTATCGTCGGGTTGCCGAATGTGGGCAAATCGACGCTCTTTAACGCCTTGACCGCGACGGTGGCGGCGCAGGCGGCGAAATATCCGTTCAGCACCATCGAGGCCAATATCGGCGAGGTGGCGGTGCCCGATCCGCGCCTCGACGCGCTGGCGAGGCTCGCCAAATCGGCCAAGATCGTGCCGACGAGGCTCGCCTTCGTAGCCAGGGGCGAGGGGCTTGGCAACCAGTTCCTCGCCGTGATCCGCGAGGTCGACGCCATTGCGCACGTGGTGCGCTGTTTCGAGAACCCCGACGTCTCCCACGTGAGTGACCGGATTGACCCGATCGCCGACATCGACACCATCGAGACCGAGCTTATGCTCGCCGACCTCGACAGCCTGGAGCGGCGCATCGACGGCCTTGAGAAGAAGGTGAAGGGGGGCGATGCGGAGGCAAAGCTTGCCCTCGACCTCGTCAATCGCGCGCTCGCCCTGCTGCGCGATGGCAAGCCGGCGCGGTTCGTCGCTGTCAAGCCCGAGGAGGACAAGGCGTTCCGCGGCCTCGGCCTGCTGACGTCGAAGCCGGTGCTCTATGTCTGCAACGTGGACGAAGCCTCCGCCGCGACGGGCAACGATTTTTCGCGCCGGGTCGAGGAGCGCGCCAAACAGGAAGGCGCCGGCGTAGTGGTGATCGCGGCCCAGATCGAAGCTGAGATTGCAGTGCTGCCGGCCGCCGAGCGCACCGAGTATCTGGCTGCCATCGGGCTCAACGAGGCCGGGCTCGATCGCCTGATCCGCGCCGGATACGGTCTCCTGCGCCTGCTCACGTATTTCACCGCAGGGCCCAAGGAGGCGAAAGCCTGGACCATCACCCGCGGCACCAAGGCGCCCCAGGCGGCGGGCGTCATCCATACTGATTTCGAGCGCGGCTTTATCCGCGCCGAGACCATCGCGTATGACGACTATGTGGCGCTCGGCGGCGAGGCGGGCGCCCGCGAGGCCGGCCGACTGCGCCTCGAAGGCAAGGAATACGTCGTCGCCGATGGGGACGTCATGCATTTCCGGTTTGCGACCTGACGCGACGAGTCCGGACATGCGCGCTTTCGAGGATTTCAAGGTCGGCGACATCATCGAATTCGCGCCGCTCGCCGTCACTGCCGCCGACATCAAGTCCTTCGCGGCGCGATTCGATCCCCAGCCCATGCATCTCGACGAGGCGGCCTCCCAGAACACCGTCGTGGACGGGCTGTTTGCATCAGGCCTGCATATCGTATGCATGCATATGCGCCTGTTCGCCGACGGCATCCTGCGCGACAGCACGTCCATGGGCAGCCCCGGGGTCGAGGAGATCCGTTATCTCGCGCCGGTGCGCCCAGGCGACAGCCTTACGTTGCGGGTCGAGATCGCCGGGGCGCGGCCGTCCAAGACCCGTCCCGAAATGGGGCTCGTGACCTTTTGCAGCCATATGGTCAATGCCGATGACAAGCCGGTGCTGGAGATGGCCGCGACCCTGATGTTTGGGCGGCGCGCTGCAGGGGGCGGGAAGGGAGGCGCGGGATGACGTATTTCGAGGATCTCCGCGTCGGCACGTGCACGGAGGTCGGCAGCCACACGTTCACGGCGGACGAAATCAAGGCATTCGCCCGCGAATTCGACCCGCAGCCGTTTCACCTCGACGAGGAGGCCGCGGCGCGCTCCCATTTCGGCGCGCTGTGTGCGTCGGGCTGGCACACGGCGGCCGTGTGCTTGCGTCACATCGTGTTGGCGCGCCATCGCCAGCAAGCGGAGCTGCGCCGGCGCGGCGAGCCCGTGGCGAGAACCGGTCCGTCGCCGGGCCTGCGCGATCTCAAATGGCCGAGGCCGGTCTATGTGGGCGACACCATCGCGTTCGCTCAGGAGATTGTGGAACTGCGCCCTGTCGCCAGCCGGCCCGACGTCGGCCTGCGCGTCGCCCGCCACACCGGCGCCAACCAGCGGGGCGAGCTCGTGTATTCGGTGCTGAGTAGCGCGTTCATCGAGCGGCGCGTCCGTCATCCGGATGGAGCGCAAGGCTAAATCCGGCAGCCGCGCCGAAGGAGGGACGCCGAACCCAGGCATGGGACCCGCCACTGGGGTCCCGCAGTCCGGGCTTCGCCCGAATCCATGGACCGGCGCCAGTGCTGCAAAATGAGTGCCGTTCTCGGTAAAATTTCTATTGCCCTTCCGCCTTGCGAAGGCGAAAATCCGCCCCTAATTACGCCATGAACGAAGTTTCCCAGGGAGGAACCCCATGGAACTCCTCAAGCTCGCTGCCCTCGATCGGGACGACCTAGAGGTGATTTCCACCCATCTGCAGGATGCGACGGTGAGTGTCGCCGATGTCCATTGGCGGCCTGCCGAAAAGCGGCTGGTGATGAGTCTGGCCCGGTTCGACTGGGCGGGGTCGCTCGATGAATCCGCACAATTCCAGCGCCGCCGCACCGCGCTGCGTTTCGACCGCGTCAACGCCATCAAGTGCCGCAACGTCGATTGCAAAAACCGGCGGGCGATGTTCAACCTGCTCGCGATCGAGTTCGACGAGAGCGACCCGCCTGGCGGCGTGGTCACCCTGATTTTTTCTGGCGGCGCAGCGCTACGGCTCGAGGTCGAGTGCCTGGAATGCGAACTGGTCGACCTTGGCCCGGTGTGGACGGAGACGTGCCGCCCGACCCATGACGAGGATGTGGACGACGTTAGGACCGCGTGAGGAGGCGGGTTCCTTTATGTTGATGAATTTCGCCGGGAAGTGCGAACGTCGTCCGAACGGCAGCAGGCCCGCTCCAAATCCCCTGTGATTCCCACTCGATCGAAATCAACTTTCCCCCAGAGAAATTAGCTCTCCCCGACAAGGGGACGTGGACGATGGATCGCGCGGGAGGATGTTCCCGCGGTGACTGTTTGCCGCGGATCGCCCGGCGCGGTTCCGGAAACATCGAAGTAACGGCTGCGTTTTGACCGCAGTCCAAAAGGAGACAATCATGCACAAGGCAGTTCTAACGGCGGCCACTTTGGCCGCGCTATCGGTGTCGGCTATGGCCCAGCAGGGTGGCCCGAGCGGGCAGACCGGACAGCAGATGCACCCGCAATCGCACGCTCTCCCCGATTCGTTGCAGGCTCTGACGGGTTATCAGATTTCGCCGCAGCAGCTGAGCTCAAGCCAGGTGCATGAGATACAGCAGGCACTAGAGGACAGGGGAGACAGTTCCGTACGCGTAAACGGCGAGTGGGGCCCCGACACCGAGGCGGCCCTCAAAAACTTCCAGAAATCGGAGAACATGATTTCGCAAACTGGTCAGCTGGATTTCCCGACTCTTTTGGCACTCGGCCTCGACCCTTTGAGCTTTGGTCTCGCCGGCGCGAGCGAAACCACAGGTCAGGCGCCGCGCGGAGACGCCCCGCAGCAGCAGCGAATGCCTGACACGCCGGAGCAGACCCCCCCGCAAAGCAGCGGTGGGCACGTCAGGTGAGATAAAGCGTAACAGGTTGGTTAACAAAGCCCGCGGGCCTTTGTCCCGCGGGCTTTTGCTATCACCTGGCCGGGAAACAGCCCAAGTGGCTGGCACCGCTGAAAGATTCCCAGTCATTTCCGCTCATTGTCAGTGCTTTCGCGGATCAATCCGGGCGTCTCAGGTCGTTCGAGAGGCCGCGGATGACCCAATGGTAGATAACAGCGCCATTTGCTATCCCGTCCCCCAGTTCTCCTGCACAAGCAGGGGAGGGGGAAGCGTGAGCCATGCCGATCCATCTCGACAGTAACGCCGAGGATTTTGCCTCGCGTTTTGCGTCGTTTCTCGCCACCAAGCGCGAGGGTGCCGCGGACGTGGAGGAGGCCGCTCGCACCATCATTGCCGAGGTAGCGGCGCACGGCGACGAGGCCTTGGTGGCCTTTACTCGCAAGTTCGATCGGATCGATGCGAGCGCGTCCGGCCTGCGCGTCGCGCCGGCTGAAATCGACGATGCATTCGCCTCCTGCGATCGAGCGGCGCGCGACGCCCTCATGTTGGCGCGCGACCGCATCGAGGCCTATCATCGCCGGCAGGTGCCGAGCGACGAACGCTTTACCGACGCGCTCGGGGTCGAGCTTGGCTGGCGTTGGACCGCGATTGCTGCCGTCGGCCTCTATGTGCCAGGCGGCACTGCGGCTTATCCATCCTCGGTGCTGATGAATGCGGTGCCGGCCAAGGTCGCAGGCGTGCCGCGGCTCGTCATGGTGGTGCCCGCGCCGAATGGCCTGCTCAACCCGTTGGTGCTGGCCGCCGCGAAGCTCGCCGGGGTCGATGAGATTTACCGCGTGGGCGGCGCCCAGGCAGTGGCGGCGCTTGCCTATGGCACGACGACAATTGCGCCGGTCGACAAGATCGTCGGGCCCGGCAATGCCTATGTGGCGGCGGCCAAACGGCTCGTATTCGGTAAGGTCGGCATCGATATGATCGCGGGCCCCTCAGAGGTGCTCATTCTCGCCGACAGCGGCGCCAATCCGGATTGGATCGCCGCCGATCTGTTGGCCCAAGCCGAGCACGATGCCGCCGCCCAGTCGATCCTGATCACCGACGATGCTGCACTTGCCGGCGACGTGGAGCGCGCGGTCGAAGCCCAGCTCGCGACGCTGCCCCGCGCAGCGGTGGCGCGGGAATCGTGGCGCACCTTCGGCGCCATTATCCTGGTGCGTCGGCTTGATGACGCGGTGCCGCTGATCGACGCGGTAGCGCCCGAGCATCTCGAAATCATTGCCGACGATGCGGAACGCCTCGCCGGCAAGATTAGAAACACCGGGGCGATTTTTCTCGGCGCCCACACGCCGGAGGCGATCGGCGACTATGTGGCGGGCTCGAACCACGTTCTGCCAACCGCTCGCTCGGCGCGGTTTTCTTCCGGGTTGGGCGTGCTTGATTTCATGAAACGCACCTCGATCCTCAAATGCGGGCCGGAGCAGCTTGCACGGCTTGCCCCGGCTGTCATCGCGCTCGGAGAGGCCGAGGGGCTCGCGGCTCATGCCCGTTCGGTCGCGATCCGGATCAACCGCCGATGACTGCGGCGGAATGCAACAAGCGCCTCGTCAAGGTCTTTCTCGACAAGGACAGCATCGGCCCCGGCAACCGAGATATCGAACACGAGCGCGCCATCGCCATCTACGACCTGGTGGAGGAAAACTCGTTCGCGCCCGTCGGGCACGACAGCGGCCCCTATTGCCTCAGGCTTCAACTGGTGGGCAACCGGCTCATCTTCGATATCCGCACCGAGGACGACCGGCCGGTCGTTACCCATCATTTGTCGCTCACGCCGTTTCGCCGCCTTGTGAAGGACTATTTCCTGGTTTGCGAGAGCTATTACCAGGCGATCCGCACGGCGACGCCAAGCCAGATCGAGGCGATCGACATGGGACGGCGGGGACTGCACGACGAGGGCTCCGAGCTGCTGATAGAGCGTCTCAAGCATAAGGTCGCCGTCGACTTCGACACTGGGCGGCGGCTGTTTACGCTCATCTCCGTGCTTCATTGGAAGGGATGAGGCATGCCGGGTCGAATGCGCCCCCAGGCGGTGCTTTTCGCCTGCGGGTTCAATTCGGTGCGCTCGCCCATGGCAGCCGGGGTTCGGCGGGCGTGCGCCGCGGCGAACTCGATCCGTTCGCGGTCGCCGTCATGGAGGAGATCGGCCTCGATATTGCAAAGCACCGTCCGATGACGTTCGAAGAGCTTGAAGACTGGGAGGGACTGAACTTCGATCTCATTGTCACGCTGACCCCGGAAGCCCATCATAAGGCCCTCGAGCTGACACGCAGCGTGGCGGCCGAGGTCGAATACTGGCCCACCCCCGATCCCACCATCCAGGAGGGCAACCGCGAGCAGCGGCTCGATGCCTACCGGGCCGTTCGCGACCAGCTCCTGCGCCGCATCAAGGACCGCTTCTCCGCTGCGCCATTCGGCAATGAATAGACGGGTCGCGGCACAATCAAGCTTTGTCGCGGTTGAGTGTCAGGGTCGTTTCGGCTAGCTTGCGCCGCCAATCGCGGCGCGCCGAATCGCTTATGTTTTTCAATGGCGGGCGCCGCCCGCCCGTTCGCCGCTGCGGGCGCAACGGAGCTTCCCCCATGCTCGGCCGGCCTAAATTCGTCCTCGCCTCCGGTTCGCCGCGCCGCGTCGGCCTGATCAACCAAGCCGGCATCGAGCCTGACGCGCTTCGTCCCGCCGATATCGACGAGACGCCACTCCAGGGCGAGCTGCCGCGCGTATGCGCCAATCGGTTGGCTTACGCCAAGGCCACGACGGCGCTGGCCGGCATAGGCGTCGACGACGACGTATATG
>WNFF01004377.1_pt1 | contig 11539 bp, 7 predicted proteins | sample 5400441 | NCBI WGS metagenome assembly WNFF01 (sample SAMN13153345, study PRJNA577476) | soil metagenome | isolation source: 120 cm saprolite under Douglas fir tree site 2 hole 3 replicate 1 | place: USA:California | collected 2015-04-18
TCCACGCCCATAGCAGCTATTACAACGTCGAGGAGATCCGGCTCGCCGAGCGGCTCGCGCGGCTGATGCCGGCGGGGCTGGAGAAGAGCCTCTTCCTGCAATCGGGGTCGGACGCCAACGAGGCGGCGGTGATGATCGCGCGGCAATATACCGGCGGGTACGAGGTGGCGAGCCCGCATGTCAGTTTTCATGGCCTCTCCGACACGGCGCGCTCGCTGACCTTTGCCGGTTGGCATGGCGGGCACGGCGCGCTGCCCGGCGGCAGCTATGCGATGATCGCGCCGTATTGCTACCGCTGCCCGCTGCGCCAGAGCTTTCCGGCGTGCAATTACGCCTGCCTCGATGCCAGCTTCGAGCTCTTGGACGCGCAATCGACCGGGCGGCCGGCGGCGGTCTTGACCGAGCCGCTGTTCAGCGCCGGTGGGGTCATCGAGCCGCCGCCGGGCTGGCTGAAGCGGCTCCAGGAGCTGTGCCAGGCCCGCGGCATGCTGTTGATCCTCGACGAAGAGCAGACCGGGCTCGGCAAGCTCGGCACGATGTTCGCGTGCGAGACTGAAGGGGTGGTGCCCGACATCATCACCGTCGCCAAGCATTTCGGCGGCGGCATCAGCATCAGCGCCCTCTCGACGACCGCGGAGATCGAGGAGAAGGTTGCCGAGAGCGGGTTTATCGCGACCCATTCGCACAGCAACGACCCGCTTGCCTGCGCCGCCGGCATCGCCAGCCTGGACGTAATCGAGGGCGAGGACATGCCGCGGAAGGCGTGCGCGATCGGCGCCCGCTTCAAGGGTCATCTCGAGGCTCTCGCGCAGCGCTATGAGGCGATCGGCGAGGTTCGCGGCCGAGGCCTCTTGCTCGGTATCGAACTGGTCGAGGACCGCCACACCAAGCGGCCGGCCTATGTGCTCGGCCAGGCGGTGCACCGCTATTGCTTCGAACGCGGCCTCATTTTCAGCCAACGCCGCCAGGGCAGCGTCCTGCGCTTCGTGCCGCCGATGAGCACGACCGAGGCGCAGCTCGACCGCGCCGCAGCGCTACTCGACGAGGCATTGGCCGCTTCCTTGCGGTAAATCAGCCAACGCATGCCGCAGATCACGATCAATCCACCTGGCCCGGCACGGTTTGCCGAGACCCTGCTGCGATGAGCGAGAGCGTCGACCTGCTGGTCGTCGGCGGCGGCATCAACGGGGTCGGCATCGCGCGCGACGCGGCCGGGCGGGGGCTCAGCGTGCTGCTGTGCGAGAAGGGCGATCTCGCCGGCGCGACCTCTTCGGCCTCATCAAAGCTGATCCATGGCGGGTTGCGCTATCTCGAGCACGGCGGCTTGCGCCTGGTGCGCGAGGGGCTGGCCGAGCGCGAGGTGCTGCTGCGCATGGCGCCGCATCTCGTCCATCCGCTGCGCGTCGTGCTGCCGCACGGGCCGGGATCGCGGCCGCGCTGGCTGGTGCGCGCTGGGCTCTATCTCTACGACCGGCTCGGCGGCGCCCGGACGCTGCCCGGAAGCCGGCAGCTCGATCTGCGCCATGAACCATTCGGCGCGCCGTTGCGCGACACGGTGCGGTTCGGCTTTTCCTATAGCGATGGCCGCACCGACGATGCGCGGCTGACGATTCTGACGGCGCGCGATGCGGCAATGCGCGGGGCCGAGATCGCGACCCGCACGGCGCTCGTTGCGGCGCGCCGCGAGGGCGGCATGTGGCGCGCCCGACTGCGCGGCACCGATGGCGCGAGCCGCGAGGTCGCCGCGCGAATTCTCGTCAATGCCGCGGGACCCTGGGTGCGCGAGGTGCTGGCCCTGGCCGGGCTCACTACCCGCGGCAGGCTGCGCCTCGTCAAGGGCAGCCACATCGTCGTGGCGAAGCTCTATCCGGGCGACCACGCCTACCTGCTGCAGAACGACGACCGCCGCATCGTATTCGTGATGCCGTTCGAGCACGACTATTCTCTGATCGGCACGACCGAGCTGCCGTTTGCCGGCGACCCCGCCGAGCCGCGCATCACGCCGGACGAAATTGCCTATCTGTGCCGCGCCGTCGCGCGCTGGTTTGCGGCGCCGCTGCGGCCGGAAGATGTGGTGTGGAGCTTTGCCGGGGTGCGCCCGCTCTACGAAGACCGCGCGCGCAACGCCGCTGCGGTGAGCCGCGACTACGTCTTCGATCTCGACACCGCAGGCGGGCCGGCGCTGTCGATCTTTGGCGGCAAGCTGACGACCCACCGGCGCCTTGCCGAACATGCGCTGGCGCGGCTCGCGCCCTATCTCCCCGCGGCGGGACCGAAGTGGACCGCGGGCTCGGTTTTGCCCGGCGGGGACGGGTTGCCGGTGGGTGGCGTCGCCGCGCTCGGCGCGGACCTCTCCCGGCGCTATCCGTTTCCCGCCGCCGCGACCGCAGTGCGGCTCGCCGAGAGCTACGGCAGCGATGCCTACCGGATCCTCGGCGACGCGCAGAGCGCCGCGGCGCTCGGCCGCGCCTTCGGGCAGGGACTCACCGAAGCAGAGCTGCGCTGGCTCGTCGAGCGCGAATGGGCGCGCACCGCCGATGATGTGCTATGGCGCCGCACCAAGCTCGGCTTGCGCATGACACCGCAGGAAGTGCAGGAGTTGGCGGCCTATCTCAATCCGCATCCCGCCGAGATTGCTTCGGCGCTTCGCGCCTCGCAATGACAGCCTCTGTCACTGTCGTTGCGAGCGAAGCGAAGCAATCTCGGGCGGGTTTCTCCGACCCTTATTCCGCCGCGGCGCGAGCGGGGGCGGTGCGCAGCGCGACGGCGGCTTCCTTGGCGACGGAAGTGCCGTCGAAGAAGCGCGGGTTCTGCGTGCCCCACAGCTTGACCGCGTTGGTGAAGGTGAAGTCGCGGAAGTCCCCTGCGGTGATCAGCTCGTCTTCGACCAGCTCCCACGCCTCGGGCAGTACCTGCAGCATGTTCGGCACGTCGAAATGGCCGATGTCCGAGCTATAGATCGCCTGGATTTTGGCGCCGAACGGGTTGAACTTGCTGAAGGCTACCGCATTCATCCGGTCGTCGGCCTCGCAGCCGAAGAAGTACGGGGTGACGTAGAGGTCGATCCAATCCGACTTCTTGGTGATGTTGCACGCGGCGTAATCGTCCAGCACCGGGACGCCGCCGGTTAGCGAATCTTCTTCCTTGGCCGGCCAGCCGTCACGCCGGTCGAGTTCGGCGGCGATCTCCTCGTAGCCGTATTTGTCGACGAACTGGCGCAACAGCTTACGGTCGAGCTTTTTCGGGTCCATGTATTCCAGACCCTTCTTGCCGCGCCGCTCCCAATGTTCCATCAGGTCGGCGAACAGCTGGCAGCCCCAGCCGACGCCGCCTTCGAGGAAGCCGAAGCGCAGATCCGGGAAACGCCGGGTAACGCCGCCGAGGAAGAGGCCCTTGGCGACCGCGTGGCCGGCCGCGGCGAAGTGGCCGATATGGTTGAAGGTGAAGTTGCTCGGGTTGTTGCGCAAGCCAAAGCTGCGCCCGCCAGTGTGGAAGGTCGGCGCGATTCCGAGCTCGCGGCATTTCTGCCAAACCGGGTCGTAATCGTAATCGCTGTCCAGCCCGAATTGGTCATAGAACACGGCGTGCCGCGTGATCTGCCGATCGAGCCCCTTTGCCGCCGGCAAGCTCCGGGCGATGCTGCTGCCGAACATGCAGACCTTGGAGCCGAGCTGCTTGGTGACAAATTCGAGCTCGGCAATCGCCTCCTCGGGCGTGTGCATCGGGATGACCGCGGCGGGCGTCAGCCGGTCGCTGAGCTTTGCAAAATAATCGGCGGTGACGATGTTGAAGCCGCGAATGACGGCGTGCCGTGTTTCGTCGTCCTCGATGCGCGGGATGCCGAGCCCGGCGGTCGGGTAGACGATACCGAAATCGATGCCGAGCTCGTCGAGCCGGTCATACAGCATGCGCGGCATCATCGCCGTGGCGCGGTCGCGCGTGTTGGTCGATTGCCGACCCCAGTAGCCTTGCATTCCGACGCCACGCTCCTTACGCGTTTCGATCGAAAGCCTCAGCGAATCCGGGATGAAACGCTGCTGGGCGAGGAAGCCCTCGGCCCCCTTGTCGCCGACCACCTTGCGCATCTTCTCGGCGAAGACCGGCGTGTACTCGATCCAATGTCCGTCGCCGTCGATGACGGGGTGCGAAAGCTTGGCGCGGATCTGTTCTGGGCTCCCATGGGCGCTCATTATGTTCTCCCGAAAGGCGGCGGCGGCCGTCATAGTTTCGTGGGCGAGCCTAAAAGCGGCCGGTCCCCAAGTCAAACCAGCAGCGCAGGCGGAGCGATTTTAGCGTTGTTCTTTTCCGACGAACTCAGCGAGTTTGACGCCGTGGTCGGCGGCGATCATCTCCGCTGCCTTCTCGCCGATCATGATCGACGGCGCGTTGGTGTTCCCGCTGGTCACATTGGGCATGACGCTGGCATCAGCCACGCGCAACTTTTCCACCCCCAGCACCCGGAGCCGCGGATCGACGACGTCGCCGATCCGGCAGGTGCAGGTGTGGTGGTAGACCGTCAGCGAAAAATGCAGCGCGAAATCCTCCAGCAAAGCATCGCTGGGGTCCGTGCCGGCTATATATCCGTGTTTTTCCGCCAGGAATGGCGGGATCATCACCGGGCCGATCTTGCGGTTTCCCGGCCAATGCGCGGCGATATCCAAGGCCCGGCGCGCCACCGCGATCATGACCTTCATGTCGTGCGGGTCATCGTAGTAGTTCATGCGGATGGCCGGGTGGACGCCAGGATCGGCGCTTTCGAGCACGATCTCGCCTTCACTGTGCGGCAGCACCGGATTGGCGTTCACCATCACGTGTTCGGCGTCCGGCGCCAGGCGTTTGGTGGCATCATCGAAAAACAGCGCGGTGTCGATGTTCAGGCATGAACGCACCAGATCATCGTTCCCTCCGGTGGGAAAGAAGATGATCTCTGCGTCGTGACTGTGCGTGTCTCCCAGACCAGTCGAGAAAAACACCACCCCGTCGGCCAGGGAGGAGGAGACCAGGCCACGCCCGGTCGTCTCCCACTCGGTGATCCGCCGTTCCGCCTCCTCCTTCATCTGCTGGAGGCCGGCGGGAAGGTTTGCGTCGTCGGCGGGATCGGCGGGCAGCGGTCCGCCGGGTTCGCGCAGGGCCGCGGGACCCATCGAGAGCGCGATCTCGCTCGTCGTCACGCCTGCCCCCGGTGCGGGAAAGAACAACGGCACCATCAGGTGGTCTTTCAAATGCTTGCCGACATGAGGCTGATCCAGGAGGCAGTGAACGCCAACGCGCTCCAGCTCCTGCCGCGGCCCGATGCCGGACAGCAACAGCAAATGCGGCGAGCCGATCGCGCCGGCGCTCAGGATCACCTCTTTGCGGGCATGCGCCGCGCGGACCTCGCCCGACGCAGTGCGATACTCGACGCCTTCGGTAATCAGCTGTCCGACCTTACCTGCGAGGATCACGCGGGTGGCCTGCGCGCCGGTGATGATCGTGAGGTTGGGCCGGCGCTCCGGCTCGCCTTCCAGGAAAGCGTGGTACGTGCTCGACCGTTTGCCGCGCCGCGTGGTGCTTTGCACAAGTGACGCCGCACCCGCCGGGCCGCCGCGCTCGCGTCCATTGTAGTCGCCGCGCGGGATGCCCGCCGCCACCGCCGCCGCGACGAAATCGCTGGCCACCGGGAGCACCGGAGCGCGGACCGAGACCCCGAGCGGACCATTGGTATTGTGAGCCGGCATATCGATCGGGATGTCTGCGCTGAGTGCGAGCCCCTCGCTCTTGCGGAAATAGGGCAGCAATTCGTCGTAGCTCCATCCGGTGGCGCCAGCCTCCGCCCAGGAGTCAAAGTCTCCGGGATGGCCGCGCACATACATCATGTAGTTGATGCTGGACGAGCCCCCGAGCATCTTGCCGCGTGGCACCGGGATCCGTCTTCCATTGAGCCCGAGCCCGGCTTTTCCGGGGTCGGCGGTGTACATCCAGTCGGTTTCCGGGTTCAGCTGCATCGCGGCGCAGGCGATCGGCATCGACGACACTGCCGGCGGCCGCTCGCCCGCCTCGATCAGCGCCACTCGGCACGATGGATCTTCCGAGAGACGCGACGCGATCACCGCGCCGGCGGACCCGCCACCCACGATTATAAAATCGAAATCCTCGGACATTTCACACCTCATTGGATGACCTGATTTGCGCGGGCGAGCAGCGATGGCGGCACGGTCAGTCTCAATGCCCGCGCCGCTTTGAGATTGATGATCAGCTCGAACTTGGTCGGCGGCTCGACCGGCAGGCCGGCCGGGCTTGCGCCCTTGAGAATCCGGTCGACGAATGTCGCGGCGCGACGGAACAGGTCGTTGTTGTCGGTGGCGAAGGACATCAAGCCGCCAGTGACGGCGAACAGCCCGAAGGAGTAGATCACCGGGAGCCGAGCGTCCGCGGCCAGCGAAATGATTTCTGCGCGCTTGGCCGGGCCCAGAGGGCCGGAGGCGACATAGATCGCATCGCAGGGATCGTTGCGCAGCCGCGTAAAGGCGAACTCCAGGGCCCTTCCCGTCGTCGCCTCGATCTCGAGGACATCGAGCCCCATCTGCTCGGCAACGTTGCGGATATCGAGCAATTTTTGCTCCACGTCGGGATCATCCCTGATGATGATCGCAACGCGATCCAAGCGGGGAATGAGTTCTTGCAGCAGTCGCAATCGAGTGGCGATCAGTTCGACCGAACTCAACGAGAGGCCGGTAGCATTGCCGCCCGGCCGCGCCAGGCTGTCGACGATGCCGAGGGCGACCGGATCACCGACACCGACCATGACGATCGGGGTTGTCGCGGTCGCCCTCGTCGCAGCAAGCGTGGCCAGCGTTCCGGCGGTGACCAGGATGTCGACGGCCGAGCCGATCAATTCCCTGGCAAAGCCCGGCAATCGCTCGGTGTGCTCCTCGGCCCGGCGTTCGAGGATCGCCAGATTGCCGCCATCGGTCCAGCCGAGCGCGCGCAGACCGTCACGCAGCGCGTCGACAGAGTTCTGGCTGGCCACCCCCGATCCCGGCGCGATAAAACCGATGCGCGGGACGGTCGCGGCTGCCGACGCGGGGTTCCAGGCAATTGCGGCGCCCGCGGCAAGCCGCAGCAAATCGCGCCGCTTCACGCGATGAACCTTCCCGGCGCGGGCGAGGAATGGGCGGCGCCGCGCAGTCAGGAAGCCGTCGCCCTCCCTGTCGCTGGGGGCATGTTCAGGGCTCTCGGGAGCGCTCATGATGTTCTCCCGTGAGGCGGCGGTGACGGGAGTTCGATGCCGGGAACAAAGCCTAGGGGCGGGCGGTCCTCAAGTCAACCAACCGGCGCGGCCGGCGGACGTGATACAATCTAAAGTTGAGTATCTCATCCGCGGCACCTTCACTGTTGCCGGGTTCGGAGATAGAAGTGGGAGGGATTGGGCACTGCAACTACCCGGAACTATCGGGAACGATCGGTTGTCTCCGCCGTTCGGTTAACAAAGCGAGTGTACGCGATCGTACATTAAAACTGAAACGGGAGTGGAGACGATGCTCACCCCAGAAGAACGCGCGCTCTTGATCGAGCAGCAGGATCGACTGATCGAGCTCCTCGTGCAAAAGCAAGAAGCGAGCGAGGCCGAAAATTGGGATCGGTTCCGCGAGTTGCAGACCGAAATTGATGACGCGCAGGGGCAACTGGAAATTATTCGCCAGTTGGAGATGGCGAAGTGATGTTGACCGATCGACGGATAAAAAAACGGGAGGCCTAGGCCTCCCGTTTTGTCTCAGGCGGGTCTCGGTCGGTTATGCGGCGTGGAACAGTTCCACCATCTCCTCATAGACCGCCATGTTCTTGCCGAAGGAAATCGCCGCGGCCTGGGCGCCGCAGACCAGATGCATCCAGCGCCACGGCTCGCGGGTCGCGTAGAATTCCTCGACGATCGACTGGTGATGCTTGAAGGCGTGCATTTCGGTGAAATTGTCGTGGCACACGATCTCGGCGAGACGCGCGATCAACGCCTGCGGGTCGTAGCCGCTCTTCATGTATTGCGTCGCCAGGTTGACCGTCTCCCTGACTTCCGGCACCGCCCGCATCACCCCCAGATTGGTGACCGTCGACCAATCGGTCGGCGGCTGGTTGTAGATGCTGTGCTGGATCGCGTCGAGCAATTCGGCTTGCGACCGGGCGGGCAGGGCGGCGACGGCCGCCATATCCGGCTGCGGCGCCGGCTGCATCCGGTTCGCGGTCGAGCGAATCTCCGGGCCGACATGCCACGTCAACAGCAGCAACAGCTTGTTGCGCGGGCTCACGCCGTCAAGCCGGATCAAGTAGCGCCGTATATTGACGCTCGTATGAAGGTGGACATCCATCGGATTGCCGCCGAGCGAGCGCAGGAAGAGTGACGCCGCGCCGATCGACAGGGCTTCGCCCGCCCCTTCGAGCGACAATCCGTCCACCAGGGCCTTGGCGATCAGCACCGGAATATCGGCAAAGACATCAACCCGCCCGATCGCTTCTCCGAGTTCGCCGATCACCGCCGTCTCGTCGTCGCCGCTGCGCTGGCGCATGACACGCTTCAGCAGCTGATGCTCCTCGATCAACGCGTCAATCGCCGGCAGCGGCGAGGGCATCGGGTTCGGCGGGGCAACCGGATTGCGGGTCACATAGCGCACCGCCGGCCGCATGAGCTGCGGCAGATACTCCTTGTCGAGAACGCCGGTCTCGAAGGCGCGCAATAGCGTGCTGGGGAACATGAAATAATGGTCATCGTGGAAGTTTTTCGGGATCGCGGCGGTCAGCAACAGATCAAAACCCTCGATCGCCGGCGCGTTCTTCCAGAACCACTGGAACAGATGGTCCGCCTGGTTCCACTCGCCGCGGCTGACCGCCATGAGGAAAGCCGCCTTGGTCCCTTCGACCCCGCCGGCATCCAAGGGCTCAAATTCCGGCAACGCGTACGGCCCCATCGCCGGGTGGTTGATGTGCTTATTAGTGAGCGCGACGTGCTGCAGCACCGGAACGAACTTGTCCTCGCCCTCCAGGCGCTCGATCAGCTTCGACAGCGCGTATAAGCCGGCCAACGGGTGCAGCGGGCCGCCGTGATGGCCCGGGGGCATTTCGGTCGAGCGGGTCACCGCAAGGGCGGAGGCCGTCAGCATCGTCCCGGTCGGCACCCCGGCGCGCAGCTTTTCCAGCGTGCGATCGACGATCTCGGCTGGCGGCGTTTCCTCGATGAACTGAACCAACGGCTCAATGGCGTCAGGATATTGAACCCGCTTCGGCATGGTGACCTCTCCCGTTGGTGCGTCAATGTCGAGGAAAGCGATGGCGGAACAAGCTACGGCTCGACCAAATCACAGCTTCGCACAAGATTAGCCTTACGACGCTTGCGATTACGGCATGCCTGTTCCCACGCTGTCGGGACGGTTGCGCCGTGATTATCCCGGGATGGTGAGGGCGATCAGCGTGTCGGCGGCACGCTCAACCGATTCGAGGTGGCGGCAGGTGTCGATGAGGCGCTCGAATTGCGCCTCGCCGATCGCCAGGCCGGGGGCGACCGGGCGGATACGCCGCGCCTCTTCCTCGAAGTCCCAGATGAATTCGCGCCCGGTCCCTTCGCGGGTGAACGAGCGGCCGTCCTTGGTGAAGATCGTGATGCGCGGGCCGAATAGCGGGCGGCGCACCGTGGGGATCAGCGTGACGCGGCGCATCAGGTCGAGGACTTCCGGCGGGTCGGTTTCGCCGGGGCCGGGCTGTCCGCCGCGCAACAGCGGATAGCCGCGCGCCACCGCGCCATAGGCGGTGAAATATTGGGTGCTGCCGATTCCGGGAGGGTTCTCGATGCCGCGGCTCGGGAAGAGCGGGCTCGGATACTCGGTCTCCAGCCAGTTGACGACGGCCTCGATGCGGTCGATCTGGTCATGAGTGATGCCGTGCTCGGTGCAGAGCGCAGCCGTCACATCGATATGGGCGATGTTGTAGCCGGCCGTCGAATAGATCCGGTAGAGCGTTTCGAGAAAGATCCAGTCGCGCCCGAGGCCTTCGGTGATTTTTGCCAGGTCGGCGTGGTTGTCGCCGGTGAAGCTGTAGCGCAATTCGCCCCGGTTGTTGCCGGCATAGGCATGGTAGAAGCCGGCCTCGCCCTCCAGCACCGTCTCGCCGCCCGGAATGCCATGCCGGCCCAAGGCGACGGCGAGCAGCGCGTTCCGAACCGCGCCGCCCTCGCGCAGCAAGCGGCCGCCGCTGCGCGCGCCTTCGAGATTGCCCGAGGCGAGGTTGACGCATTGCGCGATCGTGCCGTGGATCTGCCCGGCGTCGAGGCCACCGATCTTGGCGGCGGCGATTGCGGCGCCGAAGATGCCGAACACCGGGCTGGCGTGAAAGCCGCGCGCCATGACGGTCGGGATGAACTCGGCAGCCATCCGCTCCATGACCTCGTAGGCGGCGGCAACGCCGGTGAGGAATGTTTTGCCCGACGCTCCGTTGGTCTCGGCCGCGGCGAGCGCCGCCGGCAGGATCGCCGTGCCGGGATGGGTCAGCATGCGGAAGGTGTCCCACTTGCCGCCGGCGAAGATGATCTCGGTGTTGACAAAGGCGGCGCCGGCCTTGGTCAGCTTGGCGCCGCCGCACAGGACGGTCGCCGCGCCACCGGAACCGGCTTCCTCCTCCAGCATCAGCGCCAGGGCCTGCCGGCCGGCCGGCATCGCATGCGCGACGAGCGCCGAAGTGAGCGCCTCCAGCGTCACGCCCTTGGCCCGGTCGACGACCGCCGGCGGCAGATCCTCGTAGGCGAGCCCGGCGACGAAAGCGGCAAATTCTCGGCTCAGCGACATGGGGTTTCACCTACCTCCGGCGACGCTCGGGGCACTGAACCACGAGATTGCTTCGTCGCTACGCTCCTCGCAATGACGCCATTTACTGTCATTGCGAGCGAAGCGAAGCAATCTCGTGGGGCTTACCCAAACGGCCCCTGGAAGGTCTGGTCGACGTAGCTGTCGGAGAGCGGCTCCAACGCCTCGGGCCAGTCGCGCGGGATCGGGCGGCGCTCGGCCGGGGTGCGCACCCTCCCGTCCCAGCCGATCTGCTCCATGTAGTAATAGAGCTGGATGCAATGGCCGTCCGGATCGAGCCCGAACGCCGCATAGTCGATGCCGGGGTAGAGCTCGGGCGGGACGTCGACAAAGGTGACGCCCGACGATTTGAGGAAATCGATCGCCGCGCGCAATTGCGCATAATTCGCCAATTCGACCCCGAACGCCATGCAGGTCGTGTGCGCGCTCAAGCCCAGAACGCCGCGCAATTCCTTCGGATAGAGCGCGAGGCTGTGATGCTCGGCGCCGCAGCGCAGGAAGACGCAGCGCGCGCCCCGATAGGTGGTCTCCTCGCTCTTGGTGAGGCCAAGGCGCTCGGTATAGAAGGCCTCGGCCTGTCCGACATCGTCGACGAAGAGGCGGACCGGGCCGATCTTGGTGATCTTGAACGGGCGCTCCAAGAGGACGCCGTCGACATCGAAGCGCGCCCCGCCATTGGGCAGCGCCGGACGGTGGCCGGAGAAGATTTCGATGCCCTT
>WNFF01012351.1_pt1 | contig 11539 bp, 12 predicted proteins | sample 5400441 | NCBI WGS metagenome assembly WNFF01 (sample SAMN13153345, study PRJNA577476) | soil metagenome | isolation source: 120 cm saprolite under Douglas fir tree site 2 hole 3 replicate 1 | place: USA:California | collected 2015-04-18
GGGACGCGCGCCTCTCGGCGCTCCACCGTGGCGATTTTGGGCCGGGGTCCCGTGCTTCCATCTCCGGCATTTCCTCCGGATCCGTGCAGCGAGCTCCTCGCGGCCAGGTCGTAGTGCCTGGCGGACGGGGTCCCGGGCCTCCCGGGGCTGACGGTTACGAGCCGCCGCCGCGGGACACCACGCCTCGCTCCGCCAACGGGACCGTCTCCGGAGACGCCCCTCGATGAGCGAGGCTGGGCGAGATATATGTCGGGCGCGCCACGCAGTCAAATAAAATATTCGTAGAGTAATCAGTGACAAATTGTCGCAGATAAATCGCGCGAATCGAGGCTGCCGGGCGGCGGTAAGCATCGTCGCAGGCCGCGCAGCGCCTCAATAGCAGTGGCCCGGATGAGCCAACGGAGCGGCGCCACCGGGTCCGCGCCACCGGGTCCGCGCCAAGCGCGGCCCGATGACAGGCTCCGCGCCGCCCGATGACAGGCTCCGCGACATCCAGGGTTCTCGCCGCGCCGCCCCGCATTTCGCTGACGCTCATGCGGGCTACGGGCTGCGGGCGTCGGTCGTTCATGGGCCGTCCCCTGGATGGGGTATCGTCGATGCCCATATTCGATTAAAGCGAAGCTCCATGTGCGGACGCTACTTGATCACCTCGGCCCCGGAGGCGTTCCGGCGGCTGTTCCGCTACCGGGAGCAGCCGAACTTCCCGCCGCGCTACAACGTGGCGCCGACCCAGCCGGTGCCGATCGTTCGCATGGTCGAGGGGGAACGGCAGTTCGCGCTGGTGCGCTGGGGGTTGCTCCCGTCCTGGGTCAAGGACCCGCGCCAATTCAGCCTCATCGTCAATGCGCGCGGCGAGTCGGTGAACGACAAGCCGGCGTTCCGCAACGCCATGCGCCGGCGCCGCTGCCTGTTCCCCGCCGACGGCTTCTACGACTGGCAGGATGCCGGCGGGCGCAAGCGGCCCTATTGCGTGCGCCCGAAGGACGGCGGCCCGATCGCGTTCGCCGGGCTGTGGGAAAGTTGGATCGGACCGAACGGCGAGGAGATGGAAACCGCCGCCATCGTCACCACCGCCGCCAACCGGGAGCTCGCCCGTCTGCACGACCGCATGCCCGTGATCGTGCCGCCGGACGCCTTCGATTTCTGGCTCGACTGCGCCCGGGTCGACGCCGAGAGCGCCGCCGCGCTGATCGCGCCCGCGCGCGAAGGCTGGCTCGAGGCCTACGAGGTCTCGCCGGCGGTCAATCGCACCGCGAACGACGGGCCGGACCTGATCGCGCCGGTGCAATCGCCTGCGCCGCCCGCCGGGGAAGCCGTTGCAGCGGCGCCGAGCAAGCGCGAGAAGAAGAAGGACGACCGCCAGCCGTCGTTGTTCTGAGCACGGCTCTCGTGTCCCGGCCGAGCGAGCGCCCCCGTTGCGCGATTGGGCATGATGGTTGCACGCGAGCGAGAGCCGGGACCCAGGCGGCACGGGAGGACCGAGCCTATTCGAACTATTTGATATTGCGCTTCGCGCTTCTCTCGCTGGGTCCACGCAGGTCGGGTTTAACCGACCTGCGCACGCTTTAAGTGCCGATCTCGGGTAAACCCGAGATCGGTGTCTCGCTCGCTCGGCGAAGACGCCTCGCTACGCTCGCCCGGGACACGAGGGCTACAGCACCTTCCCCGGATTGAGGATGCCCTTGGGATCGAGGGTGCGCTTGAGCGTGCGCATCAGCTCGAGCGCGACCTTGTCCTTCACCTTGGGCAGGAGGTCACGCTTGACCACGCCGATGCCGTGCTCGGCGGAGATCGAGCCGCCGTATTTCGCGACCACCGCGAACACGGCGGCGTTGACCTCGTCCCAGCGCGCGAGGAACTCGGCCTTGTCGGCACCGACGGGCTGGGTGACGTTGTAGTGAATATTGCCGTCGCCGAGATGACCGAAGGGCAGGGGACGGGCGCCCGGAACGAGCCGCATGACCGCCGCGGTCGCCTCCGCGATGAAGGCCGGCACGGCAGCGACCGGCACCGAGACGTCGTGCTTGATCGAGCCGCCCTCGTGGCGCTGCACCTCGCCGAACATCTCGCGGATGCGCCAGAACATCTTGGCCTGCTCGAGGCTCTCGGCGATGGTCGCGTCCTCGACCAGGCCGCGCTCGAGGCCCTCGGCCAGGATATCCTCCAGCACCGCGCGCAGGCCGGAGCGCGCCTGCGAGGAGAGCTCGATCAGCACGTACCAGGGATGCGCGGCGGGCAGCGGATCGCGGCAGCCGGCGCCGTGCGCGAGCACGAGCTCGACCCCCATCCGCAGCATCAGCTCGAAGCTGGTGACGCCGCCCGACGTGCGCTCGGTCGCAACGCCGAGCAGGGCGAGCGCGGCCTCCGGCGAGGGAACCCCGACGAAGGCGGTCTCGACCGAGCGCGGCCGCGGGACGAGCCGCAGCACCGCCGCGGTGATGACGCCGAGCGTGCCTTCGGCGCCGATGAACAGGTTCTTGAGGTCGTAGCCGGTGTTGTCCTTCTTGAGCTTGTTGAGGCCGTTGAGCACGCGGCCGTCGGGGAGCACCACCTCGAGGCCGAGCGCGTGCGAGCGCGCGATCCCGTAGGCGAGCGCGGCGGTGCCGCCGGCATTGGTCGAGAGATTGCCGCCGATGGTGCAGGTCCCCTCCGACGGCAGCAATTGCGGATAGAGCCGGTCGACGGCGGCGGCCGCCTCGCGCGCCCGCTGCAAGGTCACGCCGGCCTCGCAGGTGATGGTGTTGGAGACCGGGTCGACGTCGCGGATGCGGTCGAGCCGGTTGAGCGAGAGCACGATCTCGCCGTCCCGCGGGATCTGCCCGCCGACGAGGCCGGTATTGCCGCCCTGGGGGACGATCGCGGTCGAAGTCGCATTTGCGAGCGCCAGGATTCGGGCGACCTCGGCGACCGTGCCCGGCCGCAGCACCGCGGCGGTGCGGCCGTGGAACATGTCGCGCATCTCGACGAGATAGGGCGCCTGCGCCTGCGGGTCGGTGACGGCGTTCCTCTCCGGTCGTTGATCGCCTCGCCGAGACCGTGCTGCGGCACCGGCATCACCGCGATGGTCGCGGCACCGGAGGCGTCGAGCGCGCGCAGGTGGGAAAAGAGGTTGGCCGCCGCCTCGATCAGGTCGCCGCGGGGCGACAGGTTGAGCGCCGAAACCGCGCGCCCGGCGCCCAGCACCGATGCCGGGCCGAAGGCGAGCAGCGCCTCGCCTGCACGTATCTCGCGCGCGTCGAGCCGCAGCTGCGCGCGCGGGGCGTAGTGGGAGGCGAGCCCCCCGGGCGCGATCGGCACGGCGTCGTCGGCGGGCGCTCCGGCCCTCGGCGGCGGCACGGCGAGCACAACGACCCGCTCGATCTCGGCGCGCGGCAACGCCCCCGGGCGCAGCAGCAGCGGCCGGTCGAGGCAGGCGACGATGGTCGATTCGAGCCCCATCGGCGTCGCCCCGCCGTCGACGATCAGCTCGATGTGCCCGCCGAGGTCGGCGAGCACGTGCTGCGCCGTCGTCGGCGAGACATGGCCGGAGCGGTTCGCCGACGGCGCCACCACCGCGTGGCCGAAGGCCGCGAGGATCTCGCGCGCGAGGCCATGGCCGGGGACGCGCACGGCGATGCTGTCGAGGCCGGCGGTGGCGAGCTCGGCGACCGGGCAATCTTTGCGCCGCGGCAGCACCAGGGTCAGCGGCCCCGGCCAGAACGCCGCCGCCAGCCGCTCGGCGGCCTGATCGAAGTCCCCGAGCGCCCGCGCCGCGGCGGGGTCGGCGAGGTGCGCGATCAGCGGGTTGAACGTGGGGCGGCCCTTGGCCTCATAGAGGCGCGCCACCGCCGGGCCGTTCCGAGCGTCGGCGCCCAGCCCATAGACGGTCTCGGTCGGGAACGCGAGCAGGCCGCCGGCGGCGAGCGTGCGCGCGGCCCGCTCGACTGCCGCGCCGCCGGCTGCGATGATCTCTGTCGCCCGTCCGGTCATTCGGCTACCTGCCAGGAATCTGTCAGGTCACCGTGCTTGCGGCCCTGGGGGGAGGTAGTTATAAGACCGGTCATCAGGCGGAGTGTAGCGCAGTCTGGTAGCGCACCTCGTTCGGGACGAGGGGGTCGCAGGTTCAAATCCTGCCACTCCGACCAGCTATCTCCATCATCAAATCCCCTACGGCGACAGTTATGGCGACAGAAACGCGTCGCGGAAGCTACCCATAATGACGATTGGCGGCGGTGGCCTGACGAAGACGAGCGCACCGGGCGGCGGCTAGCGCCGCCCCCTGTGATTCTCGGGGAATAGGCAGCAGCGCAAGGCGCAGTCTCGCAATAAGATGGCCGCAAAACTGGAAATTGGGGCTCCGCCATGAAAACCATCGTGACAACAGCAGTGACGATTGCGTTAGTCCGCACATGACTCGATTAGGAAATGGATATGAGTGACGCCCTTCAGGCATTGCTCGATTCCGGCGCGCTCTACCTCGCGCTTGGCGCGCTCCTGTGCATCGTGCTTGGAGTTGGTGCGGCCGGGCGCTTATTTCAGGGAGCAAAAAAGATCGAGCCACCTCAGCGACGAAAGGATTAGAGCGCCCGTACGAACGTTGAAGTGTCTCCGGTGGCGCTTTTAACGACGAGCTCGTTCGGCTTGAACGTTTCGATGGTGCTTGTAGTAGTCTTATTTGAGACGCGCACATCCTCGGCGCTGCTGATGCTCAATGTTATAGCCGTCCCTTTGATCGCCCATGTTCCGCGAACAGTGCCCGTGACACCCTGGCCGAGAGTATTGCTGATGAACCCCCGGGGCCGCACCTGGGATACAAATCCTCCGTCGGCAGCGAATGATATCGTCTCTTTCGTGTCTCCCACCGTGCCCTGCCAGTCTCCCACAATTTTTGCCGAGTATTCCGCCTCTGCGACAGGCGTCCCGTCCGGCGAACATGACGAGAGTCCGCATGTGAACAGCAGTCCAAGAAAAACCAAGCGGGTCATATTGATGATTTTTCCAAGCACCGACCTCCTGAACCCGTCGGGAAGCCGCCCTTCATGGGTCATGCTCGCTGCTCTCACGTATTAGCCCCCACCTTTATGGCTCGCCGGGCTTGAATGGCAATTCCTTGCCAGAGGGAACACTCTCCTCCGCCATCGCCAGGATCATCGCGATCGTAATGTATGTGCCGGCTACCGCGGTCAGATCAACGACCTGCTGCTCACCGAGAAGCTCCTTGGTGCGATTGAAGGTCTCGTCCGAGACCGCATGTTTGGTCGTCAGCTCGGTGATGAAGTCATACACCACTGACTCTTCCGTCGGCATGTTCGACGGCCGCTTGTTGGTCTTGAGCTCGGCCACGATCGCCGGCGACAGCCCCGCCTCAATAGCGAGCGGCGCATGCGCGAACCACTCCACTTGCGAGCGCCACTGCCGCCCGATAATGAGGATCGCAAACTCATTGAGCTTCAACGGCACCGATGTTTGCCATCGCAGATAATACAATAGATCGAACATCTTCTGTCCGAGCACGGGGCTGCGGAGCAGCGGATTGTATGGGCCGCCGAGACCCACCTTCGAAACCTTCATGATTTGCCCTGCGAGCGGATTTTGCTTATCATTCAGCTGATCCATCGTGAGCTGCGGAAAGCGTGTCTCTTTGTTCATGGCATGCGGTTCCGTCATCGCCTCGACAAGCCACCGCCGATCGCCGCGAGCACAATCAAAACCATGACGGTCACGCGTTGCATGGCTTCCTCCCTAATCCAGGCGCTTTGAACAGGCGATGCAAAAATACAGGCCTCTGTATGTGCCGAAATCCTTGTCCGGTTGGATTTGTTGACAGAATCGTACGATGACCAGTGGGCATTCCTGTCCAACCTGTCCTTTCCGAAAATTCCATCCGGGTTGGGATTCGCGTTGCAGAATCATCACATGATTGGGGCCTATGCTCGCAGTCCTGCACTCGTTCGGAATGGTTTATCGTCGACTTGTTCAAGTCGCGGCGCCGGCTTGAAGCCGAGAACCTGTTCCTTCGCCATCAACTCAGCATCGCCTTGAGGCGTGCGCCGCCGCGTCTTCGGCTACGCATCGGGTCGCCACCTGGTGAGCGCTCGATTCTAACCGTGTCCGATGTAGTCCATCCGCCCGCCGTCCACCGTCAGCATCTGTGCCGTGATCCAATCTGACTCCGGTGAGACTAGGAACACCACCGCATTGGCGATGTCCTCCGGTTCACCGATGCGGCCCATCATCGCTCGTGCGGCGAGACGCTCCTCCGTCCCCTGCCAATCCGCTGCGCCGCGACCGCCCTGCGTCATGTCGGTGCGGACGAAGCCTGGCGCCACCGCGTTCACGGTGATGCCGTGCGGGCCCAGCTCCAGGGCGAAGCGCCGCGTCAGAATCACCACCTCGGCCTTGGTTGCCGCGTAGAACGCATTGCCAGGCAGCGCGGTGCCGATCGCCGCGACCGAGCTCAGGTTGACGATCCGGCCGTAGCGCCGCGCCCGCATGCCCACCATCACCGCGCGCGTGGCATGGATCACGCCCTCCACGTTTACCTGGCGCATGCGCGCGACCTGCTCCCGGTCGTAGGTGTCCAGCGTGCCCTGCCAAGCCATGCCGGCGTTGTTCACCAGGATCGTCACCGGACCCAGCTCTGCTTCGGTGCGGGCGACCATCGCCTCGACCGCGGCCGCCTCCGCGACGTCCGCCGCCACCGCGATAGCCCGCCCGCCCGCGGCCGCAATCTCAGCGATCAGCGCCTCGGCCGCATCGGCATCCACGGCATAGTTCACGCATACGGCGGCGCCGCGTTGCGCCAGCAGCCGCGCCGTTGCTCGGCCGAGGCCGCGGGCGCCGCCCGTCACCACCGCCACTTGGTCGCGCCATTCCATCATGTTGCCTTTTCATAGGCCGGATCAGCATGGCCGGCTATTCCACAAGCGGCGGTTCTCGCGCCGCGGTGTCTGAGCGTAAAGCGTAACGATGCGCTGCCGAGGTACTGTCCGAATTTCCTTGATTTTGGCCCCGCCCGCGTAGGGTCAAAAAATTGCTCCGAGGAAGAAGAGGGAAATTGCAATCATGCGGCGATCCTGTTCTGATTCGCCGCTGATCGCGAGTCAAATGGAGGGAGTTTTCGGAAGCGACAACGCCGCTTCGGCGGGCGTCACGTTATGCGTCCATCAGGCGGAGTGTTGCGCAGTCTGGTAGCGCACCTCGTTCGGGACGAGGGGGTCGCAGGTTCAAATCCTGCCACTCCGACCAGCTTTCTCTATCATCGACTCATCTACGGGGACAGTTATGGGGACAGAAACGCCTCGTGACAGGGGGTCTTTTTTGGATTCGCATACTGCGGACTGTTTGTTCCTAGCGTAGGGCGCGGCTTCCAACGAGAGCGTCTGCGTCGTGCCGAATTTAACCGTCATCGAAGGCGGCGGTCACGGTCCGGAAGACCCGTTCGATATCGAAGCTCGCCATCATTTGCGGCGCCTGGTGATCGAAATCCTGCGCGCGCCGGCACGAGGGAATGACCCCCGAAACGCGCATCGCTCGCGAGCTTGTCGAGTTCTCCAAGAGCGCGTCGCAGACGTCGACGCCCCTGCACAAAACAGTCGAGCAGTTGCTCACCGCGCTGAGTGCCGAGCTGGAACCCGAAGGCGGCGATCACGTAATGGAATTGTCCTACGTGGTCTCGGTGGCGCTTGGGCTGGCGGCTGAGACGTTCTGCACCGATGGCTTCGCCCGCGCCCGCACATCCGATCGACAGCGTGCTTTGTTCGCCTGCATCGAAGAGCACATCGTCGGCCGTGAACGTCGTTCGCGCGAGAGAGGGGGGGAGCTTCCTGCACCGCTTAATGCAAGAGCGCTTCCCGCCGGAGCCGAGGCCGAGACGGCCAAAGAAATGACCGGGGGTGTAGGCGGGCGATGCAGGCAAGGCGGGCATCCGGGAACTTCGGCAAACCTGGAAGCAAGCCGGCAAATCCGGTCGCCGACCGGCCCGGGCGACCCACCAAGGGTGATGAGTCGACTCCGGGCTGCGGGGTTTGCTAGTTAGCGGACCATGATCTGGCGTCCACGTCCGCTCCCGAAGGGCTTTATCCGGCCCTGCTTGCCGATCACCGCGGCAAGGCCCCCGTCGGGCGAGCAGTGGTGGCACGAAATCAAGCACGATGGAATTCGGATGATTGCCCGGAAGGACGGCATAACCGTCCGGCTCTACGGCCGTACCGGCAACGACCTGACGCACCGCTTCCCGCTGATCGTGGAAGCCATGGCCAGCTTGTCGTCAATCTCGTGCATTCTCGATGGTGAGGCGGTCGCGTGGGGAGACGACGGCATGCCGTCATTCGAACGGCTGCGGTCCGGGCGCTACGACGCTAAGGTTTTTCTATATGCTTTCGACCTGATCGAGCTCAACGGGGGCGATATGCGCGGAAGCCCCTTGCAGGAACGGAAGGCTGCGCTGGCGAAGATCATTAGCCATGCCGAGCAGGGAATCCAGTTGAACGAGCACACTGAGGAGGACGGCGCCATTGTCTTCAGGGATGCCTGCAAGCTTGAACTTGAAGGTATCGTCTCCAAGCGCAAGGGTTCGCGCTACCTGTCCGGCCACTCCGACAGTTGGATCAAATGCAAGAACCCGGCAGGCCGAGCGGTGCGGCGGGAGGCCAAGGAGAGATGAGGCAAGGACAGAAGGCGCCAACAGCAACCTCCTTCCGCCCATGCTCGCAGCGCTCATCGGTCTTCCCGAAATTTTCGCGGGCGAAAATTGCCATAGCGCCGCATGTTGCTGCGATTCAGGAGTGGTGTTGTCGACCACCGATGTCGGGCAGGGGTCATGTCCGCGAGCCGCGCGGCTGCGGTTCGAGAATTGCTCAGGCGCGGGCTGGCTGCGGATTTAAATTAAATTAGGGCAGGTCCATTCCGCCGTCGTTAATGTCGGTCGGCACGAGGGACCCACGAAGATCGTGCAGATCACTGCATGCCGCGCCGGTCGCCCTCCGTAGTGGACACCCCTTGCATGGGAACGGCAGCGAAAGTGGTCAGATCTCGGCCGCGCTTGCGTCCTCATGCAGCGCGCCGCCGCGCATCAGGCGACGGGCGACCTCGGCGGTCTGATGGCGCGCCCGCAGCGTCGGAGAATGCGCGGCGAGGTAGCGCTCGGCCGCGGTGAGGATCGGCGCTGCGTCCGGGTCGCCCTGCCAGGCGAGGTACTGCTGAACGGCGGCTTGCAGGTTCTGCATCATGTGGAAGCCAGAATCCTCGCGCAGGAGCGCATGGCCCAAGAGCGCAATGAGATCGGCGGGCCGCTGGCCGGCGGCAAGGTGGGACGCCGCAAGCCGCGCGGCTTCCGCGACCTGCTGCTGGCGGTCGAGGGCATCGAGGAAGGCGCGGCGAAGCTCCGCCGGCGCGAGGGCCGCAGCATCGTCGCCGCGCGGCAGGCGCGCCGGCGGGACGTTGAGGTAACGGTCGAGGTAGACCGCCAGCGCGCCATGGAGCGCCGCCCGCAGGCACAGGGCCTCGGTCGCAGCGTCGGCCCCGCCGTCGGTCGCCCGCGCGATGAGGCCGTAGGCGGCGTTGGCGTAGCTGAGGGTGTGGTGCGCGCTCTCCCAATCCGAATGATCGTTGCTGGTGCCGAAATGGGCGATGCGCAAGGCGGCGGCGAAGGCGACCGCGCGCGCCACGTCGGTGGGCGCGGCGCCGTCGCGCAGCGCGGCCGAGAGCGCCGCGAGGATCGCTTCCGGGTCCTCGCCGAGCACGGCGCGGCCGAGCGCGGCATGCTCGCGGAAGCTGCCGCGCCGCGTCCCGCCCGCCGCCCCATCCGATCAGGTCGGCGCCCTCGAACGCCTTGTTGAGGAAATCGAGGGCATGGCCGCCGTCGGCGAAGTAGCGGTCGGTGACCGCGGCGAGCGTCACGGCGGCGAGCCATTGCGCGGTCGCGCCGGCGGCGATCGCGGTGCGCAGCGTGCGCTCGGCGCCGGTGCGATGGCGCACGCGCACCCAGTGGTGGAACCAGCGCGCGAGCGTATCGAGCGGGACGTCTCCGCCAAGAGGCTCGGTGTCGGTGCGCGGCGGCTCGCCCTCGCAGTCGTCGGCGACCGCGGCGATGCCGTGGAACAGCGCGAGGAAGCGGTCCTCCTCGTCGAGCACCGGTATGAGGTCGGCGACGGCCATGAGCGTGGTGAGCCCGACTCCCCAGCGATCGCGATGGGTGGCGCCATAGAGCAGGGCGTCACGCACGAGATCAGCGGACGGCACGCCCGCCGCGGTCGCGCCCAGCACCGCCTTGCCGATCACCAGGCTGATATTGTGGGCAAGGCCGTCGTGCAGGCGGCGCCGCCAATGCGCGGCGTCGTCGCGCAGCGCCGGCGCGGCCGCCACCCACACCTCGCCGCCGACGATGCGCACGGCGCGCAGCGGCACGTCGTCGGCCCAGAGATCGAAGGTCGAGCCGCTACGCAGATCGAAACGGGCATGGTGCCAGTGGCAGGTGAGGATGCCGTCCTCGATGCTGCCGCGATGGAGAGGAAAGCCCATGTGCGGGCAGCGGTTGTCGAGCGCGACCACGCCGTCGCCGTCGGCCACGACGAGCACCGCACCGCCGGGCGTGCCGACCACCATGCGGCGGCGGTTGCGTAATTCGGCGAGCGTGCCGACGCGAATGAAGCCACCGCCCGCGTCGTTCATGCCATCGCTCCCGCGGCGCTATCGGCAACGAGCCTCAGGCCGCCTGCAAAATCTTCTGCACCTTCGGCCAAGGATCAGGCTCGTTGGCGTAGCGCTCGATGTCGGCGGGGCTCAGCCAATCCTCGACCGCAGCCTTGAACGACGGCCGCGACCGGACCCGATCGTACCAGGCGGCGACTCCCGGGCGCTTGTCCCACATGCGCGCGAGCTTGAGCTTGTCGAGACGCCAGACATAGGGCGTTGCCGCCGCATCGGCCAGCGACCACTCCCGGCCGGCAATGTACGAGCTGTCCTTGATCGCCGCCTCGATCCGGTCGAGCAGCTTCCCGTGCTGATGAAGCGCATCGACGACAAGCGGCGCCTCGAGGCCTTGCGTGACCACCTGGCGCTTGATCTCTGCACGTTTCCTGTCTGGCGATTTTGCCAGCTCGGCATCCATCTCCTGAGGCGTCAGGCGGGCGAGCGACGCGCGGTTTGCCGTCGCGAAGGTCAGTGTCATGCAGGAAACGTGAACATATTCGTCCATCGGCTTGGTCGTCATGCACACCTTCGCGCGCGCGAGCGGATCGGCGGGCATGAGTGCCGGGCCGGAGAAAGCCTCGTCGACGTAATGCATGATCACCGTAGACTCGACGATGACGTTGCCGTCATGGACGATGGTCGGGACCACGGCGTTGGGATTGAGCTTCATGTAGCCGGGGTCGAACTGGTCACCCCGCAGCGTCAGCAGCCGGCTGTCGAAGCTCACGCCTTTTTCCGCCAGCGCCAGCCTGGCCTTGATCGAGCAGACCGATGTGCGGCCATGGTAAAGCGTGAGCATGTCCGTCGTGGACTCCCTTCCACGCGATGCAAAACGGACTTTCCAAACCGGCGTCAATGATACCACAAC
>WNFF01004675.1_pt1 | contig 11536 bp, 6 predicted proteins | sample 5400441 | NCBI WGS metagenome assembly WNFF01 (sample SAMN13153345, study PRJNA577476) | soil metagenome | isolation source: 120 cm saprolite under Douglas fir tree site 2 hole 3 replicate 1 | place: USA:California | collected 2015-04-18
GGCGAGATTGGCAAGCGCGTTTACGAAAGCGTTTCGAAGGACGCCTGGAAGCTCTGGCTGGAGCATTCCAAGATGGTCATGAACGAGTACCGGCTGAATCCCCTCGATCCCAACTCGCAGAAAATCATGGAAGAGCAGATGGAGCAATTTTTCTTCGGCGAAGGCGCTAAATTGCCCGAAGGATACGTTGCGCCCAAGGCAAAAGGTTAGTTCCCCTGGTTCGTCATTCGGCGCGTCGCGGGATGTTCGACAGGCAGGCCTGGCGTAATCGTGAACGATAGTTTTTCATGGGCCTCGCGGAGTGACTGCTCGACTTTCTCCGGCGTGCTCCCCCGCACAAAAAGAAAACCCAGATAGCTAGAGCCCTCCGGCCAGGCAGCGATGGCATCGTGCAACCGGGCGGTGATCGACAATTCGGTGACCCCCGGAATCGAACGCGCGGCCTCTTCTCCGGAGACGGCTTCCAAAATTCCGCTCTTTGGGACGGGAATCATCATGACACCAGAGGCAATTCGTTCGCGTGGCGAATTGCATCCGGGGAGTTCAAGAGCGTGGCGAAAAAGCAGCTCTTCGAGGCCGATTGGCTCATTTGCCCCATCAAACGAAAATCGCAGGGCTCGGGCGCAGAGACCGCCGATCGGCCGGGGCGCGACTTCCAGCGGCCACACTCCATCCTCGTTGACACGAAACTCCGCATGGATTGGTCCATGCGACAGACCCAAAGCTCGCGCTGCATCTCTCGCGCATTTCTCGATGGCATGCTGCACGGATTCGGGAAGCCGTGACGGCGTGACGTAGATCGTCTCTTCGAAATACGGGCCTTCAAGAGGATCGGGCTTATCGAAGATCGCCAATACGGACAGAGCGCCATCCGTAAGAAGTCCCTCGATGGCTACTTCCCTTCCCGGTATGTAACCCTCGACAAGCATCTGATCGAGGTTCGCCTCGCGAGTGGCAAGAATCTCCGGGGATTTGAGCAACCGCCGGACACGAGCCGCCGCCGCGAGAAACTCCTCACGATTGTTCGCGCGCACGACGCCCTGGCTCGCCGACAGCGAAAGCGGCTTCAGCACACAGGGATAAGAGATACCAAGCAGCACCGGCTCTGGCGCGGGATCAATGGGAAGATTCCGAAACCACGGGACAGACAGCCCGGCATCTCGAAAGACTTCTTTCATGCGCAGCTTACTCCGGCAAGCCTCTACTGCCGCAGGATGGTTGTAACGGACTCCCAGACCACGCGCAGCGTAAGCAGCGGCGGCAGCGGGCCGGTCACCGAGAGCTAGAATCCCGCTGACATCCTGGCCGCGAAGCGCTTCCATTACTGTGTAAGCAGCCACTTCCGGCGTTTCGAAATGCACGGGAACGGCCTGATCGCCCCACGGGTCTTCGAGTTGGTGGCATCGATCGGTGACGTAAACAAGCTGCACACCCAGCTTGTGCGCGACATCTTCAAAACTTCGCGTCTGGTAACCCAGTTTCGCCGTAAAGAGCAGCAATCGTTTGGATGGACTCGTCATTCGCGCTGCGTTTCTTTGCCGGGATCAAACAAAGCCATCGGCGCTCGCGACAGCATTTTTCACCAGAGGCTTCGGGGCACCGATGGAGACCAACTGGTCCCGGGTTGGCTCGGCACAGCAGTACCAGGGTTCGCTGAGAAACGGAACGCCAGCCTGAGATCGCGCCGATAAGTTGATCTGTGGAACGGACAATCCGGCTGAGGCGTGCGCAGCCTTCCAGATGCGTTCGAATGTCGCGGGCCGCGATTCATTTTGCCGCTCCGCCGCGGCGGCAATCTCCTGCACGGTTTCGCTGAGAGCGTCCAGGCGCGAGTCGGCGTTTTTCCACGGATACGCCAGTGACTGCGGATCGAACGGCCCAACGATGCGGCGCACCTCTTCCAATTCCAGCATTCGCGAGCCTTGCGGGATGAGCAAACGAATGCCAAGCTGAATGGGCGCGACATTTTCGATCACGCCCTGTTGCTCGATCACTCGCAGCAAATCCAGGTAGCCATCCACCGTGGTCCAGGGCGTGAACGGCACGAATGTCGGATGAAGCGTCAAGCCAAGTTCGCGGAACGTTTTTATGACGCGGAGAAAATCTTCGCGCGTATGTCCTTTGTCGAGGAATCCCAGCACGGCATCATCCACGGATTCGACCGCGCTGATCACGAAAAGACAGCCGGTATCGCGAAGCGAGGGCAAGTGCTTCTCATAGTTGAGCAAGTGTTCGATTTTGATGGTCACGTCGTACGTCACAGCCGGAAATTCCCGATGAAACGCTTCCACGAGCTCCATCGCGTGACGAATGCCGTTAAAGAAATCCGGATCACCGAAGGTGATGTGCTGCGCGCCGGCGGCCACCTGGCGGCGAATGTCTTCGAGCACCACGTCCCGGCTGACGATTCGAAAGACTCCCTTGTAAACGGGCACGATCGGGCAATGCCGGCAAAGATGCTTGCAACCGCGGCTCGCTTCCGTCGAACCAACGATCCGGTAGCCATCCCCGGGAACGATGAGATGGGCATACTTCTCCATCGCAGGCATTCCCGATCGATCGGGCACCTCGAACTGCAATCGTGCCATGGAGATCAGGGGCTCCGCAGGCTGGCCGATCGTCCGCTCTCCACCCACCTCCAGGCGCTCCGCCAGGTGCACGAGCCCTTCTTCAAATTCGCCACCGAGAATCGTGGATACGCCGAGCGCGCGAAGATAGTCAGCGTTCATGGGGGCGTACAGGCCGTAACAACAGAGATGCGCAGATGGATTCTGTTTCCCCAGAAGGGGAATGAGTTGCGCGGCCAGCCGCGTGGCCGTATGCATGGGCAAATAGATCGCGATGAGCTCGGCGTCGGCAATCGCAGCCTCATCCAATGACTGCCGGGCAAGGTCGAGCGCTACGACTCGGTGGCCGCGCTTGCGCAGCCATGCCGCAGGCGACGCCAGCCCGAAAGGCTGCCTCCCCAGTTCGTAGGTCGAAATGAGAATGATATTCACTGCCATACCAGTATAGCTGCGCGGCGCTCGGATTCAATTTCGGTTATGATAGGGAGCTACGAATCACAGCGAAAGGACTGTCAGGATGGCCATCAACGCGGGCAATTCTTTCCGCACACGCGACAAACTCAACGTCGGCGCTCAGACTTTCGAGATTCACCGCCTCGAGTTCCTTGAAAAGCAGGGCGTCGCCGACCTGGCGAAGCTCCCCTTTTCACTGCGCATCCTTCTGGAGAATCTGCTGCGCTGCGAGGATGGCCGCTTTGTCCATGCCGAGGACATCCGCGCGCTGGCAAGCTGGCGGCCCGGCGCTCCGGAAAAAGAGATTGCGTTCATGCCCGCGCGCGTGCTGCTGCAGGACTTCACAGGCGTACCCGCGATCGTCGATCTCGCCACCATGCGCGAAGCGGTGGAACGCATGGGCGGCAACCCCAAGCGGATAAATCCGCTCTTCCCTGCCGAACTGGTCATCGATCATTCGGTGCAGGTCGATAATTTTGGCAACGTCAACGCCTTCGGCTTGAATGCGGAGTTGGAGTTTCAGCGCAATGTCGAGCGCTACGCGTTCCTGCGCTGGGGACAGACGGCGTTTCAGAATTTCAAAGTCGTTCCACCGGACACCGGCATCTGTCATCAGGTGAACCTGGAATACCTCGCGCGGGTCGTCTGTGCGATGCCCTACGGCAACAGGTTTGAGGCCTATCCCGATTCGGTGGTGGGCACGGATTCGCACACGACCATGGTCAATGCCCTGGGCGTCTTCGGCTGGGGCGTCGGCGGGATCGAAGCAGAGGCGGCCATGCTGGGCCAGCCCTCTTCGATGCTGATTCCGGAAGTCGTGGGTTTCCGTTTACACGGGCGCTTGAGCGAAGGCGCGACCGCAACGGATCTGGTTTTGACCGTTACGGAAATGTTGCGCAAGAAAGGCGTCGTCGGAAAATTCGTGGAGTTCTATGGCTCGGGTCTATCAACCCTGAGCGTTCCCGACCGCGCCACCATTGCCAACATGGCCCCTGAGTATGGCGCGACAATGGGCTTCTTCCCTGTTGATGCGGAAACTCTCGCTTATCTGCAATTCACCGCGCGCTCGGCCGAACAGATCGCTCTTGTCGAAGCCTATTGCAAAGAGCAGATGCTCTTTCGCACCGATCAGACGCCCCCTCCACTGTTCAACGACACGCTGGACTTGGATCTGGGAACCGTCGAGCCCACTGTCGCTGGCCCCAAGCGTCCGCAGGATCGCGTGGCGCTGCGCCAAGCCAAGGCTTCTTTCACGAAAGTCGTGGAAGGAACGCCGGCCAAGCACGTTGCCGTCCGGAACAACGGCGACTCATTTAACCTTTCGAGCGGCGCCGTGGTCATTGCCGCCATCACCAGCTGCACCAACACTTCGAACCCCTCGCTCATGCTGGGCGCTGGCCTGCTGGCGAAGAAAGCGGTCGAGCGCGGCTTGCACGTCAAGCCTTGGGTCAAGACCAGCCTTGCGCCCGGTTCGAAAGTGGTGACCGATTACCTGCTCGCCGCTGGGTTGACGCCTTATCTCGAGAAACTGAACTTTCACCTGGTCGGCTATGGATGCACCACGTGCATTGGCAACAGCGGGCCGTTGTCGGACGCCATCGGCGCCGCCATCAAGGACAACAATCTGATCGCCGTTGCCGTGCTCAGCGGCAATCGCAACTTTGAGGGCCGTATTCATCCGCTGGTTCGCGCCAATTATCTGGCCTCGCCGCCGCTGGTTGTCGCTTACGCTCTTGCGGGGCGCATGGATGTTGACCTCACCACCGAATCGCTCGGCACTGATCCCGCGGGCAAACCGGTCTATCTGAAAGACATCTGGCCGACGCCGCAGGAAATCGAATCAACTGTTCGTTCTTCCGTTACTACGGCGCAATACAGCAAGCAATACAGCGAAGTGTTCGAAGGTGATGCGCATTGGAAGTCCATGCCGATTCCCAAAGGCGACATCTACAAGTGGGATCCGAAATCGACGTACATCAAGCTGCCGCCGTTTTTTGAAAATATGCCGAAGACGCCTCCGGCGCTCGCGGACATTCACGGCGCCAAGGTGCTGGCCATTCTCGGCGACAGCGTCACCACCGATCACATTTCTCCGGCCGGCTCAATTCCCGTCGAATCGCCCGCTGGTAAATACCTCATCGCCAACGGCGTGAAACCGCATGAATTCAATTCCTACGGCGCGCGCCGCGGCAACCACGAGGTCATGATGCGCGGCACCTTTGGGAATATTCGTCTGCGCAACCAGCTCGCCCCGGGCACCGAAGGCGGCTGGACTCTTTACCTTCCGGATGGCGAAAAGATGCCGATTTACGACGCCGCCGTGAAATATCGCGAGGCCGGCGTGCCACTGGTGGTCATCGCCGGAAAAGAATACGGCTCCGGCTCTTCGCGCGATTGGGCGGCAAAAGGCACGCGGCTGCTTGGCGTGCGAGCGGTCATCGCCGAAAGCTACGAACGCATCCACCGCAGCAACCTCGTCGGCATGGGTGTGCTCCCGCTGGAATTCCAGCCGGGAGAAAACCGCGAATCCCTTGGTTTAACGGGAAACGAAATATTCGGGATCGAGGGCGTCGCGTCACTGGCGCCCAAAAAACCAATCACGGTGAATGCTAAATCGGGGGATGGAACGGTAAAAACCTTTTCGGTGATCGCGCGTGCGGATACGCCGGAGGAAGTTTCTTACTACCATCACGGCGGCATCCTGCAGTACGTTTTGCGGCAAATGCTATAGCGCCCGCCAAATCTTCTGGCCCTTAAGTCCGTGGAAATCCGAGTCCAGGGACTTCTGTTTTTGCGCAGCGCATCATGTTTCTCAAAATTGAAGTAAGCCCGGTCGCGGAGTATGACGCGCAGGCGCGATCTGCAAAAAACTTTTGGCGTCAGCGCTTCATCCCGTATCTGCGAAAAGACATCTGTGCTCAAGCGACTCGCCGCTATCACCTTGCTGCTGATCATTTCGAAGGCCGCTTCCAGAAGCCCTGAATCGCCGCCGACATCATCACCACTCCGGAGAATCTCGTCGAAAACATTCAAACGTTCAAAAACGTATCGTCATAATGAAGGATGGCCTAGTGATCAGGCAGTGGCTGCACTGCCACGACGTTACTGGCGACAATAAAGAGGCCGGATCTTGCGATCCGGCCTCTTTTAATTGGTGGATTGTCCCTCTCAGCTAGAACCGGAACTTCAGGCCGAGCTGAATATTCCGAGGCCCGCCCGTTCCTATCACCGGATTCGCCGCTGCCACGTCGGGCGTCGCGGCAATCACGCCGAACGTGCTCGGGTCGGACGGGTCCACGTAACCGAGCGAATTCGGGTTCATGAAGTGCGGATGGTTCAGGGCATTAAAGAACTCAGCGCGCAATTGCAAGGTGACGCGTTCATTGAGTTTGGTGCTCTTGACGAGGGACAGGTCCAGGTTGTCCAGGCGCGGCCCGCGGAACGGGTTGCGGCCCATGGTGCCGAAGGTACCCCAATTTGGCGCCGTCATGACAGAGTTGCCCACCGCGTAACACCCAAGGGCCACCACCTGGCTCGGTATTCCGTGTGCCATGCACGCGGTATTGTTGATGGCATAGGCCGGATCCTTCGGACCCCGTGGATCGGTTGGCGGCGGCGTGCCCGCCAGAAAATACGGAATGCCTTTTGTAGAGGGTTTGAAGTCGAGGGGATTCCCGAAAAAGTTCCAGCGGTCGCTGTACTCTCCGGTGAGGCTGATATCGTTGCCATTCTGGTAGCCGTCGTCGATATTCCAGGGAGCACCGGTTTGAATCGTCAGGATTGAATTGATCTGCCAGCCTTCCAGCATATGGGCGTAGCCACTGTGGCCAGGCAGTTCGTAGGTAAGAGCCAGAGTGAGGCGGTGACGGATGTCGTTGTCACCGCTGGCCCGCTCGAGTCCCGAGCGTGTGCTGTCCTGGGGCTGCTGCGCGCGATTGAGGGAAACGCTGTCAATCGCATGCGACCAGGTGTACCCGGCCACGAAGTTGAGGCCCTTCCAGGCACGCTGCGTCAGCGTCGCCTGCAAACCGTGGTAGATAGATGTGTAGTCGTTCCCGAGGAAATTAATGAACCCGAGATACGGGAAGCGAGAATTGAAGGGCCGGCCCGCCTGCTCGCAGTTTCCGCACGCAATCTCCGCAGGCGAATTCGGGTCCACCTGGTTGATGTCGCGGACGCTGTAAAGCTTGACCCCGCGGTTGCCCACATAACCGACCTGCAAGGACGTTGAAGAGGTCAGAGCCTGCTGGATATTGACATTCCACGTCAGGACGTAGGGCGTGCGCAGGTTTTGATCCACGCCCAGGATATCGCAGGGAGTGCCACCGGTCGCTGGATCGCAGTTGATTGTGGGCTGGAACACGGGCCCGGCAACCGACCAGTTCAACAAGTTGCCGGTCAGGTTCACGGCGGAAGCGGCAATCGTTCCGTTTGCCCCCGGGATTCCGGTCGAGGGCGCAGTCGGAATGACGTTGATTCCCGCGGTGGACGCGTTGTTGACGCCGTTCTGGCCGAGGAAAACGGAAAGATGCGGTATTTCGTAGGTGACGCCGCCGCCGGCACGGATCACGGTCTTGCCACGGCCCCAGGGATCCCAGGAAAGGCCCAGGCGGGGCGAAAAGTTGTTGTGATCGCCGCGGTAGGGTGCGTCGATACCCTTGCCCACCTGCTTGATCCCAAGCGCGGCGGTGGTGCTGTACTTGCCCTGCGCATCGTAAGGAATGAAGTTGGCCAGGTTGTTGTTGTCTTCGTGGATGACCCCGTTGAGGTCATAGCGCATACCGAAATTGACCGTCAGATGCCGCGAAACGCGCCAGTCGTCCTGGACGAACCCCCCGGAGGAAATCATGGTGACGTGGCGCACCGAATTACCCACGAAGAGGCGGCCCCTGCGGGGACAGCCAGCAATGAAATCCTCCAATGGGCTGCTGCCACCAAATGCACAGTCTCCTCCACTGAACTGGATGCGGCTCTTTCCATAGCGGTCGCGCTGATTATTGGTTCCGCCGTGGCGGAATTCACCGCCGAAGCGGATGGTGTGCTTGCCGTGCGTGTAGGAGATGTTGTCCACGAACTGATAGGTCGAATTCGGAGTCGTGAGCAGCGGCCAGCCGTGATTGCCTCCGAGGGAGTTGAAGCCGGCGATAGCAATTTCCGGCATGCCGAAGTCCGCGCGATTCGTGACCCCGGTGTTAATGCCATACACGGTGGCCGGATTCGAAGCGTGGTCCGCCGTCAGGATGGATTGCCAGAAGCGGTTATAGCCGAAGCGCGCTTCATTAACCCAGGTGGTGCTGGGAATCCAAGTATAGTTGACGCCCACAACCTGCGCGCGCAGCTGCGACTGTGATTCCCACTCAGGCCGCAGAACCGGAATATCCAGTTCGGTCTGCAGGCTGTCGCCCATGAAGTAGCGCCCCGTCAGACTATGCCTTTCATTGATGTGGTGATCGGCCTTGATGATGAAATTGTCGTTGCGGTTCTTGTTGGGCAAGCTGACGTTGAGAGCGCCGTTGGGGTTGGTGTTCGTGGGGAACAACGGAACCAGCTTCGCGCTCAGGGCGCTCACGGGCAGTCCGTGAGCCTTAACGCTGGCTATCGCATCCGGAATGCTTATGGACGGGTTGCCGCCCGCAGTCACCGTCGCCGGGCTGTTCAACTGCTCCGAATTTCCGACCAGCGCGCGGAGGCCTTCATAGGCCCCGAAGATGAACGTCTTGTTCTTGACGATCGGGCCACCGATGCTACCTCCGAACTGGTGCTGGCGCACCGCCTTCTTCGGCGAAGGCTGTCCGGTATTTGGATCTATCTCCGGGTTGAAGTAGTTGCGCGCATCGAAAGCATTGTTGCGCTCGAAGAGATACGCGGTGCCGTGGACGTCGTTGGTCCCCGACTTGAGCCCGAGGTTGACGATCGCCCCCGGTTTCCAGCCATATTCGGCAGGGGGATTTTCCTGGGCATTGAATTCCTGAATCGCGTCGATCGGCAGGATCGACCCGGGCGTGCCTTGCACGCCTTCGGCGTTGACGATCGTCCCGCCGTAGTAGGGATCGTTATTGTCGACACCATCGAAGATGAAATTGTTGTCCTCCGGCCGGTTTCCGTTTGAGCTGATGGAAAGGAATCCCCCGCCGGTCGACCGCTGCACGCCCGGTCTCAAGACAACAAGGTTCTGGAAATCGCGGCCGTTCAGCGGAAGATCATTGATCGACTTGTTCGCAAACGTCCCGCCAAGCGTGTCGTTGGTTGTCTCTACCAGCGGCACCTGTTCCGTCACGGTGACCGTTTCCGAAACGCTGCCCGGCTGCAGCGTCAAATCCAGGAGGGCATCTTTCCCCACCTCGAGCCGGATGCCGCTGCGCTCGAGCTTCTTGAATCCCGTGGCCTCCACGACCAGCTTGTACGGTCCCGCGGGCAGGTTAGGAGCGACGTAATCGCCCGCCTCATTGGTCTCGAGCTTGCGTGCCACACCCGTGTCCACGTTGACGATGCTGACCTGTGCGCCTTTGATGAAGCCGCCGCTCTGGTCGGTCACTGTGCCTAGAATGCGCCCTTCCTGCGTTTGTCCGGATGCGATGCCCAATGCGCCGAATGCAAACAGAAAAATAGCTATGTTTCGAAGAAATGTCATGGATCCCCAGTCCCCCAGTGAGGCACAAATATTGTGCCCATGAATGAACGCCGCGCCCCAGAACTCGGCGTCCGCGCTGTCATCGTTTCTACCTTGACAGCCGAAATCCGTCAAGGCGCGCAAGCGGTGTGAATTAAGAAAATTTCAAATACATGCGATTGATTTATCGCCGGAATAGCCGAAGCGTCTCGAAGGAAGGTCTTGACGGCCTGATTGGCCGTTTGTCCGAAACGGATCCTCGAAGAATCCACTCGCTATCCAGCGCGCTCGGTGAACCTAGCTGCGCCCCTCTCTTTTTTGGGCAAGAACCAGACCCCGCGGCGTAGGCAATAACAGCACCGAAATCAGTCCTTCGGCTTCAAGCCTGAGAGCGCCCTCGCGGACCATTTTCATCGAGGAGCTCGCGTCGTGCATCAGAATCAGCCCACACGCATTCATCTGCGGCAGAAACTTGCGCACTTCCTGTTCGCGCAACGGCGGATCGCTGTCGCAGAACAGCATGTCGATCTGCCCTTCGATTCTCATCTCCAGGCTCGATTCGTTTCGCGCGTCGATCCATTGCTCGAGTCCTGAGGAATCAAAGCGCTGCTTGGCCGCTGCAAAGACCATTGGGTCGTGCTCGCAGGTAATGACACAGCCAAATCCATTGGCCTTGAGCCCCTCCGCGATGCGCAGCGTGCTGAGCCCTGAAAATGTGCCCGTTTCGACAACCAGTTCAGGCTTCACCGTCGTGACCAGGGCTTTCAGAAAGTCCAGCACCTCGACTTCCGCGGTCATCGAGTCGTACATATGCCAGCGCTCGGGATGCGGGCATTCCGGTGTGGGACGGTGATACTCCGGCTGCAGAACATCCCCGCGGGCAGCGATATGCTCCACGATGCGATGCTCCTTCTTCAGCGCGTGGAATTGGCTTTTAATACGCCAAAGTAACACCGCGCCGGCCAGGATGGAGACCACACTTGCCGTCTGCGCATTCGAAAGGCCGAGGAACGAACGCGGATTGATGCGAATAAACTCGATCAGGAACCGGGCGATACCGGTCAGTATGAGGTAGTTGCAGAAAATCTCCCCCGTGGCTTTGGGACCGCGGAGGGCTTTCGTTCCCAGGTGCCAGAGGAATGCCGCGATAGCCATCCAGATGAAAAATTCATAAATGGGAGTCGGGTAAACGCGGCAGTCGGCCGGCCAGCCCCATTGCACACAGGATTCGGTCGTGGGAACCACCCCGTGAGGAAAAGCCATCCCCCACGGCCATGGCCATGACGTGGGCCTGCCGTAGTCGCCGTCGCCGGACAGCAAGCAGCCGATGCGCCCGATGGCGTAACCCACCGCCGCCGCCGGCGAGCATAGATCCATGAATTCAAGTACCGGAATCCTAAAATGCCGCGCCAGAAACACCAGCGCCACAAATCCGCCAATGAAACCGCCGAACCAGGCGAACCCAAACCGGCTGATCAGTACCGACGGATCTGCAATCAACTCGCGGGGACTCTCCAGAACGTGATACAGGCGGGGGACTCTCCAGAACGTGATACAGGCGCGCTCCTACCAGACCGGCGAGTCCAGCAATGCCGATGATAAGAAACCCTTCGTCGTGATGGCTCGGCTTGCCGCCACTTTTCAGGTAGCCGCTCTTCACGAATTGTGCGCGGCGGCGGTCAAAATCGGCCTGCAAGAGATACGCGGCGGCCAACAGGCCGGTGGCGACCATGAGGCCGAAGGTCGGAATTGTAAGCGGCCCAATATGGAGAAAAGGAATCATCGATGGCGAGGTGCCTCGCCTTCAAAAGTATACACGAGGGCCCGGTCTTGCTCGAATGCCGCTCTTATTTGAACGCTGATTTCTCCCTCGTTGTTGCTTAAGCTCCGCGAATGGCTTTGCACT
>WNFF01004379.1_pt1 | contig 11532 bp, 10 predicted proteins | sample 5400441 | NCBI WGS metagenome assembly WNFF01 (sample SAMN13153345, study PRJNA577476) | soil metagenome | isolation source: 120 cm saprolite under Douglas fir tree site 2 hole 3 replicate 1 | place: USA:California | collected 2015-04-18
GGCGGATCCGAACTGGCTCCCGGAAGTCGGTAAGACCGCCCCCGACCCATCCTATCCGGGCGCCCATGCGGTGATCAGCGCTTCCGGGGCAGAGGTGCTGATTTCCTTTTCCGAGCGGGACCATGCCGAGTTCAACGTGACTTCCGAGGTCCTCCCTGGAGTAGAACGATCATTCACAAGCATCAGCGCGGCCGCCGAAGAAGCGACGTTAAGCCGTACCTTCGGTGGACAGCATTTCCGCTTTGACCTGACCACCGGACAACGGCTGGGCCGCGACGTAGCAGACTTTGTCCTGGATAACTTTTTGACTCCTGCACACGGGAAAGACGAATCCGACGACAAATGATCGGATGCGGCGACGATGCGGCACTGATGACCTCATTCAGAGTCATCAAAGGTTGGCGCTTGTTTTCAGAGATTTAACCTTGCTGAGAGAAGGAGCTTGAAACGCGGATTAAGCTCAAGTCAGTTCAGCGAAACGAGTGATGCAAGCGGTTCGAATTCGATTCTTTTAAAGGGGAAAAACGATGAAGAAGCTAGGAAGCAGCGCACTCTTTCCTGTTCTTCCCTCGTCTCTGCTGGGGCTCGCCCTGTGGTTTTCGATGTCCCCTTCGGTTCGGGCGCAAACTCAAGACATACAGGTCGTCGAAATTACGGCAAAGAAGTACGAGTACTCAAGCTCACCAGTTCACATGAAGAGCGGTACCAAAGTTCGACTCAAGATCACAGCCACTGACCACGATCATGGTTTCAAGATTTTAGCCGTTCCAGATGGCGCTCTACCGAATGGTGCCGATGGGCTAATTTTCAGTTCGGCACAGGAGTGTTGGCAACTCAAGAAGGGAGAAACGACCACGATCGAGTTGCTGGCTCAAACACCGGGCACGTATACGTTTAAGTGTTGCCATACCTGCGGTCTCGGGCACAAAGGCATGAAGGGCCAAATTATTGTCGAGCAATAGGGCATTCCTGGATGGAGATAAATGCTTGAGTGCGCGGAAATGACCAGGGTGAGTCGTGGAATAGAACCTTAGGAAGTTCAGTCGGTGTTATAGAAACGAGCTATTGATTGCGAAATTTGAATTCTCACCTAGATAGAAAGAAGGGAACACGATGCTTTCACGTTGGATAGTACGGTTTACTGGAATTACGACACTTTGTATGGCCGTGTGCGCTGCTGCATCTGCTCAGTATGGCGGAGGCGGGGGAACAGGTGGTTCCGGAGGCACTGGCGGGACCGGGGGATACACCGCGCCACCAGGGGGATACAGCTCCGGCAAAGCAATTGGAATTGGGGTTGGAGCCGCGGCTGCGGCTGCTGTCGGCATCGCTCTTCTCGTCCGACACCATCATCACGCTGCAGACAAAACACAGACCTATGTCACCGGCTGCATGCAGTCCGTTCAGGACGGAATCAGTCTAACGAACGAGAAGGACAATCAAACCTACTCGATCATGTCCAGTAGCAACTCCATTAAAGCAGGCGAACGAATGACCCTTAAGGGGCTTGTAGTGGCGGCCGGCGGATCTGGAAATCCAAAGTTTCAAATACAAAGCTTGATCAAGGACTACGGGACTTGCGGACCGGTATCGACATCTAACTGGGCGTCTCCGAGCTCAAGATCCCTAAACTGAACGACGAATTTGCGGCGGCGTTGCCCAAGTTCGTGAGGGGCTTTTGCCAGATCAAGTACCAATTGGACGGACTGTTTCGCGTGAGCAATGCTGTATTTGAATCGAGACGCTTTCATTGCCAAGCGACGGGGGCCGTCGTTATTTGGGGCTGATAGCAGTTAAGCACGGTCGTCCAATGAGCCGTAAAGTGAAAGAGATGACGAAAAATGTTCTCTTGCTGAGCTTGGCATCACTTCTTTTCTCTTTCCCCCTCCTTGCGCAAGAAGGACATAAGCACACCGAACCGCTCGAAAAGATCGGCAAAATTTCGTTTCCCATCGCCTGCGACCAGTCAGTTCAAAAGGAATTTGAGCGCGCCCCTATGCGTAGTAGGAGGCCAGCATGGTTCTTCCCCTCAGGGGGAAGCATTCCTCGTCTCTGCAGATCTGGGAGAACTTCAGCACCACGGCTGCATCGAGCCAGCCGCGCTGGGCTTCGCTGAAAAGGATTTGCAACGCTTCTTCGGGAGGGAGAGCTCCTCGGTAAGGGCGATTGGTAGTCAGTGCATCGTAAATGTCCGCGATCTGTAAAATTCTCGCTTTCAGCGGAATGGCCTCTCCGCGAAGGCCATCCGGATAGCCGCTCCCGTCCATTTTTTCATGATGATGCCGGATCACTGGGAGGATTCTGCGAAGCAACTTGAGAGGCGCGCAGATTTTCTCTCCAATAATCGGATGCTCCTGCATGATTCTTCTTTCTTCCGCGTCCAGAGGACCGGGTTTAAGAAGAATGCTTTCTGGTACGTTGATTTTTCCTATGTCGTGGAGCCAACTGGCGATGCGGAGTTCGTGCAGGTCTTTGTCTCCAAGACCGAGGCTTTCTCCCAATTGCTCTGCGTAGGCCACAAGACGCTCCGAGTGCCCATTGCGCAAGTTTTGTTTCGAGTCGACGCTGCGCGCCAGCGCAAACACTGCGGACTTCGCCTGCTCATCCATGTATTTCTTGAGTCGCAACAGAGTCTGGATGCGCCCGAGGAAATCCCAATGCGATCGAGGGTTAGCCCAGATATCAATTGCCCCGGCTTCGCGTCCACGCTGGATGTCCCATAGATCCGGGGAAGGTTTCAGCAAAACGACTGGCGTGAGTTGATTGAGAGGATCCTTCTTGATCTGATGGCAAAGTTCAAAACTGCCGATGTCCGGCAAACTATCGTAGAGGAGAACCAAGTCAGGCTGCATCTCCAGGCAGCATCTGACCGCGGATACGCCATCTGCTGCCGTATCTACACGGCACTTCTGGTTCTGCAGGAAAGATTTCAGTCCTTCGCGATTCGCCGAAGCAACATCTGCCAGCATGATGGCCGGGTTCATGCTTCCCTCGCTATTTGGTCGCGCAAGGATGGCTAAACACACCACTCCCCGCGCGATGCAATAAGATTTTGAAGGATTGGTCTTGCCTGCGATCTCCAATCCCAGTTTTCGGAGGACCCCTGCCTCCGCTTCCCGGGGACAAGAAGGAACAAAGTGGCTCGGCAGATTAGCTTATGCTCATGAAATGCCAAAACAGGAATCCACATAAGTCACTAATAATCTGAGCCTTGCAGGGCGCCTGCCAGATTTGGGAGGGTACTGGCACGAGGAATATTTTCCTTGCGCACTACAGTATTTACCCGATGCCACCGGTCCTCCTCCCGCCTTCGCTCCCCCTTGGCTATCTCTAAATAGTGGGCTCTTTCAGTTGGGAGGCGAGAATCTGCGCCCCCAAGATCGCAGACGCCTGCGGTAAACGACGCCCGCACGCCAGAACGCTCATGCTGCGTTTGCATCCAGTAGTAAGGCATTCAACCGATGAGGTACTAAGGTCTTGACTTGATTGTTAAAGGCTCAGACGAATGGTATGCAAATGGAGACTTGAGGCAGCTCACGGGTTTCCAGGAGATTGATCAACAGACCAAGCGCCCGACCACGCAGAGAAACCGACGGCGCACAAAATCAAGTCGCTCCCAGCCAAAGACCATGATGCGCGTTTTCTAGCTGAATCAGCGCGTCACAACGCTTTAGGTTTGCCCAGTCAAGGTCTGAGCGAAATGCCTTTAGACCCCACGCTCAGTGGCAGAATGGAAAGGCGGCTCCCCATCGTCGTGGTGGTACGCCTCGCAGGGGGGGAGTGTGCGAGCACCGATGGAGGAGAGCGTACGTACACCGATAACATCAGTTCAGGCGGTGCTCGCGTCTACTCCATTCGTCCCTGGCAGCTTGGAGATGCGGTACAGGTTGCTCCGCGGAATGAAGCTCCCGCCTGCGGGAAGGTCGTTTACTGTCAGACGCTATCAGACAGCCGTTATGTCATCGGAGTGAAATTTCAAAATCGCCCCATCACGTGGTCCGTCGTGTGCCGGTATGACGGCTTACAAATCAGCCCCGCAGAATCTAAGTCCAGCTAAGGAGCGTATCATCGGGACATTGCCCAAGCGTACCATTGCAAGTGCAGTATAAACGTCGTTCAATTCCAATTTTCAGCCGCCCAGCCCGATTGACAGCACCGCGTCTCCCATCTGGAGAAGGCAACGCGATGACAACCGGGCCGCGTTCAACTCGTACGGAAATCCGCACCCCCTTGAAGGTGCTTGTGGAACTCTGCAGCTTCGAGAATGTCACGTATGAACTCGCGTACACCGCCGACGTCAGTTCTCACGGCGCCTGCGTCCTGACCAAAAACCCGTGGCAATCGAACCAGCACCTTACCGTTAGATCAGTCCGGGGAAATCTCTATTCGCAAGCTCGCGTTGCTTACTGCCAACCTGTTGACGGTCGTTCCTTTGCCATCGGCGTGGAATTGCGCCAACCAACCGCCGATTGGACGGAACCCCAAAGGCATTCAGATTAGCGCCGTCCTCAGGGCTCATCCCACTCAATGCCGTCCACTGGCCTTTGCACATCGTGTCAGCAGAGGCTTCTTCGGCCAGCGGGCGACACCTCCGACCTAACGACACGTCGGGCAGATCACATTTCATCGCTCGCCGAGACTCGCTTGGACCAGCGTAGCCAGCCCGAAAGTGAATCCTTTCCGCTAGCTTGTTGCATAGTTCCGAAATGCGCTTATCGACGTCTTCTTGTATATCGAGAGTACTTGTTCCTGTACATTCAGGGTACTTGCCAATCGGTACCTCGGGTCCATTCCCGATTTGGGACAAGAACATTAGTTTGTAAGACTTGACATGCAAACTCCAGGTGAACTGAGCGATTCATCGTTGTCTCCTGCGGATGTTCGAGGCCGTATCGATTCCCCTCACCGCCCGAGTCAACTTATTGATTTCACTAGGGTAAGGGGTGTTCTGGACCCTTTCCTCAACAGCCGGACCAAGCTGCGATTACGCACTAAGCTGTTGTTGTCGCTTGTATCCTTTACTGCTGTCCTCACTTGCGCCACTTTGCTTGTCGTCCGTCGCTCGGCCCAGGTCCAGGTCCAGAAGCAAATCGAGCAGGACGCCCGCAATGCCGTCCTGACGATCCAAGCCGTACAGCACCAGCGAGAGATGTTGCTGAGCCGCAAGGCCGACCTGCTCGCGACGTTGGCATACATGAGAAACGGGGACGCGACAACGATTCAGGATGCCGCCCAAGACACATGGCAATCTGACGATTGCGACCTGTTTGCGCTCGCGGACAGAAAAGGAAAGATTATCGCCCTCCACACGACGATCTCGACCGTTTCCACTGCTACTGCGGAGAAATTGCTTCGCCGCTCTCTCAAGGATGATAGTGGGGCGGGATGGTGGTTCGGCGACGGGCATCTTTTTCAGGTGGTCCTGCAACCGTATTACCAGGATGAGCCGCGGCAGAGCCGCCTCTTGGGCACGGTAATTGTTGGTTGTGAACTGGACGTCAGAGGGGCCAGCGACCTGGGGCGCATTTCATCGAGTCATTTGGTCTTTCGCTACGGCAACGATGTTGTGATGAGCACGCTTACGCTCTCCAAAGAGCAGGAGCTCGTGCCACAGCTCCGGGACCGCCCTGCACGCGAAGAGATCCAAATTGGCAAAGAGCGGTTCTTCGCAAGTTCCCTCGCACTGACCTCCGGTACCGAGCCACCTCTAAGCCTCACCGTTCTGAAGTCTTATGACGAGGCAACGGCATCCCTGAAGAGATTGAACCGCCTACTGCTTGGGCTGGGTCTGGCCGCCGTGTTGGCGGGAGGAGTATTGGTATTCGTGATTTCGGACAGGTCCACGCGTCCGCTGGCGTGCCTTGCGGAGGGAGTACGCGCCCTCGAACAAGGCGATTTCACCTATCCTCTGAAATCGAATGGGGGTGGTGACGAAGTGACGCAGGTTACGCGGGCCTTCGTGGACATGCGAAGCTCACTGCAGAGGAACGAAGTGCAAAGGCAGCAGCACGAGGCACAAAAACTACAGCTCGAAGGACAACTCCGCCAAGCCCAGAAGATGGATGCAATGGGACGCCTGGCGGGCGGCGTGGCTCATGACTTCAACAATCTCTTGACAGTCATCAAGGGGAACAGCAGTTTATTGGTGGAGTCCCTACAATCCGACGAGCGCCTGCTCGGGCGCATCCAGCAGATAGAGCACTCTGCGGACCGCGCTGCTTCGCTGACCCGCCAGTTGCTGGCCTTCTGTCGCATGCAAGTATTGCAGCCGAAAATCCTGGACTTGAATATAGTGGTCTCGGAAATGTGCAAATTACTTAAACGGCTGATTCGCGAAGATATCGCGTTCAATTTCCACGCGGCCGAGTCTCTTGGGCGAGTGAAGGCAGATCCCGGACAGATCGAACAAGTCATCATGAACCTTGCAGTGAATGCCGGCGACGCTATGCCAGCGGGAGGCAGTCTAACTATCGAGACGCGTAACGTGATAGTGGATGAGCAATGCGCCCTGACTCGGCCTCCGATTCTGCCCGGCGAGTATGTGCTACTCGCGGTTACGGACACTGGTCATGGCATGGATGCGGAAACGAAAACGCGCATTTTCGAGCCGTTCTTCACCACCAAGGAGCAGGGCAAGGGAACTGGATTGGGGCTCGCCACCGTTTACGGCATCGTTAAGCAGAGCGGCGGCTGCGTTTGGGTGGAGTCGGAGCCGGAGAAGGGGGCGCGATTCGAGATCTACCTCCCACTACTCGACGAGGCCGCGGAGCATGCTGAGTCTGAGGAAATTGCGGTCACTCCTGTTCGCCGGCGCAAGACGGTGCTCATTGTGGAAGACGAAGAGGGGGTAAGGGAGCTTGCTTCCGAATTTTTACAGTCGGCTGGCTACACAGTGCTTACTGCCAAGGATGGCACAGAAGCCCTCGTGATCGCCGAACAGTCGGACGGGCCAATCCATCTGCTGTTAACCGACGTCGTCATGCCCAAGATGCGAGGACCGGAACTCGCTAAACTGCTAAAGGGTCTCCGGACCAGCCTGAGGATCGTTTACATGTCAGGCTACCTTGAATACAACAGAGGCAACGAAGACTTCTTGGAGGAGGGCTTCTTCCTTCAAAAGCCCTTCTCCCGCGATACGCTGGTGCACAAGGTGGGCGAAGCTCTGAGGAACAACCGTAAATCGAGAACCTGATGTCATTTCTTCTGTTTTGAATTCGTCCGTGTGCTGCCGGGCTGGCTTGCGTTGCCTTTGGCTTCAGGACTTTGAGTTGTCCAATCAGGTGGAGGAAAGGAGATGCGCCAAAATCGAGGGCAAGGCTTCATAAAGTCGACGCCTACCTGTCTCTTCTCCGATTCATGAGGGCTCAAATAGACCACCCGGCACGCGATCTCTTCTCCGGTTCTCGCATTGCGAAGATTGAGCAGTTGTCCGATCGAGACCTTTAACGCTAGGAGGACCATTGCACCGTGCGCGTTTACGGTGACCGTGCGCGTTTACAGTGACCGTCCGCGTTTCTTCCGAGATCGGCTTGTTCTCGGCTCCCTCCGCAAAAACCAACACAGAAACTTTTATCATGACACGCTGACTGCGGCGTTGAGCGTTATTATCCCCACGGGTTGGCGGAGGGACACTACCCATACGCCCAAGCTATCACGTTGGCTGGGGATTCTCGGTCTATATTATTATGGCGGTCGTCGCCTTTGCATCAATAAGGCCATTCTTCTCGCGCACGGCTTGCCCATTACTTACGAGCGAACGCGCCTTTAACTGGCGACCTTTTTCTCGAAAGTAAAGAGCAAACCAAAATCCGGATTAGGGTGTTTGCCTTAATGTGCCATCGGGAATTTTTGTGCCGCAAAGCGAGCAAAAACCCTATTGTACGCAGCTGCCCCCCAGCCTAACGTTTCGACGTCAAAATAGAGAGTCTGTTTGACATCCGGGCCCGCTCACGGATTTCCAAGACCACAGGAACCGCACCCGAATCGCCTGAAAGAGACCAGCAAGCTTCAGGTGTTGACCGTCATCTGCCCGACCGATGGCCGCTCCCTATGGCGGCGCGCGAGTCGGCCTTGAAACTCAAATTGGAGGAGAGGAGAAGTGCAAATGAACACAAAGAAAAATTCGACGATTGCCATCTGTCTGACAGCAATTTTGGCTCTCAGCCCTATCGCCAGCTTTGCGCAGGCTACTACCACGTTCAGCGGTGAAGCCGTGGCTTTGCGGGCAAATGCGCTGGGGATTTCGCTCGCGCTGTCAGATACTGGAGCCCTTCCGTCTAGCGGCGGGAATCTGAGTACGTCTCTAGCGAGCGTCAATGTTTTGGGCTTGGCCTCAGCCGACGCCCTGAAGAGTACCTCGTCTGGCAGCGGGACCAGCAGCCAGTCGCAATCGTCGGTCGCGAACCTGAGCCTGTTGGGCGGTCTCGTTGCCGCCGATGTCGTGAAGTCGAATTCGAGCGCTACCTGCAGCGGGAGTCAGGCCTCCGTCAGCGGGAATACTGAGCTCGTCGGCTTGGTCGCCGCGGGCCAAACCATCGCCGTATCCAACCCGAATCTCGCGATCTCGTTGCCAGGCGGCATTACCCTCGTCGTCAACGAGCAAACGAGCTCGTCGGGTGGAAACACCGGATCGATGACCTTCAACGCACTGCACGTCAAGGGACCAAGCATCGACATCGTCGTCGCTTCCACTCAGTCCGGCATCACTTGCTCGTAACAATTCCAAGCGCGCGGCACGGTCTCAAGACCGCGCCCCACACCTGACAGCTCCACTTCTTCCGTCTTAACCAAGGAGCGACATCATGAAAGTAAATCGTCGCGAGTTGTTGAAAAACGCCGCATTCGTTTCGGGAGCTGCGTTGGTTGGCGCATCGTGGCCCTCGAGCAAGAAATTGTTTGCGCAGGATGTTCTTCTGGATTTACCCAATCTACCCAGTCCCGCAAACTCGGGAATCGAACACGTCGTCGTGGTCACCATGGAAAACCGTAGTTTCGACCATTTTCTCGGATGGCTGCCGAATGCCGACGGCAAGCAAGCCGGCCTGACGTATTCGGACAACGCTGGCGTGAGCCACCCGACTCATTCACTCTCCGGTGACTACACGGGCTGCCCCCACCCGGATCCAGACCATTCCTACGGCGGCGCTCGCGTCGAGTACGACAATGGATTGATGGACGGCTTTCTCCGCGCCGGTAGCAACGACGTCTACTCCATCGGCTACTACGGCGAACGGGATATCCCGTTCTACGCCGCATTGGCCCGCAACTACACCGCTTGCGACCGTTACTTCGCCGCGATCCTTGGGCCAACATTTCCCAACCGGCTGTTTCTCCATGCCGCCCAAACGGACCGCCTCGGCGATAGCACCAGCTTCACTTCGCTCCCGACGATTTGGGACCGCCTCGCCAGCGCTGGCGTGAGTGCTCGCTATTACTTCTCGAACGTTCCGTTCCTCGCGCTATGGGGCGTGAAATATCTCGGTATCTCGCGTCTCTACGAAGAGTTTCTCCTCGCAGCCAGCACTGGAACGTTGCCAGCCGTCTCTTTTATTGACCCGAGATACACCATCCTGGATGACGGTACGGGCAATGACGATCATCCTCACGCCGATATCCGCAAAGGAGATCTCTTCCTCTACGAAACTTTCCAGGCCGCGGCACGAGGACCGAAATGGGCGAACACCGTGTTCATCGTAAATTTTGACGAATGGGGCGGCTTCTTTGAGCACGTCGCCCCGCCGCGCGCCACTGCCGCTAACAATGTCGATACGGACCTCGCGAACGGCAAAGCGCTGCTTGGACTGCGCGTGCCTACAGTCGTTGCGTCACCTTTTAGCCGCGGTAATCCGGCGGAGTCAAGAGTCAGCGCGCTCGTATTCGATCACACTTCCGTTTTGAAGTTGATTGAGTGGCGCTGGGGGCTTGCGCCTCTGACTCCGCGCGACGCCAGCACCGACGTGAATAACCTTGCCTACGCTCTGAATTTCAGCCAGCCGGACGCCACTGTACCAAGCCTGCCGGTGCCTCAGGGGCCTCTCATTGCGGCGCCATGCCTTCAAACCTTGGGCAGTGGAATCCTGAGCAGCGGCGGGACTGCCTCACCGACCGCCAATTGGCAAGAACTTGGCAAGCAAGCGGCGACGCTTGGATTCCCTGTTCCGAGTGCTCTCTGAGGGGTGGGTGCGGGTGGAGAGAACCTACGCTTTGGGCATCGTGCTGGTAAAGGACTTGAGCGATTGCAACAACACATTGATTTCGCCCTCAAGTCTCTTGAGGGCATCAGCCGCCAATTGCAGGTCTGCCTCTTTGGCTAATTGCTCAAGGCGGACGACCTCTCCTGGACATTCGCATTCATCCCGATGCAGATAGTTATATGCAGCTAGGAAGAGGGCGTTGTGAAAGGTCCGCTGAGCTTTTTTGACAATTGCCTCTTGACACGGTTATCACGCGTGCGTAAAAGGGAGTCTCAGGCTGGAGACGATGTTCCCTCAGCTCCCAGCCCCTGTTGGTTTCGCCCCCACCCAGAAAAAACCTCAGGAGGTCTCTATGACCAATTTAGTAGCGCGTGAAAACTTCGTCCAAGATCTGTCCGATTTCCGCAGGGAATTCGATCAGATATTCAACCGCTTCTTGAGCTGGCCCTCGGCTCACGAAGGACACTCACTCACTGCGAGATTCACGCCCCCGGTTCAGTCCTATATCGACAGCCAAGACAAGAAACTTCACTGCCAGATTCTCCTGTCCGGCGTAGACCCAAAGGACGTCAACATCCAGGTGCTCGGTAACATGCTGATGATCAGCGGCGAGCACAGCGATTCTCTCGACACGGATGGGAAGGACTTCATCCGCCGCGAGTTCACCTACGGCTCGTTCCAGCGCAGTCTGGTGCTTCCTGAAGGCGTAGACAAAGACAGAATTTCCGCCGACTACCGCAACGGGTTGCTGGAAATCACAGCTCCCATTTCTGCGGCAGCGCTTCCGAAGAAAATCGAGGTCAAATCGCTGCCCGCCGCTGCAAGGCACGCAACCGCCTAACCTAGTCAGGTAAATGCAGTTTGGAAGGCCCGGGCCCAGCGTCTGGGCCTTTCACGTCGTACGCGCTACTGTCGGGGGTCTGCCGCGCAGGACTTCCTGCGAGAACGGAATGGCCGTGTAGCTTATGTGGGTCGGAGCGATTCGGATGTCGATGCCCGCGTGAGTCAGTCGTAATTCCACATGGACGGTAACGGCGTTTGAACGTAGTCGCTGGCGCGACGGACGCTTCGCGTGCTATGCTCCTTACGTCATGCTGCAAGGTAGAGCTTTTAACTGCGATTTTCGGTTTCCTCTGATTTTCCTAAGCCAAGCAAAATCAATAGGTTGCAAACGAAAAAAGATTCAATTCCCATAGCCGTTAGATCGGTGCAGCCACTAGCCCGCATCCGCCGCAACCGCCAGCGCCCACCTTCAAACGGCTCTATCGAACGCGCGCGGAGCACCTCGCCCGGACTTCACGCTTTTGTGAAAACGCGCCTCCGATAGAGCACTAGCGTT
>WNFF01010998.1_pt1 | contig 11529 bp, 9 predicted proteins | sample 5400441 | NCBI WGS metagenome assembly WNFF01 (sample SAMN13153345, study PRJNA577476) | soil metagenome | isolation source: 120 cm saprolite under Douglas fir tree site 2 hole 3 replicate 1 | place: USA:California | collected 2015-04-18
ATCTGGAACTGGACCTGGAGCACAGAATTTTCGATAATCGCGATTATGGAAAATTCTGTGCTCCAGGTCCAGTTCCAGATCATACAGAACCCTCAGAGTCTGAATCAGCCGTTTCCTCCAATGGAGGTGTCGTGGTTGTATGGATAGTCTCGCTCATAAATAATTACTTTGTTCATTCTTTGCGCTTGAAGGCTCGTACAGTGGATCAAGGGATTGAATAAAAGCAGTCTCCATCAGGGTAATAGATGTTGGCTAGCTTTGCCTTCCCTGTTGACCCTACGAAATATATTCACGCAGTTCATCCTATCAGAAAATGGCGGCCTTGTCGATGTTTCGTCCAGGCAACATGCAGGTTAAATATCAAAGAAGAAAAGATTTTCTGAAAATTCGTTCAAAAATGCTTGACTTGCCTATGCTTATTTGGTATTATTTGAATAGCTGTTCTACTTTCTCGCAGTACGGCTATCTAAATAAGCCTATCCAGAAAGGCAGGATTACAAATATATGTCATCAGAACATACAAGTGACATCCAGAAAAGAATATACGAATTCATCGTCGAGTACATGCGAGACGAAGGAATGCCGCCAACCAATCGCGAAATTGGCAGTGCTATGAAAATAGCCAGCACCGGCCACGTCGACTATCATCTCTCAATGCTGGAGAAAAAAAGCTACATTACGCGCGAATCGAAAAAAAGTCGCGGTATAAAGCTAGTAGAGGACCCCTTTGGCATTCATGTCATGGGGAGTATTGCGGCAGGTGAGCCAATCGAAGTATTTACTGATGCATCTGAAGCGATCGATGTTGGAAGAGATGTCGAGCAGCAGGGTACCTATGCTCTTGTAGTCAAAGGTCAGTCAATGATCGAAGATCATATCTGCGATAAAGATTATGTGGTAATCAAACCACAAAACACCTGCGAAAATGGCGATATTGTGGTTGCCGTGCACCTGCAAGGCAATGGCCGTGCCACCTTGAAGCGTTTCTTTCAAGAGAAAGATCGAGACAGAGTACGTCTCCAACCTGCTAACTCTGAGATGGATCCAATCTATGTTCCCAAGAGTGAGTGGGATAACGAGTGGCAAGTACAGGGGAAGGTTGTGGCAATCTTCCGCAAATGTCGGGCTGCTTAAGCTGTTTATAACACCGCAATACCGAGAGCAGATAGCATAAGTATGGGGATTCTCACTTCAGAATTATAGAAGATGATAATCCTCATGATCAGGACTAGTGTGCACTAACATCTCATACCTCATTTGCCTCTATTACCCTTGAAGATTCGCCTCATTTCTGCTATACTTTTCATTGTTCATTCTTTTCATTATAGTAGGTCCATACTTTTCGGGTGCCCGATTGAATTGTGGTAGAGTAGAAAGGAACAATATTTATGAGGGCTGCCGCAGTGGCGATAGTATTTATTTTCGGAGCTGCCGTGATTCTTGTATTTGCTAATTCACTTAACTCCTGGGTGCTGGGTGGCTTAATTGGCGGGCTGGCAGCCTTACTCATTAGCATACCAATTTCTGTTATGCTCTTCACGTTCTTATCTCGACGTCATGACCTGAAACTTCAGACCCTTCATCAAGAACTGAGTGAAATGGGTTATGTCGATCTAGATGAAAGTGGATATGAGGAAATCTACGAAACTGATGCCTATGTGCTCTCCGACGAAGAGTATTATAACCAGGCGGTAAATCGCAGAATGGCCGATGTGCGTGCTTTACCTGCTGCAGGACAAAGCCAGGTCTCTGCTAATAGGGAATTTAATGAACGAACGGGACGCTCTACTCAAAGTAGTAGGCGACCATCACAGGCTTTACCGCAGGGACGTGGAAAAGGAACTCCAACTCAGGATCTCTCTTCTGATCGACGACAGTCGAGGCGTTCGATGCATGAAGTGAACGCTATGCGTTCCCGGTTTCAGACAGCAGCATTACGCGACGCAAGACGAGAAGCACAGCAGTTTGACGATGTAGAAGTGATACCTACTCATACTCAAGCTCCAAATAAGCGAGTCTCGCCAGGTCGTACTTCACAACCTTTAGCAGGGCAACCTACCCGTTCCAGGCAGGCAAGGCCTGCACCCGAATTGCCACAAAAGCAACAAGTTGCCCATCCAAACGGTTCACGCCGTACTATTGATACTACTTCAGGTCAGCAGAATGGTGCACGCCGTACTGTATCTTCTGGAGAGCTTCACACAGCTAACAGACCACCACGAACAGATTCTCTTCATACGGATGAACTTCAAACAGATCAACCTCGTGTTCGCTCTTCATATCCAGAGACTGAATCTCTTCGTGTGCGCCCTCAAACCGGCCAGATGGCACGTAATCCGCAGTTGGGGGAGCCACTACGAAATCCTGACATGATGACTGGAAATCTTAAAACTCCTCTGGTGCGCCGTGCGCCCTACTTGTACGAGGATGATCCCTTGCGTGAAGAATTGGCACAACAAATTGACGGAGGACCTATCGTGCGTCGATCTTCACGATACTTACATTCTGTAGACGAAGATGAATAGGCTATTCACTCTATCCTCTTTTCGCAAAATATGCTAGTATTGGTCAAAAGCAAATGGTGCGCGAAGGAGGTTTTTTTGTTAGTACATCTTACAGATACATTAACCACTTTTATTATAAATATGTATGCCACACTAGGCCTGGCAGGTATCGTTCTGGCCATGGCCCTTGAAAGTTGTTGTATTCCTCTTCCAAGTGAAATTGTGATGCCTCTTGCTGGCGTAATGTTCGTGGAAGGAAAACTATTAGCGGGCGTGAACTTCTGGCTTGGCCTGGTATTGCTAGCACTGGCCGGCGCTATAGGATGCCTGATTGGCTCGATTGCTGCATATGGAATTGGAGCCGCTGGTGGTCGTCCCCTGATGTTGAAATACGGACGCTACGTACTCATTTCACAGCACGATGCAGACATGGCCGATCGTTATTTCCAAAAGTGGGGTGGGGCGACTGTCTTCTTCTCACGCCTTATGCCTATAGTACGTACGTACATCTCATTGCCTGCTGGTATCGCTAAGATGCCATTTGTCAAATTTTGTATCTATACATTTCTTGGTTCATTCCTATGGTGTCTGTTACTGGCGTATGTAGGTACGGTAGTGGGCAACAACCTATCGGCACTAACCCCAATTTTCCGAAGTTTCGAAGTGATCATTATCATCGCGTTGGTGATCCTCGTGGCGTTGTACATCTGGCGACACATTCGCAATGATCGCAAAGCCCGCGCTGAGCATGCTGCTGCTGCCTTTCAACAGCAACAGATACTTCAACAAAACAATTGGATGCAGCAGTCGCGGCAGCAACAATGGGGACAGCCACAGCAACAAATTCCTCAGGGACAGCCCCCACTGCCGTCGCAGTTTGGACAGTCGCAACAACAACAACCATCACAGCAAGAATGGGTGCAAGTGCAATCACCACAGCAACCACCCTGGCCACCCCAGGGAGCAAATAATAACAGGTGAGGTGGGCAAGGGCATTAGATTCGTTGCAATTGTTTGCATTAAGTGTTGCGAAACGATCGCAGTCAAACAAGATACTTGCCGATCAGCAAGGAGTATTTCTCCTTCACATCGGCAGGTATCTTGTTACGGTCAGTAAGAATAGCCGTTTCAAGGGCGTTAGGGCAGCCACAAGTATTAGCGCTACGGTCAGTGGGAATTTTTCTGGCGATAGTACTTAGAATACGTTGAGCATTAGCCACGTTGGCACTAAGGTTGCCAATTACCATTTCGACTGTCACAGATTCCTCTGATTCATGCCAGGAGTCGTAATCGGTAGCACAGGCAATAGTAGCATAACATAACTCGGCTTCACGAGCCAGTTTAGCCTCAGGCAGCGCCGTCATACCAACGATATCCATGCCCCAACTACGATAAACATGTGCTTCTGCCTTGGTAGAGAACAGTGGACCTTCCATGCAAACATATGTGCCGCCCTCATGTACAGTTACATCTTCCAGTTCGCGGGCCGATTCAAGCAGGAGTTTACTGAGGGTAGAACAGAAAGGCTCGGCAAACGTGCAATGCACAACTATACCGCCCTCAAAGAAGGTATTGACACGGCTCTTAGTACGATCAAATAACTGATCAGGAATAATCAGGTCGCGTGGCGCTATATGTTCGCGCAGGCTGCCGACGGCGCTGACCGAGATTACCCATTCGACGCCCAGGCTTTTCAGCGCCCAGATATTAGCACGTACAGGTATCTCGGTAGGGGAGATACGGTGTCCCTTTCCATGCCGAGGGAGAAAGGCCATTGAGACGCCCTCAACCTTACCAACTGTGATGACATCCACGTGGCATAATTATGTAGCCTCCTTGTAAGGGCAATAAGGGCTTGATTATGAACTTTAATTTAATAATCGAGATAGAGGAAAATCCACCGGAGGCCGATAAATCGCCGATGGGCGCGATGAATCGGCCCCTACGGGTATCTTGATTAATTTGTCAAAGCGCAACATCAAGCCCCTACTTTTTGATCCGAATATACTGCAATTTGCCTACTTTGAGAATAGCACCATCAATCACAGGGACAGAAAATTTGATATCGTTAATGCGTTGTACGTCGCCTGTTTCACCCGCAGGGAAAAACGAGACGCTTCCCTGTTGAACGTAGCGGCGCGCCTCACTCTTACTACTCGCAAGCCTAGCATCGACTATTAAAGTGACAATGTCCACGGGTTTCTTGAGTTGAAAGTCAGGTATGTTGGTAGGTAACTCACGCTCGGAAAACTGGCGTACGAAGGATTCTTCAGCCTTCTGAGCTTCTGTAGCATTGTGAAACTCGCCGACAATTTCACGTGCCATACGCATTTTGACATCTCGTGGATTGAGCGATCCCTCTGCCATTCTGCGCTGGAACTCATCCAGTTCGGTCTGTGAGACATCTGTCAACGTTTCAAAGTAGCTCATCATGGCATGGTCTGGGAGGGACATGAGCTTGCCGTACATATCGTTGGCAGGCGCGGTCATGGCGATATAATTGCTTAGCGATTTGCCCATTTTCTTGACACCATCGAGACCAACGATAAGTTGGACTGTCAAGATTTGTTGCGAAGGTTGGCCAAAACTCGGTTGCAATTCGCGCCCGACTAAGAGATTGAAGGTCTGATCGGTGCCCCCTATCTCGACATCGGCTTGAAGCGCAACCGAATCGTACCCCTGCAACAGCGGGTACATAAATTCAGAGAGGTAGATTTCGATGCCGCTTTTATAGCGTTTGGAGAAGTCATCACGCGCTAACATCTGAGCAACAGTTTTCTGACTTTGAAGTTTAATAGCGTCACCCAGATCGAAATTGTTGTACCATTCACTTTGCCAGCGTACTTCTGTTAATTCAGGGTCTACGGTCCTGAAAAATTGCTCCAGGTAGGTAGCTGCATGATCCTTGACCTGCTCTGCAGTGAGAGGTTTGCGGGCATCTTCACGTTCACTGGGATCACCCAGACGGGCCGTCCAGTCGCCGATCACAACAACAGCCTTATGTCCTAATCGTTGAAACTGGCGCAGTTTGCGAAAGACAACGGCATGACCTATTGTCAAATCGTAATGGCTTGGGTCGACACCAAGTTTGATGCGCAGTGGCTTGCCAGTGTTTAGAAGACGGCGCAGTTCGGCTTCCTTTTCAACTTGTACTACTCCCCGTGTCAATACATATTCTATAGCTTCGTGTGTTGCCTGATCTGTTACCATTACGACTCAACTCCCTGCATATCAGTCCTAAAGCTTTTGCTGCATTGTAGCAGAATGGGGGAGAGTAGTCGAGAGTATAGAAGATGATAGTAAAACTATCAAACTTTCTAACAAACACTAGATTATTCTCCCTGTTCCTAAAAAGCCCAAAAGAGGATACAATAGTGTACGAAAATGAAAACCGACTAATTTGTGGAAGAGGCATTTACATGGAACACCCAATATTGAACCAACTCTATCAGCGCCCATTGCTTTGTGATGGTGCAATGGGCTCACTCTTATATGCGCGCGGAGTGACGTATGAACAGTGTTTTGATGCACTCAATCTGTCACAGCCAGAACTGATTGCGAATATACATCGCGAATACATCAGTGCTGGAGCTGAGGTCATTGAGACCAACTCTTTTGGCGCGAATCGAGCTAAACTTGAGGCTTACAACCTGGGAGATCGGGTACGCGAGATCAATTTTCGTGCAGTTCGCCTGGCGCGTGAGGCACGGGAAATCTCCGGGCAGTCGATCTTTGTGGCAGGTGCAGTTGGACCGACTGGACGCCCTTTGCAAGCGCCAGATGAGCACCGTTTAATTGAGGTGCGAGCGATTTTCCAGGAACAAATCGAGGCTCTTCAGGAAGGCGGAGCCGATCTGCTGATACTTGAAACATTTTCAAGCCTTGCGGAACTCAGGCAGGCGATCCTGGCAGCTAAAGAAGTCGGTGGCCTTCCAATCATTGCTCAAATGAGCTTCTATGAAGATGGTCATACTCTTTCTGGTCAGTCGGCAGCGAGGGTAGCTGCAGTGCTCAATGATATGGGCGTAGATGTGATGGGTGCTAACTGCAGCGTGGGGCCTGCTGCAACTCTCGACGCACTCGAAGAGATGGTTGCCGAGGTTCATAGATATCAGGATGGAACACAATCTAGAACTCATCTCTTCTCGGCACAACCAAATGCTGGATTACCAACACGCATTGGCAACCGTTTTTTCTACGTGGCTACACCTGATTACTTTGCAGATTATGCCCTGCGCTTCGCCAAAGCAGGAGTGCAGTTGATAGGTGGATGTTGTGGCACGACGCCTCATCATATCGCAGCTATGCGAAAAGCGCTCGATGAGCACTACGGAGTCCGCACTCCGTTAACAATCGATACAACAGAGATAACTGTGCAATCAAACGCGGTTGTGATTTCAAATGGCCAGACAACAATCGCCCGGCTTCTTGAAGAGGAAGTTATACTTCCTCAACACGGTTCAATGACTCGTCTTCAGGAAAAGCTAGCTGTGGGAGAGTTTATAGTAAGCGTTGAGCTCGATCCTCCTAAAGGTTTGAATCCGGCCAAGATACTCGAAGGTGCTGCACTGCTTCAAGAAGCGGGAGTTCATTGCATCAATATCGCTGATAGTCCTATGGCGCGCGTGCGCATGAGTTGTATTGCTCTTGCGCGTTTGATCCAGGATCACCTGGGTATCGAGACGATTATCCACTTTACGACGCGTGATCGCAACCTGATGGCGCTGCAATCGGAGCTTTTGGGAGCGCATGCCCTGGGCATTCGCAATATCCTGGCTCTGACAGGGGACCCACTACGAGTCGGTGACTACCCCAACACGACAGGGGTATGGGATCTGGACTCCGTGGGGTTAATCCAGGCGATTCGGGGCATGAACGAGGGTCATGACGCAGCGGGTTCATCGATTGGCGCTAAAAGTTCATTCCATATAGGGGCAGCGCTCAATTTGAACATGACCGAAGAGCAGACGAACCAAGAGATTGAGAAGTATTGGCAAAAGATTCGGGAAGGGGCACAATTTATCATGACCCAGCCCATCTATGAATTGGCTCCATTATTGCGCTTTTTGGACCGCGTGGGGAAACCTCCTATCCCTATGCTTCTGGGTTGCATTCCTCTACACAGTGCACGTCATGCCGAATTCCTACATAACGAAGTACCCGGGATAACAATTCCCGACGAAGTGCGTGCGCGAATGCGCGCTGCTGGCGAGCATGGGCATGAAGAGGGGCTGAAACTGGCGCAAGAACTGCTATCAGCGGCGCGCAGCATGGTGCAAGGAGTTTATCTTATGCCATCATATGGACGTTATGATATTGTTGGCGAGTTGACAAAAATGCTGATTGGACAAAAAGATAGTTCAGTAGAATTGTAGACCGGAGGAGTTAGCGAATGAGCGAGAAATATTTGACTTGGATAGGGTAGTATGCTACACTTTATGAGATTTCAGAGTTGTTGCTTACACCAGTTTTAAGTGTAATTTTTTCCAGCACCATTTAGAAGGAGGTCTGGCCTATTAACAGGGATTTTCGGGGGAACGACCGACAGCGAGAAACGCGGGTGAATGAGCGTATTCGTGCACGTGAGGTGCGCTTAATCGACGAAAACGGCGAGATGATTGGAGTAATGCCTCCAATGCACGCGCTTGAAATTGCCCGTGAACGGGATCTCGACCTGGTCGAGATATCACCCAACGCCATCCCCCCTGTCTGCAAATTGATGGACTACGGTCGATATAAATATGAGCAGGCAAAGAAAGAGAACGAGGCGCGTAAGAATCAAAAGACGATTGCGTTAAAAGAAATTCGTTTGAGTCCACGAACAGATGAACATGATGTAGATGTAAAGACACGCAAGATTCAAGAGTTCCTTGCTGAGGGGGATAGAGTCAGGGTCAGTGTGAAGTTCCGAGGAGCGGAGATGCGTCATCCCGACATTGGCCGTAAGTTGCTTGATGGAATCGCAGAAGTATTGAAAGGGACAGTTGTCATTGAGCGCTCTCCTATAATGGAGGGAAAGATGATGTCGATGATCATCTCTCGCGCACCTGGATGGGAGCCGCCGAAAAAGCAAGTTCCAACACCCGCTACTAAAAAACACCACAATACTACTCCGGCAACTACAAGCGAAACTGCAACAACTTCAACACCTGTTCTTGTTCAAGAAAGCACCGAGGCGACAGTCCCTCCAAGTGAGTAAAGAGAGGTCTCGTTCACCTGGCTGAGCCAGAATAGCGCAAAGCATCTGTAATACCGAATGACAGGAGTGCAGTTCATATGAACAACACTCCTGTTTTTTGAGAAAATTGAATAGTTACTTCTCTCATTAAGTCCTTACACATATTTTACATTTTTGTGTCAGTTTCCTGATGAATGAAAGTTACACTATTAGCAATGAATATTGTTTCATAGAGGATGCTTTGAAAAGACTTTATGATATATTTAAAGCGTGGACTTTTCCAAAAATGAACCACTCTGATAAAACTATTACAGAAACTATAAATGACGACGATCAAAAGGTAGACGCTAAGAAAGAAAGCACCCGAAGATCTAGCAATGATTTTGATGCAAAGACCGCTGGCGCATCTACGCTTCTTGCCGTGCATCGAAACAAGAATGGGAGGTTACCGGTGAGTAATTACGATGATCCACGTTGGTACGACCAGCCAGATAATAGCTTTGCACCAGGACCCGGCGACCAGGTCAGCCAAAGTTCAACAGCATATACGAATACTTCTATGCAGCAGCAGACATCCTCAAAAGAACCTGCGCCTGATTCGAAGCGCCGGCTTGGGCGAATATTTGGGCAAATTGTAGTTACTCTAACTTTACTGATCATAGCATTTCTTGGCGGATGGTTTAGCCACCAGGCGTATACAAACACCAGTTTCAATCCCAGCGATCAATCTAAAAGCTATGCTAATCTCATTCAACAGGCCTGGACCGCTGTAGACCAAAACTATGTTGATCGCAAAGCGATCAACTATCAGCAAATGTCATACCAGGCAATTAGTGCCATGCTGGGCGTACTACATGATACTGGTCACACACGTTTCCTCACACCGCAGGATGTACAGTCCGAAAAGCAGCAGTTAAGCGGTACCCTTATAGGGATCGGCATTTACCTGCAACAAGACGCTAAAACGAAACAAATTATAATTACTTCTACCATCCCCGGTACACCGGCAGAGAAAGCTGGAATTAAGCGAGGAGATGTCATTGTCGCTGTCAACGGTGCAAACATAGTGGGAAAGGACATCAATACCGTCAATCCGCTTATCAAGGGATCGGTTGGTACCAATGTAACTCTTACAGTGAAACGCCCCTCAACAAATCAAACACTGACGTTTACGATGAAGAGAGCAGAAATTCAAGTTCCTTCAGTGGCTTCGTACTATATTGCTCAGGATCATATTGCGCATATTCAAATCAAACAATTCTCCGGAGGGGTCTCAGATCAGCTCAAAGATGCACTCAACAAGGCTAAAAAATCGGGAGCGAAGTCGATTATTCTTGATTTGCGCGATGATCCCGGAGGATATCTTCAAGAAGCCATAAACGTAGCCAGTGAATTTGTTGGTAAGGGGAATGTGCTTTTGGAGCAGGACAGCACAGGTCAAAGAATACCGCAAACGGTGAATGGTCATCCCCTTGATACGACTACTCCAATCGTCGTACTGACTAATAGTAACACAGCAAGCGCCGCAGAAATTGTATCGGGCGCATTGAAGGACAATCATCGCGCGATTATTATGGGAGTGAAGACCTTTGGTACCGGCACAGTACTCGAAGAGTTTGACCTATCAGATGGCTCTGCCATTCTCCTTGGAACAAGCGAATGGCTAACTCCAAATGGGCAATTTATACGCGACAAGGGTATCCAGCCCAATATCGAAGTGAATTTAAACTCAAATGTTAGCCCGCTTACACCAAGCGATGAAAATCAGGGGAATTTGAACTTGCAACAAATACTCAGCAGCAAAGATACACAGTTGGTAGGGGCGATCAGGTATCTGGAGTCGCATTAACAAATGCTTACTGCTGCCTGGTAATACTTACTCGTTGGAGCATGCCCTAACAGTGGGGCAATAAAGCTGGTTGCCGAGACTACCTTGTCCAGGTCTACGCCTGTATGGATGCCCATGCCGTGCAGCATATAGAGCAAGTCTTCTGTCGCTAAATTTCCGGCGGCTCCTGGTGCATAAGGACAGCCGCCCAGGCCACCTGCAGAAGAGTCTATAATGCTGATACCTGACTGTAGTGCCATCAGCACATTTGCCAGCGCTGTGCCGCGTGTATCATGGAAGTGCATGGCTAATTGCCCGATAGGAATAGCACCTTCATCTACTAATAAGCTGATCACATCTACGACCTGGTTCGGAGTTGCTACACCAATTGTATCTCCTAAAGAAAGTTCATCAATGCCCATCTCTAAAAGCGCCTGTGCTACGTTGAGCGCCTGGTGCGGCTCCACTTTCCCCTCATAAGGGCAGCCGAAGACCGTCGAAATATACCCTCGGACAGTTACTTTTTCCTGCTGCGCCAATGCCACAACTGGACGAAAATTAGCAAGGCTCTCCGCAATAGTGGCATTGATGTTATGACGTGTAAAACTTTCGCTGGCGGCCGTAAATACAGCAATGGCGCGTACTCCAACCGCTAAGGCTCGCTCCATACCTTTCAAATTTGGAACCAACACGGGATAGGATGTAGAGGAGTGCTGAGCCAGGTTAGTCATAACCTCACTTGCATCGCTCAACTGTGGGATAGCGCGTGGGCTAACAAAGGAAGTGGCTTCAACAACTGGCAGACCTGCATCTGCAAGCATCTGTATAAACTGTATTTTTTGTGCGGTGGGAATGAGCGCCTTTTCATTCTGCAAGCCAGCACGAGGACCCACTTCGACAACACGTACAGAGCGTGGGAGAGCAGGAAGTGCGGGTATCATCGCTCAAACCTCTTTTATTTCATAGCGCGGATGTGGTTCCGGTGGAGGTTCTGTCTCGTGACGCGCATCAGCTTTGTC
>WNFF01005020.1_pt1 | contig 11528 bp, 21 predicted proteins | sample 5400441 | NCBI WGS metagenome assembly WNFF01 (sample SAMN13153345, study PRJNA577476) | soil metagenome | isolation source: 120 cm saprolite under Douglas fir tree site 2 hole 3 replicate 1 | place: USA:California | collected 2015-04-18
TCTAACCCGTAGCTGGTGCGGACGGGCCATCAGCGGCGTACCATTTCTCAATATCGTGCGGGCCCGCCGCACAGCACGACGTTAGGCGGCGGCTATGGAACCGATGCTCGCAGCGAGGTTTAATATTTACTGGTTTCTCTCGATCGTGGCCCCCGCAGTGGTAATGCTGGCGGCAGCCTATTGGCACCGGCGTTCTATCTTTGTTGTCGGCGTAGTCCTTTCGCTGGTCCTTACTTATGCATTGTGCAACTTCTCCGTCCAAGAGAAATGGCGTATTAGAAATGAAATCGCACAAACCGATTCTGAAAGGGAGCGCGCTACCGCTGACGGGGCCAATCTTGTGTTCACAATGCTTTTCATCGGTCCGTTCGAGTCAATTGTCTACACGTCCCTTTGGGGAGTGATCGGTTGGCGTCTATGGCCACGCCTTCGCCGAGCAGCTAAGTCACATGATCTCGCCGCCTAACAGCGCGCCCCACGCGGAGCCTCTGAAGCAGCGCTCGCTGTGGCATCCTTCATCCCGTCGGCCCGGTGGGCGCGAACGTTAGAGCGCAAAAACAATGATTGTGCTATTGCGTGCGCTCCTCACACTTGTTGCTCTAGTAGCCGCAATTTTCTTGGCGGGAGTGATTTGGGGGCGCGGGTCCCTTGCGCTTGTATACTTGCCTCCGCCAATACTCGCCATCTGGTTCTCAGATCGTACTATTTTGCGCCGAGCGATTGCTACAGCATGCGGCGTTGGTATGATCCTATTCGTTCAAGTCTTTTTACTTGGCATTGTTCTTGGCATCTCCGTATATTCGGAGTCAAGCGCCAAAGAGCTTGGTCCGCTACTGCTTCAGGTTGGAGCTGCTTGGGTTGGGTATTGGGTGACCAACGAGCTATTGCGCTCTAACCCCGCGGCTCACCCGGACGCGCGTGAAGCATCGCGCCTCGTGTCACCATCCGAGCCGCGCGCCGGTGGCCGCGAACGTTAGGCATGGCACTTGACCGACGCGCATGGTTGGCAGTTCGGTTGGTATTCGTAGCCTTTTGGCTTACCGCGGGCATTGAAGGTTTGCCCAAGGAGCCAGCATTTCCCTCTATCGGCCCGTTCCCCCTCCTTTTCGCATTTCTTTTCGGCTTGCTGGCTGTTCGATTCTGGGTATTTCGTCAGTACACGCGCGACGGCCGAAGGGAGCCTTGGCTGCTGCCTTCCTGGTGGGTCAATCCTTTCCATACACGCCAGCCGTTTCAGTTCTTCCATTTGGCTGGTGTCTCTTTCCTTTTCTTCGGCGTCGCGGCGTTTGCCCGTCAATTCTTTATCGAACGCGTATCAAGTGTTCTTCCGCCTGAGCTGTTCGCTGCCGCATTCGGAGCTGGGATTCTTGCGGGTATCCGCCTAACGACACGGGCGCATAAGGACCGCTTTGTTGCGACCGCTGAAAGCCATGCCTAACAGCACGCCGCACACGGACGCGCGCGCGAGCTCCGTGCTAAATCAACCGCCATCGGCGCGCGCCGGTGAGCGTGGACGTTAGGTCGCCCTAAATTATGCACTTCCCCAATCTGCCCACCGACAATCTTTACAAGTTCCTCGCTCTCTCGGGAGTGGTTGTCGTCCTCGTTAGCATCTTTTATCCAATGTCTCGTCTCGGAGAGCTTCGGCAGAAGGCAATCGAGCTAGCGGCCGAAATCAAGATTCTTGATCTTGAGAGTAAGCGGCTGACGGTGAATCACTCCCAATTGGAAAGGGAAGTAGCAGCTTTCGAAAAGCAGCTATCTGCCGCAGAAAAGGAGAAGCGTCCAACACCCGGCGATATCGATTCGATAGAAAAGATACACAATCAACTCAGGACGCGTACTCTTAAGCTCGAAACAAGCAACGACGAATTGCAAGTAAAACTGGTTAAGGTGTCAGCTAAGAACGATCAGCTCGTTCAGTTGGTTAGATACGTAGAGTACTTCGTGAACGTCATGTACGGCGGAATCGTTATTGGGGTTCTACTCGCTTGGGTTGGATTTGGACTCTGGTACGTACGTGTTCAAAGACCGCAAGATCTCTTGCTTAAGCAACAGATTGAAAACAAGGCAACCTAACCCTACAGTGCACCGGACGTGCGGCCAGGCGGCCGCACGCCGGTGACCGTAAACGTTAGGCCTCGCCATGTCCGGTAATTGCATAACCATTCTTCATGACTCGTTCGGAAGGCGCCCCGAGCTGAAGAAGGATTGGGGATTTGCGGCGCTGGTCGAGTTCGGCGGGAAGCGCATCTTGTTCGATACCGGGAACAGCGCGCGAACGTTTGCCCAAAATACCGAAACACTCAAGGTCGACTTGCGCGCACTCGACTTCGCTGCGATCTCGCATCGACACGGCGATCATACGAGCGGCCTCAACCATCTTTTTGGGCTTAATCCCGGGGTAACGGTGTACACGCCCGACGAGATCTACGGAGTCTTCGGCTCCAGTCTCCCAGGCGTGTTCTATCCACGCTGCCACTCGCTGCCCCCGTACATGCAGTACTACGACGGCAAGCCACCGGAGGCGATTCGTCACGGATCGCCATGGCCCGACACGAAATTTGTCTGGATCAAGGAAACCACCGAAATCTCGCCCGATGTCTGGCTGGTAGCGGTGGTCTCGGATGTGCCGGGAACGCGGGAGATGCGCGAGCTATCGCTGGCGATTCGAACGCCCAAGGGACTGGTTCTAGTCGTTGGATGTTCCCATCCTGGCATCGAGAACATTCTTGCAGCGTCGTGTGCGATCGAGGATCGCGTGTACTGTATTTTTGGCGGCCTGCATCTCGTGCTGACGAAGGAGCCTGAACTGCAGCGCATCACCAAAGCGCTGCGCGAGAAATGGAAGGTGGAGCACATCGCGCCGGGACACTGCACTGGGGAGCCGGCATTTCTGGCCTTGAGTGAAGCGTTCGCTGGAAAATACGTGTTTGCCGGGTTGGGAGACTCGATTGAGCTCCCATAGGCTAGGCCTAACCGCACATTGCAGCCGACGCAAAAGGCGCGCGGCTGAATGCGGACGTTAGGTTGCGTATGCGCATCGTGCGAATAGTTCTTCAGCTACTCATTGCGGTGTTCTTTCTTGCAGTGCTAGGTGGTTCTCTGCTTTCCCCGATCACGCCGATCGTTATCGGTAATTTAGTGGGGGTATCGCTGTTCTTGGTCACACTTTTCGTAGCTACCTTTTCGTTAGGTAAACAGAAGGAAATCCGCTTGGTTCTCGGTTACCCAGTTAATCCTAAAGTACTTGGTTTGATGATGGTGCTACTTGGTTTTTTTATGTTCTTTCTTTCTTGGCGAATAATTTCTGGGCAGCCGATGGGAAGTAGTGTACGTGGCCAAGCCCTCGCACACTTTATTCGAGACAACGGCCCGTGGACACCGGGAGCTATACTCATCATGCTGGGGTTGGCGCTCGGCTGGTATGGTTACCGTATGTATCGTGGTCGGTATGGTCTCAAGATTTCTGACAAATGATTGCGTAGCGTCGCAACCTAACAGCGCGGCCCACCCGGACGCTCGTGAAGCGTCGCACGTCTTCTCACCGTCCCGGTCGCGCGCCGGTGGCCGCGAACGTTAGACCGCCATGACAAAGATCCAACTGATTGCAGGTATTGCCTCCCTTGCCGCAGCACTTTCGGCAGCCTGCCAACGTACTGATGTCTCCGCTTCGGCAGCTCCGACCGGCTCGTTCGTCAAGATTGCGAATATTTCTCCCGACACGTCCGTCCCGTTACGAGCTGGTGATCAGGTGAAAGTGCAGGTGGAGGTCGATTACAGTCTTACATCCAACGCCGGAACGGTAAATCTCGTTATCCGGGCCGCCGACAACTCAAGTCTCGCGCACAACATGGAGGTCTTGCAGAAGGGGACTGGAAAGGTGACTTTGGTAGCAGAGTTCGTTGTTCCACACTCCAGCGCCGTCCAGATATTTACACCTCTCTCCGCACAAGGCCAGACGTCCACCTCCACCGTCGACACCCGTGCGTACAAAGTTATTAGCAAATGATGGCGTTCTAACCTTTAGCTCGTACGGACGGGCCGGAAGCGCCGTACCATTTGCGTACATCGTGCGGGCCCGCCGCACAGCAAGACGTTAGCCGTCCAAAATAGATTCGCCGAGCGGAGTTCGGGTTGAGCATCGAAGCCAAATATCAGACCTTCTGGCCTCGCTTTAGAGCCGGGTGGATAGACATGGCAGTCATGATCCCGCTGTTTGTCGTCGACGATTGGCTTCAGAGCTCCGTCAAGTCGCCCATTTTTCTTGCGATGTGGCTCATTGCTTATACATTTTCTTTTGATTTCTATAGTATCGCGATGCACGCGCGATTTGGTCAAACCCTCGGAAAGATGGTGACTGGGGTGAAGGTTCTTGATCTCTCGGAAAGTAAGTTGTCTCTACGCCAGGCATTGCTTCGAGATAGCGTTTCCGTCGTGTTCACCGTACTTATCCTGGTGGGCGAAGTCCCAAAGACACTATCTGGAGTAGACCGCTACGGTTCATCAGAGCTTGATATATGGGATCAATTCCAGATGTATACATCGCTGGGCTGGTTTGCTGCCGAACTGCTTACGATGCTCACAAATCGCAAACGACGTGCATTGCACGATTTCATCGCCCGCTCTGTCGTCGTGCGTGTTCGACCCCTCGGTGCTTCGATACGACATGACGCAGCGGCCGGCTAACTACGGGTTCGAGAGCGGACGCGCCGATAAGCAGCGCGAGTTTAGCTTGCGTTCGTGGCGGCGCGCCGCTCAACGCAAACGTTAGAGCGCAGATGAAGAATCGGTGGCTCGCAGCATTCACTGGGGTAGTGGCGATTTTCCCGCTAGGGCGCGTACTCGTAAATCGAACTGTTGAATGCGGCTTACTCAAGTCCGCTTTACCCCAACAGCAACAGATGAGGACGGCCCAGCGACTGATTGTTAGATTTACCGCAAAGGGGGGGAGTGATGAAAATTCAGCGTCGACAATTTCTGCATATGGCAGCGGGTGCTGCTGCTCTGCCGGTCGTATCGTGCGCGGCCTCACTCGGGCAGGGCACCCCGACTAACACCACCATGGTCGTCGAACGCACACAGTACTTCGCGAAGCCCGGTTTGGCCGCAGAGGTCCTCGCTGTACGGCGCAAGGCTAGCGCCGTGCGCGTTTCGATCGGTCTTCCAGCCGGCGACATATTCGTCAAACATCCTGGCGGTGATGGCAGCGAGCCGGATGTCGCCTGGCAGTGCACCTTCGCGGACGCCGCTACACGCGAGGCGGATCTCGCAGCGCGCGCGGCAAGCGCGGCGTTTGAGGGCGTTCGAGTGCAGATGAGAAAACTGTATGCGCGTTTCGAGCGGCAAGTCTTTTCGATTGCCGCCCTTTGATTGCAGAGCGCCATCCGATCGCGCCTCGGCCTGACTACCTGTTTTGTGTTCTCCTATGGTAGGAGTCAAAGAAATGGCGACGCGAGTGAGGCATCTGCGCTCTAACAACGCGTTCGAGAGCGGACGCGCCAAAGATCGGCGCGCCGCTCAACGCGGACGTTAGGCAGCATATGCGCACATTCGCATACTTACTTTTCGCAGCAACTTTCTTAGGCAGTGCTGCTTTCGTGTCTGCCGCGGACGTCCTGGTCCGAGCGGTTCGAGATAAGCGCGAGGTCGGCATAGCACATCCTGAAAGGGTGGCCACGAAGCTCATCACGATTGCGGAATCGTCTTCGGTCAACTCCACGGCATATGCGGTCTCGGACAAGACCTGGGCTCGGATACTGGACTCGGATTCATTCGTCCACGCCGTATTTTCAACTCCCCGCCGAATGCGGCTTCGGGACGGCAATAGCCAGGATCGAAAAGAATGGATGGTCGGTGAAGTTCTGTTCCCGCTGCCGATGGACAGCGACCCGCCGCATATCTATTTGAAGACCGAAAAAGAAACCATCTCGTTAACCAAGTACGATCCTTACGCACTGCGGGAATTGGCATTGGAGGACGATCTTCGGCTTCGGGCGTTGCCGCGTTACGATTTCTTGTTGAACCTGCCCAGTAAGCGGTGATTGAGCTGCCTAACCCCTCAATCCAGAGCGGACGCGCGCAAGCGCGCGCCGCTGATTTCAGACGTTAGGCCTCGCGCAGGCCCACACACTTCAGCAGAACTCATGTTCGACCACGTCAAATTCGGAGTCAGCGACTATGCAGCGAGCAAAGCGTTCTTCCTCAAGGCACTCGAACCGCTTGGCGTAGCTGTTGTCTCGCAGGGGGCGCCGACGTACGGTGTCGAGCTTAGCCCAAAGGGTAAGGCTTCATTGTGCCTGTACCAAACCGAGGAGAAGCCGGCACATCTTCACTTGGCGTTCACGGCCGAGAATCGCCAGCAAGTCGAAGCTTTCTATCGCGCGGCTCTGGAGGCAGGTGGCAAAGACAATGGTGCGCCTGGTCTGCGCCCGCACTACCACGCGAACTACTATGCAGCTTTCGTCATTGGTCCGGACGGGCACAACATCGAAGTGGTTTGCCACGAACCCGAGGCCTAACCCTTCGTTGCACCCAACGGCTTACAGCGGGCTTCGCCCGCTTGCGTCCGCGGGTGAACTCAAACGTTAGGTCGCGCCGAAACTAACCGAACAATCGAATCGGAGAGAAAGATGATCGTTACCGTGTTTCGTTCTCGCGTGAAGCCGGAGGCACGAGAGGAGTACGCGCGCTGGGCCGGTCGGATGAGCGAATTGGCACGCCAGATGCCAGGGTACATTTCCCACAAAGGCTTCATGGCTGAGGACGGCGAACAGGTAACGATCGTCGAGTTCGAGTCTGAAGAGGCACAGCGCGCGTGGAGCGTGCACCGCGAACACGTGGAGGCAAAGAAAAAGGGGCGTTCGAGTTTTTACCTGGAATACCGGGTGCAAATCTGCACGGTGCAACGTGATAGTTCGTTTCCAAATCGAGCGACCTAACCTCGCGTTCGAGAGCGGATCGCCTTCGGCGGCCGCTCAACGCGAACGTTAGACAGCACGATGGACTTTGACCGCAACGGCGAGTACGAGGAATTTCGTGTATTCCCTGATCGTGGGCCAGCCGAATCAATGTGCTCGTGGCTAGAATCTGAGGGCGTGCCTTCTTGTGTTGAAGCACGCGCTCTGTCGAGCGGAATAGAATCGCAGTTCGTCGTCTATGTCCTCAAAGAGCTCGCGCACCGTGCCCGTTGGATCGTCGCCCAATTGCCGCCGAGCGATGCGGAGCTCGACTTTCTCGCGACTGGCAAGCTGCCTGGGCAGCTGGAGGATAAGTAGTGAAGCAGCGCTCCCTGTGGCGTCCTTCATCTCGTCGGCCCGGTGGCCGCGAACGTTAGGTGTCATGAAACTACCTGCTAGCCGACTTGGCCCCGTTTCGCTCGTTCTTGGCGCGATAGCTGTTGCCACGGCCGCAACCGCTACTTACGCCCGGTCGGTGCACATTCCTGCCAGTGGTGTCGTTTTGAATTGGCTGAGTCGAATTGGCTTGGTCCAAGAGCGGGCAACCGCCGTGCCATCTGTTTCGGATCCAGGCATCTTTGCCGTCAACGACGAGAACGCGCTTACCCTTCTGACCTCTGTGGCAGTATTCTTTGCCGCAGCCGCAATAGTGGCAGCACTTATTGCGGAGTGGCGTCGTGAGCCAACACTTTATTTGAGTGGGGGCTACGTCTGCGGTTCAATGGCTCTTGCGTTCTTCAGTTTGCTGGTTTCTCTCGTTAGCATCGTGGCAGGTATCGCGGTTGTCCTCGTCTTAAGGCAGCAGCGCCAAGACCATGACACCTAACTCTAGGTGCTGGGGACGGGCCATCGGCGGCGTACCTATTCTTTGCACTGTGCTGGCCCGCCGCAGACCAAAACGTTAGGGTGCTGCGAGCCATGCGCCTTGTCTATGTCATCGCCGGATTCGCTGGCCTTGTTGGCGCCGTTACAGCTGGAGCGGGGTTATATGGGCTATATAACCTTGAATTCCTCGAATGGGCCATGAGGATGGGTCGCGCATTTGACAATCCTGAATACGGGAACATCAATGTGGACGAGTGGCGCACGGGATACAAAGCCTCAATGGCGATATTCATCTCGTTCGGCATCGCGGCACTGATCGCGGCGTATGGCTTATTCCGAGGGCAGCGATGGGCGCAATACCTCTGGCTATCGCTCGCTGCGATTCACATGATTGCTCCAGCGCAGGAGCTTCCCCGCGACGTCGGCACCTGGATCTGGTTAACGGTTAGCACAGTTATTTTCGTCTCCTCGGCCTTAGTATTTCGCAAGATGAGGAGGGTGAGTGCAGCACCCTAGCAGCGCGGCCCACCCGGAGCCTCTGAAGCAGCGCTCGCTGTGGCATCCTTCATCTCGTCGGCCCGGTGGCCGCGAACGTTGGACGTCAACGATGAAGGGTTTCTGTGCCTTGGGTCTGTTCTTGATCGTCGGCTGTTCGACGGTGCAGCCCTCAGTGGACCCAAAGGCCGATGTTAGCTGCACGAAGCAAGTCGGGGAGTGTTCGTGTCAGCGACCTAAGTATCCAACGGAGTCAGTGCATAATCGCGAGCAAGGGGTGGTGCGACTGAAGATTCTGGTGTCGCACGAGGGAAGGGCAAAAGACGTTGTTATTGAGCGTTCCAGTGGCTATCGTAGGCTCGATGAGGCTGCAGTGGAGGCGGCGAAGCGAATGTGCTTCAGGCCCCCAGTTAGGAACGGAGTTCCCGTAGAAGTCTGGAGTGCGCTCGACTACAAGTGGGTGCTTCAATGACGTCCAACCTCTCCATCGAGCGGACATGTCCCGGCAAGCCGGGCCATGCATGTACCTGCGCACGAAGCCTTGGTTGTCGCTTGCGTTATTCTCGGTCTTTGGGTCTTGGTTGTTCGCGCAGTTCCCGCAATCGCGTACTACGTCACAGTTGCTATTTACTGGTCAAGGAATGGTCAATCCGTCTCCTCTCTCGACCGTCACTTCATTTCGGGTTCGCGTTGGGGCTAGTTCAACTCGTAATGGCGCTATTCCTAGTCTTCAAAGCGCGCGGCATATCCGCGGTCTTACCACTCAAACACCAAGACGGTTCTGAGGGGTAACTGTGTGCTCTAACCGCACCCCCACCCGGACGCGCGTGAAGCGTCGGAGCTTTTTTCTTCATTGCAGTCGCGCGCCGGTGGGCGTGGACGTTAGGCAGCACTGAACATGTCTGAAACTTGGATCGCCGTAGTTGCCGTAGTAGTCGGCCTCTTTGTTCTAAATGCCGCCTTGGCGTATCGGTATCGTTCCCGGCAATTGAGAAGTCAGGGACACGAGCCACCGCCGTTTCTCGTATACCTGTTCTTCCCCAAACCATTCAAACTTACGAGCACGGTGTCGGTGCCGAGGCCGGTTCGGCTGTTCTTGGGCGCCGTATTTCTCATAGGCGGCAGCTTATTTATGCTCGGCGGCGGCGTAATTCTGGCGAACTTGGATTACTCGAAACTTGCGCATCCGGTTGGCTCAGTCGTCATGCTCCTTGTGCTGTTAGCGCTCGGTTTGGCGATTGCGTATATCGGCGTTCGATTGATAGTCATGAAAAAAGATGACCCATTGCTCAAGGGAACAAAAAGTGGTCAGACGTCAGATATTGGTCCTGCCTAACAGCACGCCGCACCGGGACGCGCGCGCGAGCAGCGTGCTTTGCAAAGGCCCACGGGCGCGCGCCCGTGGGCGTTAGACGTCATTAATTCATCGTAGCCACAGCCCATGTCAAATCGCGCTTCTGACCTTGCCTCTGCTCTCATTCGCAACTTCAATGAAGTTCCACTGACACGCCTGCTGCGAGAGCCGCTCTACGACGCTCAGGGGGCACGTCTGGCGCGAGGTACAGCCGCGCAGAAGCTCGGCGCATCCTTTGACATTCTTGCGCCGGGCAAGCGCGGGTGTCCCTATCACCTGCATCACGCTCAAGAAGAGATGTTCGTCATCCTTGAGGGCCAGGGTACGCTCCGGGTCGCAGATGAGATGCTTCCTTTGAAGACCGGCGATGTCATCTTCATACCTGCAGGCCCAGAATATCCGCCAAATCATCAACACGTCTGAGACGCCCCTCAAGTACCTCTCCATCAGCACCATGGAGGCTCCTGAAATCTGCGAATACCCCGACTCGGGCAAGTATCTGGCTGAAGGCAGTCTTAAGTCTGCTGCGCCGTTCGAGGCAATTGATCGGCGCAAGCAAAGCCTCGACTACTGGGACGATGAGCCGTGACTCCTAACCCTTCGCTCCAGGCGACGTGCTGCAGGTCCGTCGAATCTCCGCGCTCGTGACTGGAGTACGAAGGAGTGCCGTCCTATATTGAGCCACGAGACACAGTTTGTTGTGCATGCTTTGACTAACACTGCTCGTGGTAGGAAAGCGATGAAAAAATGGATCGCACTCTGCATCGCGGTTGGCTGTGCCCTAGCCGCGTCCGTTCTCCAGGCTCAAACCTGGCCGCAGCGGCCGGTCAGGGTGATTGTTCCTTACTCCGCTGGTGGCTTGTCGGACACCCAGGCGCGTGTACTTTCCGAGCGGCTCTCGGCGGCGTTCGGTCAGCAGTTCCTGGTTGAGAACCGCGTGGGTGCTACGGGAGCAATCGCTGCCGAATACGTGGCGAAGTCCCCGGCCGACGGCTACACGCTGTTCTGGGCCACCACCCCGCAAATCTCGATCGTACCGTTAATACAGAAGGTGAACTACGATCCGCTAAAGGACTTCGCGCCAGTCTCGATTTTCGGTAAAAACACATATGTGCTTGCCGTGCACATCTCGATACCCGCGAAAACGCTCAAGGAGTTCATCGATCGGCCGGCACCGGCAGCGCTGGTCATCTTAGCGCGGCGCTTTTCACTTCGCGTGCCGGTCTGACGATGACCCACATTCCCTACAAGGGCGTGCAGGCGGCGACTGATCTCGTTGGCGGCCAGGTGCAGATGTACTTCGGTCCCGCAGCGGACCTGATCCAGCATTCGAAGAGCGGCAAGATCAGGCTGCTTGCCGTCTCCGGCGGGAAGCGCGCGCCGATATTACCCGATCTGCCGACGATCGCGGAGTTCTATCCGGGTTTTCGCGCCGACACCTGGAACGGACTGATGGCGCCCGCTGCCACGCCGAAACAAATCATTGACCGCATCGCGCAAGAGGTGGCGAAGGCAGCGCGCGACCCGGGCGTTATCGAGAGGCTGAACAAAATCGGCGTTGATGCATACGCCAACACGCCGGCCGAGTTTGCCGCCTTGATCCGCAGCGAAGCGCCGCAATGGCGCGACGCGGTGAACGCCGCGGGCATCAAGCAGGAATAGCGATGGCGATGCAATGAAATTGAGACGGGTGGTGCTGTCTAACCCCGTGCCTCAGCCCGACGCGCGTGAAGCAGCGTACCTTGGTCAAACATCGCAGTCGCGCGCGGCTGGGCGCGAACGTTAGATCGCCAATGACCGGACTCCGAACTCTCACGGCCCTCTTAGGGTTGTCAGCATTCAGTGTGTTGGCCGTCGCGCAACCGCTAGAATTGGGCACGCTCAAATCCATAGAG
>WNFF01019874.1_pt1 | contig 11525 bp, 11 predicted proteins | sample 5400441 | NCBI WGS metagenome assembly WNFF01 (sample SAMN13153345, study PRJNA577476) | soil metagenome | isolation source: 120 cm saprolite under Douglas fir tree site 2 hole 3 replicate 1 | place: USA:California | collected 2015-04-18
TCCGCGCCGAAGAAACCGTGCCGGGCTCTCCCAGCAAACGAGGCTGGGAGTCCCTACAAACCAGGGCAAAGCCCGGCGCTACTTCTCCGCGCCGAAGAAAGCATGCCGGGCTCTCCCAGCAAACGACGCTGGGAGTCCCCGCAAACCAGGGCAAAGCCCGGCGCTACTTCTCCGCGCCGAAGAAACCGTGCCGGGCTCTCCCCCGCAAACGACGCTTGGAGTCCCTGCAAACCAGGGCAAAGCCCGGCGCTACAATCTTCGTATAATTCGCTTATGCTGTTACTCTCCTGCACGTGCCATTCGACCGCAAGAATATCCGCCTTGCTCCCCCGAATTATCTCGGCTATGGAATCTATTTCGTCACAATCTGTATTCACAACCGGACCGCACGCTTTGCCGACATCTCTCTTGGGCACGTGGCATTCAGTCATCTGATTTCCCTCTCTGCGCGTCACTCTTTCCTGCTTCACGCCTACTGTCTCATGCCCGATCACCTTCATTTCCTCGCCGAAGGCAACTCTCCCCAATCCAATCTCCTTCGCTTCATCACGGCCTTCAAACAACGCACCGCCTTTGCGCACAAAAATCGCGCCGGAGGTCCGCTCTGGCAAGCAAAATTTTATGACCACATTCTGCGCGCGCCAGATAAATTGGAATCGATTGCTTGCTATATCTGGGCGAACCCGGTGCGGAAGGGTCTCTGCGAGGATGCAGCCGCGTACCCGCTGTCCGGCTCACAAACGCTCGATTGGAAAAAACTCTCCGCGAATTTGACTGATTGGCAGCCGCCCTGGAAGGAACCCGTGCCGGGCTCTCCCCGCAAAGAACGCGGGGAGTCCCCACAAACCGGGGCAAAGCCCGGCGCTACATGCAAGGATGAGACGTAAGACGCCGGGTGCCATCGACCTTTGTCTTGAGGACATGCCTCTTCCTGTCTTGCTCAAAACTTAGAACTGAAAACCCTTCACTCCGCACCCACCGGCTGCACCTGGCGTTCAATCTCTGCATCCTTGCCCGACCGCTTCGTCACTTCCAAGTCGTAAAAATTCTGCAGGTTCAGCCAGAACTCCGCGTTCGTCTTGAAGTAGCGCGCCAATCGCAGCGCCGTCTCCGCCGTGATCCGCCGCCGCTCATGCACGATTTCCCCGATCCGCGTCGCCGGAACGTGCAGCTCCAGCGCCAGCTTGTTCACCGACAAGCCCAGCGGCTTCATGAAATCCTCGCGCAGGATTTCCCCCGGATGCACCGGCGCCATCAACCGCTCTGCTTTGCCCATCTTCTTCCTCGCCCTCTCTCAGCAACATCAAGGTACCACGGCGGTGCTAAGCTCCGCATGGCTCCCCATGCTCGGAGGAGGTTCCATGAAAGTGTCCCATGTGCATTGCCGCGTGCGGGATTTGCCGGCTGCGGCCCGCTGGTTCCAACAGGTGTTGCAGGCCACTCCCGTGTTTAACAACGAGCGCATGGCGTGGCTGGGCTTTGGCGAGTTTGGCGTGATTCTGGACGCCGCGCCTGCGGATAGCGCGCTTACGCTCGGCTTCGATAGTGAGGATTGCGACGCAGACTATTGTACTGTCACGGCCCGCGGCGCGGAAACCATCGAGGCCCCGCAAGATCGCCCGTGGGGCGCACGCTCCGCCTACCTTAGGGGCCCCGGCGGCCTAACCGTCGAGATCGAACAGCTACTGAAACGCACCTAGACACTCGGTCGACCTCATCACGCGCGAGCCCTCAAAGTCCTTTGGAATGAACACTTCCAAAAAAAATAGGGGGCGATGGAGCCCTCCACGTCTCCAGCAGCAGAGGTCGCCTGGAAACTACCTCTAGTCGATGCCGTGGATGCGGAGGCTGACGAGCTGCTCGATGGTGAGGTCTTTCATGCCACGGGAGCGGAGGCCCGAAATGTATTCCGGCGTGACGCCGTGGATGCGCATGACCACGAGCTGCTCCGGGTCAGGATGCTTGTAGCCGAGGCCCTGGAGCTTCTCGATGAACTCGGGCGAAACGCCATGAATGCGGAAGGCGATGAGCTTGTGCAGGTCGATGTGATCGTAGCCGTCCTTGGCGAGCTGCGCCATCCACTCGGGCGAAGCGCCGTGAATGCGCATGGCCACGAGAGTTTCGTCGTCGGGCTGATAGCCGGCCTGGTGAAGATAGCGGACCATTTCCGGGCTCACGCCGTGGATGCGGAAGGCCACTAGTTTTTCGTTGTCGGTGACGTTCATTCCGGCGGCGCGGAGTTGCTGGACGAATTCCGGCGAGACGCCGTGAATGCGAAAGGCAACGAGTTTTTCGCTGTCGGAGATGGTCAAGCCGGCGGCGCGGAGCTTTTCGATGAACTCCGGCGTGACGCCGTGAATGCGGAAGGCGATGAGCTTCTCAGTGTCGAGCCCCTCGAGGTGCTCGCCCTTGATTTGCTTGGCGAAGGCGTAGGAGACGTCCATGATGGCCATGCCGAATTGCCTGTCGCCGTCGACGCCGCTGAAACCGAGCGATTGCATTTCCTGGGCGTACTTGGCGTCTGGAAAAAAGCGGAAGATGCCGGCGCCTTCGCCATTGTCAAGAAAGCCTTCGCAGTCGAAGCGCCCCGCGTCGCGAGAGATGGTGAACTTGACGTCCTGCTTGCCGGGCTTGGAGACGTCCAGGCCCTGGAAGGCGCTGAGCGGCCAGTCGGATTCGTGGTGGGAAGTGCCGTGCTGATTGTGCGTCATCAGGGAGAATTCGACTTTGCCGGGCTCGTCAGAGCGGCGAATGGTCCAGTCACCGCTCTGCGAGTCCGAGGCATGAACGGCCAGCGTGCCAACCACCCCACAAATCAAGAGAACGTAGCAAATCAAGGCTTCTTTGCGGTTCATGGAATCAGCTCCTTCGCGAAAAATTATTCGAGCACTCCGGCGTGTTTCAACGCGATTAACTTGTGCATGTCCAAGTCCTTGAAGCCGTGGCTGCGGGCGTTTTCGATGAACTCCGGGGTGATGCCCTGCACTTTTGCGGCGATGAAATCGCCAACGTCGAGCTTGAAGCCGGAGGCCTGAAGGGCTTTGATGTATTCCGGGGTGACGCCTTGCACCTTCATGCCGATGACTTCGCCGATACCAGGATGGAGACCCAGGTCGTGAAGTTTGCGGACGTACTCTGGGGTCACGCCCTGAACTTTCATGGCAACGATTTCATGGCCTTTCACATCGAGGCCGGTGGCGCGCATGTCGCGGATGTATTCCGGGGTGACGCCCTGGACCTTCATGCCGATGATTTCGCCAGTGTCGGTCTTGACGCCGAGATCGTGAAGCTGGCGGACGTAGTCGGGCGTGACGCCCTGGACCTTCAAGCCGATGATTTGCTCGATATCGAGGGTGAGCCCGGCGGCGCGGAGTTCGCGGATGTAGTCCGGCGTGACACCTTGCACTTTTAGGCCGATGAGCTGGTTTACTTCGGGCTTGATGCCGAGGGCGTGCATGCCGCGAACGTAGTCGGGTGTGACACCCTGCACTTTCAAGGCGATGAGTTGATCGATGGAGGGATTCTCGATGCCCGCGGCTTTGAGGCCGTCAATATAGGATTCTCTCGCGGCGGGAGCGGGTTTTTCCTGCGGCGCAGGAGATGGTTTTGGAGATGGATTGGCTTGCGGCGCGGAAGCGGCGCCGGGTTCCGGCGCGTTTGGAGACGCCGAGGGGAGAGCCGAGGGCGCCGGGCGCTTCGGCTTGTCGGGGCGCGGAGCGGTCACGAGGATGACGGGATCGGGCGACGGGGACTGGCTGCTTGATTGGGATTGCGCCGCGGAGGCTGTGCGCTCTGCGCCCAAGAAGGCGTTGCCCGCGAGCAGGGCGGTGGAAAGGCAAAGAACGCTGGCGGCAAGGCCGGCGCTGCGAACTCCGGCGCCGAGACTCGTGAGCCCCAGGAGGCGCGCGACGCGAGCGGCGAGTGGGCTGCGGTTCGCGGCCATGGCGAGCGCGGGAGCGGCGCGGCGTTCTGCCAGGAGCGTGAGGGCGCGGGCATATTCAACGGCGTTGCCGCAGGCGGCGATGGCAGCGTCGTCGCAACAGTTTTCGCGCTCGGCGCGAATGCGATTGCTGAGCCACCAAACAGCAGGGTGGTAGAAGAGCAGCGTTTCGGCGGCGATCTGGAAGAGATTCACAAAACAATCGAGCCGCTTGACGTGAGCGAGCTCATGCGCAATGACGGCCCGGAGCTGCAACTCGGTGAGCCCGGTGAGAGCTGTGACCGGAAGAAGAATGACCGGGCGGAACCAGCCGACCACGGCGGGCGCCTGGAGATGCAGGCACTCACAATAGCGGATGACGCGGCGAATGCCGAGCCGCTGCTGGAGCGCGAGGCAGGTGGCCCGGAGATTTTCGGCGACGGGAACCGCTTCCTTGCGGCGCAGACGCTCAAGAATCAGGAAGCCGCCGGCGGGGCGCAGGCTGAACAAGAGGACCCCAGCGAACCAGACTTGCACCAGCCAAATGAGGGAATCAGAAGGCACGGCGCCCGACGGTTGAGGAGGCGCGGCGGTTTGCGAGCGGACGGAGAGTTGTGGAACGGGCGAGAGAGAGGCGACGATTGCCGTTTGTGTCGCGGGGGGAGCGGATTGCTGATGGCGGAGCACCAGAAAAGTGATCGCGGGCGCCGCGAACATCAGCGCGAGTGCGCCCACGGCGACTAAATATCGGACGGACGCGCTGCGAAAGAGCGCCATGACCACAGATGCGAAAGCGGCGAGCGCGAGCCCCTGCCAGAGGAAATGCAAGAGCGAGAGACCCAAGAGCCGCATGAGATCGGGCGTGAGCCAATGGGTGAATGCGGTCATCGTTGTTTCCTTTCGTATTCGTCGAGCAGGCGGCGGAGCTCTTCGATTTCCTCTTTGGAGCCGCGGCGGCCGGCGAGGGCGTGCATCATGAGCTCGCTGGCGGAGCCGTCGAAAACGCGCTGCAAAACGTCAACGGCAAGCTGGCGCTTGGTTTTTTCGGCGGGCTGACAGGCTTCGTAGACGTGGGCGCGCTGGTCTTCGTTGCGGCGGACGGCGCCCTTGGCGGTCATGATTTGTAGGAGCTTGAGGACGCCGGTGTACCCGACAGGCCTCTTTTCGTTGAGGGCCTGGTGGACCTCGCGGACGGTTGAAGGGCCACGAGACCACAGGACATGGAGGATCTCCAGTTCGGAGGCCGTGGGCTTCTGATGGTGCTGTTCTTTCATGGGCGGGAGCGTACTACGAAGACATTCGTAGTGTCAACGAAAAGTTTCGTACATGGCCGCAGGGTTTGCCCTTCGGGGTGATGAGGCATGTCGTTATAGACGACCGGAAGAAAAAAGTGTTTCAAGCCGCGAAGCCGCGAAAAGAGCAAAACAAGGCAAACCAGCAAAAAAAAGAATACCTCCCAAACAAAAAACACTAAACCTGTCGATCTCGCTGCCCCTCGTTCGACGCACAAGTAGAGCTAGGAAAGCGCCCTTCAGGAGGCGGATATGGCAAGGCAGAACACATCTTCTCGGAATCTTAAATCAATCGCGGGCGCGGCCGTCGTCGGGCTCGGGTTTGTTATTCTGTTCGGGAAGTTGGATGGACCCACAGACCAGTTGACCAACCTCCTCGGCGCTGCCGCGCGGGAGACGCTGGAGCTGAGGGGTTTTCTCCGTGCCCCCTCCAGATGTTGGTACCATTCTGGCCGCTGTTCCACGTCATCGCCAGGGCGGCATAAGGTGCAGGATGCTTTCACGGATAAAGTCAAAGCCTGCCGACACTTGGAGTACTTCCAAGAAAAAGCTGCCGTTCCTGTCGATCTCGCCGCCCCTCGTACGACGTGTAAGTAGAGCCGGGATTTCAGCCAGTCGGGACCATCCGGAAACCCAGCTCCGAGCCAGAAACGACAAGGAGAGACGACGATGCGATTTATGATGCTGATGATCCCGAAGGGGTACGAGAAGGCCGAGCCGGGCGCCATGCCGGACGCCAAAGCCGTTGCCGCGATGATGAAGTACACCGAATCCCTGCAGAAGGCCGGCGTGCTGCTCGCGCTAGATGGCCTCCATCCGCCCTCGATGGGCGCGCGCGTCTCGTTCTCCGGCGGGAAGCCCAAGGTGACCGACGGGCCCTTCGCTGAGGCGAAGGAGGTACTCGGCGGCTACTGGATGATTCAGGTGAAGTCGCGGGAAGAGGCGATCGAATGGGCCACGCGCTGCCCCGCTTCGGACAACGAAGTGATCGAAGTTCGCCAGGTGCAAGAGTTCGAGGATTTCCCTCCCGAGGTCCAGAAGGCCGGACGCAGGGAGCCCGCGCTGCGCGAGCAGCTTAAACAGAACAAAGGATCATGACGCCGAAGGCTGTTGGAAAAAATAATGTCTTGGCCGTGTCGATTTCGCAGCGTGTCATTCGCCGTACAATAGAGCGGGAATTGACACCCGTTCAATCAACGGCAATCGAACGCCGAACTAAACAATACGAATACAAGGAGAGATGATCATGAAATTCCTAAGCATCTATAAGACCGTGGAAAGGGGCGTTCCTCCTTCATCAGAGGAAATGGATAAGATGGGAAAGCTGATCGAAGAAGGCATAAAAGCCGGCTGGTTGCTCGGGACCGAAGGCTGCCTGCCCAGCGCACTGGGCACGCGCGTTCGCTTTTCCAACGGAAATCATACGGTGACCGACGGGCCGTTCACCGAATCCAAGGAAGTAATCGGCGGCTTCGCTATCCTCCAGGCAAGCTCCAAGGAAGAAGCCATCAAATTGGCCAAGGATTTCCTCCAGGTAGCCGGTAATGGTGAGTGTGAGCTTCGCCAAATATACGAAGCGAACACCTGCGCCCAGGCAGCCGCCAAATCTTAGTCGGTGTGCGTGTGACGCGGCCGAACTCATATCCGCGAAGTTTTCGTCCGGGCGCGGTCGATTTCGCGGCCCCACGTTCGACGTTAGAGTAGAGCCAGGGTTGCACTCCCGGTCGAAACCGCCAGGAAACCCAGCTCTGAACCGGAAAACAAAGACACAGGAGAGGTGTAACGATGCGATTCATGATGATAGTCAAGCACGTCGAGAATCAGGGCCCTCCGCCCAAGCAGCTCATGGATGCCATAGCGAAGCTCGGCGAAGAGGCGGTCAAAGCCGGCACGATGCTCGGGAACGGGGCGCTCGGCCCAACTGCAGCAGGAGCGCGAGTCCGGCTTTCCGGTGGCCAGATCACCGTGACCGACGGGCCTTTCACTGAGGCCAAGGAGGTTGTCGGCGGGTACGCGCAGTTTGAGTTGAAATCGAAGCAAGAGGCGGTCGAGGGAGCGGTGCGTTTCATGGAACTTCACAAGAAACACTGGCCGGGCTGGGAGGGCGAGACCGAGGTACGCCAGATGGTCGGGCCAGAAGACTTCAAATCCAAAGCATAGGAACGCCGCCGCACGCCGATTGCTGCGACGGAGGAGTCGCGGCGCGCCCGGCTTGCGTTGGCGAATTGAAGATGTTGTGATGGGTAGCCATGACGGCTACCCATACACATCGCGCCATCGATGCGGTCTGGAGGATTGAGTCGGCCAGGATCATCGCCGGTCTCGCGCGGATCGTACGCGATGTCGGTCTTGCCGAAGAGCTCGCGCAGGACGCCCTCGTCGCCGCGCTCGAGCAATGGCCGGAATCGGGCATCCCGGACAATCCGGGCGCTTGGCTTATGGCCACCGCGAAGCACCGTGCGATCGACATGTTCCGCCGGAACAAGCGGCTCGAGCGCAAGCACGAGGAGCTTGGTCGCGAGCTCCAAGCCCAGCAGGAGATGGCTGTGCCGGATTTCGACGCCGCGCTCGACGATGACATCGGCGACGACCTCCTGCGCCTCGTGTTCATATCCTGCCATCCGGTTCTCTCGACCGAGGCGCGCGTTGCGCTCACCCTGCGCTTGCTCGGCGGCCTGACCACCGACGAAATCGCCCGCGCGTTCCTCGTTCCAGAGCCCACCGTCGCCCAGCGTATCGTTCGCGCCAAGCGCGCGCTTGCGGAAGCGCGCGTCCCTTTCGAGATCCCCCGCAAGGCCGATCTTGCCGCCCGTTTGTCGTCCGTGCTGGCGGTGATCTACCTCGTTTTCAACGAAGGCTACTCGGCCACCGCCGGCGAGGACTGGATGCGCCCTGCCCTCTGCGAAGATGCGCTGCGTCTCGGGCGTATCCTGGCCGGGCTCGTTCCGAACGAGCCGGAGGTCCACGGTCTCGTCGCACTCATGGAGATTCAGGCGTCGCGCTCAGGCGCGCGAATTGGCCCGTCGGGGGAGCCCATCCTGCTCTTGGATCAAAACCGCGCACGCTGGGATCAACTCCTCATTCATCGGGGTCTCGCCGCCCTTCAGCGCGCCGAAGAACTTGGAGGTGCCCGCGGCCCTTATGCGCTCCAGGCCGCCATCGCCGCATGTCACGCTCGCGCGCGTACTGCAGCGGATACGGATTGGAAAGGCATCGCCGCGCTCTACGACGCTCTCGCCCAGCTCATGCCCTCGCCTATCGTGGAGCTGAATCGTGCGGTCGCGCTCGCCATGGCCTTCGGTCCGGCAGCGGGGCTCGAGCTCATCGACACGCTCGCCTCGGAGCCGTCTCTCAAGGCCTACCACCTTTTGCCCAGCGTCCGTGGCGACTTTCTTTTCAAGCTCGGTCGCTTCACAGACGCGCAGGGGGAGTTCGAGCGCGCCGCAACCCTCGCGCGCAATGCACGCGAACGGAAGCTGCTGCTCGAACGCGCCGATGCGTGCGGCCGAGCCGCGAATCACTAAAAGCGCGGGATGAATCTGCTATCCTGTGCGGACCATGCATGATCTCAACTACTTCCGGGACCACCTGGACGTATTCGCCGAGATGGCAAAGAAGCGCGGGACCGCCCTTCACCTCGACGCCTTCCGCGTCCTGGACCACCAGAGGCGCGAGCTCATCACTGCTACCGAGCAACTGAAGGCGCAACGGAACAAGGCGAGCGACGAGATTGCGCGGCTGAAGAAGGAAAAGCAAAACGGCGACGCGCTAATTGCCGAGATGAAGCAAGTTTCCGAGCGCATTAAGCAGGCGGACGAGCGCATCGCACAACTGGACGCCACGCAGCGGGAGTTGCTGCTGACGATTCCGAACGTGCCGCATGCGAGCGTGCCGGTGGGACACAGCGCTGCGGAGAATGTTGAAGTATCGCGGTGGGGCGCGCCGCCGAAATTTGATTTTCAGCCGAAGCCACACTGGGAAGTGGGCGAGCGGGCCGGAATCCTGGATTTGCCCGCGGCGACGAAAATTACCGGGGCGCGGTTCGCGGTTTACAAAAGTTGGGGAGCGAGGCTGGAGCGAGCGCTGGCGAATTTTTTCCTGGATGTCCACACGCGCGAGCACGGCTACACAGAGATTCTCCCGCCTTTTCTGGTGAATACTGCTTCGCTGATGGGCGCGGGGCAGTTGCCAAAGTTCGCCGCGGACCTCTTCAAGGTGGAGGGCACGGACTATTGGCTGACGCCGACGAGCGAAGTTGAACTGCACAATCTCCACCGCGACGAGACGATTCCCGAAGAAAAGTTGCCGATAAACGTCACGGCGTGGACCGCTTGTTTTCGTTCGGAGGCTGGCGCGGCGGGGAAAGACACGCGCGGAATTCTGCGGCAGCACCAATTCCAGAAGGTGGAGCTGTTCAAGTTCACGCACCCGGAGAAAAGCTATGAGGAGCACGAAGCGCTGGTAAGGAATGCCGAGACGATTCTCCAGAAGCTTGGGCTGCACTACCGCACGGTGCTGCTCTGTACGGGCGACATGGGGTTTGCGTCGGCGAAAACCTACGATATCGAGGTGTGGCTGCCGTCGGGCAACGAATTCCGAGAAATCTCTTCGTGCTCGAATTGCGAAGCGTTCCAGGCGCGGCGCGCGGGGATTCGCTTCAAGCCCAAGGGCGGCGGCAAAAGCGATTTTGTGCACACACTGAATGGCTCGGGACTCGCGGTGGGGCGGACGTGGATTGCGATTATCGAAAACTATCAGCAGGCGGATGGCTCGATTGTGATTCCCGAGGTCCTGCGCCCATACATGGGCATCGAGCGGATTCCGGCGGCCTGATCAAAACAGAAAAAACCGCTGTGCGAGGGGAAGAACGCGAGCGGGTTCGCAGGTGATCAGTTCTCCATCAACGCGCACCTCGTATGTTTCCGGGTCCACCGCAATCCCGGGCGTAGCGCTGTTGTAGGCAAGCCTGCGGAGAGAGAAACCTGGGAAACAAAAGTGATGCCGGTCGCGGCCGTGGCCGCGCCGAAACTGCCAAACATTGGCCGATACAGCACCGGCTGCGGTGTCGGGATAGATGCATTGGGATCACCCATCGCGCTCCAGGCGATAAAGCCGCCTTTCACCACCATTTCGGGCTTCACTCCGAAAAACGCCGGCTTCCACAAGACCAGGTCGGCCAGTTTTCCCGGCTCGATCGAGCCGATCTCCGAGGCCATGCCGTGGGTAACAGCCGGGTTGATGGTGTACTTGGCGAGGTATCGTTTCGCGCGGTGATTGTCATTGCGGCTGGAATCTTCGGGCAGCGGCCCACGCTGTGACTTCATCTTGTGCGCCGTTTGCCACGTGCGGATGATGACTTCACCGATCCGCCCCATCGCCTGGGAATCGCTGGACAACATGCTGAGTACGCCCAAGTCGTGCAAGATATCTTCCGCGGCGATGGTCTCCGGACGGATGCGGCTCTCGGCGAAGGCCACATCTTCCGGAACTTGAGGATTCAGGTGGTGGCACACCATGAGCATGTCGAGATGCTCGGCAATGGTGTTGACCGTGAAGGGCCGCGTCGGATTGGTGGAAGAAGGCAGGATATTTGGAAAAGAAGCGATGGCAATAATATCCGGGGCGTGGCCTCCACCGGCTCCCTCGGTGTGGTAGGTGTGAATGGCGCGGCCGCTTATGGCCGCCACTGTCGCTTCGAGGAAACCCGCTTCGTTGATCGTGTCGGTGTGAATGGCCACCTGGACGTCAAACTCGTCGGCAACTTTCAGACAAGCGTCAATCGCGGCGGGCGTAGTTCCCCAATCTTCGTGCAACTTCAGGCCGCAAGCGCCGGCCTCAACTTGTTCAGCCAGCGGGGCAGCCGTGGAAGCATTCCCTTTACCAAGGAAGCCGAAGTTCATGGGCCAAGCTTCGGCAGCTTGCAGCATGCGCGCCAAATTCCAGGAACCGGGCGTGCACGTCGTGGCAGCGGTGCCTGTGGCGGGACCTGTTCCTCCGCCGATCATCGTCGTGATGCCGCTGGAGATGGCTTCATACACTTGCTGCGGTGAGATGAAGTGGATATGGCTGTCCACTCCGCCCGGAGTCACGATCAAGTTTTCTCCGGCAATCACTTCCGTTGCCGCGCCGACGACGAGTTCCGGGTCCACGCCGTCCATGGTGTCGGGATTCCCGGCTTTGCCGGTCTTGACGATGCGCCCGTTCTTAATGCCGATGTCCGCCTTGACGATCCCCCAGTGATCGAGAATCACGGCGTTTGTAATGACTACATCCAGCGCGCCGTTGTGGCCTTCCCTCGTTGCGCTGCTACTCTG
>WNFF01017859.1_pt1 | contig 11518 bp, 4 predicted proteins | sample 5400441 | NCBI WGS metagenome assembly WNFF01 (sample SAMN13153345, study PRJNA577476) | soil metagenome | isolation source: 120 cm saprolite under Douglas fir tree site 2 hole 3 replicate 1 | place: USA:California | collected 2015-04-18
GCGCGGCGGATGACGCGCTCGATAAGATCGCCGGAAGGCTGTTTCTTCGCGGGAGCATCGGAAGCGGCGCCGTTGGGAGAAATTTCCAGCAGCTGGAGTTTTTCGAAAACGGGTTTCATGGCGCGGTCTGGATTGCGGAAAAATTCGGTGCCGCGGATGCGCGTGAAGATCCAGCCCATGCGCTCGAGGACCGACTGGCGGTCCATGTCCTCCGGAAGTTTTTCGAGGGGATGATAGCGGTCGCCATCGCACTCGATGGCCAGGCGGCGGCCGTCGCCTTCGACAACCAGGTCGATTCGAAACGCACCTACGCGCCATTGTGGAGCAACACGATAGCCGGCGGCAATGAGGCGCTTCATGACTTCGCGCTCAAAGGCGGACTGGGTGCGCTTGTCCTTTTCTTCGAGCGCGCGCATGAGGCGGCTGGGATCCTGCGCGTGTTCGATCAATTGGCGACGAAGGTCGTCAGCCTTGAGGTCGTTGTTGGGACTGAGGGAGTGGACAATCCACATCTGGTCGCGGGCGCGGCTGGCGGCGACGTTGAAGCGCTGCTTGAACAATTCCTGGTCGCGGAGGGAGAGCGGGCCGCGCTGCGCAGTGTCAACCAGCGAGATGAAGATGACGTCGCGCTCGTCGCCCTGGAATTGGGCGGCATTTCCGCAGAGGAAGCGGTGGAGTTCGTAGCGGTCGGGCGAGAGATGGGAACGGAGAAGATTGTCAATCTCGATGGCCTGTTCGTCGCCGACCAGAGAAACCACGCCGAAGCTGGTGGGCTGTCCCGCATCGTTTTTCTTATATTCCGGCTGCTCGATCGCCGCGGCGAGGAGGGAGGCGGTGGCCAGGGCCTCCTGACGATTGATCTTGCCGTCGCGGCTTGAGCCGGAGACGCGATAGGCGATCGTGTGCGGCCGGAGATGGACGCGACTGGCATCGCGCAAGGGCTTGATGCGGTAATCGTACGAAATCAGGTTGCTGAACTGGATGATTTCCGGGACGCAACGGAAATGTTCGACGAGGCAAGTGGTGCCGCCAAAGGACTGGCGCGCGAGGTCATAGATGGAAATTTGCCCATCGAAGAGATCGGAATTGGGTATACCCGGAAGGTACTGGAAGATAAGGTTCTGGATGATGCCGAGATCCTGGCCGACCGCGGAAGGGCTGACTTGTTCGTGGTCTCCAACAACGAGGACGGTTTTTCCAAGATAGAGAGCGACGAGAGCCATGACGTCGCTCTGGCTAGCTTCGTCAATGATAACCACGTCGAAGCGAGCGGTGCGCGGGTCGAAATTTTCGACCACGCGAGAAAGAGGCATCACCCAGACGGGAACGGCGCTGCGGCATTCAGACATTTTCCTGGCGGCTTCAGCGCGGAGGAGAGAAACGCGAATGCCGTGTCCTTTGCCGATGCGGCGAATGGTGTCCAGCCATCCGACCAGCGCCTGGCGCTGGCGCGAGGAAGTGCGGCGGGCCTGAGCGGACCAGGCGCGCTTGTCAATCAGGCCGACGGTGACGCGGCGAAGCTGTTCACGAAGTTTTTCGCTCTTGGTCTGGAGCGCTTCGAGGGAAACGCCGGCGCGGCGGTCGAGTTCATCGTTGAGCTGGCGCCAAGTCCAGGCCGCGGCGGGATCGCGGGGCGGCTCTCCGCGGCCGTGGACCCCGGTGCGATTACGGATCGCTCCTGCCCACGCGGGAGCAGCTCCTTCGAGCTTGGTGAGCAAGGCGCGGCGCAGATCGAGGTCGGCCTGGCGGCTCTTGAGTTCGAGGAGGCGCTCGTAAGCTTCGCGGTAGTCGTTCGAATCCTCGTCCTTCACGGCGGCGAGGAGCTTGGAATTGACCTTGGAAGATTTGGCAAGGCGAGCGGCGAGTTTGAGACGGTTCTTGAGGTCGCGGATTTCCTCTTCGAGCTGGAACAGCTTCAGTTTTTTGTAACGTGAGTCCAGGATGGGAAGGAGCGCGTGATTGACGGCTTTGCCGATGCGCACCAGTTCGCCGTCGGCGCCCAAGACCGGGGGTTGTTCGGCAAGAAATTTTTCCCAGCGAAAACCGAGATCCTCGAGTTGCTGTTGCAGCGGGAGCCAGGTGTGCTCATGCCAGCCGAGGCAATTCTCGATGGCATCACAAAACTGCATGAGCGTTTTTTCGACTTCTTCGCCCATTTCGCTGGAAGGTGGCGTTCCGAGGGCGGCTACCTGACGGTCCCAACGACCGGCGAGGTCCTGGCGCAGGTTCATGAGGCGCGAAAGTTGGCGCAGGGCTTGAAAGTGTTCAGGGAGGCGCGGACGGGCGTTTTTGACCTTTGTTGCTTCGATCAAGTGGCTCCAAGCCTTGTGAGTGAGAAGCGCGAAAGAGCCAAGCTTGCCGCCATGCTCGAGATGGGCGAGGATTTCGCCCGCGATGCGCTCCTGATCCTCGAGCGGATGTTCGTGAGAAAGTTGTGGACCGAATTTAAGGAAAGATTCCTGAGCGTTGGCGGCTTCGCGATGAACGAGACGAACGAAGCTAACGAGCTGATCCCAGGGCTGGCGGTGCGCGTCGCCGTATTTGCCGGCGTAAACGGCGGCCAGCTTCCACTTATCTTTTCCGGAAAGAGGCTCGACGGCTTGGGTCAAGTTAGCGGCGAGAGATTCCAATTCATCGGGAGAACCCTGAGGCGCGCCGGATGGCCAGAGATCGGAACGCACATCGAGGTCTTCCATACTGAGGCGATTGCGCTCGCTGACAGAGGCCTCGAAGTCTTCGGGACGGGGCAGATCATGAAGTTCAGGCAGGTGACTTGAAAGTTCGGCCTCGTCTTCGCGGGTAACAGAAACGTTAGTGCGGTAAAGGTCGGCCAATTCACCCGGAGAGAGGGGCAAGGGAGCCACAGCAGCGACGGGGCCGGGGATCCAGCCGAGAGTGTCTTTTTCCTGCGCGACTTTGCGCGCGGCGTCGGAAGGGGCCCAGGATTTTCCCGCGATGACGATGTCGCGATACTCGTCGGCACGGGCTTCGGCGAATTGGTTTCGGACATCTTCAAGCTTTTTCAGCAGGTCGGTACGTTCCACTTCCAATTTCTTCCATTCGATTTCGAGCGTACCCGCATCGGCACGCGACAACCTTTCCGCAATGGAGCCGACCGCGCTTTCCAATTGTTTGCGGCTGTCCAGGTCGCTTTCGAGAAGGCTGACGCACAGGGGACGCAGTTCGGGAACGATGTGATGGCGCACCATGCGCAACGCTTTTGTCGTATGGCTGGTGACGAGGACACTTTTCCCCTGGGCCAGTAAGTGCCCAATCAGATTTCCAATCGTGTGAGTCTTTCCAGTGCCGGGAGGACCTTGAACCAGGACGCCACCGTATTCCTCGAGCTGCCTGGCAATTCGAATTTGCTCGGGGTTGGCGGGTTTGCTGAGAAGAACTTCGGCGTCGGCTTCGCTGTAACGATTTGCCGAAGGATCGGTTTCTCCCGTGTCAGGAAGGGGAGATTCCTCGCCAACGATATTCAAGAGAGACCAGGGCAAATCTTCGCGTGTTCGAAGGTCCGCAAGAATGCCCTCGATAGCTGCGGCGAAACCCAGGGTGCGGGCGCGCAGGAATAGAATCGGATCGCGGCCGATTTGGGGATCATTCGCTTCACCGGCCGGTGCGCGGTCCTCGAGCAACTCGCCGCGCGGCGAGAGCTGAACAACCAGGCGCTTGAGAAATCCGGAGGTCGCGCCATTGATGAGCGGGTGAAAGCCTTCGTGCTCCAACTCTTCGCGGCAGCGGCCGATCGCGCGTCCGTCCACGTCGGTCATGGATTGGAAGAGAGCGGAATAGAGTTCGACCGGGTGGTCGGCCTCCGAGAGAGTGAATTCCGGTACCGCGGCATCGAACTGAAGTTGCAGGCGTTGCAGGAGAATGGGATGGTAGATGCCGCCTTCGGCGCGGCACCAGCTGAGAATGCCATCTCCGAGAACCAGCTCGACGCGCTCAGCTTCGCGGTCGATGCGGCCATAGAGCGAGTACAGGGTCTCGAAGATTTTCATCGCGGCGCGAGCCGGCTTTTCGTTTTTGGCCCATTCATCGCGCGCCACTTTCCAACGCTGCAAAGCGGCCGGCCTCGCCGGATCATCGGCGAAGTTGGCGATGCGCGTTTGGCCTTCTTGGTCCGGTTCATTCCGGGAAGCACTGACAGAAGGCTCTTTTGACGGGTCGTCCCATCCGCCTTCAAGCCACGAAGCAATCGTGCCTGGAGGTTCAGGAGGAGAAGTCAGCGCCGGACGCTGCACCTTCAGAACGAATCCGCCGGAGTTCGTGTCAGAATTCTGAAACTCCGCGGCCTTGCTTTTCGCGGGACCGGATTTAGAGGCGCCTTGTTTGATGGAGGGATGGTCCGGGAGATCGTGCAGCCAGAGGCTCCAGAGTTGTTCGCGAATCTGGCGCTTGGCCGGATTGCGGTGCTGGTTGAGGGCTTCCAGGTAGCGGAACACACGGGTGAGTTTTTCGCGCGCGGCGCGTAGTTTCTCTGGATTCATGACTCGCTGCCTCTATCCCCCCGAGGTGGGGAGGCTGGGCACGGCTGGTGAGAGGTTCAGGATACCAGCGTCTCTCGATGACTTGTCAATAGAACCCAGAGACTCGAAAAAAGTTGGCGCGGGGCGGCGCCCGTGGGCCCGCGATGCCGGCCTGAGGCGTGCGGCGTTAATCGCGCGTCGCCCGTCAAGAAGTGCCTGCAGGCCCGAATGTTTTCAATCCTTGGGCGTATGAGTATAATGGCGTTCGTGAGGCCAGCAGGCTCGGCCCCACACCCACCCTGGGCCCGCCAATTCGGCATTCCTTCATCCCCCACCGTTGAAGGTCGCTCCGAAAATCATAGAAGCCTCTCGAGGAATATGACCCTGGATCGACGCGAACAATTCTATGACCCTGGATCGACGCGAACAATTCAGAAAGGTGCCGGACAAATTTGCATTTCTACAATTGGAGCGGGATGACGGCGGAACCGTGCTCGATGTCTCCGAAGGGGGCTTACGCTTTGAGACATTTGCTCCCGTGCATCAAAACGGACCAGTTCATTTCTGGTTTTCGCTCAATCTCCGGGACCGGATCGAAGCGTGGGGTGAACTGGTCTGGACCACGGCGGCGAAAAAGTCCGGGGGGCTGAGGTTTCTGAACATCTCCGAGGAAGCCCGCGCACAGCTTCGCGAATGGATATCACGGCCCTCCTCGCAGGAAGTTCTTGACAAGGAATTGTTACGTCGGGCCGTGGCGGCGGCTACGCCTGCCAGCATTGGGGCGAGCGAACCAGACGCGGTGGCGAAGTTTGTGTCGAAAGCGCGTCCCCAGCACGCGGCGTTATTGTCCGGCGCAGAAGGTGCTGGAGTTTCGGGCACTCTATTCCCGACTTTGCGAAAAGTGGAGGCCAGTGGGGAGCTTGTGCCAAGGCATCGGTATCTCTCCGCGAAACGACGTCAGCTTATTCTTGGCTTGTCACTAGGCATCTGCATTTCCGCGACCGTAGCCGTATCAGCAATCAAATATTCGAACTACCGCCACGAAAACAGGGGCTTGGGAAGAGCGCTGGCAGAATTATCGGCACAAAAAAACGCAGGCGAAGCCTTGCCATCGGTCCCTATGATCCCATCTGCAGCAAGCGGTACATCCGCAGATATTTTCTCCATCGGCAAACAGAAAAAAGGAATAGCACGGGACCACACTCCGGGCAATCCGGCGGTCGCAACCGACGGGCATCCGAATCCACGCGCGCCGGAACCCACAGCTTCGAATCCATCGGGGCGAACCCCTCATCAGCCACTGATCGGCAATGCAAGCCAACAGAAAATCTCCAAGACACCCGAACAGTTGTGGGCCTCGGTGCAGACTGGCAACAGCAAGGCGGCAGTGGCGCTGGCTGATCTCTACATTAAGGGCGAAGGAGTTCCCCAGAATTGCAACCAAGCGCGAGTGCTATTGCTGGTTGCGTCTGAAAAGCGGAACGCTGAAGCAATCAAGAGGTTGCAAGAGCTGGACAAAACCGGCTGTCCGCTGGACTAGGGTCTCAGCTCACGTACAGGACGGCGATCTCGTGCGAATTGTTCCGGGGCATCAGGGCGAGCCGCGGAGGCGACCCGGGGTATTCGGGTGAGGCTAAACCGGGCGGCGGATGCCGAGCTTGCGCATGCGGGCCTGGAGGGTGGTGCGCTTCACGCCGAGGAGTACGGCGGCGCCCTTGGGGCCGGCGATGCGCCACTGCGTCTGCTTCATGGCGCGGAGGATATGCTGGCGTTCGGCTTCCTCGAGAGTGGAGATCGAGGACGCGGTGGAAGTAGAGGAAGTTAAGGAGGTAAAGGACGCAAAGGATGAAGAGAGATCGGTGCCTGCGGCCGCGCTGGACATGGCAGTGGACTTCAATTCAGCGACCGGAACGCGGAGTTCATTGCCGGGCGAGAGGAGAACGGCGCGCTCGAGGAGATTTTCAAGTTCGCGAACGTTGCCGGGCCAGGAGTAATGGGCAAGAGCATCCATGGCGTCGGCGGGAATGTACTCGACACCTTTATTAAGGCTGCGGCTGAATTTTTGCACGAAGTAGCGGACCAGGAGCGGGATGTCTTCGGGGCGCTCGCGGAGCGCCGGGATCTGGATGGGGAAAACGTTCAGGCGGTAATAGAGGTCGCTCCGGAAGGCGCGCTCTGCTACGCGTTTCGAAAGATCGGCGTTGGTGGCGGCGACGACGCGGACGTCCACGCGCTGGGTGCGATTGCCGCCGAGCCGTTCGAATTCCTGTTCTTGAAGCACGCGAAGAAGTTTCGGCTGAAGTTCGAGGGGAAGGTCGCCGACTTCGTCGAGGAATAGCGTGCCGCGGTCGGCGAGTTCGAAACGGCCGATTTTCTGGCTGACGGCGCCAGTGAATGCGCCGCGCTCGTGGCCGAAGAGCTCGGATTCGAGCAGACCGCTGGGAATGGCGGCGCAATTGATTTTAACGAAGGTGCGATCGCGGCGCGGACTGAGATTATGGATGGCGCGGGCGAAGAGCTCTTTGCCGGTGCCGGTTTCGCCCAGGAGCAGGACGGTGGTGCCGGCGGGAGCGGCGAGCTCCACCTGGGCCAGGGCGCGCTTGAGTGCGGGACTCTCGCCGACGATTTCCTCAAAATTGAATTCACTGCGAATTTCTTCTTCGAGATAAAGCTTCTCTTCGGCGAGCTTGTTCTTCAGGGCGTCGATTTCCTTGAAGGCCAATGCATTTTCAACGGCGATGGCGATCTGCGCGGCGACCTGCTGCAGGAGCTCCACATCTTGCGGGGAGAAAGCATCGTTCCGGCGGCTCGCCGCGTTGAGAGTGCCAAAGGCTTGCCCGTGGGTGATCAGCGGGACGCAACACATGGTTTGCACGCCTGCGGTGCGAAGGGCACGCATGATTTCGTTCTGGTAACGGTCAATCTCCGTGCCGCGCGCGAGGAACGGCTGGCCGTTGGCAATCGCCTGACCGGAGGGAGAAGTGTCGCGGGAAACGGTGATTTCCGGCTTGATGAGGCCCTGGTGGCCGGGAAAATCAAGCGCGTGAATCTTGAGCAGCCCGGTTTGGGAATCGAGGAGCGCGAGGCTAGTGTAGTCGTGGTGGATGACGCGCTCCAGAGTTTTGACGATGCCGCGGAAAAGGTCGGGGAGCTCGCGGCTGGTGATCAGGACATTGTTGATTTCGAGAAGAACCCGGAGACGGTCGCGCTCACGTGCGAGTTGCGATTGATAGGCCTGGGAAGTCTCGAAATTAAGGGCGTTATCGACCGCAACGGCCACCTGGCTGGCGACGCGCTCCATGAATTGCAGTTCGGTGTCCGTGATGCGCTGCGGGACCAGACGGCCGAATCCCATGGCGCCGAGGCGGTGCTGGGCGGTCGTGAGCGGAAGAATCGCGAGCGACCGCACATTATGCTCACGGAAGCGCTTCAGGAAATCCGGAAAGCGCGTCTCCTCTTCGGTATCGCTGACCACAAAGGGCTGCTGCGTTTGCCAGACCCAACCGGAGGGGTTGCCGTCGACGGGAGACTCACTGCCGGTGGGCTTTTCGCCGGGGATGCGCGTTTCCAGAACGTGGAGGCGCATGACGTTGCGTGAAGCGTCATGAAGAACGAGGGTGAGGAAATCGAAGTCAACAACGGAATGCAGGCGGCCGGCAAGGTCGTGGAACAGCGCGGGGAGATCGCGCTGCTGGGCGATGGCCTCGCTTACTTCGAGCAAGGCTTCGAGCTGATGCCGGGAGTGCTCAAGGGGGGACGGGAGCGCCACTTCCGGCGGGGAGATGACGGGATCCGCCATGGAAGGAAGGATAACACTCGCGTCGGCGGGGGCTCAACTTAAGGCGTGCGCGAATTTGATGGGATTCTGCCAATGGCACCTATAGGAGCATTGGCTGGATAGAGGGTAGCGATTCCTGTTTTCGCCTGCAATCTCGCAATACAACAGTTTCCGGTTAACTCGTCTATTATGAGTTGGGCAGCTTAATCAGGAGCGAGCGCACTCAATTCGCACACTGTATCTTGAGTCACAGAATTCTCGAATCGGGCAACCTTCTCGACAGCGCTGGCTGCGTCCCACATGAGAATCATGCCGTCACGGCAACGCTCAAAAATCTTGTGATCATGAAGTACAAGCGAGAGCGGGTCAGAAGAGTAGCCGCAGCCTGAAAATTCTCCACGAAATCGGCCGGACCGAACACTCCAAATTCCGATATCGTGATTTGAACCCATGGGATTATCTCTGACGGTGGCCAGTAAATACTTGCCATCTGGCCACCAGATAGGATCACCGATATCGTCGCGAGCCGTCTGCTCAAACGGGCGCAGTTCGTAAACCAGTTCCCCAGTCGCTGTACTCCAGATGCGCAGGTGGAAGGTCGAGGACATGTCTTTGTTCTGATGGCCTGTTGTAGTTGCGAACATGGAATCATCAGGGGAAAACGAAATACCGAAAAGCTTCTCATCGGTATCAAGCTTTGCGACCTCGGTACGAGACTCCGCATCCCAAAGCGCGACATCCCCAGCAGCATTCATGAAGATGCCGTGCTTCCAGTTGGAGGACGGAAAGTAACTTGCTGCTGCGGGTGGCAAATCCGGCAAAGAGCGGACCTGCTGCCAGTTCTTTGTGTCATAAATTCTGACCGCGGGGAGTGTGCTCAGAAGCAAAAGGTAGCGCCCGTCGAGAGTGAACTCTGCGTGGGTAATGCCTATGTGGCGATCTCCGACTTGTGCTTCTCTCAGCGTGCGAATAACGTTGGATGGATTGGTATCTGTGATTGTGACTGCGGGAGTGTCGTGGAGAACTTGTCGGACAGTCATGTATCGATCTGGGCTAATCGCGAGTATTGTAGACTCTTCCATGTCCGGTCCGCGGATGCCAATTGCATCGGAGGGAATACCAGTTTTACTGATCTCACCCAGCGGCCACTTCTTCTGAGGCGGAAAATCGAGCGTCAATGGTCTGATTTGTGAATGGCTGAGGCGAAGCAGTTCCAGAACGACTTTAGGAGGGTTCGCACGGTCGTAGACACGCGCCAGAACCTCGCTTGCAGTCGCGACCTGGAGGACCATTCTGCCGCCCGGAGGAGGCAGTTTTGAGCCATCGTCTGGAAGCCCGCCAATCAGTTGGTTGAGCTTTTCGAATTCTTCTCGGAGAAGTTCATTGGGACCACTACCTTTTACTCCTCCCGAGGAATGGTAAAAGTAGGAAACTGTTCCTTCCGTCGAAACAGCACAGCCGTATCGGACGACACGGGAATAGGGACCGAAGATGGAAGCAGTTTTCGGATCAGCCTCAAGGTCATCGCCCTCAACAACTGTCACCCTGAATATGATCTGATGATCGTCGCCGAGGGCACCACCCAGCAGTCCCGACTGGTAATCGTGAACCCAGGATTTGTATGCAACCTGCCGGTTGTTCTTCTGGTTTACGACAGTTTGAGCCGCAGCCACTGTGACTCTGGCACAAGAGGTTGCTATGAGAACTGAAAGCAATAATCGCCGCGAAATTCCCATGTTTTTGCTCTATGGGAGTATAGACCTGACCTCACTTGGATGTGTAGTGGTATTGCCGGAAACTGGCCAATTCTTTCAGGTCAAGCTCGATGTTTCGTAAGCTTGAGAATGTCGAGCGCCAGTGGCGATGAGGTGCTCGATGGAGTCGATGGAGTGAATGCCGCCGCGGGCGCCGACTGCGGTGCAGTTGAGCGCGGCCGCGGCACAGGCAAAATCGAGCTGGCGCTGCAAGGGCCAGCCCTGCAGGAGCCCGTAGATAAAGCCTGCGTGAAAAATGTCTCCGGCGCCGGTGGTGTCAACGGGCTGCACGCGAAAAGCGGTGGCGTAGTGGAATTGCGTCCCGTCCCAGGCCAAGACGCCTTCTTCGCCCAGCGTCGCAGCGGTAAGGCGGCAGCCAAATCGTTCCCGCAGCGCGGGCAGGGACTTGCGCAAGTCGGGTTCTCCCATCAGCCGACCCGGAATATCCCTGCTGGTAATGAGGTAGTCGACGCTCTTCAAGAGCGTGTCCACGCCAGGATAAAGTTCGTCCACGTCGGCGATGACAGGAATGCCGGCGGCGCGAGCCCAGCCCGCGGCTGCAGCCGCGGCAGCCGTATCATGTCCATCAACGTGAAGTGCGCGGGAATTGACGATCCAATCGCGGTGGAGTTCTTCCGGACGCAGAGTCAAGCGGTCGTCCCGTTTCCAAAGAACGGTGCGCTCGCCGGAGTCATCATGCGCCTCGACACCGAGGCGCGCAAATTCCGCGCGGTGAAGCGCTGCGGCGCTATCGTCACCGACCTTGCCCACGTAACGCGCGCGCAAGCCCCACTGCTGGCACGCAATCATGGCGGTGGCGACCTGGCCGCCAGGCAACACTTTCGCGGATCGAAATTCGACTTTGGACCCGCGCGCGGGATAGTGTGCGACGGGAATCAGCGTGTCAGTGGCGTTCAGACCCACGCCGACGACGTCAACCTTGGAGGATTCAGTCATTTTTGTCTGCGCCACTGTAGACGAAGCGCCGGAATTTGCAAAGGCGGGACGGCTAACTCAGTGAAAACGCGTCGTTCGCCAGAGTTTGAAGCCGCAAACAAGAAGAAGGATCAATGTAGCCGCGCTCAAAACGGCGGCAGGCCCCCAATGGAAAGAGAGTCGCGGGGCGCGCGCCATCATTGCAAAAACCACGAAGATACCGGTGGCTACGGCAACCAGGAACCAGTCCAGCGCGCTCCGTGAAGGTTTTAGTTCACCGGCGGCTTGCCGCCCGTCCATGCGGGCTTCAACGTACTCTGCCGAAACGCCGTATCGCTGGGATTCGCGCTGCGCGGCGTCTTTCCAGCGCAGTTGTTCCTTGCCGATTGCGGAAGAAAAAGCAATTGCGCCAACTCCCAACATCATCAGAACGGAGCCCCCGATGACTTGTGTGTAGGTCGAGACACTGCGGCCGTGCAACTCACCAAAAACCAAAATGCCCCACAACAGACCCCACAGCTGATTCGAATTGGAGAGCGGAATGCCCCGGCTGATGCCCACGTACTTGGCCGCAT
>WNFF01006120.1_pt1 | contig 11516 bp, 9 predicted proteins | sample 5400441 | NCBI WGS metagenome assembly WNFF01 (sample SAMN13153345, study PRJNA577476) | soil metagenome | isolation source: 120 cm saprolite under Douglas fir tree site 2 hole 3 replicate 1 | place: USA:California | collected 2015-04-18
TCGGAAGCATGGAGGGTTGAACGAGGCCATGCTTGAGGCCCGTCTTGCTCACGGCCTGGACGGTATACACGAGGATGTTCCGGCCTTCTGTCTTGTGCTTGTACTTGGGCAATCGCGGGCGTCCACAAAACTTAGAAGGGTCTTCCTCGTAGGCTTTGAGGGCCTCGAAGAATGATGTCCAATTTTTATCGAGGAGCATCAAGATTTGTTGACTGACCTTCGCTGGCAAGGCTGTGTAGGCTTCATGAGACTGCATACGACGCTGTATCTCGTTGTAGTTGAGGTACTTGCCTTCATGGATGAAGGATTGACGTATTTCATACAGTGCAGCATTGTAGAGGTTCTTGGACTTGAATGCTGCCTCATCAATCGCGGCGTAGCGCGAGTCCGATCTTGCAATCACATGTTGCTCGACGAGTTGCATAGCTGCCTCACCTGATGCGAAGAGGATGCCGGTTTGCTTACTGCCTCCTGGGTTCAGCGTTCAGCCTATTGGAGTGATGTTCGGCGGGAGGTCATGTGTATCTCGCACCCTATGTACACTCGCTGTATTGACCGCGTGCCGCCTACTCGTCTCCGTCAGCGCTTTTGCCACTATAGTGCTTTGAAACCCATCGAGTTTCTATAAACTGAATAATAACATGCCTCATTGGGGCGCGTCAACATCTCTACTCAGCGCTGTTCCTTACTCCGGCGGCTTGTTCCCCCACACAGTGAGCATGCTCCCTCTTGCCACGAAGTCCGGCTGTTGCATCTCGCTGAGCGCCTGCTGGTAGATCGTCTCGTAGTCATCAGGCACACGAGTCCACTTGCGCAAGAAGGGCAACATCGTCCGAAAGAGGAGCCTCATATCCTCATAAAACCTTTGCCCTTCAGGGGTACCAGCTCGATATTCCGGCGTGTGGGTGTGCGTCTGTACCTGCTGGAGTCCATGCTGGCGCAGCAGGGGGGCGAGGTCGCCGGTCACCCCCTTACTCCCTGGAGTAAAGTGGTGCCCCGCCTGGTAGAACGCAACAAGCGCTATTTCAAAGAGGCGCGTCAGGGCCGGACTGGGACTCTCCACGGCTAGATCGCCTTCGGTGACGCGGATCACTCCACCCGGTCGGGTGACACGCCGGAACTCGCTCAGGAGTTTGGGCCAATCCCATTTGCGCAGGAAGCTCGCCCCAAAGCGCTGATTGACCAGGTCAAAGAAATCACTAGGAAATTCGAGCATGCGCAGCGCGTCCATCGCGCGAAACTGCACCCGGTCACTCATCCCCTGGGCTTCGGCCTGCGCTTGCGCGTACTCCACCATCTTGCTGCTTATATCTATCCCCACCAGCAGCGACATGCTCGGATAGGTTTTTGCTGCCTCGATGAGCCAGTCTCCGCTTCCGCACCCGACATCCAGCACGCGCTGAAAGCTCGCCGGGTCCGCCTGCTCCGGCAGCACTCCACCCATGCCTGCTGTGACCTGCTGGTCCTGGAGTCGCAGTCGGGTGAGTTCATCTTCACTGAAGCGATCCTGCACAAAATAGGTGCCGGGTTGCTCTCGACGCGGGTTCTTCCGGGTAGACATGATTTGTGCTCCTTTCGTCAAGCGTTTATCAACGTCTTCTCTTCTATGGCAGCATACCTCACCCTGGCACAAAGTGCAAGACATTCAACTAATGCATGCAGGGCTTTTCGATTCGAAAAGCCCTGCATTTGCGTGGGCGCTGGCCAGTCGCATTACGCTGTAGCCGCCGACCTGAACTGGAAGGAACGAATAATGAGCAGCACGCCGAAGATAATAGCGTAGATACCAATAATCCTGACCACGGCTAGTATTCCACTAACAGGTTGAAATGCCAGCAGAATTCCCAAAAGGATTGAGAGGATACCGGCGATTGCCAGGGTCCATTCCAACGCAAGAGCCCGGCGCATTGAGAACGCTGCCGCTATCTCCAAAATGCCGGTGAGGATTGCCCATATTGCGATCAGGTAGAGCAAGGCCAGCGCAGTCACGATAGGCGAGAAGAAGGTCAGGACACCGATGAGAATACCTACAATGCCCTCAATGAGCAGCACCCACCAGCGTGGAACGATGGCACGTTCTTGCAACGAAACAACCACGGCCACAATGCCATCTACAAAGGCAAACGCGCCAAAGAAGTAGACAAGCACCAGGGCTGTCCGACCAGTAAAGAAAATCGCAGCCAGCCCAAAGAGGACCGCGACGACTCCCCGTATGAGCAGCATCCACCAGTAGCGACGATACATCTGGGTCGCTGAGACGACGTTCACGGGTCACCTCCTAAAATAGTGATAGAAAAACAACCTTTCTGATAAGCGAATGACTACCTACAACAATTGGGCTTACTTACCTACTGCTACAATACAAGAGAGTCATCCTGCGAAAGCAGGATTTTTGAAGCGTCCTGTACCTATCCTGCTTGTTCCCCCGGCACCTGCGGCGGCAGCAAGAGATAACTAAGAAACCAGCCTGTGATGCCTGCCACCACCGTTGACCCCAGCCAGAGATGGATCGTCCAATGAACACCAGTAGTGAACGTCAAAGTCAAAAAATACAGCAGGTAGAGCACCACTGGAACCGCGAAAGCGAACAAGTGCAACGCGGTTGGCCGTGTGACCGATGGCTTCAGTCGCCAGAGTAATAGATCAGCAGCGAGCCCTGCTAGTGCCGCTGGCACGATCAGGATGAAGTGATCTTGCATGATGCTGAGCATGGTGATGTTGAGCGTAAATACGAGGGTAAAAGCTCCTGGTTGCAACGTCCATCTTCGTATAGTCAGCAAAACCAGGCCCATCAAAATCACCGTTTGTATCACAATGCTGACGACCGCCAGCGCCTGGTTGCCAAACGCGTACTGCTGAGGGTCAGATGGCCAGAGAAAGACAAAGGGGTGAGCGAACTGTGCTATGATCGTGATCACTGACAGGGTAAAGGTCAACGAGAGAAGCATAGGCAGCAATGAAACCAAGCTGGTCGATTCTCCATGATTTTTGCGGTACCAGGCAGCACGGAAAGGTCCGCTCATGATGAGTACAGAGGAGACGACGATTGCTATGTGAGTAGGACTGAGCGCTCCATCAATATTGAGTTCGATACCGAAGAGCGTGTGCCAGATCAGGTCTCCTACGCCACTCACAAAGAAAAGCAGTACTCCAAACAAGGATAACCCGTAGCCGGGAGGCATCGCCTGCTGCCAGGAGTAGCCTCTCAGACGATTTCTGATGAATGTGCCTACGAGAAAGCTGGCTACAACCAGTAGTCCGGAATAGAGGACGCCATGCCAGGGTGTAAAGAAGTTTTCAAGTCGCAGGTGATTGTGCGCCCAGCCGTCCGCGAAGATGCCGCTTATCAGCCAGGTACACACGGCGATCATCGCCCAGTCGAATCCTAAGCCGCCGCTAACCTGTGCCTTCTCTGTCAGATCCACTACACCGGATTCGAGGGAGTTTACGTTGGTAGTCATGCGCTGTCCTCCTCATCTAAGGCAGAAGCCTGCCTTCCTGTATCTCCGTTAAGATGCCCATTCTCTTGATATTTTAACATGGAAAGATGTATTTTACTCATCTCCAGCAGTTTGAACTCGCCCCGCTCTATTTCTGTCACCAACCTGGAAGTTTCTCGCCATGCAAACTCGTATTCTGCCTGTGATATTTTGCCCTCCTGTAAGGCAGCGTCAAGCTCGTCAGCATCCAGTACCCATGTTTCCCCGGATGGGGCGATGGCTATGTCCAGGTACAGATCATCGTACCAGGGAATCCAGCGCTTATCCAGTCCCCACTGCTTGCAGATATCTATGTACCACTGCACGATCTCGTCTTCTGCATCGAACATGGCAGTCACAACATAATGAGCATCCGCAGGAAAGTACTGGAGCCAGGTGAAGCCTTTGTCGACGATACAAAATTGCTGATCTTTGAACTCTACCACAAGAGGCTCGGTAATGGCATCCATCAAGAAAGCGGTCACGTAACCTGTAAACTCTGCGCTTTGAAGGTATTCTGCATAAAAGCGCCTCTGGGGGACCCGTTTCCACCCCGGACGATCAGCAAACTTGCGTTTCAATAAGCGAGTCCTTTATTTTTTTGCGTTCCAGAGTGTCGTGCGTGCGTCGCTACTCGATGTGCGCCCGGCTTCGATAAATGTGCGGCGCAGGAGATATCCTCCCACCAGCACCAACACCGAAATCAGTAATCCGCCACCTGCACGCCTTGGCGAACTTCGCCTTAGCAGCGACAACGTTTGCAGCAGCCACGGCACCACAAGCCCTGTGCCGAAGACAAAGCGCCAGAAGGTCATACCGTGTTCGCCTGGCCCTGTACCAACGAGCGGGCGAGCTGTACGCCCAGAACCGCGCAAAAAAGCGAGGATACCCGCCATCTCGGTCAAGAGCGCCACCCATTCAAGGCGCTCCAGCTTGTGCAGGGTCCGCGCCGGTGCATTGCTGAGGCGCAGGAGCAAAGATATCAGCGCGGAGCTGGTAGACATCGCAGAAGAGATAAAGACCGCCCCCAGCAACTTGCTGCGCGACCACAGGGGAATACTGGTAGCTGCCAGCAGCACCCCGGTATAGCCACCCAGGAACATGCCCAGCGCGGTTCCTGGGAGCGCGATCAATTTTTGCGGCAGCGCGGCCAGCAGACTCGCTCCCCACCATCGCCCCAGCAGGCCATCTCTGGCTGCTTGAATGGTCGCCGTAATGCCGCTGACCAGCCCGAGACCAAGCAGCGCCCAGGTGCCCATCGACATTGGTGACCTGACCTTGAACATGCGCAACATATTCAGAAAGCGTTCGGGCCTCCCCAGGTCCTTGATCAGCAGGAATGGGCAGGGTAGTAGAGCCAGCAGAGAGGCATAGTAACCGGCTCGCACGACGGCTCTATCTTCACGCGAGCCAAAGAACGAGGCAATAGTGGCAATGATATAACAGCCCGCCGCCAACCCACCAAAAAAGAAATACCAGATGATTTCCCAGCGCCAGAGCGGGGCCTTCAAGACAGGCCGGTCGTAGTAAGTTGGCTCTTGTTGTTCACTTTGAGGCTCTGGCGTATACCCCGTGGTCAGCGCTGCTAATTGCTCGGCAATGCTGTATGGTGAAAGACCTTCTGCGATAGCCTGCGCAAGACGAGTTTCCTCCATCGAGAACCCTCCCTATGCTTTACGTTGAATAGACAATCCTATTCTTTGAAAAAGAGAATGCCGAACAAACCCAGCACCAGCGCTGCTACAATCGTCCACAGCGATGCAGGCACAACATTATTGGATGGGCGTGGAGGATTTTCTGGCAAGTTATACACCCCGGGTTCGTCCAAAAGGAGAAAGAAGGAGTTCAGACCCCCTCCCAGGATGTGGTCATCCACACCATAGAGGCGAGCCTCGCTTACCCCGCGCTCATGTAGGATGCCGAGGCGCCTGCGCGCCTGCTCTTTGAGCTGCCCTACTTCGCCGAAAACGATTGAGTCTGTAGGACATGCCTGCGCGCAGGCAGGCTCCAGTCCATCCTTCAGACGATCATAGCAGAGCGTGCATTTGTGCGCGCGGTGGTCGCCGCTATCACCACGAGCAATTACCCCGAATGGGCAAGCCACAACGCAGTAACCACACCCGTTGCAGATGTCTTGCTGTACATAGACCGTGTCGAACTCCGTACGGATAATGGCGCCCGTCGGGCATGCCTCCTGGCAGGGCGCGTTGGCGCAGTGCTTGCACACGTCGCTGCGCATCAACCAGCGTTCCGTATTGAAGAAAGGCAGTGCTGTTCCCGGCGGCGTCTGTGGGATGCTCCCGTTGTTCTTAGCCTCGGCGATACTGTCTTCAAAGAGCGGCAGAGAGGGCGGAGTAGCAGACGATGGTCGCCTGCGCCCGATCTCTTCGATGAACTGCACATGCCGCCATGTAATGGCGCTTAGTTCGCCCGTATTGTCGTAACTGGAACCCGTCCAGACAGGATCTTGTGCCGGAAGCTCATTCCACTGCTTACAGGCTACCTCACACGCTTTGCAACCAATACACAGGCTGGTATCCGTAAAAAAGCCCATGGCAGGTTGTGCCGGTGGAGGTGATTCCTTGCGCAGTGGCTCCAGCATACCCTGCATCAATCCAATCAGGGTCGGTTGTGTCCCACGCCGTTGAGATGGTTCAACCGCCATAGCGCGCGCTCCTTCGTATTATGGGAGGCGTCCAGGGCGCACGTTGCAGGTAAACGCCTTGGCCTCTTCTATACTCACATTTGGTTCCAGCACCATGTGCGCCAGGTCGTTGGTGATGCTGCCCTTACTCTTCCCCTGGAAGCCCCAGTGGAACGGCAGACCTATCTGGTGTACCGTTTTCCCACTGATATGCAGGGGCCGCATACGCCGTGTCACCATCGCACGCGCTTCGATCTCGCCACGAGGTGTGTTGATGACCATCCACCCGCCGTGTTTGATCTTCCGCTCGGCCGCCAGTTCAGGACTCAGTTCGGCGAAGAGAGCTGGCTGCAGGGCATTGAGCCAGGGCATCCAGCGCGTCATGGGTCCACTGACATGGTGCTCGGTCAGCCGGTAGGTCGTCACCACGATGGGGTAGTGCTCGTCGCCTACTGCCGCGAGCTGGTTGTCGGGACGGTCGCGGAAGTACTTTGCTGCCGGGTTGCTCTGCTGGTGATACAGCGCATTATGTACAGGTGACTCCGCTGCCTCGTAATGTGTGGGAAGCGGTCCATCCTTCAGCCCCTTGGGGGCAAAGAGCCAGCCCTTGCCGTCGGGCTTCATGATGAACGGATCGCTGCCGGCAATGGCGTCCATGCCTGCTGCGCCAGGGGGTGGTACATAATCTGGCGCTTTAGCCACAGGAAAATCTGGTATATCCACGCCGGTCCATTTCTTCTGCTCCTCGTCCCACCAGACGTACTTCTTGCGCTCCGACCATGGCCGGCCCTGAGGATCGGCCGAGGCGCGGTTGTACAGGATACGCCGGTTGGCAGGCCAGGAATAACCCCATTGCAGGAAGGTGTAGCCTTCCGGGTTGCGCGAGGCAGCGCGGTTGTTGCCCGGCTCTGGATAAACACCGCTGTAAATCCAGGAGCCACAGGCCGTGCTGCCATCGTTCTTGAGCGCCGCAAAGCCCGCTACATGGGGCGCGTCGCGTAAGCTGTATATCCGCTCTTCCGTGCCTGTTTGGGCCGGTCGGTGTACATAGTAACCGTTGAGCTCTTTCAATACCAGCAGGGCATCAGGCTCGTCCGGAATACGTGAGCCAGCTTCCAGTTCTTCATCATCATAATCCCACGTCAAAGCCTGCAGCGCGCGATCTCGCGGCTCCCTGCTTTCGGCATACAGTTCTTTCAAGCGCCTGCCGAGGTGGTAAACAAACCAGAGATCGGAGCGAGCGTCTCCGGAGGGATCGACAGCCTTGTCCCGCCATTGCAGCAGGCGCTGCGTGTTCGTGAAGCTGCCCTCTTTTTCGGTAGAGGCGGCTGCAGGTAAGAGGAACATCTCTGTCTTGATAGTGGTCGGATCAACCTGGTTGGGATGCGGCTCAGGGCCGCGATACCAGAATGCTGCTGACTCAACTTCATAGAGGTCGCGCACCACCATCCAGTCCAGTTGCTTGAGGGCCTCTCGCTGCATGCGCGAGTTCGTACTGCCTGCAGCGGGGTTCTGGCCAAAAAGGAAGTAGCCTTTGACCTTGCCATCGAGCATGACATAGCTGGTCGAGAGGTGCGAATGATCTCCTATGATCTTGGGTATCCAGCGATAACAGCAATTGCCTTCTTCCTCGTTGGCTGCGTCGCCATACCATGCCTGGAGCAGGCTGCGAATATATGCCGGGAAGTTAACCCACCAGCCTGTTTTCTGCCCCTCTGCGGCGATATACTCGGCAAGCGTCTGCTCTGACTTCACGTTTGCCGCTACATCTCTCTTCTCCTCCTGGGCAGTCGCGTTGGCCAGGTTCTCAGAGCGAGGCTTTGCTGGCAGCATGGCGCTGGGCTGCGGCATGTAGCCGGACAGCAAATCATAGAGCGTTGGCACATCTGTTGAACCCTGGATGGATGCATGCCCGCGCAGGGCCATAATCCCGCCGCCAGGGCGACCGATATTGCCCAGCAGGAGCTGTATCATGGCCGCGGCACGAATAATCTGCACACCTTTGGATTGTTGTGTCCAGCCAACTGCGTAGCAGATGGCGGAGGTGCGCTCGCGTCCAGAGTTCTCGATAAGCGTTTGCGCGACCTGCAGCCACTGTTCCCGAGATACCCCGCACACGTTCTCCACCATCTCGGGTGTATAGCGCGCAAAGTGACGCCGCATGATCTGGAAGACGCAGCGCGGGTGTTGTAACGTGGGGTCGCTCAACGGGCGGCCATGCTCGTCGCGCTGGTAGTCCCAACTGCTCTGATCCACGTAGGTCTCTGTTTCAGGATCATAGCCGGAGAACAGGCCATCGAGTTCCTCGGGGTCGCCATAGTTCTCGTTAATCAGCGTGGCCGCGTTCGTATAGTGTGCCACGTAGTCCTGGAAGTAGCTGTTGCTTTCCAGCAAATGGCGGATGATAGCGCCCAGGAACACGATGTCGCTTCCCGCTCGTGTAGAGATATAGAGATTTGCCAGCGCCGAAGTGCGCGAGTAGTGCGGGTCAACATGGATGACCTTTGCCCCACGCTCTTTCGCCTTTACAACATTAGCAAAGGCAATAGGATGGGCCTCGGCCATATTGCTGCCCATAATCAAAATAGCATCGCTATTGACGAGATCTTGCGGAAATGTGGTGGCGCCGCCGCGCCCCAGCGATGTACCCAGACCGGGTACAGTGGAGCTGTGTCATATACGGGCCTGGTTCTCGATTGAGACGACTCCTAGCCCGCCGCTGAAGAGCTTCTTCATTAAATAATTCTCTTCAACATCCAGCGTCGCCCCACCCAGGGAGGCAATGCCCAGCGTATGGTTTACTTCGCGCCCATCGGGCAGCCGTTCCACAAACGTCTCGTCGCGCGTCTTTTTCACGCGCTGAGCGATCTGCTCCATCGCCCAGTCAAGTGATTTCACCTCCCAGTGGTCGCTGTAGGGAGCGCGATAGAGCACCTGTGTCAGACGGCTGGGATTCACCGTGTACTGGAAGGTGGCTGAACCTTTGGGGCAGAGCGTGCCGTGATTGATCGGGCTATCCGGGTTGCCCTCGATATCGATCACTTTGCCGTCTTTAACATAGACATTGAGGCCGCATCCGACGGCACAGTAAGGACAGACGCTCTTCACTACCTTCGCGTCGCGAATACGTGAAACCTTGTTGCGGCTCTCGCTGCTGAATGGCTCTACCCTTGAGCCTACCTCCATAACCTGTGACACGGTAGTTTGTACTGCCTCAGGCAGTGATAGGATTCGTTCTTCCATAGAACTACCTCGATTCAAGAAAGGGATACTGCAATTGATCTTGCTCAACACCTACTGCACGCTCATATTGTACCATAGGCGCTAGATAATGAATTTTAGGCATGGTTCAAAAGAACGTGACCGTTCCTCCTCAACAGAAAGGTCCAGCCCTGTCATGCTAAGCGAAGCGAAGCATCTCGCTGCCGGTCACGACAGACCCTTCGCTTCGCTCAGGGTGACATGGTGTCACTGTTCAAACGGTCAAGGACTCTTCTTCACACTTGAACCTTGCCTTAATTTTCAAACCGGATTGCGGAACAGCCACCGAGGGCCGATAAATCGGCGCTGGGCGCGATAAATCGGCCCCTACTGATGTCCTGGTTATTTTGTTAAACCGCATTATCGAGTGCTGAGGCCTGGATGCAATATCATCGCGTGGCGGGGCCGTGTTACGTGTGATAGCCCCGCCATAGGTATCTCGATGCTAGAGGACTTGCCCTGCAAGGATACTTATTGCCCTGTGCCAGCAGTAACTTCGATGATGTCGCCCCGGCGTCGTGCGAGTGCGCGAGCGACCAGCGGCAGGGCAGCGCTTACCAGCATGAGAACGGCGATGATGTAAAGCGGTGTAGCATAATCAATGCTTTTACCTGCACTAAAACTGGTAATCAGGATCGGGCCAACAATGCCACCGGCACTCCACGCTGTGAGCATCGCGCCGTAAATTGTTCCGGCGTTTTTTGGTCCGAAGAAGTCGGCGGCGAAGGCCGGCATCGTACCGAAACCGCCACCGTAACAGAGTGCTATGATGGCTGCAGGAACGAGTAGCACAGCAAAGCTGGTAATCGATGGCAGCACAGCGAAGGCGATCACCTGGATAATGAACAAGCTCAAGAAGGTGAAAGGACGACCAATGCTGTCTGACAGCCATCCCCAGAACAGGCGCCCTATGCCATTGAAGACCGAAATGGTGCTCACAACGATGGCAGCCGTCAATGCATCAACACCAGTGAACTTCTGCGCTAATGGCGAGGCTACAGAGATCAGTGCTGCACCGGCGGTGACATTTAATGCCAGGATGAGCCACAGAACGTACCATCTCGGTTGACGTAGGGCCTCTGGAAGTGTGTATTCACGCACGGAGCGGTCTGCTTGCTGTCGAGCTGAAGGAGTCCAACCGGCAGGAGCATAGCCTTCAGGGGCTGTGCGGAACACTTGTGCCACAGCGACGATAATTACAAGGTAGGCTATACCTAGATAGAGAAAGGTACTTCCCACCCCAACAGACTTAAGTAATGCTGCGGCAACCAGTCCCGTGATAAAAGCGCCTCCTCCAAAGCCAGCCACGGCCAGGCCGGTGATGAACCCTCGCCGGTCTGGGAACCACTTGATGAGCATCACGAGCGCCACGATGTAGCCAAGGCCGATGCCGATGCCCCCAATGATGCCAAAGGTGAGATAGAGTACGATCAGATTGGGCGCAGCAAATGCTGCAAGAATGACACCCAGCCCATAGAGGATACCAGCAGCGGTAGCAATAACGCGCGGACCAAAGCGGTTGTTTAAATAACCGCCAAAACCGGCTGTGATGCCCAGTGCAACCAGCACAACACTGAATGTGATATTTGTCGGCTTCAACTGCGCTGCCGCTAGTTGAGCAGACGGTACATGGTAATACAGCGATGCCACCGGCTTGAGAAAAACGCTCCATGCGTAGACAGAGCCCAGGGCGAGCTGCATACAGAAGGCCGCAATAGCGATGATCCAACGATTGGGAAGGGACGAGTTACTTGCAGAAGAACTGCTCACGGATGACTCCTCTCTGAATGATTCCACAAATCGAACAGTAGCAGTACGAGAGCACCCAAAATGACGGAGATGGATATGTAGCCATACGGCTGAGGTGAATGATTCATACCCAACTTATCGTTAAGTATACAAGAAAATTAATGATTCCTCAAGAACAGTTTCTGCAAATCTCCTCGTAGGGTCGGTTCATATCCATTAGATGGGTGCCACCTGTAAAGGAAATCTTGCAGCTACATCCTGGCAAGCTGGTAAAGATTCATATATCGGCACTAGCCTATTTGCACTATTTGCAGCGTACACGCTAGTAACTGGCGCTGATCTCAGGTACAGTATTCTTGTGGATTAACACAACCATTTATTTT
>WNFF01015730.1_pt1 | contig 11511 bp, 10 predicted proteins | sample 5400441 | NCBI WGS metagenome assembly WNFF01 (sample SAMN13153345, study PRJNA577476) | soil metagenome | isolation source: 120 cm saprolite under Douglas fir tree site 2 hole 3 replicate 1 | place: USA:California | collected 2015-04-18
CCTGGCTCAGCGCTGCTCCTGCGTGGACCACCTGGATGCAGGAGCTCTCCGGCAGCGCCCGCACAGCGAACGCCGCCCGCAGCGGGTCTTTCACCGGGCGCAGGTGGGCGAGCACGCAGACCTGGAAGGTATTTGGTTCGGGCAGATCAAGGTGAGCCGGCGGCTCCGCCGACTGGAAAATTACCCGGACTTTGCCGCGCACTGGTTCGGGCAGAGCATCCAACGCCAGCGGCTGGAGAGCCACAATTTGCGACGCCAGCTGCAGCGCTGTTCTCGCTTCCGCGCTCGTTTCAAGATCGGAGTACAGATCGGTGCCAGTCAGGGCGAGCACCAACGGGTCGACGGGGCGACCGCGGCGGAAGCGCTCGATCGAAGGGAAGCTGCGGCGCGCGTGGAGCGCGACCAGCACGTCGCAATCTTCACCCTTCCATTCCTGCGCGACGCCGACTTCATGCCCGAGTTCGCCCAGCAGGCGAGCCCAGCGCAGGGCAGTGGTGCGATTCCCATGGTGTGAACCGGGTGGAGCCGGGGTGACAATGTGGATCTTCACAGGAGAGAGAACCACTGACTATTCGCGCCGGCATGTGCGAAGTCCCGCCCAGACGTCACGCCGGTGCGGAGGATAAAAATTGCGCCAGGTATTGCGCAGCAGCCGCGGCTGCGTTGTCCAAGCGCCGCCGCGGAGCACTTTGTGCGTGCCAAACCACGGCTCGGAGTATTCCTTGTACGGATCGATGACGAATCCCGGATAGGGGCCGAAATCGCTGCTGGTCCACTCCCAGACATTGCCGATCATCTGCCGGCAGCCAAAGGCGCTGTCGCCCGCGGCCAGTGCACCCACATCCACCGCGCCCATTGCGTGCCAGCCCAGATTGGCGCGGTCCGGAGCCGGGAGATCATTTCCCCACGGAAAGCGGCGCTTTGCTTGCGAAAGCTCCCGGCCGCTGGCCGCAGGTTCGGCAGAGGAGGCCGCTTCCCATTCCGCTTCGGTCGGGAGCCGTCGGCGCGCCCACCGGCAATAGGCTTCCGCCTCCCACCAGTTGACGTGGAGCATTGCGCGATGCGGCTCGACCGGCACCCAGCGGTTGAAATCGCGCCGCAACCATCCGCCACCACCTTCCCGCTTCCAGTAGAGCGGATGCTCGGCTCGCTCACTTTCGCGCCAGCGCCAGCCTTCGTCGCTCCAAAGCTCGCGCCGCAGGTAGCCCTTCTCCTCGACAAAGGCCGCGAATTCAGCTTGGGAGACTGCCGCCCGGGCGATCGCAAACGGCTTTATCGTGACCGGGTGGGCCCACTTCTCGTTGTCGAAGACAAACGACTCGCTCGGCAAGGCGCCGAGAAGAAAACGCCCGCCTGGCACCTCAACGTCGCCCGGATGCGGGCCGGCAGGCCGGGCGGTCGTTGTTCCGCTGCGCCGCGATCCCAGGTCGCTCGTGGAGATGGCGGGTGGTGGATAGCCCAGCGTATGCCGGGTGTAGGTGAACGCCTCGTTGTGCATGTCCTCGTGGAACACCGACAGGCAGATGAAGTAACGCTCGTTGTCGTCCACGATGCCCCGCTCGAGCCGCTCGATGACGAGGTCGCGCACCTCGCGCATATAGGCCAGCGTCTCCTGCCGCGACGGGAGCGGCAGGTCCCAGCGAGTGTCGTGCGGGATGGCGGCGGAATCGTAGAGTGCATCGCCATTTGCGCGCAGCGGCGATAGGCCAGCGGCGCCTCGTAGCACCCATTTCTCTTGGAACCACGCCACGTGGCCGATTTCCCAGAGGAACGGGTTGACGATGGCGAGCTTGGGGCCCAGCAACTGCTCGTCGGTCAGATCGGCGACGAGCGCGAAGGTGTTCTCGCGGGCATTGCGCACCCAGGCGGCCAGCTCGCTGTTGCTTGTCGTCGGCCGGCTGAGGGACAACGACCCTGTGCTTGCAGCGCCGCTATGCTGAGTTTTCACGGGAGAGCTATTCTAGTCGCATGCTCTCGCCGCCAGCAAGTGAATGCGGCTTGTGCCGGTCTCAATCAGCCTTGGGAAGGACGACCGATGGCCAGGGCCTGTGATCTGAAGCTGAAACGCGCGGTACAAGGAAGCTCTTAGTCCGATTTCTGTTTGCCGCGAGCGAAAAGGCTATCCAGGTCGGTGCCAACTTGTGTGTTGCTGCGGTCGATCTCAATCCTTCCTTTGAGGTACGCGCCATCTTCGACCATGATCCGCGCAGTGGAGAGGTCGCCGGTGACCGAGCCGCCGCTCTTGATCTCGATCCGATCACGCGCGCGGAGATCGCCGTCCACCTTGCCGTAAACGACCACCTCGCGCGCAACGATATCGGCAGTCACCTCCGCGGTGCGGCCCACGGTTAGCCTGTGGCCCCCGAGAGTGACCGGCCCTTCGACCTTGCCCTCAACGTGCAGGTCTTCATTGCCGGAGATTTCGCCCTTTACGCGCAGGCTCGGCCCCAACCACGCTGCGGCGCGCACGGTTGCGCTGGCCGGGCGGGACGAGTCGCTCCGAGTTTCCGCACCGGTTGCTGGAGAGGGGCCCAATGTCCTGGGTTGTGGCTCTTTGTTTCCCAACATTTATCCTCCTGACTTCGCTCGACAGCGCGCGCTACCGGATGGATCCGCACTGGTTCTCGACCATGTGCTGCAAACTTTCATCTAACAGGACGCCGCGCCTCGCCATGGCAGAGCACACTTGCTCGGCACTGAGTCCCGTGGCGCCTCTGAAGTCAGCGCCCTCCAAGTTAGCGCCGCGAAGGTCTGCGCCACGCAGGATGGCCCCCTGGAGGTCTGCGCCGCGCAAGTCGGTCCCTCTCATATCCGCTTCGATGAGCATGGCGTGTTGAAGCTGGGCATCGTGTAGTCTGGCCCCGTGGAGTTTGGCAGACCATAGATAGGCCTCGCGAAGGTCGGCGACCGCCAGATTGCTATCTTCCAGATTGGCGTCGCGCAGGTCAGCCCTTTGCAGATTGGCGCGCACCAACCGGGCCCTCTGAAGGTCGGAGGCATACAAATTGGCACCTTCGAGTCTGGCACCGACCAGTATCGCGTCAGTGAGAGAGGAATAGGAAAGGTCAGCTTCGCGCATGTCGGCCCTTGCGAGGTTTGCGTTTCGGAGCCGGGCTCCCGAAAGATTTGCGCGGGCGATCAGGGCACGATCGAGAACAGCCGATTGGAGGTTGGCCTGGCGAAAGATAGCCCCGCGCAGGTCGGCTTCCGATAAATACGCCCCCTCCAAATCCGCCTTCAACAGGTGAGCGTTCGCCAGAAAGACGCGATAGCCCTCCGCGTAGCGGATGTTTAGTTTATTGAGGCGAACTCCCTTGATCAGAGCTAGCTCTTCTTCTCTCCCGGACCAGTCTTTAGGCCTCGGGGAAATGTCCATTTCCGTCAAGTCCGCATAGGGGCTGTAGCCGACAACCCAAAGAACGTTCGCTGCCCATCGTCGAATGTCTATGGCCTTGAGTTCAGGGGCTCGGTTCGTGTCGCGGGGGGCGCCGTAGATCGTACCCAGCGATAGTAGAGACAGGATCAGGCCGAGCCCAAGCGCGGTCGCCGCGCAGCGGTAGACTTTTTTGCGAGTGGATTCGCTGTTCGACGGCTCCAATTGCGGGCTCGCGCCGCGAAGCGTTCTGCCGACAAGATCCGGCAAGAATGCGGCGGCCGCAACGGCGGCAACAACGAGCAACACATGCAACATCGTGCCTTGGAAATCCTGCCGGGTCAGGTACCTGGCCCAGAGAAGAACCAGCGTCGCCGGAACGACCCAATAAGCGAGCAACCTCGAAATCCAGGTCTCCAGGAAAGAGAGCGCAGAACGATTGTGGCTGAGCCACTTAACGTGGCCGCGTGCCAAAGCCATCAGTAACCAGGGCCCAGCCTGATTGAGCGCGCGCCCGTCAGGAAAGATTGCGGGTAGCTCCGAGAGGCTATTCCAGAGTCGCTGCAGGTACAGATGGAAGTACAGATAAAAGCCAAATAACAGCACCGGCCAGAATAGATAGAACCCGACCATCGGTATGGCGTTGCCTAACCGGCGCAGCGGCAAGGGGGCCAAGTTCCCGAGGAGTTGAACGTCTGTGGTGGTGGCAATGACCGAGCAGGTGCCCGCACTCAACAGCAACATCACGGCAAGAAGCTTGCGCGCGTTCTTGGATATACGGCCGACAAGCTCCAACTCTCCGAATTCCGCGATCGGCTTGGGAAGTACAGCCCCGAACAGGTTTGCGCCTGCGAGTCTCCCGGTCAAGAGCCCCGTCACACCATCGAGTGTGGCGCCCTGCAAGTTGGCCTCCCGTAGCTCGGTCCCCAGAAGGTTCGCCCCTTGAAGATTTGCCTGCATCAGGCATGCGCCCTGGAGATCAGCCAACAGCAGATCCGCCCCGCTCAAATTTGCCTTGCGGAGAAAAGCCCATTGGAGATTGACCCCGGGCAGGTCGGCTCCGCCGAGGTCGGCGCGTGACAGATCCGCCCTCTCTCCTGCCTCGCCCCGTGATTCGACCCACTTCCCGTGTTCCGCGAGAATGTTCGCTAATCTCTCTCCGGTGATTTCCATGTCCGCAGGTTCTTTAGAAGCGGGCTCGTGAAGCTCTTCGGTTCCCAAATACATCGTCTCAACTCCCTCCGGTGGAGAGATGGCTTCGAAAAGGGACTCTCATCAGAGCAGTGTGGGGCCAAGACGCCCATTCGGACAAAGCTGAATGGCGCATGACTTTCTCTTAATCCCCACCACGCCCTTCTATCCTTGACGGTAATCTCGCCCCCTGCCCGCGGCAATAGTACTTCCGCAGAGTTTTGCACTTCTTGTAATCCTCATGGCGGGGGGCTGATCAGACCGTTTTTGAATTTCAACTCTTGACATCGTAACACCCAGGTTGTATACGGCTTGGCGGACCCAAGTTCCGATTGCTCCACGAGAATCGCGGCTCTTAGCCCATTTGAGATCGAGGCTGCCTGATGGGCGATTCGGCTTACTACGAAGGCGAGCTCCGGGGGAACACTCCCTACCCGTGTATCTGGAATCTTTCCTGTGCCAGCAGATCTTTCTTCACATGCGACCTAACCAGCTTTTCAGCTTCTCGGCGGAAACAGATTTCGGTCTTGACCGATTGGGTGGACATGGCGGTCTATCCTGAGACTCGAGGGAACGAGGTTGCAAAATGAGCCACACAGCGACAGTTACACATTACACCGCTTATAAACCACGGCCGTTCACACGTAAGGAACGTGACAACGTGACGGTGCTTTACGGGGGCCTTACCTGGAAGCACGAACGGCTGATTCAGGGAGTTTTTAACAATCTGAAATACAATGCCCGGCCGCTGCCGAACATTTCGCGTCCAGACCTGGATGTCGGCAAGGAGCTCATTGATGTCGGCGCATGCTGCCCCACAATCTTTACGACGGGCAATCTCGCGAATTTCCTGAAATCAGAAGTCGCCACGCGGGGCAAGGAAGAGGTGGTCAACAACTACGTCTATCTGACGGCGGGGGGCCCTGGACGGGCTGGGGCTGGGCGACTTTCGCATGTTTCTGCTGGCGCAGGATGAGCTCGATCAGGGCTCCGGGAATGGCGCCGGACTCGAGATCAATTTGCCCCTGAGCCTTGGGCTCATCTGGTCGATCCTTTGCGGTGACGTCCTGACCGACCTGGAGTATCTGGTCCGGCCGTATGAAATCACGCCCGGACAAACCGACAAAGTCATGCAGGAAAGCGTGGAATCTCTGTTCGAAGCTTTCAAGAATCGGCCGGATCGAGGAAAAAAGTGGAAGACTATAGCCTGGCATCTCATGAGCGGTTACTTCACCGGGGCTCTGCGGGAGGTGAGGAGGAGATGGGATACGATCGAGGTCGACCGGCTGCAGGTGAAGCCCAAGGTCAAAATCACCGGTGAGTTCTGGCTACAGACCCACGAGGGCGATGGAAACTACAACATCAAGCGGTGGCTGGAACAGGAAGGCGCCGAGGTGATTGCTCCCCCTGTTGCCGTGTGGCTCAACTATTTGATGCACCCCACCATCCGAAAACTCGAACACCGGCAGGAGATGAACTCCAATAGTGGCCGGCTGAAAATGGCCATCCTTACCGCGGTTGAGCGGATCTACCAAAAAACCTACAACCGTTTCCGCAAGGCCCTGGGGAATCTGCCCTATGAGCTGCCCGATCAGGTGGAGCTGAAGCAACTGGCAGAGCCTTTCTACCACTTCGAGCTGCGCGGCGGCGAAGGGCACATGCTGATCGGCAAAGCGCTTTACGCCTACCATCACAAGAAGGCCCACATGATCTGCGAGCTCTCGCCCTATTCCTGCATGCCCAACACCATGTCGGTCGGGGCTATGGCCAATGTTACGGGCAAGTATCCCGATTTGCTTTATGCCCCGATTGAGGTGAAAGGCGACGCTGAGGTCCACGCGCTTTCCCGGTGCCAGATGATCTTGACCGAGGCCAAGCGGCGGGCCCAAAAGGAGTTCGAGGAAGTCATGGAGAAGACCGGCTTGACGCTCGAGGCCATTCGGAAATACGAAGAGCGGCATCCGGAGGTGAGACGCGCTACGTATCGGGTTCCTCATCTCGGTTGCGCCGGGACGGCCGCGAACTACGTGCTCCATCTGGCCGCGAAGGGAGGAGTAGCCAGGGCATGAGGCTCCGGCGGGCTCCTGGGTCGAAGATTGGTACGATTCAACTGATCCATTTCGAATCCAACTTTCCAGCTCCCAGGCTGTCTTCCTGCTGCGCAGGAGACGGCCCTGCGCGCAGCATGTAGGATGGCGCCGCTCCCAACAGGAGATGCAAATGGCCAGGAAAACCAAACTCAAAGCGGCTGCAGTGAAAATCGGAGCTACAGTCGGCCGGGCAGAGCGAACGGTTCACAAAGTCGGGAAAGCAGCACAAATAGCCAGGGAAGAGTTGGCAGAGTTGACGAAACAGATCAGGGCTCTCGGCCGTGAACTGAAGAAGACCAGCAGGCGCGTGAGGCGCGCCGTGCGTTAGGCAATTCGGCGCTCCGATGCTTCCAGCCGATTCTCCTGCACTTCGTCACAAGCGCGCCGCGCTGGCCTGTAAACGGTCATCGTGCATCCTCAATCCCGGTCGATTTAGGGCTCGCCAAAGGCTCGCCGCGCAATCTTGAACACCATGGCTCTCCCTTCGCGCCGCTTGAGCTTTCGGGCGCGGCCGAGGGCAACCATCACATACAGTGCCTGCAAAGACGAGAAGGGGCCACGGAAGAGGCCGGGGCGCCGAGTGGTGCGTTTCAAGCGTCCTGCCGTCAGATTCTTTCCTCTGAACCCAGTTGTCACCGCATCCGGAACCTTCCTATCGACGACATTCAGGTTGAAGCCACCAGTGGAGTTAGGTGCCACGACCAGATAGCCTGCATCGCTCTCGAACACGTAGTAGGTCCTACGATCGCCTTCTGCTTTGCCCATATAACGGGCGCCTTTAAACAGGCTGGGAATCTTCATAGCAATCCTCCCGGTATCCATGCGGCCTTTGAGGCATCCCGATGACCGAGACTGTGCCGGGCTCCTAACGCATCAGGAACTCGTGGAGCATACCACGGACGTTGGCAAGGAATAGCCTTCTTGCCAATACGACTCAAATTTTTTTCCGGCGCGGCTTCGAGTGATCTGATGATCCGTCACAGGGCCAGTGGTTGTGGGCGGGAATGTCTGATGGGCCCGCCAGGATTCGAACCAGGGACCAACGGATTATGATTCCGCAAGACTCCCTGGTATCTCATAGCAAGCTACAGTTCACGCTCCGGTTCAGCAGATTGCCAAAGCCTCTGTCGAGAATCATACACTAGCCCCCAGAACCTATCTGCTGGGCGCATGAGTTCGAAACCAACTTTCCTTTCGCCGTCGCATTCTCGGCCTACCCGAACGACACGGCATTGCTGCTCTTCCTGCGTGTTACTGTTCACAAGCAGAATCATTTGGCCAGGCTGCACCATCGCAGTGAGCGCGAGCAGTCCGCCGTGAGCATTCACCGCCAAGGTATACGTTATTTCGGTGAAAGGGGTGTCGCCCGTGGCCCATCCATAGACGAGCACAGGCACAGACAGCATCAGCCTTGTGCTCCGTCGCTCTACTTTCCACTGCCTTGTCAGCACGCGTGGCGGGCTCATATACTCCCTAACGATAATATCGTCTCTCGGGGCTAGGCAACCGAGTCTCTCCACCCTCTTATAGTGTCTGTAAACCCCCAAGCCGGGGGCCCGGTTACCCCGGCCGAACTGAAACACTAAAAAACACTGTATAGATTCTCTCCACGACTGGGAGGCGGCATTCCTGGTCTGATACCGAGCAGCTCAGGAGCGAAAGCACCTGCAGCTACCTTTGTCTGGTCCTGTGATTTTCAGTCCGTCACAGCGGCGTCACAAGGCTCGCGCAGATAGTGTCGCTATGAAATCCGCAGACCGAGACTTTCAGGTCAGTCTGTAGGCTCTGGCGGAACAGCGCCCACATGCTCCAAACCCGCGTCAGGCGCGGCTTTAGCCGATGTCGTGAGACGGAGACTGGCGCTGCATCGCGTAAGCAGGAGCTCGTGGTGGGCCCGCCAGGATTCGAATCTGGGACCAACGGATTATGAGCCGATGAATTGGAATTCCAGCTGATGTCCCTACATTGCACTTGAATGCGTCCGACGCGGTTTCCGAAGCCCGCGATAGCCCGCGTCTCCCTTGTATAACTCCCTCTTTGGCCCTTTTCTCGTCACCGCGGCGTCACAAGAATTGGCAGCGTCCGCATCATGGCAACCAACGCTGCGGTCGATAACGTCACTCTGGGCTTCCCGCAGACATCCAGTGGACACATATTCCTGCGACTTTTCCAATATATATTTAGCGCGTGCCGAAAGGAAGTCCCGCAGGTGACCCATTTCAAATGAAGAAGAGGCAACAGTAGTCCACCGAATGATAATAGAATAACGGGCGGCTGAACGATTCCGCCCCTGGATTCGCTGATACATATGATCGTCGGCGTTCCGAAGGAGACGGTTCCGGGCGAGCGCCGCGTGGCGCTCATTCCAGAACTCGTTCCGAAGCTCACGAAGGCAGGCCTGGACGTCGTCGTCCAGTGCGATGCAGGCGCGGCGGCTGGGTTCCTAGATGCGGCCTATGCGGACAAGGGCGCGCGCGTCGAGCCAGAGGTGTTCGACAAGGCCAACGTCCTGCTGAAGGTCCAACCCCCAACGATCGACGAGATCGGCAGGATCAACCCCGGCTCTATCCTCATTGGCTTCCTCCAACCCTACGCCAACGCCGCCGCGATCGGGGCCCTGGCCGCGCGCAAGGTCACGGCGTTCTCCATGGAACTCATGCCGCGCATCACGCGGGCCCAGCCGATGGATGCCCTGAGCGCTATGAGCACGGTCGCCGGCTACAAGGCCGTCCTGATCGCGGCGAGTCACCTGCCGAAGTTCTTCCCCCTGCTCATGACAGCCGCGGGAACGGTGACCCCTGCGAGGGTCTTCGTTATCGGGGCGGGCGTGGCGGGGCTGCAGGCGATCGGCACAGCGAAGCGGCTCGGCGCCGTAGTGGAGGCGTACGATACGCGTCCCGCCGTGAAGGAGCAGGTGGAGAGCCTCGGCGCGAGGTTCGCGGAGCTCACCCTCGAGACGAAGGACGCTGAGGACAAGGGCGGTTACGCCAAGGCCCAGTCGGAGGAGTTCTACAGAAAGCAGCAGGAGCTGATGTCGAAGTACGTGACGGCGGCGGACGTTGTCATCCCGACAGCGCTCGTCCCCGGTCAGCTCGCCCCTGTCCTCATCACCGAGGAGATGGTCCGGGGCATGCGGCCAGGCTCTGTCATCGTCGATCTTGCTGCCGAGCAGGGCGGGAACTGCGCCCTCACCGAACCCGGCCGGGAAGTCTTGAGGCACGGCGTGGTCATTCTCGGGCCAATCAACCTCCCGAGCACGGTTCCGTTCCATGCCAGTGAGATGTACTCAAGGACGGTCACCAATTACCTCGCGCACCTTCTCAAGGAAGGGAGGCTCCATCTCGACCTGGATGATGAGCTGACGCGCGGCCCGCTCGTGACGCACCAGGGAGAGGTCCTACACGAAGCGGTCAAAGCCAGGCTCTGACCCGCAGGTGGGAGGCCCAACTGCATGACGACTGAACTTGAGATTGGGCTCTACATCTTCATGCTTGCCGGCTTTCTCGGCTATCACGTGATTTCACGCGTCCCCCCCCTGCTCCACACACCGCTGATGTCCGCCACCAACGCGATTGCGGGCATTTCGCTGGTCGGCTCGCTGATCGTCGCAGGAGCCGATTACGGCCCCCTCAGCACAGTTCTGGGATTTATCGCGGTGACGTGCTCCTCTACGAACGTGGTTGGCGGCTTTCTGATCACGGATCGGATGCTAAGAATGTTCAAGAAAAAAGATGATCAGACTGCTCAGCGGCGACGGATTCAAATCGATCCCAAAATGTTGCTGGCTTTGGCCGTGCTCGTCATCAGCTTGCTGGTACTTATCTATTCGTATGGGGGGCTCAGTAAAGACGCAGTTCATTTCCTTCGGGATGTTCTAGCCACGCAGGCGTTGAAGTATTTCTACATTCTGTCGGCCGCTTTGTTCATCCTGGGACTGAAAGGGCTGAGCTCGCCCAAGTACGCCCGCAAGGGCATGTTCTTGGCCGAGTTCGGCATGCTGATGGCCGTTGTCGGCACCCTGTTCCACCACGAGATCGTGACCTTCCAATGGATCATCATAGGCTTCGTCATTGGCGCCATCGTTGGAGGCACGATGGGGCTGCGAATACCAATGACAGCCGTGCCCCAACGGACAGCCCTTTCCCATTCGCTCGGGGCGCTGGCCGCGTGCTTGGTAGGAATTTCCGAATACTTCCGCCACCACGGTGAACTCAGCAAGGTGGTGATGACAGCGCTCGGGTTCGAGGTGGTCATTGGCGGCCTAACGTTTACGGGAAGCTTGATGGCGGCCGCAAAGCTCCAAGGACTGTTGCCGGGACACCCCATCACCTACAAGGGACAAAACGTATTCAATCTCAGCTTGCTGGCTGTTATCGCAGGAAGCCTCATCTACTTGGTCGTCGTGCCTACGGCAGGGACGCTGTTCTACCTCATGGTCGGCCTGGCGTTTGTTTTCGGGCTTTTGTTGGTCATTCCCATCGGGGCGGCGGACATGCCGGTGGTCATCGCACTGCTCAATTCGTACGGTGGCCTCGCCGATGCGTCCATGGGTTTTATGCTCATGAACAAAATCCAGATTATCACAGGCTCCCTGGACGGGACTTCAGGTTTCCTGCTTTCTCTGTTGATGTGCAGGGCCATGAACCGTTCGGCAATCAACGTCCTGTTTGGTGCCTTCGGCAAGATCAAGAAGGAGGAGGGCGGCCTGGGGGTGGAGGCGAAGGGCACTGTGCGTAGCATTACCCCCGAGGAGGTGTCGGTTCTCTTCGACAGCGTACGGTCTGTCATCATCGTCCCGGGGTACGGGATGGCGGTCGCGCAGGCGCAGCACGGCGTCAGCGAGCTGGCGAAGCTGCT
>WNFF01004396.1_pt1 | contig 11509 bp, 21 predicted proteins | sample 5400441 | NCBI WGS metagenome assembly WNFF01 (sample SAMN13153345, study PRJNA577476) | soil metagenome | isolation source: 120 cm saprolite under Douglas fir tree site 2 hole 3 replicate 1 | place: USA:California | collected 2015-04-18
ATTAACCTCTTTGTACGGTACCGTACAAACGGGGTTTGGGGACCGTTGCTGAGGTGTTCGCCATGGTCCCGAAGCGCCAAACACACAATCCGCGCTGCTCAACTTGCAACGATGAAACGGAGTTGACGGTCCTTATCCCGCCGTTTGGGAGTGCATACGGGCTCAAGGTTTATACCTGCCCAAAGTGCGGGCGCTCACAAGACTATCTCGTTACGTCGCCCTCGAAGGCGGCCTAATTGACTCCTTGTGCGGAAACATCCCGCCCCCGTCATCCAAGAGCCTCAGCCCCGCTTTGGCGGGGCTTTTTCTTTTGGCCGCTTCAGTTTGGCGGCATCCGAGTGAGCAATTTTGTACAGACTGCTGCTGGCAATGGGCGCAGGCTCCGCAGCTAAGGGGCGACTCGCGCTCAGGAGCGCATCAATGTCAGAGGCTGATCAGTTCCGGCAATATGCCGAGGAAGCGAAGCGTTGGGTCCGCCAATCCAAAACCGAAAACGAGAAACAAGTCCTGATCGAGCTTGCGCGCACTTGGACGCAAGCGGCGGCCGAGAGCGAGAGATCCGTAGCCGTCAACTACAGGGCCATGTAAGGCCGCCCCGCCTTCCCCTGAGCTTGAGCGCGGTAGGCCGCGCTCCTTGGTGACGTTTGTGGTAGAGATCACACTGCGTGGGCCTCTGCAAGGGAGACCGCCATGCTGCTTATCGTCTACTACCTCATTTTCATGATTGCCGGTGACCTCGCGGCTTATTTTATTGGGCTGACGGTCGAGTACGAATGGGGCTCACAGGTGAGCTTGATCGTCTTTCTGGCCCTATATTTCCTTTTTCTCTGGGTATCCTGGTTACTCGCGGTGTGGATGACCAAACCAAGAGCGGCCACCCAAAGTACATCTTAGTCGGCAGGCGCAGACGGGCTGTGGTGTTTCCAGTGTAACGTTGCGCTTTCGTCCGCGAGATGGGCAGCGGTGCGGATATGAAGTCAGGCTTGCGAGAGCTGACCGTGCTTTCCCTGCTTGCGGCCTTTTGTTGTGGTCTTGCCTGGGCTCACGATGACACGTTTTTCGCCGCTATTTTTGGTGGCGCCAGCGCAATGACGATTATCGAGGCGGTACGAGGTTTACGGTGAACCCGGCCACCATTCCCGAACCCAAGCGCCAGTTTGGAGGGTCGCCGGTGTGTTTGCGGCAGGTCATGACTGACCCGCCTTCTTCGTTGCCCGAATGCGATCCAGAGCAATCCATCCAGCTTCCGAGGCCGCTTCGGTGAGTAAAGCTCTCCGCTGCTCTCCTCCCACGTAGGATCATCGGTTCGAGTGATCACATAGGTATAAGTACCGGCGGGATTTTTCCGGGCCTGCACCACGACTCGATAAATCGATAGTTCTGCCATGAGAGGTATGTATCAGTTTGACTCTTCCGGCTGTAGTCGAATACGCGGCGACGCGCGAGGAAGCAATGGCGACATTCGCAGAGAGTTGGCGGCGGAAATAGTGGGCGCGATAGGGCGGCTTGCAGCCCAAGGGCCCCAGAGGGGTGGTGGACAGCGGAACCCTCCAGGGCCTCAAGGCGGTCACGGAGCGAAGAGGGGGCAACCCGTGAGCCGCCCCGTCACTACGCATGGACCCCTTACGCGGGCCTTACTCATCCCTGTCTTCACCGTGAGTTGAACTGACGCACTACCCTCGCGTGAAGGACCGAATTTTGGTGCGGACTCGAACCCGATGGGGCGGCGGGTTCCATCTGATGGGGGCACGGGTCGCGCGTTGTACATCGCCGCCGCAGGGCGCTCGCGAGCCTGCTACCCGCTCGCGTCTCGCTGATCAGCAACACGGCGGTCGAGCACTAACGCTAGATAGGCGTGTAGCTCTGCATTCCTCAGAGCCTTGAGCCGCGCTTCTTTCGGCAGAGTCGATGCGTTGCACCGATGTGTCGGTTGCCCGTTCGCCGTGGCCTTTGGGAGTCGCATTGCTGCCATCTCCGCCGAAGCCAAGCATAGCACGACCGCTGACGTTGTCGCCGGGCCGGATTCTTACCAAAATTGGGCGCCTAGCCGAATCCCCGGTGGACAAGGGAACGCGAGGCCGCCAGAGGCGTTCTCTCTAGGGTCCTCTCGCTCGCCAAGGGTTGGGGAACAGGGAGGCGTACCATGCAACAAAGGCTGCACTGGCTGGACTACGACCCCGTGGCACTCGCAGTGCTCGTGATCGGAATGGGTATGATTGAACTGCTCGCATTGCTTATGTGACCGCGCTCGAAAAACGAAATCTTGAAGTGCCGAGACCCCATTACCCGTTGCGTTCGGCGGGGCGCTTCTCACCTCGGGGACCTCTAGGCAGTGTGTCTCTCGTAGGCGGCAATTAGCCTGTCGAATAAATCTATATCGCGTTCCGCGCGATCTATCAGATGTTGCGTGATCTCAACTGTCCCGTCCGGGCCGGACCATTGACGCCGCCGCCCGCACTTGAAATCGTTCAAGTCCTCAACTGCAATTGCCTTGCGCTCGCGCAGCCACGCTATTTCTTTGTCGAATTTGCCCATGGAGCCCAGGCTTGACCGGCGTCCGAGGACCATCTATGCGCCCCGACCCGCCAACGCTGGAGAGGCTTGATGGCGGGCCGGGACGTGTCACGACGGCACTGCCGGGCACCATCATGACGAACTGAATATCGTAAGCATCCCGACCCGCCAATGCTGGTTGGAGAGAGGATGTATGGCGGGCCGGGACGACCTGGCCACGACGCGACCCAGGGAGTAAGAGGGTGCGCCATGACTAATTACATTGTCTCACAGCAGAGCAAGGTTACGGCGGTTGTTCGGTACCGCGCCGCTCTCAATTGAAAGGGCGTATTGTCCAAAGCGCCCCACGGCGCGGCATCATGACGCGAACAACCCGAATGCAGCGGCAGCGTTCGAATCAGTCGGCACCGCATCAATCAACGTCGGATCGTCATCGCTCGTGCGCGAGCTATTTACGCGCCTCGCCACAGGCCACCTTGCAGCACATCGTTCGCCGCAGGTTCGAGCAAGTTGGAAGTGCAAGCGGACCGGCTGGAGTGGTCCAGTTAGCCTCACCACATTCTAGACTGCCCTAGCGCCGCCGTGCATACTCGCACCATCCACACCGCTACGATGCAACATTCAAATGCCGCACGTGCCCGACATGTTCAACATTGAATGGCTTGAGGCACTCCTTGCCACGCTGGCGCTTATGTCAGCGGCGGTTTCCGTGCACCTATGGCATCGTGCGGCTGCGGTTCCGAATATGCCAGATCAGCCCTCTCTTACAATGTCGTGGCGGGCTAGATTGCACGCTCGGGCTGGGTCTGCGGCAGCCGCCAAGCTCGACTATCCACGTTACGCGACAGTGGAAGAGGCCAAGGCCGCGATCTCGGAACTGCGCAAGGTCGACTTTTCACGCTATGCGACAAAGAAAGAAGCCGAGGACGCGTTCAGAGAACTGCGCAGGGTCAAGCCGCAGCCACGATATGCGCCGCGCGAAGAGGCCAAAGACTATCTACTCATTACGCGGCAATTGCGCGACGCTCTCCGGCTCGATTTGCTTCCACATGAGGCGAATCATCCTACTTTGTGGATCGAGTTACGCGGACTTCGGGATGACTTGCAGCGATTGATTTAGCTTGCTTCGCGCGAAGACGCTCGCGCCCGCGCGCCAGGCCTCAGCATCAGCGGGAAGAACCAGTCGCGTCGCCAATGCCAGCGGCTTCCACATAGTGGCGGTCGAAGCCCTGCCACAACTTGACCAGCAACTCGGCGCGATGGAGATTTTTCAGCCGCAGCGGCAACGGCTGCGACGGCGCGCGCCGCCAAATTTCCTGCACTACTCGCGCGCGCTGATCGCGCGGTAGCATGCGCGCAGTTGCCCCCTGGATCGTGCCCGGTCCCATCTAATACAACAGGATCGCCAGCGTTCGCGCGCAACCTTGCAGGTCGAAGAGCATGGCGGCCACGATATTGCTATGCGGCGGCATCATTGCAACTTCAAAGCCAGGAATCGACTCCCCTTGCCTCCCGACTAACGCCCCGCTCTCAAGCTCTCTGTAGGCGCGGTCGAAGAACGTCCGCATGATCGGATGGGCCGAGCCATAGTCGAGCCATGCATTGGGGTTCGGCGTGTCGACGGATGGTCCCGGAGCAATCGGATAGCGGCCTGCCCACTTCGACAGATGCGTGAGGGCTTCTAGGACAGGCCGTTCGCTCTGCTGATCGACCGTAACTTTGGCCTTCTTGGCCAGCTTGTTGAGGTCGTGCGTCTTCAGCTCACCGTGCAGTTCGTGTTCTTGGATGAGGTCCGGCCGCTTGAATACAATGAGGCCCTTGAGCACGTTCTCGATGGCATAGGCGTATAGTAGCTGAGCCGGTGGATAGTTCGGCGCGATGGCCTTGATCTCCGCGTCACCGACTCCGGTGTCGTTGCGGACACTTTCAGCGACGGCCTCGTCATCAGCGATCTTGAGCGCCTGGGAATACGAAACCTCGGCTGGAAGCTCCTGCTTGAGGATCACCTCGGCCGCATCCCGCAGGCGTCCGGCGCTGCGAAGCCACGCAGCCGGTTGCTGCCCCGCTTTGAACGTTTGCTTGGCAATTTCCTTCGAATCGGCGGTCACCACGTAACGCATATGCTCAATGAGATGGTCACGGCGCTGCGGTTGACAAGGTCACCGAAGGGTAAGGGCGGGGGGCGATTAACGGCGGGACGGCCTCCTGGCGGTCGTGGTACGCTGCTGGGTTGGGACCGGCTGGGTTTCTTCCCAATGCTTCGACGTTGCTCGTGTGTCATCGCTCTCGAAATGAGGACTGTCTTCGCGCTGGTGGCGGTCGTTTCGTCAGCACACGCAGGCAAACAATGCGATACCACTCATACATCAGATTTGCGCCGTATTTGGCAATGCGATGATGTTTGCGTGCATATATTTGGCAATCCTCCCTATTACATAACTTTCGACGGGGTGAAAGACGGCAAAATTGTCCGCTCTGGAACATTTGAGTGGAAAAAGGACGCCGACACAGCAAGTCTCAACGGCAAGCGGTGCAAGAAACTACCACAGACGTACGATTACGATTGAGAGGGGAGTTAGAACGTGCCGGGTGTTGTCCTCGATCATGAACGCTACATGCGCGCCGCCGATCAGGCGCGGCTCGCGCGCAATGCGATGGTGCGAACGATGGCGGCCGGAACTAAATTCGACAGGAGCAAACGATGAAAAAGCTTGCAGTTGTTTCAATTTTGTTGGCGTGCGGTTTAGCATCGCCAGCGTTGGCACAGTCTAGTGGTCCAACGATGGGGTTTTTTAGCGGCGTCCCCGCCGGTACTCGTATTGAGTGTACCTCACGCGGAAAGGCAAGGTGCTGCCGCGCCGTGTCACCCTCATATACGGCGAATTGGTCATGTGCGACGCACGCATCAGAAGAACAAGCCGCCGGACGCAATCCCGCTGCGTGGAGGCGGTAGAATGATGCGCGTCGGGTTGGTGGCCGCGCAATCATGACGCGCGACGTTACGGGTAATGCCACAGGGACAGCGCGTCCCCACAGCAACATCCGTAACGCGCAAGCGACGTGCAGCGCGTGCGCCCAATGCGGACGCAATCTCGCGGCGGATGCGCCAGTGTGGCGCGAGAGGTTGACACTTGGTAGGGGCCGCCCTGGCCGACCGGGCGTCCATCCGGGATTGCGCTATGCCATCGCGCCAGTGTGCGAGCGCTGCAAGCCGACCATGGCGGAATTTCTATTTCGAGCGCCCGAGCCGTGCGCGGGCTACGGCCGACGGCGACGACCGAGATCGGGGACGATGTGCCGAACCGAGGGCAAGCAATGACTCAAGATAGGAGAACAGCAATCATGAAAACAGTTTCCGGCCTCACGTTTCTCGCGCTCGCGCTATGGGCGAGCAACGCGTCAGCACAAACGTCCATTATTGGATCAGGCAGCGGCACTGTTTACACCGGCAATTATCCGACGCCGGGGCCTGTCCCATGTGGTCATTACATTAACAACCCTTGTAAGCCAAAGGCGACGAAGCCAATCAAGCCGCGTAACGCGAGACGCTGATTAAATGAAGCGACCTTGCTCTGGCCCGCCTCACGGGCGCGCTGCCCCGGCTGCGTCTCGCTGATCAGCGGCTCTCGTCACCATTGCCAGCGGCTTGTGCATCGCGTCGGTCGAGGCCGCGCCACAGCGTCACCAACAATTCTGCGCGACGAAGGTTTTTCAAGCGTAACGGCAGCGACTGGTACCGCGCGTGCCGCCAGATTACGACATTCTCGCCGATGGCACTGTCGTCGGCCGCATCATGAAGGCTGCCGCCGCGCCCGTAGGAACGCCGTGGATGTGGACGCTCGCCTTTGGCCAGCACGAGGACCGCACACCGACGCACGGCTACGCGGCGACGCGAGAGGCCGCAATGGCGGCTTTCGCGAAGAGTTGGCGGAGGGAGTAACGCACAAGCCGCCGAGCCACGGCTATCCGGAAAGCTGGCCGCATCTGGGTTTTGGCATCATAGATACTTGGCTTGCGCACGCGACGCAAACCACGAAGGAGCCTAGAAATGCTTTCAGTTGAGAAGCACTGCGAAATGCTTTCGGCCAACGTGCGCGACAGGATTTCGGCAATCTCAGATGGGTTCAAGCTCTTTGTTCAGCTTTTCTCGGCATTGGTCGGAGGCGCGGTCGTCCTACGATTGCAGCAGTCCGAGGGCATCCCGGCCTCATTCGTAACTCTATCGAATTTGTTGGCTATCCTAATCACAGTTGCAGGGATGATCATGGTTGGAGATGCCTTTCGGTCCTGGTACGGCCACCGGACGAGGCTCTCGGAGCTAGCTGGCAAGGACGAGGCGGGTAATAACATCATTCGTCTACCGCGAGGGTGGCTATCTTCTGCTTGGTTTTTGCTTTTGGCCATGCCGATCTCGTGCGCATTGTTCCTTTACTACAATCCCCTTCAGTAGTGTCGGCTCGCGAGCCGATCACGCGAGGCCGCGATGGCGGCGTTCGGCAAGAGTTGGCGGGGGGGTAGTCGGCCCCTCAACTGTGCGGTACGTTGTTGCAAGGGTTGGACTGGCGGGTTTCTCCATGCTCCGAACTTGCTTGCGCGTCATCGCTCTCATCGCGATGGTCGCCTGTTTATCGATGACAGCGCAGGCGGCCGACTCGACGCTGACGCTGGCATGTCAAGGGACGGTTACCGTGCATGAGTATCCAAGGACGACTATCGTGGAGAATGCGAAGCCAGAGCCATACTCCACGGGAATCACTGTCAACCTCACGGCCCGCACGGTTCAGGGCTTCGGTATGGAGTATCCGATGAAAATAACCAACATTAATGCCGCGACCATCGTCTTTAGCGATTCGGACAACAAAGCCTCCGCGGGCGGGAGCTACTGCTTGCGTAACGGTCGCTAGGGGGCCGCATGGCGGAAGAAAACTATTATCAAGACCCGCGCCCCGAGATTCGAAAGAGCATCGGGGCCGCAAACGGCGCGGGCCTTGTGGCTGTTGTTGCGGCACTACACGCCTTTTCACCCCCGCCCCCTCAATTGAAGTACGCGGCCATTTGTTTTGCGGGCGGCCTGATCTTTTTCGTCGTAATGCATTTTCTGCACGCCTTTGCGTATATGATGGCGAGCTTTGACGAGCCCGTCCGCGAGTCCGTGCTTGTTTTCCTGACCAAGCAGGGCTACGCGGCCATGTTTTGGTCCGCCGTGTTCTTCACTATCGGCGTCGGGTTCGGCTTCGTCGCCTTGCTCCGGTTGGCATAGCTCCAACCAAGGGCGCTCGATCCCCGCCGACCGCAATTGATTTAGCTTGCTTCGCGCTCAGCCGCTCGCGCCCGCGCGCCAACGCTACAAGGTTGGCCGCACGTCGTAGCGCCCGAGCCCGCGCCGCTCTGCTCGGCAAGGTCGCCGTGCGCCGCCAAATCCGCCGTGCAAGTTCCTGGGCCTGTTCGAACGTGAGCATTCACCACCCGCGCAAAATTTTCCAGGAGGTTTGGCCGATGACCATACCACCTTTTTGAAAATGGTCATCGTGTTTCCGGGAATTTTGAAACTGGAATCACGCACTTGTCTGTCCAAGTGGGCCCCCACAGAAATATAAGACTAGCTCAACGCATCAAGTACCTAATGCGCCAGCACCACCGGGGGGTGCGGAGTCCCTGCCGGATCGTGCGGGGCCCCGTTCGACCGGTCTCGCGCCGCTCGCCGTCGCCCGGCCGGACGGGTCGGCGGTTGCAGATGTTGCAGATTGCATCGACGCACGAGCACGCCAGGCCACCAGCTCGCAACCAGGTCGCCAGGTCATCGAAAGGGCTCGGCGGGTCGATCAGGTAAATCTGCGTCATCGCGCTAATAAGAGCGCGAGCGTTTGCGCGCAACCTTGCAAGTCGAAGATGATGGCAGCAAGGAGGGTTGCGCCGAATAGGGTCAGTGTCAGACGAGTCATCGGTCCTTAATGTAGGCGCGCGCCCTTGCGCTCGCCACCGACCGCACCATATCCGGACTGTTCGAACTATACGCCATGTACGAACAATCGCCTTTTCACGCATGGGAAATATCATGGCCAAGTCGCACCTCAAGCTGGTCGCGCCAGCGAGTGTAAATCGAACAGTTACGCCGACCCGTCGTCCCAACAAGGACCTGCGGACCCGCGAGCACCTGGACCGGAAAGAGGTCGAGCGGCTGATGAAGGCGGCAGGCAAGAACCGCAACGGGCACCGCGACGCCACGATGGTCCTAATCGCTTTCCGACACGGCTTGCGCGCGTCCGAGGTCTGCGACCTGCGCTGGGATCAGGTCGATTTCAATTCCGCTGTCCTGCACGTCCGCCGGGTCAAGAACGGTACACCGGCCACACACCCGTTGACCGGCTCAGAAATGCGGGCCTTGCGTCGGCTCAAGCGGGAAGCGCCAGATTCCCCGTTCATGTTCGTGTCGGAGCGCGGGGCACCATTCTCGACGGCGGGCTTTGCGCGGATGCTAGAACGGGCGGCGGTGTCCGCCAACCTCGATGCTCTCCGCGTGCATCCGCATATGCTTCGCCATGCCTGCGGTTACGCGCTGGCCAACCAGGGCGTCGATACGAGAAGCTTGCAAGCCTATCTCGGGCACCGACACATCCAGCATACGGTGAAATATGCCGAGTTGGCGCCCGACCGATTCAAGGGCTTTTGGAAAGACTGAGAGGATGGTGCCATGCCCGCAACCGAAGGCGAAATAAAACTTGTCGCTCGTATCACGGCGCTGGAAATTTTAGCTCAACACCTGATCTGCCTTGCCTGCACCGCGATATTGACGATGTCCGCGCCTACCGCGAGCGGGTAGCGAAGGACGCGTCGACTACGACCTTCCCCGGCTTTAGTCCCGTGGCGTCGGACTTACTTTCTGCCGAAACACAGGACGCCCTTGACGGGATTTTTGCCGCCCTGATTCAGAAGATGGAGCGGGACGACGACGCACAGACAGAGGCATAGTCGCCACAAATGCGTCCGACCATCGGAGCAGATCAAGCATGTCCATATCTCGAAGAACGCTATAATCCCGCGTTTGCATTCTGCTTCCCATTTTGGTCACCCTTTCTGATAAGGTTTGAGTGTGATGGGGCGAGGCCGATGATGGGCGGAGCAAACACGCGCCCACCATCGAACCTCGACCCCGGCCGCGTCAATCCGGTCCTGTTCCCAGGCTTCACCCGGCACGCGCCCATCCAGGTGGGATCGGAGTCGCCCGGATGGAGAGTCACAGGTTCCCCCGATCCCGAACCGCGCCCCCACAATGGGCGTTGAGGCTGAATGCAGCGCGGTTATCTGCGCCAGCAGTCGTCGGCGCAGCATTCGATAATGGAGGGGAGATCGAGAGCGGCCCACGCCACCGACCTCCCCGAGCGCAGGCACGAAAGCCGCGCTATCAATCGAGCACGCGAATGCACCGGCACGCGCTCGATTTCGTTACCAAAAACTGGCCTATTTCGTTGGCTTGTACTCGCGCGCTCGCTTAAGAACTGCTTCACGATCCGCGCGCATTTCCTCTGCGGTCGTATGAAAAATCTCAGCCCCCTCGCGGTCCTGAGCCTCGATTTCCGCTGGCGTCTTCGTGGCGAGATCCCGCTCTATCTCGGCCGCGTGCTTGCGACAGCTAAGGGCGCCGTGTTCCTCCTCTTCGGCGGAGTCCAGGCCGGGCACATTGCGGCGACTAGATAGGTCGCGAAGCCGCTGTTCCTCGTGCTCGGTCCATGTGAGCGCGATGGAGCCCTCGACCAACCGCGCGGCGTCGCCTGGCGCGGGCTCTGCGTCCTTGCCCGGCTTCGGATACATGAAATCGGCGGCGAACTTTCCAGCTTGCAGGCGCGTCCGAGGGTCAAGCACCGGCGAGCGCATCATGCCCAAGAAAACGTCCATCGGACTCGCGTTGTTTGCCGCCGCCTCCGCCATGACCTGTTCCATCAACCGCTTTTTGAGGTTCTTCGACCCTTTGCGGCGACCCGATCCGGGGACTTTCGGGCTTCCCTTTGGCGGCCCAGGTTTCTTTCTAACTTGTCCAGTTCGCCGACGATCCGGAACATGCGTTTCCTGGCCACGGCCAGATGAAGCCGGAGCAGCTCGAGATCGCGCGTCTCAAGCGCGAGGTCACCAAGCTGAAGGCCGAGCGAGACATCCTAAAAAAAGCCGCGGCCTACTTCGCGAAGGAATCGACGTGAAGTTCGGTTTCATTGCGAAGCACCGGGGGATCTGGCCGGCGGGTTGGTTGTGCGAGGCGCTCGGTGTCTCGCGAGGCGGGTTCTATGCCTGGCTGACGCGACCACGCAGTCAGCGCAGCCGCAGCGATGAAGAGCTTGGCGCAAAGGTCCGCGCCAGCTTCGTTGCGAGCGACCGGACCTACGGCGCCAGGCGGGTGTGGAAAGACATGCTGGCCGAAGGGCTGTCGTGCGGTCTGCATCGGATTGAGCGGTTGATGCGGCTGCAGGCTCTCAAAGCACGTCCGCGCCGGCGGCGCCTGCCGCCCGATCTGGGTGAGCGGCAGGCGACCGCCGTCGCTGCGAACGTGCTCGACCGCACCTTCGACGCGTCTGCTCCCAATCGCAAATGGATTGCTGACTTCACTTATGTGTGGACGGCGGAGGGTTGGCTCTATGTGGCGGCTGTTATCGATCTCTTCTCCCGGCGCGTTGTCGGCTGGTCGATGAGGGCTGCGATGACAGCGCAGCTCGTCACCGATGCCCTGGTGATGGCGATCTGGCGACGGGGTAAACCCGATGCGCTGCTGCATCACTCCGACCGTGGCAGCCAGTACACCAGCGAGCAATTCCAGAAGCTGATGGCCGATCACGGCGTCGTCTGTTCGATGAGCCGTTCGGGCAAAGTCTGGGACAATGCTGCGATGGAGAGCTTCTTCTCGTCGTTGAAGACCGAGCGCACTGGGCGCAAAACGTATCGGACCCGAGACGAGGCGAGAGCTGATGTGTTCGACTACATCGAGCGCTTCTACAATCCGAAACGCAGG
>WNFF01004659.1_pt1 | contig 11506 bp, 12 predicted proteins | sample 5400441 | NCBI WGS metagenome assembly WNFF01 (sample SAMN13153345, study PRJNA577476) | soil metagenome | isolation source: 120 cm saprolite under Douglas fir tree site 2 hole 3 replicate 1 | place: USA:California | collected 2015-04-18
CAGACCCCAGGCTCCGGCCGCCGGCTCAAGCACAAAGACGGCATCGCTGCGGCGCGCTTCAGACTCAATGAATTTCTTGGAGGATTTGCTGCCAATCTCTTCGTCGGAGGTCCACAGGAAAACCAGGCGCTTGCGGAGCGGCACTGCAGAGTTTTTTAGCGCGGCGTAAGCGAAGAGCGCCTGGACAAGTCCCGCTTTCATATCGAAAGCTCCGGGACCGTAGGCTTTGCCCGCGGAGACGCGAAAGGGCATCTTGGCGAGCGTGCCCGTCGAATAGACCGTGTCGTAGTGGCCGAGGACGAGGAGCTGGCCCGCGGGGCGGGATTTGTGCGGCCACCAAGTTATGCGGAGATGATCGCCACGAAATTTCTGGGCCAGCCGCTCGACCCGCGCGCCGCGCTTGCGCCACTCGTTTTCGAGAAGGCGGCAACAACGGTCGGCGGCGGTCTTTTCGATGCTCGGGGACTCGGCGAGCACGAGCCGGCGGAGAGTGGCTAGCATCTCAGGCAGCCGGGGTTTCAAACTTTGGAGCAACTGGGCGGGCAAGCTTGCTTCAGCCATGGCCGAGACATGCTAGGGCGAAGGTCGGGGCAGTTACAGGTTTTGACGCAGCTATAAAGGAGGAGTGTGCGCGTATCGCCAGCCGTAAGGTTCGCATATAATTACAAGTTTGCAAGGGGATGGCGGGGCGCTGCAGGGCGGATGTGTGGCGCGAAGAGGAGCGTAAATGATTTTTGACGTCGTGGAAATTCAAAAATATCTGCCCCACAGGTATCCGTTTCTGCTAGTGGACGCCATCCTGGAAATCGAGAGAGAAAAGCGCATCGTGGGCATAAAGAATGTCACCATAAATGAATGGTATTTTCAGGGACACTTTCCGGGCAAGCCGGTCATGCCTGGCGTCTTGATTATCGAAGCCGTCGCTCAATTGGGAGGCTTTCTACTGTTGCAGGAAGTTCCGGACCGTGAAAATAAGTTGCTGTATTTCGTGGCCGTCGACGGCGCGCGTTTTCGCCGTCCGGTTGTCCCCGGAGACCAATTGCGCCTGGAAACAACTGTGCTCTCCTGGCGGGGAGATTTCTGCAAACTGGATGGCAAAGCGACCGTCAACGGTCAGCTCGCAGCCGAAGGCACGGTGATGTGCAAAATGATCGATCGCGAGCCGCCGTCGAAGGCGAAAGATTCCGCGAGATGAGCATGCAAGCAATTTCTGCGCAGGCGGTGGTCGCGCCAAGCGCCAAACTCGGCGCGGGCGTGCAGGTAGGCGCTTACGCGGTGATTGGGGATGATGTCGAGCTCGGGGAAAGCTGCGTCCTGCACGCGCATGCCGTGATTCATGGGCCATCCCGATTCGGAAAGAACAATGTGTTTCACCCGTTCTGCTCGGTCGGAGCCGACCCACAAGATCTGAAATTTCACGGCGAGCGAACGGAACTGATCGTCGGCGACGGCAATGTGTTCCGCGAAAATGTGACCGTCAGCCGCGGCACGGCGGGCGGCGGCGGAAAAACAACCATTGGCAGCGGCAACTTGTTCATGGCTTATTCCCACGTGGCGCACGATTGCCACGTCGGCGACAACACGATTTTTGCCAACGGGGCCACTCTTGCCGGGCATGTGGACGTGGAAGACTTCGCTGCGATCGGTGCGTTTTCACCGGTGCATCAATTTTGCCGCGTGGGGCGTTACGCTTACGTTGGCGCTTGCACGGTGATCACCCAGGATGTGCCGCCATTTTCTCTGGTAGTCACCGAACGCGAGACGAAGTGCTACGGCATCAATGCCGTCGGCTTGGAGCGCCAAGGTTTTTCCGCCGGGCGATTGAAGGCTCTCGAACGGGCATTCCGGTTGCTGCTGCGCTCGAAGTTGAACACGTCGCTGGCCCTTGAGGAGATGCGCAAGACGCTGGGCGACTCGGCCGATGTGCAGGAATTGATCCGATTCATCGAGACCGCCGAGCGTGGCATCGTAAAGTAGCCCCTGCTGGAAATAATTTTTGATGCCCGACACCAATTCCAATCCGGCGGCAGACGTTACCGCGAACACGGGCGGCTGGGGGCTCATTGCCGGGAACGGGCGCTTTCCGTTTTTGGTGCTGGAGGGAGCGCGGAGCCAGGGCGTCGAGATGGCGGTCATCGCCATCAAGGAAGAGGCGTCGCCGGAAATCGAGCGCGTCGCGAAACGCCTGCACTGGGTCAGCCTCGGCGAATTAAGCAAGACCATCGAGCTGATGCACCAGGAAGGCGTTTCGCAGGCCGTGATGGCCGGCCAGGTGAAGCACAACAAAATCTTCAGCTCGATTCGGCCGGACTGGAAGCTCGCAAAGCTGCTCTTTTCCTTGCCGCGCAAAAACACGGATGCGCTGATCGGCGCGGTCGCGCGCGTCCTCGAAGAGGATGGCATCCGACTGGTGGATTCGACAATTTTTCTGAAACCGCTGCTGCCGGAGCCAGGCGTATTGACGCGCCGCGCGCCGAATGAACGCGAATCGGACGATATCGCGTATGGTCTCGGTATAGCGCGGCACATCGCGGCAATGGATATCGGACAGACCGTTGTAATTTCGGACCGCGCTTGCGTCGCGGTCGAGGCCATGGAAGGCACGGACGAAACCATCGCGAGGGCCGCGCGCATCGCTCCGGGCCGGCCGCTGGTGGTCGTGAAAGTGAGCAAACCGGGACAGGACATGCGCTTCGATGTACCCGTCGTTGGACTGCCGACCATCGAACAGATGAAGAGCGCAGGCGCCACCGCGCTTGCCCTGGACGCGGAACGCACCCTTCTCTTTGACCGGGCACAATTGATCGAACGGGCCGATGCGGCCGGAATTGCAATAGAAGCAGTTCCTCCCGCTGCCGCCGCGGAACCTGGAAGCGCTTCCAGGGGAATGAACACGAAATGAGCGCAGCGGCGGGGCAAATTACGAAAATCCGCGTGGCCGTCGTGGGCACAGGTGAATTTGGCCGCAATCACGCGCGAGTCTACCGTGAACTGGAAGGCGCGGAACTCGTCGGCGTCTTTGATACGGATGAAGCCCGCGCGAGGGGGGTCGCGTCGGAGTTTCAGACACAAGCATTTCGCGGCCTCGAAGAATTGCGCGAGCGTGCCGAAGCCGTGAGCGTGGCGGTCCCGACGGTGGACCATGCATCGGTCGGTTGCCGGCTTCTGGAAATGGGGCTCGACGTACTGGTTGAAAAGCCCATGGCCGTCGATCTAGCAGAAGCGGATGCACTGATTGACGTGGCGAAGCGGCACAAGCGCATCCTTCAGGTGGGACATGTGGAACGATTCAATCCCGCGGTCATGGTGGTGGAACCGATCCTCAACCGCCCGCTCTTTTTTGAGGTACACCGGCTGGGCGTGTTTACGCCGCGCAGCCTCGATGTGGATGTGATTTACGATCTGATGATTCACGACCTGGATATATTGCTGGCGCTGGTCAAGGAACCGGTTGACGAAGTGAAGGCGGTGGGGATTCCGGTGTTGACGGACAAGGTGGACATCGCGCACGCGCGGCTGGAATTTTCCGGCGGGGCGGTTGCGAACATAACGGCCAGCCGCGTCTCGACCGAACGCGTGCGGAAGATGAGATTCTTTCAGCAGCACGAATATATTTCACTGGATTACGCGCGGCGCGACGCGCTCCGCATCGGCGTGAAGAAACCCGGACCGCAGCCCGAATTTGGATTTGAGAAATTGCCGGCCCACTCTGTCGAGCCGTTGCACGCGGAACTGGAGGCGTTTGTGAATTCGGTGCGAACGCGCCATGAGCCGCGCACCAACGGAGCCGCAGGCCGGGCGGCGCTGGAGCTGGCGGGGCGCGTGATGGCAAGCATCCAGGAGCACGCCGCGCGCGTCCAAATTGGTGCATTCGCCGCTTCGTCCAAAACAGAAAAATGATTCGCAGGTTTCTAGTTCCGCTTGATGCCCGCCCGCCCGCCGCGGATGCCGCGACGCAGCGCCGCCGTCCGTCTACGCTGGATGAGCGCACGCTCGTTCCGGCGATGCTGCCCATCGTGCACCTGGACGGACGCAGCAACATCCCGGCCTCGTTGCCGCTCGAATCGATCAGTGCGCGCGTGGTTGTGCCGCGCGATTTGAACCGGGAGGCCTTCGCGATTGAAGAGAAGTCCTCACTGCCTCCACAGCCCAGCGAATTGGACGCGCGCATCGCCGTGCCGCTAGGCGCAGCGCCTCCGGAGAGGATAGAAGCATCGGAAAGCATCCCCCTCGGCCTCATCGAAGCCGACATTTTCTTAACCGGCGAGGTCAACCTGCTCTCCCCCGAGCAAACGGAGGAAAAGAACAAATCGGGCCTCGTCACGCGCGTCTCATCGGTGGTTTTCCATATCTTGGTCATTGCGTTTGTCGTTTTCGAACCAAAGCTCTTTCCTCCGCACCCGCCTTCGCAGGAGCAGCTCGACCTCGCGCGGCGGCAAATCATGATTCTTCTGCCACCCGGCGCCCTTGACGCGCCGAAAACCGCGCCGCGCACGAAAGATCTGACCAGCGAAAAAATGCACGTCGATCCCCGCATCTTGCGGCAAATTGCGCCTCCCGAGCCGCAACCCCTGCCGAAGCCGCCGGAGCCGGAGCGCGTCGTGAAGGATCTGCCGAGCGCGCCTGTGCCCAAGCCGAACGTGGCGCAGCCCACTCCGCAGCCTCCGGCAGCCAAAGCCGATGCACCCAAGCCGCCACTGAAGCTCGAAACGCCCGATCAGCAGCCGACGACTCACGCCTTGCTCATTCCCAAGAGTTCGTCGCCGGGCCGCGCGATCGAGGATTCCTTGCGAGCAGCGGCCAAAGCGCAGGCGCCGACCGCGATTGCCGGGGGCGGGCAGCTTCCGAGCAGCGACATTCCCGGCGGAGGCGGTCAAGGCACAGCCTACGGCGCGATGGAACTTCTGACGCCGACAGAAGGAGTGGACTTCAGCAACTATCTGGCTCGCGTGTATACCAGCGTGAAGCAAAATTGGTTTGCAGTCATGCCGGAATCGGTGCGGCTTGGAGACAAAGGCATCGTTGTGTTGCAATTCAAAATCATGCGTGATGGAGGCGTTCCGACGGGAGAACCCGTGCTTTTGCGCGGCTCGGGAAAAGAGCCGCTGGATCGCGCGGCCGTTTCTTCCATTCGAGCGTCCAACCCCTTCCCGCCGCTGCCTTCCGCTTTCAGCGGTCCGTATATCGAACTGCGATTCGGTTACTATTACAATCTTCCGATCGACTACGGACGGTAGTGAAACTCGCTCGCCAACAAGTTCTCGGTAGCCTCCTGCTTGCTCTGGTTGTCCTCGTTGTTCTTCTGATTCGCGCGTGGCATCTTCTGTTCCGATGAATGACAAGGAAATCCTGCCGGCGCTGGTTGCCGTTGTTGGTCCGACGGCTTCGGGGAAATCGGCGCTGGGCCTATGGCTTGCCGAGCGGCTCGGCGGAGAAGTGATCGCTTGCGATTCGACACAGCTTTATCAAGGCTTCGATATCGGCACGGCCAAGCCGAGCGAGGCCGAACAGCATGCCGTTCCGCACCATTTGCTCGATGTATTGAGCCCAGCAGAAAAAGCGACCGCGGGTGGATACCGGCAGATGGCGCTGCCGGTGCTGGAAGATTTGCGGCGGCGCGGGCGCTTGCCGATTTTCAGCGTCGGCACGGGCCTGTATCTGCGCGCCTTGCTCGATGGTTTGGCGGACTTGCCGCAGCGCTCGGAGGAACTTCGCGAACGATTGCGCGCGAGCGCCGCAGATCATTCTCCCAGTCACTTGCATCGCGTGCTCCAGCGGCTGGATCGTGCGGCGGCGCGGAAAATCGCAGCCAACGATGCGCAGAAGCTGATTCGCGCTATCGAGATCTGCATCCTCGCGCGTAAGCCCCTGACGGAAGTGCATCAAACCGGAAGGACCCCTTTGCACGGCTGGCGCGCGCTGAGGCTTGGATTGACGCCGCCGCGCGAGGCGCTTTACGAACGGATTCACGCGCGGACGGAAGAGATGCTTTCGCGCGGTTGGATGGACGAGGTGCGGAGTTTGCTGGCAGCCGGTTTGCCGGAAAATGTGAAGCCGTTCGATTTTATAGGATATCGAGAGATGCGCTCGGTCGTACGAAGCGAGATGGCTCTGAAGACCGCGCGCGCGGCAATCGAGCAGGCTACGCGGAGATATGCGAAGCGGCAGCTTACGTGGTTCCGCAAGGAGCCCGGCGTTCACTGGTTCGGCGGTTTTGGCGACGATCCGAAGATACAAAATGCCGCGCTGCTTTATCTGCGGGGCCAGGGATTGCAGGCGGGTCGCGGCGCGGAAGCGACAAGCGTATAATCAAAGGCGTGAAAAACTTCCCTCCGCGCACGGTTTCTTTCGCCTGGTGATTTTGAGCTGCGCGATGACATCGGCTCGGCCTCTTCGATGAAAACACAACAACAGGTTTCGACTGCGGAGCGCGCCTTGCTCGTTGGTGTGGGTTGGAAACGCGCGCCCCGCTTTCCGGGCATGCCCGCGGGTGACCAGGGACGAGAATCTCTTGCGGAACTGGTGGAACTCACGCGCAGCGCAGGTGCTGAAGTCGTCGGCACGGTGTTTCAAGTGCGCGATGCGGCCGATCCGGCCACGCTGGTGGGACGCGGCAAGCTCGATGAGATTCGCGCGGAGGCGACCACGCACGGTGCGCCGCTGATCATTTTCGACAGCAACCTTTCGCCCATGCAACAGCGGAACATCGAGAAGGCCACGGAATGCCGAGTGATCGACCGGACGCAGCTCATCCTGGATATTTTTGCGCGCCATGCGCGCAGCCGCGAAGGCCAATTGCAGGTGGAGCTTGCGCAGCTCAACTACATGCTGCCCCGGCTGACGGGCCACGGCGCGGCGATGTCGCGCCTGGGCGGCAAGAGCGGCGGGGGCGGCGCAGCGGGACGCATCGGCGTTCGTGGACCTGGTGAAAAAAAGCTGGAAACGGACCGGCGGCGCATCCGTGACCGGGTTCACAAAATTGAAGCCGGCATCAACGAGGTGCGCAAACAGCGCGCCCTGCGCCGCGAAGCGCGCAATGCCGTGCCGCTCGGCACGATCGCGCTGGTCGGGTACACCAACGCGGGAAAGTCGACGCTTTTCAATGCGCTGAGCCGCGCAGAGGTGCTGGTTTCCCCGCGCATGTTTGCCACACTGGACCCCACGATTCGCGCCCTACGCTTGCCCTCCAACCGCCGAGTGCTGGTATCGGACACCGTCGGCTTCATTCGCGACCTGCCCAAGGGATTGCTGACAGCCTTTCGCGCAACGCTCGAAGAGGTTCAGGAAGCCGCGCTGATCCTGCATGTCAGCGACGTCTCGAATCCCCACCATGCCGAGCTCGATGACGCGGTGGACAAGATTCTCAAGGACCTCGGTGTGAGCGATCGGCCGAAGCTGCACGTATTCAACAAAGTCGATCGGTTGACGCCGCAGGAGCGCGCACCGCTGCTGCATCCTTATGCGGCGGGCGCGGGAAGCAGCGGCGGGCCGGTTTTGGTATCGGCACTGACCGGCGAAGGAATAGACGAACTCCTGCGGCGCATGGATGCTGTACTTCCCATCGACCCCGTGGTTACATTATCGTTGCGGGTGCCGCTAGCCGAAGGGCGCACGCTCGCGCTGGTTCATGCGCTCGGCCGCGTGCTGCGATCCGAAGTGGAAGATTCGCATATGCTGCTGGATGCCGAAGTGCCTGCGTCGATCGCGCGACGCTTGCGGCTGGCAAGTTATGTTTCAAAGGAAACTTTTCAGGTAACTCCAGCGTAGCTTATTTAGGAGACTGGCTCGGGAGCGGGGGAATTGCCATGGCTGCCTTTTTTCTGTGGTGCATTCTATTCATCTTGTGCTGGCCGCTGGCTTTGCTGGCGCTGGTGCTTTATCCGATCGTCTGGCTGTTCGCCTTGCCGTTCCGGCTTCTGGGAATTGCAGTTCACGGCGTTTTTGCGCTGCTGAGTGCGCTCTTTTTCTTGCCGGTACGTGTGCTGCGGGGTCCGCGAGCGATTTGAAACCCGCAGGGAAAGCCTTCGAGGGGGCAGTTCGAAGTGCAGAGACGATGTAGCATGCACTTCGCGGCCTGGAATGTCCTTTTGCTGCACAATTACTGACTTATCGGCTTTATTTTGACGGTCGTATACCTGTGGAAAACCTTGTGGAAAGCCGATTATGCACTTTTCGAATATCTGAACGAATTTTAGAGAAAATTTGATGTCCATGCCGTCGGCCCAAGCTAAGCGAAAGAAAATAAAGAGGTTATTTCTTGGCATAGCTAGCTACTCCTATCCAGAGGTGGCTATTTCGACGATCATGCTAGCTCCCACATTTGCACAGTCTTGCAGCACCCCTGTCAGGAAAAGGGGTCGTCCATCCTGTGCGATTCCAACGGTTTCCATCCACGCGGACGCATGGTTCCTTCATGATCTTGAGCTCTCCCAGCGGGCGTTGACGCCTCCATAGGCGGAGTCTATAGTGAGGCACAGTGGTGGTTGCAGGCACCGGGCTCGCCTTGCCGCCACGCGGCGCTATGAATCTCCCCAACTCACTCACGGTATTGCGTATTTTCTTTGTCCCTCTCCTCATCGTGGTTTTGCTGACGCGCAGCCCGAACGTCGAGCTCTGGGGATTCCCCATGCATTTCGAGTTCTGGGGCGTGTTAATCCTGCTCACGGCGGCGGCCACGGACTGGGCCGATGGATACTTTGCGCGGCGGCGGCTGCAGGTGACCACGCTCGGAATACTTCTGGATCCCATCGCGGACAAGCTCTTGATTTCCGCAGCGTTCGTCTCCCTTGTGGATATGCATCTTGTGCCCGCGTGGATGGTAGTGATTATCATCGGCCGTGAATTCACGATTCTCGGTTTGCGTAATATCGCCTCTGCAGAAGGATTCACGATTGAAGCCTCGCTTCTCGGGAAGACCAAGATGGTGCTGCAGGTGTGCGCGGTGGCGGTGCTGATTGCCGGCGCGAGGCATCCGTCCTTGAAGCCGCTGGCGCTGGCGCTGCTGTGGTTGGTCGTTGTGAGCGCGCTGGTTTCCGCGGCACAATATTTCCTGCGCTTCTGGAGCCAGCTGGACGACCGCATCAAACAGCGGCGGAAGCTCAGTATGCTGGAGCGCCACAAGAAGTCCCAGGATGCTGTTCCCCTCTGAAGAGGATCGCCAATCGCTGTTGCAATGGGCTCGCCGGGCAATTGTCGAAGCCGTCTCCGAGTCGCAACTTCCGTCGGATATTCCCCAACATGGAATTTTTGGCGAGCGGCATGGCGTTTTCGTGACACTGCACGTTCGCGGACGATTGCGCGGTTGTATCGGCGTGATCGAAAGCGAACAACCCCTTGGGGAAAGCATTGTACGGTGTGCCACGGGCGCCGCCCTCCGCGACCCGCGGTTTTCGCCCTTGCGTGAAGAAGAACTCCACGAGCTCGAGATTGAAATCTCACTTCTCTCTCCGCCCGCGCCGATCCGGCCGGACGATATTGAGATCGGCCGGCACGGCCTGCTAATCGTTTACGAGACACAGCGCGGACTCCTGCTTCCCCAGGTAGCGACGGAACATCGCCTCAATCGGGAGCAATTCCTCGAAGAAGCTTGCCGGAAGGCGGGGTTGCCGCATCATGCCTGGAGTCAAGATGAAGTACGGATATTCGGCTTTACTTGCGAGGTTTTCTCCGAACGTCTGCGTCGCTTGGGCGTGTGAATCGCACAAATTGCTCCGAGGGTGTTTCCTAAACGAAAAGGCCCGGCAAGAAAAAAACTCGCGGGGCCTCAAGACTCTATCGCCTCATAGCGAAAAGTTACTCGAGTTCGACGTAATCTCCGGCATAGACTTCGACGGAGTTGAAGGTAATCATTACCGTCGAGGAGTTGTGGCTCGCGTTTAGAACAATACCTTCGCCGAGAACCTCACGGGGCAGATCATTCCATTGGTATCGCTTCGGAGCGCTTCCGAAGCCATATATCATGTACTGATAGTCCTTGGTTTGCGGCGCGTATTCCGACGTAGAACCCTGGTAACGGAAAATGCGGAAGTAATCCCCTACTTTCACTCCCTGACTGTTCCCGAGGTTCACGTAGACGGTTTGATTCTTTCCCGATACCTCATGAAAGCCCGTTGCGGCCACCACCATCGCCACCGGCTTGCCACTGACCGGAGCGAAATGGTCAAACTTGACCGCGTCCTTGTAAGGAGGAGCGGGGCGCTCTTCGAACGGGCGGATGATGTCGCCACGCTCCATATAGTCGCAGGAGAACGCCACTTGGGCGATAGCTACGTTCGCATGAACTTTCACGACATGGACCTGGCCAAGGTCCGCATAGGCGGTGCCCATCGCCCTCATCAGCTTGAGCTGCCACTTGAACCAGGGAACCTCTAGAGGCTCCGTTACCGGTCGGACAACCGAGAAGCGGTCGCCTTCCTTCACTCCCTGGTTCCCTCCGCGGTTAATGTATACGTAATCTCCCTGCGCAAAGGTGACCTTGTAGTTCGACTGCTCACCCGAGATCAGGCGCTCCTCGTCGGGGACCTTCTGGCCCGTGAAAAACCCCGAGCAATAGATACTGGAGACATCCGGCTGGCCGCTCGGCGGGGCAGCTTGCGGCGCGTTTTGCGCCGAACACACCGTGGCTCCTAGAAGAACTGAGAGACACAAACCAGCTACGTTTGCGCGCATTGCGAGACTCCTTCGAAAACACGCCTTAAGGGCCGTGCGGGGACTTTTCTAAGCGAAAGTAACAGGACCCTCCACTGGCGTCAACAAAATGACCAGGGGCGCTTTACACTTTTGATACGGCGTGCTACAAGCCGTATTTTCAATAAATTAACAGAAAGAGGGCCGGCATGGGGCCGTTTGGCACTGGGGCTCGCCGTATCTGCGCAGTGGTGGCAGAGCGCACGGCAGCAAAGATGGTTGTTCGAATAAGGGCTGCTTTGCGCGAGACGCGCACAGTCGAATTGCGTCTGGACTGGCTCCGCAGCGACGCCGAGCGCGTGCGGCTCTTGCGCTGGCTCAAGAAGAACAAGCCCCGCGGCGCGACCTTCCTCGCCACCTGCCGCCGACGGCTCGGCGGCGGGCAGCTTGCCGGGGATTTGCAGGAGGAACTCCATTGGCTAAGGCTGGCGCGCGAGGCGGGTTGCCAGTGGTGTGATGTAGAAATCGAAACGCTGCAAAAACTACCCGAGCAGTCCGTTCGGGGGTTGGCCTTGCCACCGCGGGTTCTGCTGTCGGTGCACGACTTTCGGCGCACGCCGCCGTTAGCGGGTATCCTCAAGTCCCTGACTCATCGTGATGCCGACGCGGTGAAGATCGCGGCCAACGCGAGAACAATCGGCGACAGTGTGCGGCTCCTGCGGGAGGCCCGGCGTTCGAAAAATATCGTCGCGGTGCCAATGGGTCACGTGGGTCTGCCCGCCAGAATCCTCGCGCTCCGGGAAGGCAGCGCGCTGGCTTATGCACCGGTCGCCGAAGCAACCGCGCCGGGACAGGTATCGCTCTCCGACATGAAGCATCT
>WNFF01008113.1_pt1 | contig 11505 bp, 12 predicted proteins | sample 5400441 | NCBI WGS metagenome assembly WNFF01 (sample SAMN13153345, study PRJNA577476) | soil metagenome | isolation source: 120 cm saprolite under Douglas fir tree site 2 hole 3 replicate 1 | place: USA:California | collected 2015-04-18
TCCTGGGTCATGAAAGCTCGATCACGGAAGCTCGATCCACGGGAGCACTTAATAATATCGGATTCACAAACAGAGGAATGCAGCGTGCCACGGAGCCGATCTCCAGAACCGGGAGAGATACCGTTCGGCGCGCTGCCATTCGGTATAATGCCGCGACTGTGAACGCGCTTCTCAGGTGCTGCCAGGAGGGCCGTGCCGCTTTCACTGAACACACGCGGGGTCGGGGAGGTTACCATCGTCCGTTGCAGCGGGCGCATCGTGACCGGTGAAACCGAAGTCTTGCACAACCATGTTCGCGAGCTCTTGCTTGATCGTAGCGATATTGTGCTGCATCTGGGCGAGATTGTTTTTATTGACAGCAGCGGACTGGGAATGCTGGTACGGCTGCTGAGTAGCACGCGTAGCGCCCGTGGCGATTTGAAGTTGTGCCAGGTCCCAGAGGGCGTTCGCAAAGTCTTGAAGATGACCAACCTGATCACACTGTTTGAAACCTACGAATCTGAGGAAGAAGCGGTTCTCGCTTTTTACCGGCGACGGACAGCACCGGCACGGCCTGTGCCGGCCGGCCTCACCGTCTTGTGCATTGACCAATCCGCGAATGTGCTGGCTTACCTGCGGGAGGTGCTAAGCCGCGCCGGCTACAACGTCCTTACCAATAACAACCTGCGTGATTCCTTGATCTTGCTGAGGGCCACCCGGCCCGCTCTGACGATCATTGGGCCTAACCTGAAAGCAGCGCCCGGCACCGAACAAGCCTTCCGGGCCGCTTGCGTGGCATGTCCGGTGCTGGAACTGGGAGATGAATTTTCCACGATGGAGGCAAGCCAGGCTACATCCGACCTTCTGGAAAGAATCCGGGTGTTAGGCGGCCCGAGCCCACCCCAGCCTCCGTCCTAACCGGGCTCACTTCTTAATCAGGTTGGTGTGACTGGCCACGCACTGCCACTTGTTGTTCTGATAGAGCCAGGTATCGGTGAAGCGTCCATAGTGCTCGAAAGGTTGGCGCTTGTAAGTTCCCTTGGTATGGTAGGTCCCGACCACAATGGCAACATTAGGATACGAGATCACTCTGGCGTCCTCATTGGCAATCAGGCTGGCACGATAGTCGGGATCCTTCATGTCGGCGAGAAACTGCGCCTTGTTCATGACGGTCCCGTCGTAATCGGTGTACACAAAGGCGTCGGAAACCAGACTATTCAACGCCTTTGCGTCATGGTGAAGTTGCGCCTGGTTCCAGGCGTTTTCGAGGGCGATAAGTTTGCTGGCGTCGGCTGAGCTGTCATCTGCCGGATTCCGCGCCATCAGCAAGCCGCTCAGCAATGTCAGGCACAATGTGACCCTTATCTTCATGACATTTCCCTTTTGCCCGTCGCGTTATCTGTCAAAGATTGACGACTGCAGACTTGGCTCGTTAGGGACGGACTTTGATCTCAGTCAAAGATCCTCCAGCTGAATAATACTATTCGTGCCAAGGTGCTTTACTGAACATTCAAGGTGACGGTTGCCGTGCGAGTAAGCGTTCCGCTGGTCTCGGTCACGGTCGAGGGCCGGTCAAATGTAGGCGCGAGCGTTCCGCTCGTGCGGGAGCAGCAATGGCTCGCCGGGGCCGCTTCGGCTTCGCCCGGGACAAAAAGCGGCTGGTCGATCAAGGTGGAGATTCCAGCACAGGCGGGATGCCCGCGCGCACATTTGATGTTGCAGATAAAAGCATCCCCAAATAAGAAGCGTCCCATAACTCTCGCGAGTTATGGGACGCCCGAACAGCCCTCCCCCGAAGTCTGCTCACCTGCAGACTACGTTCTTGCCCCCGGTCTGTAAATTCCACCTTCGTGCTAAGGGTGTGGCACTAATGGGCCATATGCTCATATGCCCAGGATGACGAGTTGGTTACTCCCGTAATCGGCGCGGAGGGGATTGCCGTTGACCCTGGCAGCGTCTGTACTTACATTCGCGACAGGGGGTTGTAAATGAAGGATATTCACGAGGTTTTACGCCGTAAGCAAGCCAAATACGCCCAGCTCTCCAAGCAGATTGAGGCTCTGCAACAGGCAGCCGAAAAGCTGCGTGAAGTCGCCCCTCTGCTGGCCGAGAACGAAGACGAAGAAAGCTCGGTTTTAGCGGACGTCGAGGAGCAGGGCAACAGCGTGGCTGCGGGGGCCGGATCGGCATCTTCCAGCGCTGCGACGCCAGCTGCCAAGCCAGCAGCACGCGCTCCGCGCTGGCCTTAATCCAGCCAGATTGCACGGTGTACGAGGCCCGCTTATGACATTTCAGTCTCTTCTAGTTTGCAAAGACGAACAGGCGACGGATGTTCTCACGTCTGTCCTGGCGGGCTTCGGCCTGGGCGTGCAGTGCTGCGGGTATCCGGACGCGCTGTGCCGGCTGACGGAGCAGAAGTTCGACGCTGTCATTGTCGACTACGACGACCCGCACAGTGCTGCCCTGGTTCTGCAGAATGCCTACCAAGCGGCGGGCAACAACACGGTGACCGTGGCGCTGCTCGATGACAAGACCAAAGTGCGCCACGTTTTTGGCGCTGGCGCAAATTTCGTCCTTTATAAACCAGTTTCGCAGCAGCAGGCGGAGGCCAGCCTACGTGCCGCCATCGCTCTGATCAAGCGTGAACGACGCACGTCCTTCCGGGTTCCCGTGCAACTGCCGGTGAAACTGCGAGTGGAGAACGGCGCGGAGATGGAAGGCATCCTGCTCGACCTTAGCGAGGACGGCCTGGATGTACTCGCGGCCCAGCCGTTGTGCCCTGCGGCCACCGTCAACGCGCGTTTCATACTTCCGGATCAGGATACCGAGATTGATGTTCGCGGCGAAGTTGCCTGGGCAAATCCCAATGGCGAATCGGGGGTTCGTTACACCGATCTCCCAGACAACCTTCGCCGGACTCTTCAGGAATGGGTAGTTGCCAACGCGGCGGAAATTCTTCCTGAAGATCCCGAGCCGGTTTCGGTCTGCAGATTGAGCGACCTCAGCCTGGGCGGCTGTTACGTCGAGACCGAGTCGCCTTTTCCTGAGCGCTCCGGCATTGTGCTTTGCCTGAAAGCGGCGGGTATGGAAGTACAGGCAGAAGGCCTGGTACGAGTCATGCATCCCGAATCTGGCATGGGGATTGAGTTTGCCTCGGGCACGGCCGAACAACGCGAGCAGGTTGGCAACTTTATCGGTTTTCTCACCAGCCGTCCCGGAACCGTGCCTCAATTGCTCATCACACCGAAGGCCCTGGCCGCGAGCAACGGCACTGACTACCCTAGCAGCAAGGGTTCCGCGGAACCAGAGGACCTCTTGCTTGATCTGCTCAATCGCGCCGATTCGCTCAGCCAGGAAGCGTTTCTCCAGGAGCTCCGGCAACAACGTAATTCCGAGGAAGTCGCTTCCTCCTAGCGCACACACCGTTCTTCACGTGACTTCGTTAGCTCCAAAGCTAAAAGGCCTGCACGTGTATCGCATGTAGGCCTTTTAGTGCCCTCTCGGGCTTGCTCCACCCTATGCATCGCAGTCTATCGCTGCCCTTTCGGGAAAATGTCTCCAGCAAGTTAATTTGTAGTTAAAATCCAGTTGTCAGTTGTTTCAGTTGTCAGTTGTTAATGGTCAGTGACCAATTGTTGGTGGTTTGCCGATTTTCGTCCATTAAGCAACAATCTTCGGTGACGCGGACGCCTCGCCCCGTCCATCCGCTCAGGAGCGAAAATATTTCGTGCCGACGAAGCCTCTGCCTGAAACTCTGATCACAGCAACCCCACCGGATGGCTCCCCAGGCGGCCCGCTGGCCGCATCCCCGATCCTGGTCATCATGCTCGCGGCTTTCGCCGTGCTCCTGCCCACGTTCTTTCTCGGAATCCCTTCGGGCCACGATTTCGAATTTCACGTCAACTCCTGGATCGAAGCGCTCAACCAGTGGAAGCTGGGAGTCCTCTATCCGCGATGGGCCGCGCTAGCCCATTACGGATTCGGCGAGCCGCGCTTCGTTTTTTATCCGCCCGTTTCGTGGATGCTGGGAGCAACGCTGGGATCGTTCCTGCCCTGGAAAATAGTCCCCGGAGTGTACGAGTGGATCGCGCTCACATTTTCTGGGTGTTCCATGTTCCTGCTCGGCCGCCGGTTCCTGGAGCGCCGCGACGCCATTTTTGCCGCGGCCCTGTACGCTGCCAACCCGTATCACATCGTGATCGTTTACTGGCGAAGCGCCTTTGCTGAATTGCTTGCTGGAGCGCTCCTGCCCTTGCTCTTGCTTTACGTATTGCGTTCGGAGGAGAAAGGCTCGAAAACGGTTTTGCCTTTGGGCCTGATCGTCGCCGCCTCTTGGCTGACCAATGTGCCATCCGCGGTGATGCTGACCTACTCGCTAGCGTTCCTGGCGGTCGTTGTCGCGATCCTGCGCCGCTCGCCGCGAATCCTTGTGATCGCTTCCGGTGCCCTGGTTTTGGGCTTCGCGCTGTCTTCGTTTTATCTTGTGCCCGCCGCTTACGAACAGAAGTGGGTTGAAATCGCGCAGGTGTTGTCACCGGGCGTGCGTCCACAAGATAACTTCCTGTTCACCTTCATCGACAACGCGGATCACAATCGCTTCAACCTGCTGATCTCTCTTGTGGCGACGGCCCAGATCATTCTGCTGGCTGTGGCAAGTTTCCTGTCGCGCCGCTGGCGAAGTCGCGCCCCGCAAGTCTGGTGGACTCTCATCGGTTGGGGGATGGCGTCGGCAGCCGTCATGTCTTCGTTTAGCTTTCTGCTCTATCGCGTTCTCCCCGAAATACGTTTCGTGCAGCTCCCCTTGCGCTGGTTGCTTTGCCTGAATGTGGCTTTCGCCCTGCTGCTCACCATGGCGCTCCGGCCCTGGCTACTGCGTGCCCTGGTGTGCGTCGCGATGCTGGCCATGCTGGTGTGGGTGTGGCATCGGGTTCAGCCCCCGTGGTGGGACACTGCCGCCGACGTTGCGGAAATGGAGGACAATCAGCAATCCGGTTCTGGCTACGAGGGGACCGATGAGTACGTTCCTACTGGCGCCGACGCTTACGAGATCAACAAAGATGCGCACCAGGTGACCTTCGAGGGAGATGGCAGCTCACGAATCCACATCAGGCGGTGGGCACCAGAATCCAGGTCTTTCTCGGTGAGCATTACGCACCCCGGCAAGCTAGCGCTGAAGTTGTTTAACTATCCGACGTGGGACGTCGAGGTAAACCGCCGCCCGGTAAAAACGGGAACGGTTGAGGCCACGGGCCAGATGACAATTCCAGTCGAGGCAGGGGAAAATCAGATTCAAATCACCTTTGCGCGGACGCCAGATAGAACAATCGGTGGGCTCATCTCTTTCGGAACTGGCATCTTGCTATTAGGATGGACGCTTTTCAGCAGACGTATTCGCAGTCTTGCTGAACAGCGCTAAAGCCATGCGCCGCATTCTCATTGCCACGTCGAACCCGGGCAAGCTTCGCGATTTTGCTGGAGCGGCTTCCACCCAGGAAATCGCGGTTGAGTCTGTTCCGAATTTTTCTTCTCTCCCACCCGTGGTCGAAGACGGCTCCACCTTCGAGGCCAACGCACGCAAGAAGGCGGAGAGTTACAGCCGCTATGTCCCCGGCGAAATTGTACTGGCGGACGATTCCGGGCTGGAAGTGGATGCGCTGGGCGGCGCTCCAGGAGTGCACTCCGCCCGTTACGCCGCCGACCAACCCCATCTGGTGGATAACAACACCGACGACCACGACAACAACGCCCGGCTCATTCGAGAGCTTAGAAAAGTCCCTACGGAAAAACGTACCGGGCGTTTCGTGTGTGTTATCGCCGCGGCTCGGGATGGGAAAACTCTCGCTGTTTTTCGCGGCGAGGCCGAAGGCGTTCTCCTGGACAGACCACGCGGATCGAACGGGTTCGGCTACGACCCGCTCTTCTACTTCCCGCCGATCCAGAAGACTTTTGCGGAATTGACGCCCGAAGAAAAAGCTCAGTACAGCCACCGCGGAACAGCGTTCCGTGGATTCCTGGGATGGATTTCATTCGCTCGCTGACGGGCTGGCCCAAGAATAGACCAGCAGCTTCAGCGTTCTATCGGTTCGCCCATCGCCGGAGAGTCGGGATGTCCTTGGTAAATGATTTAGCCAGGAAGCCAGGGGTATGCATTTCTTTCATCTTGGCTCGGACCTTTTCGGTCATTTGGACCGCAGTGATTTCCGTTCCGTGAATCTCCCTCCGACATAGCAATGGCTGCAGTATTCGGTGGATTTTCCGTCGGCTTCGGCGCCGCCGCCCTTGTCATCTTTTGAGAGAGGCATCCCGCAGCTCTGACAGCACGGCCCTTTCGGTTTGAACAGGAGCGTTTCCTCCTCAAGCCGCCGCTTATTTTATGCCGCCGCAGCTAGTCGCGGCCACTCTCGCGGGGCGGTTACCCCCGCGCGGTATCACACCGAAGATTCATAGCGATCCGTCATCTTGCGACAGCCACTGACCGAAACTACAATCGCTTTCGTGAACTCGCGGATCCTCCATATTCTTTTTCTCGGTTGCTTCGTTCTCACGGCGTATGCGGGTCGACTTTGGGCGCAGGCGAATGCGTCAAACTCGCAGGTTCGCAGGGTAATCCTTCAGAGCCGGCATCTCGGCGCGCATGGAATGGGTTACAACGACCGGTCCATGAGCGAACTCTCGCGGAGACTTTCGCCGGTGGACATACCCAAGCTGATCGCGCTCCTGACAGACCGAACCGTCAGGGTCGGAGCCCAGTTTGCACTGGCTTCGCAGTGCGAAGCCAGCATCCTGCCGGTTCGGGAAGCATCGAAGCCGCACCAAATGGACTTTCTCGAGGCATCGGACGTGATGGACCTGATCTCAGGCTTTGCCGGTTGCCCACCCATGGCAAGAGAGGAAGCGCGCGCCATGCGCGGCGAGATCGATCAGTTGCGTAAGGACGAGCAAGCAAGAATCGCCGAGGAAGCAAAGCGAAAGGCCGAGAACGATGCGCGCATCCAGGAAAATTCCATCAAGATGATGGATCCGAGCCGTGCCAAGGAATTGACTCGCGAGGAAAGAGAAGAGGTCTACCAGCGCTCGCTGAAGGCCTTGGGGCTGAATGAAAAGGGTCCGCTAACGCGCGCCCAAAAACAAATGGTTGACCGAATGTACCGTACGATGGTTCTGGGCGAGGGCAGCGCCCCGCCTCATCAGTAGAAGACATTTCCCTCAAGAAGGTACCTGGGTATGAGCTCGCCGATAGTCGCTCCGCCGCTTTCTGGAAACGTTCTTGGCTCGATCAGCAATGCTTTTGTTGTTGCCGAATGGCAGGATGCCGGTGGCCCGACGGGACCGCCGCGTCTCATAGCACCAAGGCATCTCCACCACAACGATGACGAGGCCTGGTACGTACTCGAGGGCGCCTTGCGCGTTCAGGTTGGCGAAGACGAGGTCGAGGTCCCTACAGGCTCCGGCGTGTTCGTGCCACGAGGGACGCCACACACCTATTGGAATCCGGGTCCTGGCCGAGTTCGATATCTGCTCGTGATGACCTCGAACATTTTTCGCATGATCCAAGAGATCCATGCCATGGCGGAGCGAACCCCCTCTTCCCTGCAAGCCGTGTTTAGAAAATACGATTCTGAGCTTCTCGGTGATGGTAGCGGAGGATAGTCTCGAGCATGGGAGTACCTCCGAATCAGGGAGTCCCTTCCTTGACTTCCCTTCTCCTCCACCAAGATAATAAAAAGTTCTCCAATCATCTCTGGCTTCAACAAGGGGTTTCGTGGCGACAACCGCCAGTCCTACAGCTCCGGTCAGCGTCCCAAAAGGTGTAACGCCTCTGCGAGCGGGCCACGGACGTTCATTCCTGCTGCGCAAGCTTCATTCACTCAGCGGCATCATTCCTGTAGGAGCGTTTTTGGTTGAGCATTTTGTCTCCAATGCGTTCGCTACCAGGGGCCCGGGGGCGTACACCAAGCAGGTCGAATTGCTCTCCAGCTTCCCTTTTGTTTTCTACCTGGAGCTGTTCGGGATCTGGCTGCCGATTCTCTACCACGCCTTGTACGGTTTCTACATCTGGTTCCGCGGCGAGAGCAATGTAGCCGACTACCCCTGGACTGGCAACTGGATGTTCACCGCCCAGCGCTGGACCGGCGGCATCGTTTTTTTCTACATCGTCTGGCACACCTGGCATCTGCGCTTTAGTGGCGTTCACATCCTGAGCCATCCGGATGCGGCCTTTGGCAAAGTGCAACTAGAATTTCAGCACGCCTGGGCGATCGCTTTTTACTGCGTGGGTATTTTATGCGCTTCGTGGCATTTCGCCTATGGATTGTGGCTGTTTGCCGCCAAGTGGGGAATCACCTCGGGAGACGCAGCCCGGCGTCGGTTCGGTTACGTGTGCTTCGCCATCGGAGCAACATTCATTCTGGTGGGAGCACTGACGATGCGTTCGTTCTTCCTCGTGCCGCAGCAGCCAATTGGTCCCGTGAGTGGAACGCATGACTCTTTTGCTGGCGCGATAGAGCCCGGGAACACTGCCCGGTAGATGGGAATCCGAAAGACATGGCATTGCAACCGAAAATTATCGTGATCGGCGGCGGACTGGCCGGACTCTCCGCAGTCATCAAAATCGCCGAGATGGGCGGAAACGTGGATTTGTTCTCCATCGGATTTGTTCTCCATCGTGCCGGTGAAGCGTTCGCACTCGGTGTGCGCTCAGGGCGGCATCAACGCCGCCAAAAATCTCAAAGGCGAGGGCGATTCCACGTGGCAGCACTTCGACGACACGGTCTACGGTGGAGACTTTCTGGGCAACCAGCCTCCCATCAAGGCCATGTGCGACGCCGCGCCCGGCATCATCGATCTGCTGGACCGCATGGGTGTGCCCTTCAACCGGACTCCGGAGGGACTGCTCGATTTCCGCCGCTTCGGCGGCACACTCTACAATCGCACTGCATTCGCCGGCGCCACCACCGGGCAGCAGCTTCTTTATGCGCTCGATGAACAGGTGCGGCGCTACGAGTCGGAAGGCAAGGTCAAGAAATTCGAGCATTGGGAATTCCTTTCTGCCGTGCTCGATTCCAACCACGTTTGCCGCGGTATTTGCGCTATGGACTTGCGGTCCATGGAAGTCCGCACCTTCCCGGCGGACGCTATCATCCTTGCTACGGGCGGCAACGGCGCCATTTTCGGCCGGTCGACAAATTCCGTCGTGTGTACCGGTTCCGCACAATCGGCGCTCTACCAGCAGGGATGCTACTACGCCAACGGCGAGTTCATTCAGGTTCATCCCACATGTATTCCCGGCGAGGACAAGCTGCGTCTGATGTCGGAGTCCGCCCGCGGAGAAGGCGGACGCGTCTGGGTACCGAAAACGCCCGGCGACAAACGAGAGCCGAAGGCGATCCCAGAAAAAGACCGCTGGTATTTTCTGGAAGAGTGGTATCCGAAGTACGGCAATCTGGTTCCCCGCGACATCGCCACCCGCGCGATTCACAAGGTCGTGTACGAGCACAACCTCGGCATCGACGGCAAGCCGATGGTCTATCTCGATTTGACCCACATTGAGCGCAAAGTTCTCGACCGCAAGCTGGAGGGCATTCTGGAAATCTACGAGAAGTTCGTGGGCGACGATCCCCGCGATACACCCATGAAGATTTTCCCCGGCATGCACTACACCATGGGCGGAATGTGGGTCGATTTCACCCAGGCCACGAACATTCCGGGTATTTACGCATCACGGAGCCAATCGACTGGGCGCCAATTCCCTGGTCTCTTGCATCTTTGGTGGATTCATTGCCGGGCCCACAGCGGTGAACTACGCCCGCAACCTCAAAACCGCATCGAGTAATGGCTACTTCGATGCTGAGCGCAAGCGTCAGGAAGAAAACAACGCCACGTTGATGAAGTCGGATGGTACCGAGAACCCCTTCAAGCTGTGGCGTGAGTTGGGTGACCTGATGACCAAGAACTGCACCGTCATCCGTTACAACAAAAACCTGCATGAAACCGACGCCGAGTTGTGCAAGCTGCTGGAGCGCTTTCGGCACATCAATCTGAGTGATCGTTCACAGTGGGCCAATACCTCGGTCGTCTTCGCGCGGCAGCTTTACAACATGTTGCAACTGGCGCGGGTAATCGTCCAGGGTGCCGCCATGCGTGACGAATCGCGCGGAGCGCATTACAAGCCAGATTTCCCCGAACGTGACGACAGGAACTGGCTGAAGACGACCAAGGCGACGTTCGCTCCGGATGCCGACGAGCCCAAGTTTGAATTCGAGCCGGTGGACGTTTCTCTGATCCCACCGCGCCCGAGAAGATACGACGCGGTCAAGTAGGCAGTGCATGCGTAGGGGCAGGTGTCCCACCTGCCCGGACGAGGACGTCTGGGCCTACGTGGTTCGAATAGGGTTTTAAGCTAATGGCTAATTCCAAAACTGTCCTGTTCAAGATCAAACGCCAACCCACTCCCGGTGCGAAGTCGTACTGGGAAGAATTCGAGTTGCCCTTGCGCTCGGGAATGAACGTGATCTCCTCGCTGATGGAGATTGCCGCCAACCCCGTCACCCGCGAAGGCAAAGCAACGACACCCATCACATACGACTCGAATTGCCTCGAGGAAGTCTGCGGATCCTGCGCCATGCTGATCAACGGGCGCGCCCGCATGGCATGCTCTGCCCTGGTCGACAAACTCGACCAGCCCATCCGGTTGGAGCCTTTTTCCAAATTTCCGATCGTCCGAGATCTGGCGGTCGATCGCAGTGTCTTGTTCGAGAACCTCAAGGCGGTGAAGGCGTGGGTCCCGATTGATGGCAGCTACGACCTTGGCCCCGGCCCTCGCGTGACTATGCAGGAACAGGAAGCGGCCTATCCGCTTTCGCGCTGCATCTCCTGCTGTTGCTGTATGGAGGCCTGTCCCCAGTTCAACGAGGACACGGGCTTCGTTGGCGCGGCCACGATTTCCCAAGTCCGTCTCTTTAACACTCATCCCACGGGTGCGGCCCTAAAGCGGGAGCGTCTGGCTGCTTTGATGGAAGACGGCGGCATTCAGGAATGCGGCTACGCCCAGAATTGCGTCGAAGTGTGTCCCAAGGACATTCCGCTGACTCGTTCGATTGCCGAAGTCGGCGGCGAGGTTATGAAACAGGCGATTGGTGATTTGTTCAGGAAATGACTCATCCGTAACACCACCAAAGTGCCGTAGCGCGAAGTGTCAACGGTCGCCGCAGTTTGTCATTCAAAGACGCCGAAAGTCTCGTACATAGGGCTTTTCGGCCCGTAACCCGTTGCAAATTACTTACTCCGCAAGTGGCATTAGGGTTGCTTCTATCTACAGCGGTTGCCACGGGCGCGCCGATAGCGCGAGTGCAGTAACCATGGGTAACGCCCGGGGGCGGCTTTTTGGGTCACCCCCGGGGCTTAAAAAAAAGCACTTGTTTTTGTGCAGCTCCGATTTAGAATACGCGCCCGTCTCAGAGCGCCCTGGGGCACGGCCGTAAGATCAGCAGAAAAAATTGAGGCCACTTCGTTGATCCACAGAGTCCA